>Ga0315289_10015458_pt1 | contig 10593 bp, 22 predicted proteins | sample YL17G11_40_MG_FD_203452 | JGI IMG/M metagenome (GOLD analysis project Ga0315289, IMG submission 203452) | Sediment microbial communities from Yellowstone Lake, YNP, Wyoming, USA - YL17G11_40 | ecosystem: Environmental > Aquatic > Freshwater > Lake > Sediment | place: USA: Wyoming | collected...
ATCTATTTGTTTTGGCATCATTCTCTTCATTTAAATTTTCTCCTGCTTCTTTTTGTCTTTCTAGTTCTTTAGCTTTTAATCTAGCTAACTCAGTAGAAATTCTTTTTTGTTTCTCTTCTGGAGTTTCATTTGATGGAGCTTTAGGAGTCATTTCTTTTTCCATGTTGTCTTTGAATTGTTTCATTAACTCTGGAAAATCAGCTTCGTTTAAACCGAATTGAATAGCGTTTTTTTTCTTGATGTCGTAATTCTTATTAAGTTCTTGCTCTGCAAATTGAGCTGCTTGTGCATAATCCAAATCACTTCCATCACCATCTTTAAGAGTCCACATCATATCTTTTAAAAATTTAAATAGACTTGTTGTGTCAAAAACATCTTGTTTTGGACTCTCAGTTTCATTCATTGAGCCTACCCCAAATTGCTTTTCATGTGCTTTTTTCTTTTTAATAGACTGAGCAAGACGCTCAACTTCTTGTTCATCAGAAGAAAGACCTAAATTTGTTTGTTTTAGTGCTGACTTAAATTTCTCTTTAAATTCAGGACCTTTTTCAAATTTGCTTGAGCCCAACTCTTCAAATTCTTCTCCAGAATCTTGAATATCTGCCATAGCAGCTTGTCTTGCATCATTATCAAATTCGAACTCATCAAAATACCCTCCTTCATACTTCTCTTTAAGAAGATTTTGAATGGCTTTTCTTATATCTTTTTCGTTTAAATTCTTCATACAAACTTTTTGTTATAAATAGTTCCAAAAAACCTTATTTTTGTCTATATTTGCTCTATAAAAATATCTTTTATGATAGATAAACTAAAGCAAATTGAAGATAAGCTCATATTGAGTCTGTTGGCGCAACCAAATATCTGGAAAACTTTAATGGTTGATTATCACCCACCTATAGTTGAGAGACTATGGACTCAGGTTGGAAATTATAGGATATCGCTTCATTTTATACACGCCTGCGAAGCAAAAGACGCTCTTTTTCATCCTCACCCATGGCCAAGTGCTATGCATGTTATCCACGGATCCTATGAAATGGGTTTGGGTTATGGACCTGGCGAAGAGGTTCCTGAAATATTTTGCACTATACTAGTCCCAAATGGCGGAATGTATTACGACATGACAAATATTAATGGTTGGCATTATGTTCGCCCTATAAAGACCGTATGTTCAACAGTTATGCTTACAGGTGAACCATGGGAAAGGAAGGCCCCAAAGAGCGATAAACCACTAAATCCTCTAGAAATCAATAGGAAGATGATTATGCTAGAGTATTTTGCCAATTACTACAGAACTCATTATCAAAATTTAAGACTCATAGAAAATCAAACTATTCAAAGAGGAGATTGGGTTGAATTCGACCCTGCTATTATGAGTGACTACGAAAAGAAGGGGTTGGATAAATATTTTAACATGAAAGGATTTGTGGTCAAGAGAAGTGAGACTTTAATTGATGCTAGATTTGATAATGACAGAATTCAAACAAAAGCCTGTTATCTTAAAAAACTGTCTTTTGTTGGCGAATCTAAACCAACAGAAAAACCATCAACATTTGTTGATAAAATAGATGATGATGATGATGATTTTGACCCAGATTTTTTGTAAATTTGAAGTATGGCAAAAAAACGTTGTGAAGGCGAAATGCATGAATATAGATTAGGTATTCACTTGGGATATCCTGAGTGTTGTGTTTCTTATTTTATAAAAACTTGTGGTGCCATGGGAAATCCTGTAGATGCTTCTATACATAAGTATCATGGGTTTCTTCCTTGTGTTGATTGTGCGAATAAAATAAAGAGAGGTGAAACTACATTAGAAGGATTGATCACAAATAGAGCTCATCCACAGACATTTCCAAATGACAGTCTTTTGATGAATGAAAAATTTTTTGAAAACTTATTAAAAAAATGGAATGGAAAATAACGAACATATAGAAGTGCAAGACAATTGGACTAAATCTCCTGCGGCATATAGAAAATATATGGAAACGCTTAAGTATGCCATAAAAGAAACGGAAGAAAGAATGTTGAAGCTGGAGAAAATGAAAAAAGTTTCTAAGTTCAGTTATGATGAATGGGTGGAGTGGTTGAACAAAGGAAAAAAATGGGATGAATAATATAGAAAAAATACTAGATTTAATGTGTGGATATGGATATGATGCTTTTGTAAGTGGAGATTCAATACACTACTCTAAAGACGGATTTACACATACTGTTAGTATAAATGGGATTATTGATTTACTTAATACTTGCGAAATTGGTGACATAACTGCTATAATGAAAAGTCTGCATAGCAACAAACAAAAATTAAATGGATAAAGAGTTAACGCAATTAGTTGAAAGACTACATAGAATATTTCCTAATGTTAAAGTTCATTATGAAGGTGAATTATTTAATTCAGGATCAGACTTTGATGATTACGCCCCTCCAAGAGAAATGGATTGGTTTGAAGTTATTGAACGATTGAAGAAGGAAGGGCTTGAGATAGCAAACAGAAAAGAGAACAAAAGAACTAAGTGTCATTGTGGAAAACCAATAAACTTCTCAAATCCTGATTGTGCAGCTTTTAGTTTATGTAATGATTGTCAAATGGATTCATAATATGAAATTTAGATTAAAACACATATACAAATATTTGACCTCTAAAGATTATAGGTCAAAAACATTAGCTCAAAGGTTAGATGATGAGTATCAAAAAGAGGCAAAGAAACATTGGGCTAAAATAGAACAATGTGGTATTGGTGAATTACAGTGGACAGAATATACTGATCATAATGGAGAAGTGTCTAGAATTTATGATTTAATTCCTAGTCCAGGATTTCCATATACATTTTTACCAACAAAAGAAGACAAAGATGAATAAAATAGAAAAACACGCTAGAGATATGGATTTCGGAGAAATTCTTAATCTTTTAAAAGGAAAAGAGTTTGATTCAATAAAATTCAAACGATTAGATAAACCATTTGATTCTTGGGATAAATTCTTGGAAGAACATGCCAGTGGACAAGCAGTTCATAAACAATGGATGGGGATGCATGAATTTACATTTATATGGAAAGGCGAAGAGAAATATCCATTTGCTTATGCTTTTCCAAAGTTAGAATCTGAAGATGGATTTTATTTTTATATTAAACAATAATGAAAGCATACATTTTAAGAAAAAAGAATCAGCCTGAATATTCTCATGAGAATTTTATAATTCTTGCTAATGATAAGAGAGAATTAAATAAAATAGCAAAGGAAAATCCTTCTATTGTTGATTTGAGAAATTTTGAGATTGAAGAAAGGAATAGTCCAGGTTTAATTTACACAGACATTTATTAATTATGAAAAAGAAATTTGACGAAGAAGATTTAGACGGCATTCCTGGAGATTATCATGGTGGTCCTGAAATTGTAAGACAAGAACAAAGTCATGAAATTTATAATAAAATGTATGAGTGGAGTCATGATAAATATGGCGATAAGACAAAACCAAATTTTGATACTTGGATAAAAAGTTTATCTATTAGAGAATTTAATTTCCTTTATAATATAATGAACAAATGAATATAGAAGTAGGTAAAAGATATTACACAATAGATGTAAATCAATATTTGATTGTTAAAACGTCTTATGTTGAAATAACTAGTTTTGATCCTCTTAGAGACATTCATCACTATCTTTATAAATGCATAGATGAGACGGTTGATAGGAGATTTGAAATTCCTGAAACAGAAGAAGAGAGACTGCAGAAGAAATATGGAAGGAATTCTTATTTTAATGGATATAGCAACGGAAGAGAATATTCAGGAAAGTCAATTAGTGGCGGAGGAACATATCGTGAAGGAATGTTTTTTGATGCTATAACTGAGGAAGATATATTAAAGGCTGTTGATGAGAGAAAAGAGCAAAATCAAAGAGCGTTAGATAATGCTTTGAGATGTCCAAAGACAGGAGGAAGATTAATTTTCCTTGGTGGAGATCCTAATGTAAGAGATGGAGATTTGCACTACATAGTTGAAGGTCATGAAAACGTAAGATGGTCAACTGGTTCTAGATGGTTTCATGACATATATAGAGGTCACGGAAATTGGAAGTGGTATGCTGAAGAAAAAGAATGGAGAGAACAGATTAAAATATGTGATGGATGGAAATATGTTGACAAACCAAAAACTCCTGAAGAGGAAATTGCAGTTCAGAAAATTATTGACGATTATGAAGAAGACAAGAGAAAGCGAAAAGAGGAATATGATAGAAAAGTTGCTTCTGGAGAAATTAATCCTAATGAAAATAGATTTTACGCAACTACAATTAGTCTTGATAAGGTGGAAGTTCGACCAATGTCTCCTCCGACAGGATTGTTAAGTTATATGGATTTTAAATATAAAGACGATGAGTAAGAAAGAAGAAAAAAAAGGATTTCATTTTGTTTATGTAACAGAGGAAGATGCAAAAAAAGAATTGCAAGAAAAAATTGATAATTTAACAGAAGATAAAAAATCTGAATATCAATTTGAAGGTCAGGATTTGTATAAAATTGGCAGTGGTCATGATTTTGTCTTCGGATGGTATGTAGAATATGTAACCAAAAAAGGTCTCCAAGCCACCATGTTTCATAGTGGACTTTGGCGAATTGGTGGGGATGATTATGATTTTAAAGATAATCAATTTATTAAGAGACCAGAAGTAGAACACACGCCAATTGATTTTTCAGCTATTCAATTTCCAATTGTTAAAAATGTAAATGCTAAGACTATAGCAGATGATATTAAAGGTGTTGAGCCGAAGACATTCTCATGAGCAAGATATCTAAATTAATAGAGCCTGAATGTCATTTATGGGGAACAGAATTTTCTCCAAAAGAATTGCATAAAATAGATAACATAGAGTTTAGAGGGCAAAATGAACTTGGGGAAATTCTAACAAGAGGACGATATAAGAACAAGGCAGCTCCATATGGATCTTGTGAACTATTAACGCCTAGTTATGTTGATTTGGGTGATAGAATTTTTTGGATGGCCGAATTTATATTGTTACATAAAGATAAATTTGAAAAAGCAGGAGCGAGTGATATAACATTTTGGATTTATTGGTCAGGTGTTCAGGGTGGTATGGCATTTACGCCAAAAGAATTAAAAATGATAGCAAAAACAAATGTTCCAATGTGTATAGACTACAGTTATATAGAAGGAGATAAAATATAAAAAAATAAAATATGAATTTACAAACAGAAATCCCTGTTGTGGGAGAAAAAATTAAAGCAGGAGACCCATTATTTGGGCCCATATGTATTATTGAAAAAATACAAAGAGTTGACCGTATTGACATAGAAGGTTCTGACATGAAGAAGTGGAAGTTAATGCCGCAAGACGAAGAGTTTGACCCGAAAATTAATCCTGGTAAGAATGGATATGATGAAATTTTGATGGTTCCCATTGTTGTTGATGGAAACACAAAAGACGTTAAGCAGTTTTATATTGTTTGGTGCAATAATGAAGAAAAAAATCCAACCAAGGATGAAGTTCTTGCAAAAATATATGGAGAAAACGAGCAGGATAGACACATGGCAATTGTTGAACTAGATTTTTGGGGAAGCAAATACCAAGAGATTGCAGATATATTAAATGATCTTGATTTTGTCAAGGCAAATGATGGAACTGTTATTTTCGGCGCAATGCTTTTATTGAGTCATAAAAATGAAGGCCTTAAAGGCTTGGTTGATATTGAAAAAATACTTAAGAGCATGGAAGAAGCTTCAGAAAGTGTTGGAGAAGATAAGGATTCGTTTTTAAAAGAATTTAAAAAATTAAGAAAAGAATTAACACTTAAATATGACGCAATTAACTAATAAAATAAAAATTATGAATATAGAAGATGGAAATTTTTTGCTGACTGAAGAATTAAAGAAATTGATTCTTGAATGGTCAGAAATAAAGGAAGATAAGCGTAAGTGTATTATGTCTCAAAGCTATGAAAAAGCTGCGGCGATTAGAGATATGGAAAAAACAAAAATTAATAAAATATTAGACTTATTAAAAGAGCAGGTAGTAACAGACTTTGATTTTTCAAGACAAATACAAAATGACCTATTTTTAGTGTTTGATAAAGTTGAGTCAGGCGATGTAGACTTTTCTTCTGCAGTTAAAAGATTGGATGTTGAAGATTTAGAAAGAATGAGATTGGCTAAAAGCATAATGCTATACAATAATGGCAAAATAGATTTAGATGGATTACATAAGTCAATAGCTCAAGCTTTTCGTGTGGTAAAAGATGATTTAAAAAATAAAATGACCAAACTATAATATGACAGAATTTAAATTAGTAGACTGCAAGGTCGGAGATGTAACCCCAAATGGGTTTGAGATTGTAGAAATATACTCAAAGCCTGTGTATAAAATGAGAAAAAGAATTCAAATAAAAGATAATGTTTATGACAAAACATTAATAGGCCAAAAAGGATATTTGTATTGTGACGGCCCTCATTCTTATATACAATTAGACGGAGACGAACATAAAACATACAAATTTAGAGATACAGAATATGACGCAGTTAACTAGATTAAACGATTTCTTAATTGAAATAGCCAATGCTGATAAGGTTGGGATCAGAAGGAAGATTCTCGCAGTTAGAAGATATATCGATAATGTTGGTGACGTAAAATCAACATGCGGAAGAATAGTTGCAGAAGAAAATCATTGTACATATAATGACGGAGGCGACACAATTGATCTTGCTTGGAATTGTTTTATTGACGGTCAGATTATGGGCGCTATATGGAAGAGAGAAGGCGATGATGGTTATTGGCTAATAATTTCTCATGAAGGTGATGATCATAGAGTCAATGAGTCTAAGTGGGTGAAAGTGTTTGAAGATATTACAGATAACTTACCAAAAGAAGATGGCAAAACAAAATTATTTAAAACTCACGTATTGGTTGTAGATGCCATGTCTAAAATATTAATAGAAAAAGGATTATGATGGATGAAGATGCTATAACAAATGCTGAAGAGGCGATGTTTGTTGAATATAAAACATTATTGCATGATGTAATGTCTAAAGAAAAAGATTTGGATGTTGTTAGAATTGAAGAAAGATTTGGAAATAGATATAATGTTGAAAAGAATATGATAGGAGACTGGCCTATGAATCTTAGAGAAGGCGAGGCTTTGGAGGATGGATATTATCACACAAAAATGCGTACTTATTATTATGAGAACAAGCCGTTTTCTGTATATGACTTGCATTCAGATTTTGTGCGCAGATATGAAGAGAGTGGTCTTATTTCTAAAAAGAATGGAAAAATATTATTGTCTTCCCTGGAACTTACTCAAACTGTTTTAGACCCGAAAGATCCAAAAATGTTGAATCCTAAGAGATGTATTATAGCGATAATAAAATTTGAATATGATAAATAAATAATTATGATAACTGAAAAAATAAAAGAAATTAGCGGCACAGAAACAGAACCATTTAAAAGATTTTCATATAAGATACCATTAGATGAACTTATTGTTTTACTGAACAAAACCAAACAAGAGTGTGAAGGTTTAGGGTATTCAAATTTAAAATTGCACATAAACGAACAAGATGGATTGATTGATATGTATGCATATGGCGATAGAGAATATAATCAGGAAGAGCTAGAATCAAAAGATGAGACAGATGTTATTCTAAGAAGGAAAGCGGTAAGTAGCATAAAAGGATTAACTAGAGAACAAATATTCAAAAGAAATGTCAGAATATAAAAAGTTTTCTCAAGAATTATGTGATGAAAATGATGCAGTGGCAAAAGAAACTGCTGTTAATTTCTTGGAGTGGAAAAAATATTATAAATTAGAAACTCCTCTTTCTGAACAATCAGAATTATATAAGAAGCAAGATTTTGAAATAAAACTCCTATCAACAGATAGGATGGTTAGGGTTGAGGTTGAAAGAAAGAAAGTGTGGGTTAAATCAGGTGTATGGCAAGGTTGGCCAACCATAGATGTTCCAATTAGAAAGAAAGACAGTGAGGCTCATTTATTTATAATGGTAAATAAAAGTTGTGATACGATTGCTGTTACGCACATGAAAAAAGTATTAGAGTCAAAAATATCATCCAAAAAAACAATATACACGAATAATGAAGAATTTTTTAATGTTGACTTAAAATGCTTCAGGTTCTATAAAAAAGTGGATGGTGGATGGGAAAAATTTTGATTTTTATGTAACTTTTATTAAATTTGTGCGTATATATTGATAAGAAAGTTCTTTGACTGAATTAAGATAAAGTAGTGAAAGCATGATGTCGCTCAAAAGTTGTTGAGTCCAAATGTTTAGGTGGCGAAAGCCAAAGTGGGATTTGTATGGAAACCCCCCTGTGAGTAACTATGATAAAATAATTTCCCCCTGTATGCTCAATTGGTAGACGGCTGGTGCGACTAACATCAGAGGTTGCAGGTTCGAGTCCTGTCGGGGCGGGCAATGAAATGTATCGTTAAATATAGGTTTGAAGCCTAGGCGGAGGGTTGTAAACATCCCTCAGCCAAGCAAGGAGACAGGCTCCTCATTTCTGGTAGTATTTAAAATTGGAGTAGGCAACTACTTCGTATTGTCGGTAGAGTTGGGCGCATGACCGTTCCGCATACTAATACCCAAAGGTCGTTAATCAAATGGGACTTGGACTGACAGTATTAAAAGATTGCAAAAGCAAAATGGTGTAAGTAGAACGATGATTGTGCAATAAAGTCGATGACAAAAAGCAATCACCAAAATCAGCACACTTAATAGCTTAACCCCTATAATAAATTGTGGATAGTATGGGCCATAATAATTAAGAGCAACCGTGGAGAATCGGGATTCGGTTTGAGTTTTTGCGATAAATTTAACCAATGATTTGATTATCATTGGTTTTTTTATTATATTTATTTCTATTTAAATTGCCTTCATATATAATTCCATTTATTTCTCTTGTCGTTGCCCACAATGGCCTTAAATTACTCAATGCATTCACGATGCTAGATGGTGTTTTTTTGTCAAAACTAACAATTTGTTTTATGTGGTCTATATGCCATTCGCCATAATTGTCCCAAGACATACCTTCTGTAAATAAAAATTCTATATGATTTTTAAGATCTAATGCTGAATACCCAAGCAATTTAATTGTTTTGTCATTTTTCTTTTTATGTAAATCTCTTAATGAATTTTTTAATATTCTTCTCCAGGCTCTAATGTGTGGATTTTTATTGTGATATTTTTCTTCCCACAAAGCTCTTATTTTTTTATTATTTTTACGATAATTTTTGTTTCTTAATTTAATTTTTTCTCTATTTTTAATAGAATATTTTTTATCATATTCACTTTTATTATTTTTATTTAATTTAGTATATTCTTTACTTTTTTCTTTAATAGATTCTATGTTTTCTTGACGATATTTTTTTTGAGCCGTATTTAATTTTTCACGATTTTTAATCCTATACTCTTTGCATTTTTTATCTACTTTTTCTTTGTTATTAATTATATAATTTTTATCTGCTTTTCTTTTTTTATCCAAAGACACATCACTGTGTATTGTAACGTTAGGATATAATTTCCTTAATTCTTTAATACTTGTTATATTATGTGATCTTAAGTGTTTGGTTGACAATGATAACACTTGTTTATCACAAATAGGACAAACAACAAATGATGATTTTTCCATTATGTTTATTAATAAATAGCATTAAAATTCATAAATGGTGTAGAATACCTAATTATTTGCATTTACAATAATTTTTGTATATATTTATAAAAAACAATAAAATGGAAGCAATAGTTTTAGAACTTAGAATTGGAACTGGAGGAGATGATTCCAAAAGTTTGATTAAAGACATGGCTGCTATGTATATAAAAGCGGCTAAAAATAATAATTTTCTTGTAACAAAAGAAAGCTGAACTCCAGGACTAATTTCAATCTGAATTACTGGTAAAAAAACAAAAGAATTTTTTAAAAATGAGCCTGGGGTACATTCCTACCAGCGTGTTCCGCCTACAGAAAGAAGTGGAAGAATACATACTTCAACAATAACAATTGCCATGTTAGATGCTTCTGAAAAAGAAGAATTTAAACTTGATAAAAGTCAAGTTACAACTAAATATACAAGAAGCAGGGGTAAAGGCGGTCAAAACGTAAATAAAGTAGAGAGTTGCGTCCAATTAATTCATCAACCAACAGGAATTGTTATTAGGTCTGAAGATTCTAGAGATAGAGAAAAAAATGAAGTTGCAGCATGGGAAAGATTGACTGAAAAACTGAAAAAAACTTTTGATGATAATATTACAAAAGAAAAAAACAGCGATAGAAATGGTCAAATAGGAAACGGAGAAAGGTCTGATAAAAAAAGGACTTACAGAGAGAAGGATGATAGAGTAATTGACCATGAAACTGAAAAGAGTGCAAGCTTGAAACAGTTCATGAAAGGTAAGTTGGACCTGCTACGATAAAAATAAGACCCTCTTTTTGAGGGGTTTTTCGTTATTTTGAGATATTTATCTATATGAAATTAAATCTCAGAAAATTAATCAGGGAATGTCTCCAAGAAATTGAATTGGATGAAGAGTATCCTATTAGTTTTGATATGGAAATGTTCAAATC
>Ga0315289_10015460_pt1 | contig 10592 bp, 8 predicted proteins | sample YL17G11_40_MG_FD_203452 | JGI IMG/M metagenome (GOLD analysis project Ga0315289, IMG submission 203452) | Sediment microbial communities from Yellowstone Lake, YNP, Wyoming, USA - YL17G11_40 | ecosystem: Environmental > Aquatic > Freshwater > Lake > Sediment | place: USA: Wyoming | collected...
ATTCGTCCATATAATCAGGTGAAAGAGGATGTCATCAATCAAATGAAATCCGACCGGCGGAGGGCTGCACACTCTGCATGCCCATGCAGCGATTTTAATGAGATTCGCGCGGTCTCGCAAATAGCAGCAAATCAATCACTCGAAGAAAGCGCTTCGCGCAATGCATCCTCGATCGGGGAACCGGCCCGCCTGCGTTCTGAAGACAATAGATAGATCGATGAAAACCATTGCGAGTGAAAATGAAAAGGAGGTAGCAGCAATATAAGATATACATAGCATTTGTTGACATGGAAAGATTGATTATGAACCAATATTGAAAACAAAGAAAGGAATTACCAATGAGTAAAGGCAATTTGATTTTCACGGGCTTTTTGATGGTGGCATGTATAGCAGGGATCGCATATACCCAATCGTTCTCTGATAATTTCGATGATGGCAATGATAACGGTTGGACCAAATACGGCAAACCGTGGTACGTTGAATCTGGAAAATACGTATGCACCGGATCCGGGCTTAATCGATCGGTAGTATCCCTCTCCTCATTCGGCAACGCGTCCATGGCTTTGGACATGCAAATAGGCACATCAGCAAAAGCAGGTCTGCTTTTCCGCGTTACCAATCCGTCGGTGGGAAGCTACTTTACCGGCTATTATGCGTCCGTGCGAACGAGTCTCATATACCCGACTAAAGATACCGTAAGACTCGCCTGGTATGATGCCCAAGGCGAGCATATCATGAAATCCGTTGTCATGGATGTGATTCCCGCGACTCAATGGTATCGCCTCCGGGTGGAAGCGGTGGATTTCAATATCAGTGTGTATTTTGACAAGATCAACGGCCCGGGTCAGGGCGACCTTCCTACCGCCGAACCGAGGAAGCTCCTTATCGAATACTCCAGCGGTATATATCTGTCCGGAAGAATCGGGGTCTGCTGCACGGGCTATTTTGGCGGCAGTGCGTATGCCTATGTCGACAATGTCTGGGCAAAAATTGCAAAAAACGTGTTGACACTTGGTGATTCAAATACCGAAGGGGTCTGGTGCGGCGTTGGCAATGCCAGTAGAATAGGCGATAAAATGGCATGCTCATGGAGATACTATTTTAAAAATCAAATGGATAAAGACGGCCCGTGGGCCGTACATTATGTTGGAACAAAATCCGACAGCTATTTTTGGGGTGATCCACAATTTGCCCCTTCTACAGGGCATCATTGGGATTTTTCTAACCCTAATGGCCCACGCCCCCCATTTTTCATAGATCCCAGCTATAAGCATAGTGGCAGACATGGCGCTACGCTGCTGGAATTGGGCCAGGGACCAGATCCTGAGAGACCTTGTGACGACCCCGAGAAACCAGCCGTGAACTGCGTGCTTTACAACTTGCTCTCAGCGGGGCAGCTCCCTTCAGTGATAATCGCTATGGGCGGATCTAATGATTACACAGCCAGCGGCAAGATGGCTGGTATGGAATCCATTCTCCAGACTATCAAGGATTTCTATGTTTCTAATGGGCTATCAACTAGCTATGAAGTAATTGTTGGCAACTGTCCGCCTCAAAAGCGGTCATCAAGCGATAATTCAAACGTTGAAAGCCAAACTTACAGGACGGCTATTGCGGCAAAATACACCACATGGCCGTCTCAATTCAGGGTTTTCAGAGTTGCGGATGTTTATGGGCAACTTGGTTTGGAAATACAATCCTCAAATCAGTCCGGTGGCTGCAATAACAGATATATCTGGCATTATGATCAGGCCGATGGCAGGGGGCTCGATGTCATTTCTTACCTTCATTTCAATGGCCACGGCTATAAAGTCATGGCTCAGGCCCTGGTTCAGGCCGTGGGTGATGCCTCGGGAAATTTCCAAATGTATAGAAGCAGCACGCAAACATCATATACCTGGAATGCCCCCCCAGCCGGCTGCAACCAGATTGTGCCGGATAAGTACACCTATTAAGTCGTTTGACTGAGCGACGGCTGCAAGTGATAGTATGTGCTAAATTGGGGAACGATAGAGAGGCAGGTCTAATGTCCAGCGTCCGGTTGAGCGGTTGATGAGCGGATCTGCTTCAGGCAGGCAATCTTCCTGCGCTTATCCGCACAAACGAATACACGGCTCTTTCCCCAAGAGGAGCCGTGTGTTTTATAAGGATACTATCGGCATTTATAGAAAAAGAATCGATCTTCTGCCAAATACCGCAAACGTACCCTTTGATTGCCGGCACTGGAGCAAAATGCTGTGGTGAATGGTTGCATATTGCGACTGTCGCATTTCCGTCCTATAATCTATTACGGCCTTTGCCTACACTACAGATAGACGTTTCATTTGGCATGGTTTGTGCTTAAAACGAGGGCATGCCTTAATAGTCGCATCAGTCATTACCTGGATATAATCCCAGGCATATGCCGGCGAACAAATTCAGATGGCGGTCCAGCAAGAGCAAGTCCGAATTGTATTATCGCCTTCAAATTCAAAAGGAAGTGAATATGCGTCCGCTACTGCTTCGCTGCTCGCTGGCTGGTGCGCGGCACAAGGCAACAACAGCGTTGAGAAAACAGGTGGTGATTGTCGACGACGATGCCGGAGTACTGGCGTTTCTGTGTGATCTCTTCGAATCGGCCGGATTTAAGCAGGTAATCACCTACAGCGATCCGCTTCATGCATTTCGTGAGTTTGTACGGACCAGTTGCCCGGATCTGATTGTTACCGATTATCGCATGGCACGGCTCACTGGCGTTGATTTGCTTAACGAGCTTGCCTTGCTCTATGGAAAAGTCAACGCCATTATCATCACCGGCGACAGTGCCCTTGTCCGGGACGCATCGTGCGCATTTCCGGTCCTTGATAAAGGAATCGTCGGCTTTGGCAGAAACTTGCTGGCATTGGCCGTAAACCTGCTGAGTCCCAGTGCGGCAAAATCGTATGCGGTCGCAGACGATATGAAAAGATAGTATTCTGGATCGGCCAGCGTGGATACTTGCAGATTAAGGATGATCAAACCACAGGAGCGCTCAACGGATTGATTTTAAAAATGGAAACGGGATGAGTATTTCCACGGCCGGTTCTTTAATAAGGACCGGTTTGACCCAATTCTGCGAAGCCGATATGGACAATCCGGCATTCCTGGCGAACAGCCTGATTTTCAGAAATCAGAATACCGCGGTAGCCGCAGCGGTAAAGGCTGATGGAACCGTTTGGCTGAGAGGTTGGATCGCGCCTCGTTATCCCCGGTTTCAATACTGAAAATCTGCACTGCAAAATGCACCGATTGCAAAATGCACCGCTGCATTTTGCACCGGATTCCGCGCTGCACGAGCCAAGCTATCCGGCCGTTGTTGCCGCAAACCTGTTTTGAGCCTTTCAGGAAGCCGATCGCCCGCAAATAGAAGTCTTTTCACCATTCCCTTTTTTTAAAACGCGTCCGGCATGGTAATTGCTTTTTAAACTTCTTTTGGAAGATTTGTCACACAACACAGGAGGGCATGATGAAATCGTCGTTGAAATTCGCCATTGCAGCAATAGCGTTCATTTCAGCATCAAATTCCATTTATGGCTATGGTGGAACCGCGCATGGGATCCTTGCGAAGGAGAGTCTTAAATTATTAAAGAAGAGCAATCCGGTTATTTTTGATTTTTACCGGTCCATAGGTCTTGATACAAACACGATACTTATATATGCAAAGGAGCCGGATGATGTACCTGCCGGCGACGCATCGTTCCAGGCCAATTTCGAAACCGCGGTAAACAGTATTATTGATAAATATTTTTTCAGCAATCCCTTTGCCGAATTTGCCTCTTTCATTAATCCCATTAAAAGCAAAATATCGCGCGAATCGCTCAAGGCTGTCATCAGCAAGGCCATCAGCTTTGGAGCGACCTCATCAAGTACCGCGGATTATTATAAAATGGCGCAATGCGCGACTCAGCATACGTATGTGTACGATCCGGCATTTCCAACCGGCAATGCGAGGCTGAAGGCGATAAACGATGTCGGCGTCGATTTCTCCTATGTTTGCAAAGCACCCCAAACCGCGGAAGGGGAATACACTCAGGCACGCAGCTTTTATGCGGGAGGCTATTTTTCGATGTCCGCAAGGCAACTCGGCCGCGTGATGCACTATCTGCAGGACATAACAATTCCGCACCATTGTGAAATACCCGGAAACTGGCCTGATGTTGTTCAGGCGGCCACCAAAGCGATCGGCGGCACCACCTCATATGATGGGTTATCGGCCGGTTCGAGCCAGACCCGCTATGAAGTTGATTCATGCGGCGCCTTTCTGACAAACGCAGAATACCTTGCCAGCGCGCTTGTGCGCTGGAACGGATTGTTCGTCTATCCTTCGATGGCGACGAACGTGACCATTGCCAATACTATTATTTCGACGCGCAATAAGGTTTTTTCAGCAAATTGGCTTGATTATGTGAATGGTATAGGCCAGTATAACAAAGGGAGCTATAAGCCGGCAACAACTTTTGTCTGCATTTTTCCGCCGATCTTCGGGCCCCCTGCATTCAAAAGCATGGATCAATTCGCGCGGTGGGCGATTTACCCCGGCAATGTCCACATCGCCGGTTCCCCGTCGGGCGATTGTTCGTACCCGTTCGCTCCGCGAAGCTCATGCAGCCAGAGCATAGATTACACCGATAATTTTTCGCAAGCCCGCGAATCATGCATGCCGATTGCTTTAAATCTGGGTGCGTGGTTGCTGTATAAATTCTATATCGAAATGGGATCACCCAGGCCCTTGTCCAAAAAAGGCGCTGCCAATGATAATGTTGTCGCGACCTTCAATCTGATGAAAGATAATATCGACTATTTACAACAGGGCAATAGCATATATCTTGGCAATCCCGGTTCCCGGTTCAAGGAGAAGATCCATATACGAGTCATCGACCTGATGGGAAGAACCGTTGAATCACACAGTATTGATTTCGATTATTTGCAGGTACACGGAGGATATTACAATCTGCCGAAATGTCCCCATGGACAATATGTGCTGTCAATAGCCGTTGATCGTGTTCCCGGAAGCTTAACAAAAACAATAGTGCTATACTAATTTCCTGATACGCTCTGCGCAAGTCACCGGGATGACAGGCGAAGATCATCTGAGTAGTTATGCATTTACAATTTGTTTGCGCAACATTGAAAGGATACATAGTATGATATCGAAAAAAAGCTTGGAAAAATCACTGTTCATTCTTTCGGCCCTTATTTATTCAATCAATGCAACGACGGTCAGTGATAATTTCAATGATGGCAACGCCATCGGTTGGCTGGCCAATCGAGGAACGTGGAGCATATCGAATGGCAAATATGTGATTCCTTCCGGATCTCAAGGAGGAAAAACAATGCTTAATTGGTTTTCTTTCTCTGATTTCACCTACGAGGCTGATGTGACGGTAGGCGGCAGTTCTGATGCCGGTCTGACATTCCGGGTGACCAATCCTTCGGTGGGAAGCGGTGGTATATCGTTCAACGGATATTACCTGGGCTTGTATGCAGCCTATGACAATGTTACTCTGGGTTGGATGGACGCCGCCGATTGGCATCCTCTGGTGGGGGCGTCAGCAGTAATCGACGCCGGAATTTCTTATCGCGTTAAGGTTGTCGCAAGCGGACAGAACCTGAAGGTATATATTGATGGAGTGCTTAAAATCAACACCAATGACACGCACTATTCCAAGGGCCAGATCGGGCTTCGTTCCTGGAATGCCTCTGGTGAGTTTGATAATATTCACATAAGTGATGATGCTCTTCTCCAATCTGATGATTTTAACGACGGTGACGCATCCGGCTGGCAGGCCTACTCCGGGCAATGGTCAGTCACTGGCAAAAGATACACAATCCCCGCAAATAGCAGCGGAGGACGATCTTTCATCAGCAGTAGCTCCTTTGCGGATTTCACACTTGAAGCAGATATTCTGGTCGGAAACTCTTCAGATGCGGGCCTTCCCTTCCGTGTGGTTGATCCAGGGAATTTTTACGGCTACTATGTCGGGCTTTATCCTGCCAACGATGTAGTGACTCTTGGTTGGACTGACTGGGCCTGGCACCCTATGGCGTCCGCGAGTGTGGCACTAGACCCGAACGTAGTCTACCATCTGAAAGTTACCTGCATGGGGCAGCGCATCATCATAAGCCTGGATAACAAACCTATCATTGAGGTGAGAGACAGCAGGTATTCAACCGGAAGGGCAGGCGTACGATCGTGGCAGGCATACGCCCAGTTTGATAATGTAAAAATATATCCTCGGGATGCAGTAGCGTCCTGGACATTTGGGAAAGTTTGTGGCGACATCCTTGCAGGTTGGAATTTTCTGAGCGCACGCGTGGGGCAGTACACCTGCGGCACCGACCTGGGGGTCGAATTTCTGACCGATTGCTATTCCAATCCGCCAAATTGCCCTAAACCGTGCAGCTATAATTTCATGAAACACCAGTTGAGCGGCATCGAACAGGCTGCTTCCACAATTGCGAATTACCTGGTCATCACGAAAGGGCGGCAGGAGCAGTATTCCTTCACTCAGCTAGAGTTGATTTTTAATACTGCCAACGGGAAAGCTTCATCCTATATATTCTCCTTCGGGACAGCAGGAAGCTATCTGGGTGTGGAGTATTCACCTTTTACAGGCAGCAGCACGATTCCACTGTCCCCTTTCCGGGCTAATGGAGACGTGCTTCGCGAAATCCGCATCAATGAAGACTATGATAATTCAAATAATCCTTGCTTTTATGATAAGGTCGGTGAGTCGATACATCATTTCTACGGTATCTATCTGACAAAGTAAAACGACATGCCGGGTACGGGCGACAATGCCCATTTATCCGAATTGACCGCATTGCGAATGCAATCGGCATTGCCTTCGCTGGCATTGTCCTGGGCTGCGGAGACATTGCCCTTTCAGGGCAAAAAAAGCATCCTCGTAGGGACCTGATTGGTTACAAGGAAATTATGGAAAGCAATTCATGGAACGGCAGCGTGCATGGGATATATTTTTCAATCTTCTGCCGGTCGCTGTTCGCAAAATGCATGCACTCAGGCGTCAACGGTGCATCCAACAGCAGCATCGGCAGTGGCTGCGAACGGCAAGCTTTTCAGGATTGGAGGAAGCAATGACACGCTTTTTAGCGGTATGGGCAATGACCATCGTGCTGGTTGTCTTTGGGCAGTGCAGCAAGAGTCAGAAGACCAAGCCTGCCCCGCAAACCGACTCGGTTCCTGCAGCAGCGGACTCTCTCAAAACATCCGTTGCCGTCCCCGTCGACACCACAGTATTCGACACCATGGCAACTCAAAGCCCTTTCTATTTTGCCTGGCGCCTTTCTTCGCTTGATGCCCAAGAGGCGGACCGCGAAATATACAACGATAAACACAATAAAATCGCTTTCACTTCGCTTCTTGACACAAGCGATACCATGATCTCCAGGTATGTCCTCAAGAAGGAATACACGAGCCCGCCGGGAGCCGTAGCGCGGCAGTTTACCGGACAACGCGACATGATGGACAATGAGCCGCTCTACTGGGAACAGCATGCGAAAGGCTGCATTGTTTCCAGCGGGAATTGCAGCATGTCGTTCCTTTTTGACCTTCGCACCTATGCATCGGCGCTTGTCATCCCCCCCGACAGCCTGGACAGCGCAGGACTCGCAGCACGCTTCGGCCCGCCTTCGGAAGTGTATCCGTCGTCGATCGAGTTCGAATTCGTGCCCATCAACAAAGGCAACGAGGATGACGGCTACAATTTCGAAGCTATTTACCTTTCTATACGGTTCTATTTTGATGAAATGCACAAAGGACCTGCCGTGGCGGCTTCGCTTTGCAAGCACTCACCATGTGATAGGTGATCAAGGTCAAGTATGCGAAGGCGACACTAATAGAACGGTTAGCAAATCTATTGAGGTACCCGACGTGCCAGGCGACGAAAATAGCGGTTCGGTTTACAAAGCAATTCGATTGCAAAACGGGAATATAGAATTAGTCCGACCCCCGGCTTGCTGGGTTCTGATCCAAGAACCATCCGAGTCCTTTCGTTGACATTGCCGGCGGCACATGGCATACTATGTACATGTACGATGTCGTATCCGAGGGGGATTGAGGTGACCTCCAGCTTCGGTCCGCATGAGTTGTCAATGATTCATAGACAACCCGCACCAGTCAAGCAACTTCATCGATTTCCCTGGATCATTGCGTTTGTGGTTGTTGCACTAGGGCTTTCGCCCGCCGTGATGGCCGACACCGTGACAATTGGCGGTCTCAGTGCCATTGTCCGGGCGTCTTCGCAGTTAGCCGGTCCCAAGAACGATCCAAACCGTTACGCGCTGAAGAACCTATTTGACGGTGACTCATCAACCTGCTGGGCCGAAGGGAGTCCGGGTGAGGGGATCGGAGAGTGGGTCGAAATTGTTTTGACCGGAGAAACCCCGGTGTGCGGGTTGGTTCTGAAGCCGGGTTTGTACCGAAACCCTTCACTTTTTTCGGCAAACTGCGCGATCAGGAGCTTTGAGCTTGTCACCGAGGGGGACAGCAGACGGATCGACACGATAGTCATTCATTTCCAGTGTTCGTTTGAAGTTTCCGAGCAGACCGGCGACTTCATCTTCTCCGCGAAAAATACACAATGGAACCTCAAGCCGGTTCTGGTTCCATTGGGACAAAGACGAATCCGCACCATTCGATTGAGAGTCCTCGACGTCTATCGCGGGAAGTACAAGGATCTCTGCATTTCAGAGATCTCCCTTGTTAGACAAGAGAAGTCGCTGTTGGCGGCGGTTGCCGGAGTGCTGTCACCAGAAGTCGCAACAAGAGATCAACGGTCCAGGTTTCAGGTCAATGGAAAATACCTTCTCTTCCCCATGGATTCCATCGCGAAGGCTTCGATGAAGCATGCTGATTCTCTTGGACTTGTCGGTCGGATAGTCCATCCGACGATGTTGATGGTGACGGACAGCGATACAATCCGATACAAAAGGGAATTAGGGATTTTCACCTCTCTGTCGACGGATTTCTCAGGCGCGAAAATGGCCGGAGTCGCCCGATCGTTCATGATTGCCTCGGCCGGGAATACGATCACCGTATGGAAGCACTTCTTTTTCAAGGAGAGTGCTGAAGGCGGGTGGTCGTTGTGGCCATCCTGGACGTTTGGGTTCGACCGGGACCCGAATGGAGGGCCGCCCAAGCCCGTTTCTGTTTCGATTGAAGTGTCTGAGAGCGAGGAGCCCTGACTGATCCAGCTTCTGGAGGACGGAACGGAGAGGTTCAGACAGCTTTCCGGAGGTGCCACCAAATGATGCAGCTCGCTTTGAATTCCCGCTTGTCGATTGCCGGGGGTCTCGCCATTACTTTCCTGAGCCTGTCTGGGGTCTGCGCGCAGACTATCGAGCCCTCCATCAGAATGATTGCCTCAAAGGGAAAATTAGTTTACACAAAGCAAGGTCTGGCCATTGGGAGTGATTCGGCCGAAGCGCGGTTCTTTGAGGATAGGCAGGTCGCTGATGACGTTCGGGGAATTGCAGGACAACTCTTCTTCCAGGATGGTCCAACGGTCGACCTCTCCTACTATGAAAACGAGGGCGGGCAGCCGACAATCGCGGATATCTTCACATGCGCTACACAGGGAACGGAGTCTGCCCGAATAGTTGTCATATGCACCTGGAACCAGCTCCACTCCGGATTGGACACTCGTGGCGTATACTACAAGCCCTACGTGTATCGCCAAGCAGAAGGAAGCCAGGGGAAGTGGACCCGTCTTGCGCTTGATACTGTCCTGATGAATGCTTTGGGTGAGGGTTTCGATGGGGTTCAGGAAGGAGAAAACGTGCGGTTTGAGTACAAAGACCGCAAGAGTATCCTGGGAAGACTATCCGTGTATCATCCCGACATCCTGCAGACGCACCAGTCATCACTTTCTGTCTTCCGCTCTGGCGAGAAACTCCAAGCCGCTCAAACACTCCTCACTGCTGTGGGACCCAAGCCCTGGACGATTGACAACAGCAACGTCACCATTTTCAACGATCTCGGATATTTCCTCGAGGAATCGGGTCAATTCAAAGATGCGGTTGACGTCCTCACATCCGTTCTCGCTGCATTCCCCGATCGCACGGTCGCTTATCTCAATCTCGCCGACGCCTATGCCGGACTCAAAGACACCCCGCGGGCCAAGACGAATTACCGGAAGTATGTTGACCTCATGACCAAAGCAGGCAAGCAGGCAAAGATTCCCAGGAAAGTGGCGGATGCGCTGCGGTAGGAAATCCAATTGTACCCGTGATGATGAGCATGGTTGGCAGGAGTGCCGGTACAGCGACAACAGAATACGGCCAGATAGCAATAACAAGGAAGATCAAGTGGTACAAGATCACCGACGACAATAGCGACATGAAGTGCGACAAGACAACGCAGATAACATCATAGTTTGAATGGAGTCTTATGAGTAGCGAAGCCAGGTGGCCCTGCCGGCAATGCGGAGTATTAATATTGATTACACTGGTATACAGTTGGGCTTCGCCATTTACAGACTCAACAACCACAACCGGATGGCGCATCCTCTGGGGACCTGGAAGGGCGACTGCATACTCTGCCAGTGGCCCTG
>Ga0315289_10015461_pt1 | contig 10592 bp, 11 predicted proteins | sample YL17G11_40_MG_FD_203452 | JGI IMG/M metagenome (GOLD analysis project Ga0315289, IMG submission 203452) | Sediment microbial communities from Yellowstone Lake, YNP, Wyoming, USA - YL17G11_40 | ecosystem: Environmental > Aquatic > Freshwater > Lake > Sediment | place: USA: Wyoming | collected...
GCCCTTCAAGGACGCGACAGGAGAAATAATACTTATGAAAAATGTAAATAGCGTAGCCCCTAAAAAAATTATGGATGACGCCCGCAATAACTGGGTCACCATGATGTTTCCAACACATAAAAATTGTTTCCAGAAAATTATAAATAATATATATTTGTTTTTAAAATGATGAACTTTTAGTTTCTTCAACAGATTTAGATGGAGACCAAATCAGATATGGAGTTTTACGGAATAATGATCAAAACGTTGACAAATGGACAGAATTTTACGATTCAGGAGAACAAACAAAGATAGACTGTGAAGGTAAAAAAGGTGCTGTAGGAGTAATTGCTGAGGATGCAACTGGTGCTCAGAGTGGATGGGTATCAGTAAAACCAAAAAGCAAATCAGTCAGTTTTCATTCATTACTATCAGAACTATTCCCACTACTATATAAACTACTACAAAGATTGCTGCAACTCTAAAAATAAACCCAAATCTCTCTTTTTTTTGAAAAAAAACAGTGTAAACAATTGTTAAAGAGAAGTTTATAAGTAATTAGTTATTTTGAAATTGCAATTCAGTGAGGAAATATGGAAAAACAAACAATATATATTGGAATAGCAGCAGTAATAATAATAATAATTGCAGCTTTCTTTATCTTAACAAATGAAAAAAGTAAGTTCATCGGATCATGGCAATATTCGGAAGGAGGTACTATCACCTTCAATAACGACAATACTGCAACTATTGATGGAGATATTATAGGTACGCTCATATTAGTAGATTTAACTGGAACAATTAATTATGAGATTGCAAACCAACAAGTAACATTTACGGCTGGATCTGTATCAATTACATTAGACTATACTTTCCAAAACTCAAATACATTGATATTGATAAATGGTGCCGGAAATTCTATTACATTAACAAAAATATAGCCTGCAAATCTTTAGCAAGTTGCTGACTATTAAAGTCCATATCCATTATTTGAGGGTTTATAAAAGAGTAGATGTTTTGAGATTGTAGTTTTGAGGGAACAATATATTCCTCAAAACTCTCTTTTTTTTGAAAAAAATATCAAAAAATTTGATTTTTTAAAGATATTTTTATAATATTGGCTATTCATAAGATTTAAATACATAAGTTTCTTTATAAATAACACTTTAAACTTCTAATTTTTAGGAGTTATGGGGGAAGAAAAAAATGAAGAAAAAAATACAAATTATAGTTTTTATCAGTATGTTTTTAATATCTACAAGCTGCGTTGGTATAACTGCTGGAAATAATACTTTAAAAAACCAGTCACTTGCTGCGTTATCCTATTATCCAGAATTATATGATTTTGGAAATATGCAAAAAGGCGAAGTTAATAGTACTACATTTGAGATATGGAACGCAGGTTGTTGTTCTCTAAATTATGAGTTATATGAAGATGAAGAATGGATCGAAGTTGAACCTACTAGCGGGAGTTCAACTGGTGAACATGACATCATAACAGTGAGTATAAATACTGCAAATTTAGCATTCGGCTTACATGAAAGTAACATTACAATTCTCTCAGGTGCTGGAAACGGAAATTTTACAGTCATTGTAAACATTGTATCTAATAACCTTATTGATATCACAGTTGATGAGGCATGGGATCTATTAAATGATACATCAAATGGTATTCAAATCCCTATAGATGTAAGAACAGAAGATGAATGGAAAACTGAACATATCGATACACCATATCCTGAAAATCCACGACATCATAACTTTTTAGAGTGGTCCGATCCAAATATTCTCCAAGATTTCATTTCTACCTACGATGGACAGCAGATTATATTATATTGTGGTATGGGGGGTCGCAGCACTAGTGCAGCAAACATGCTTGTTGAAAATGAATTTAATGGTGTAATCTACAATATGCTTGGGGGAATTAACGAATGGAAAAATCAAGGATATCCAACAGAAGGTTATACTACTTTTCAGATCATGAATTTCCAGGGGGGAATCGGGTCTGTTTCTATTGATATCAAAAATAACGGTAGCTATACTGCTAAAAATATATCTGTTGATATAAGGGTTGTTGGAGGTTTTTTCTCAGGGATAAATCTGACATCGACTTGTATTGATTGTGAAACACCCTTAGAACCAGGTGCAACAAAAACTGAAAGTACAAGTAAAGATGGCTTTATATTTGGTTTTGGACCTATTGAAATCACAGTATCAGCATGGGCAAAGAATGCAGATAAAATTACTATAAAACAAAAAGGATTTGTAATTGGATTATTAATTTTAATACGATAAATACTTGCAACACAAAGAGACAAATATCCTAAAAAAACTAAATAATCTATTCTTTTAAAAAGAAAGTTAAGTTCTCCCCTAAAACATTTATATATAAGATAGTTATTAAGATGGAGTAATACATGGGGAGAATATGTCCAAAAAACCTCCAAAGTCTAATAAAAAGAAGTCAGAGAAAAAACAAAATAAAAAAGAAAAAACTTGGCATTTAGAAGAGAAAGACACAAATGGAAATAATGTTTTTAAAAATACTCTTGAGAACCATGAACGATTCATAAATGGATCAAGTTATTATTCTTTTGGTGAGAAACATGAATCGGTATTCGCTCTTTTCAAAAATCTTGTAGAATTATATAACTATGAAGGACTTTATATAACACGTTCTAACTCAGATTATATCAATAACACTCTCAAATCTAAAAAAATTAAAACCATGATTCTAAAACAAAAAGACCTTGGTGAAATCGTAAAGAGAATTAAAAATTTTGTTGAGCAAAACACAAAATCAGTTATACTTCTTGACAGGGTTGATTATTTAATTTCAAATTTTTCTTTTAATCAATTTATTAGATACTTATACAGGATAACAGATATAATTTCAGATAACAATTCTATATTTATATTGTGTATCAAAGCATCGTTTTTCGATGAAAAGCAACTATCTCTCATTAAAAGTGAGCTCTTACCTATACCTGGTCAAAGGTTGGAAGAAATACAGATTAAAGATGATTATTATGAAATTCTAGAACTTATTAATAAATATAATAAAAATAACGTACTGATTGAATTTAAAAAGATAAGTGATGGGCTATCAATTAATAGAAAAACTCTCAGTAAAAAAGTTAATTATCTTGAAAAACAAGGTTTAATCACTGTAAGGAAGAATGGGCGGAGTAAAATACCATATTTGACAGATAAATCTAAAGCAATTTTAAATAAAAATCTTTGAAATATATATCTTTTATAAATAAACCGGATCTAAAAACCAAATTCTAAAAACCCATAATTTACTGATATTATTCCCTTATTTTGGACAAATATTAATAAATAGTTAACTAATGTTAATCGCTTACCAAAAATCATTTAAATTTTGGGGGAGCCAATAGAGAGAGTGATATTTGGAAATAAACGTAGCGAAAGCGAGATACTCGCTCAAATACTATTTTCTGCAAAAAATAAAGTAAAAAAAACTCGTCTTCTTTATAGTACTAATATCTCATATTCTAATTTTATTAAATATTTCAATTTTTTACTAGAAAAAGGGTTCATAGAAATGAAAGATGGAAACCCTACCGGAAAAGTATATCAAACAACTGAAAAAGGAGAACACCTTCTAGAAAGTATTAATAAATTGTTTAAATACGTACAGTAGAAATCCACAACCAAATCATATATTATATTACTGAAAAAGGAGAAAGATTTTTAGATAGCATAGAAAATGTGATCCAATTAACAAAGTAAATTTTTATAAAAAACGTTGTTATTTAATTTTTTTTACAATACTTACTTATTTCTATTAACTAATTACAAAATAATTCAAACTATGCCCATAATTTACCACTATTATTTTCCTATTTTGGACAAATCTTAATAAATATATAATGCAATATAATTAGTTACCAAAAATCATCTAAATTTTGGGGGAGCCAATAGAGAGTATGATATTTGCAAATAAACGTAGCGAAAGCGAGATAATCGCTCAAATACTATATTCTGCTGAGAGTGATGTAAAGAAAACGCGACTTCTTTATGAGGCAAATATTTCTTATACACATTTTATTAAATATTTCAATTTTTTACTAGAAAAAGGGTTCATCGAAGTGAAAGATGGAAACCCTACTGGAAAAGTTTATCAAACAACTGAAAAAGGAAAACATTTTTTAAAAGATATTAATAACGTACTCCAACAAATTTATTAAAATTATTTATTTTTTTTTATTTTTAGTTTCTAAAAGATTTATCTTATCCTCTAAAACACATATTTTATCTTCTAATTTTGATATTTTATTAAAATATTTATTAATACTAATTTCTATCATGGATCCAAAAAGTTTTACGAACTCCAATCTTTGGTTCATCTCCATTTCATCAAAACCTCTTACGATCAACATTAAGGAATATTCAACAAATTTTGAGATATTTTGTTTTTCATCCTGACTTAAATCATCCATTGGAAAAAAATAAACTGCTTTGCTTATTTAAAGCTATATACTATATAGACAGCATATCTAGCAATATTAAATCAGTATAGATTTGCTATCTATATAAGCTATTCATACTAATTTATATAATATAAAATTATTAAATATATAACACTATACGATAAATAAGGGAGGATCTGTAAATATGAAAAAAAAATTATTAGTACAAACATTGGTGATATTTAATATATTTTTACTTATAGGGTTGGGTTTAAGCCCTGTAGCTAGTTCTAATAAAATAATCGAACAAAAACAAAGTAACGGTACAGTATTAAATCCATCAGCATCAGAAATAGATAACATTAAAACTTTTTCACTAAATGAAAAAGAATTTGATCTATTGAAAAACTTTATATCAAACATACTTCCATTAGACAAAACAAGCGATACGTTTGTTAATGAAATTATTAATTCTATTAAAAATATGCTTAATAACCAACCATCACTCCTAAGAAAGACATTAGTAATAAGTCAAGGCTGGAGCTATAATATTAATTTCTTTAAAAATACTAGATTTGAAATAAAACGTAACACATTCTCCTTTTGGCACTACACTCACGCTTCAAAAACAGGAGTAGAAAGTAAAACTTTTATATTGAGACCAAATGGGTTACTTTCTTCAAGAGCAGCTGAGTTATACGTAGGAAAACAAACAGGTTTTATGTATCGACCAATAGGCCTGTATTTCTTCCAAAAAAATATGTTTCCCCAACCATCTTATACATTATTTATTGGATTGGCAAGTTATGTCGATATTAATGCAGAAAAAGAAATCGAGTTAAATCTTCCTTTAACCTAACTTAAAAAATAAGATCCCAATGAAAGCAACATTTAAATATAGATAGACTATTCATATTAGCTTATATATAAATATATTTAATAAAAATAAAATAATGGTGATAAAATGAAAAAGATAAAAACAATTGCAGTTTTTTTAATGCTAGTATTAATAGCACTACCAGCAACTAATGTTATGGGAGCTATATCACAAAAAGAAGAAAATAAAACAATAACCTTGGAATATAGCATTTTTAGAGAGGATGGTAGTCGAATAGTTAGAGAAATAACTGTAGATAAAAACGAAATCGCTTCATTTAATGAGATGATTCAACAAATTTTTGAAAAGATCACATCAAAAAATAATTATGATATAATGGATATAATAAAAGATTTAAAGGAAAAATTTGGCCAAAATAGCATATTATCGATAATATCAACAATATTAGAAATGAGACCTCTTCAAAAAAGAGTTTTCATTTTAAGTAATGGATATGGAACTAAACTTGATTTACACCTAAAAAGAGATATTTCATTTCATAAAATGTTTAGCTTTTGGCATTACCTAGGTAAAACAGGTTCTTCAACAAATAGTAAAACACTAATTATTGACCCTATTCCTGATGCTCAATTACAATTCTACAGATTAATAGAAGGGCAGCAAATTGGTATAATGACAAAATTTACAGGTTTTTATATGAGAATACCTGGTAATTTTATTGAACAAACACAAAGTCATATATTCTTTTTTGGATATGCAGTAAAAGTCCGAGCAATTGATCTTTTGATATAATAGATACATCCTAATCCATATTTTTTCTATTTTTTCTTATAATTTTTTAATTAAATTTTTTTAAAATACATAAATTTAACCTTTTCTTATAGCTTTATTATCAAAACAAGGTAAGGAGAGAATGGGAGAAACAGGAAACCATTATCCTAATAACATAGATGGTTTGGAGAGCCCAAGGATTAATAGAGAGAAAAAAACGCCTATTTTCTCCCAACCTCTGTAATAATATCATGAAATCAGAGTTTTTAAAACAATAGCTATAGGAAATATAGATATGATATTCATATTGTTTTAAGTAATATTTTGTCATTATTAAATTAGGAATTTTTTGGGGGAGGCCATGAAGAGGGTTTTCCTAAGTTAGTGGGGGAAGATACGAAATAAGAAAAATTAAACTATTTTCAAAATTTAAACAAATATTATTGATTTTAAAATAATTTTTATTGAAATATATCTAACTTGCATGCCTATAGATGGCTTATTCATATTATTTTATATAATAACAATTAATTAATTTTCACATCAAATAATAATGGGGGAGTAAATAATTGAATTGGATTATGAAGCTATATCCAAAAACAACCCTTACAATAAAAGATCCATTTTTTAAGAATTGTTGGAGTGTGATATGTGGATGAGGGACATAATAGATAATATGTTTTTTTGGAAAGCTAAAGGAACATTTATTAAAGATTTTAATAAAGAATGTGTTGATACAAAAAATTTTATAGATGGTGTTTTACAATTTGGATTTAAATTTAATACTCAACAAGAAAGAGGCTATAACAGAGAAATATTAAACATCCAAGCTTTAAGTCATAACTCTATTGTCGAAGATAGATCTTCAAAAGAAGAATTAAAAATCGATGAAACACCCCATATCAATTTTACTAAAGCTATGAATGATCCTTATCAAAAAAAATTTAGACTAAAAAATTGGATATATAAGAAATGATATAAAAGACAAACTTACTAAATATTAAATAAGTAGAAATGAATCAAGGTATGCTAAAGATAAATCAGGAATATAGGTGAAGGAGTACATGAAAAAAAATTCTTTTTTTAAATGCTTTTCTCCAACAAGTTTTTTTTCAAATATTATATTTAGAAAAAGCAATATCAATGTTGTACTGATATTGTTTTTTTGTGTTTTTATCTTTAGTGTAATTAGTGGTTGTAATGAATCATTACGGAATAATAATAATGATTCTAAAAAAGTTCAGATTTTAGATTATAATATTACAACTGAATGGTCTTCTGGATGTAAATGTGATAATACTTATGAGTATCATATAAAAACAGGTTTTCATCATACTACAAATATGGGATATGGTGCTAATTATATTATTAAAGGAGAAATACAAAATATAGCTGAAAAAGAGATAGATGTAATAAATATTAATGTAAATTTTTTAGCTAAAAATGGTACAGTTTTATTTGATGCAGAGTTATTAAACTCTACTTATAAGATTTATAACCTATCAAAAGGAGATACCGAATCTTTTTTAATAGAAGTTAGACCAGAACTATATAATTACTTCGATGATCCTGATTTTTATAACAAGTTGCGTGAAAATTTTCTAATAGTTGAATCTCTTGAATTTGATATTTCTACTGGTGACTAAATTTCGATAATTGTTGAATTTAACAAGCGTTAATAATAAATAGGTAAAATTCATTATGTTTCTTAATAAAACACTTAGTTTTTCAATTAGTGGGGGAAAAGCAAGATAAAAATATTCAAGAAGAGGTAGGTAAAGATGAAAAGTTATAAAAAAAAGATAGTTTATGGAATAACAATTTTATTTTTTATAACGATGTTATTTCCAGCTTTTGAAGCCCATTTTGTTGAAAGTTTAGATAACTCAGAGTATAACATGAGTAATAACGTTTTTACTCATACTGTTTTAGGAGAAGAAGCTTCAGCTACTTGGTGTGTTCATTGCCCACCTGTTATGACAATATTGAATAATATTTACAACTCAGGGCAGTATGATTTTTATTATGTTGCATTAGTAGCTGATATGAATTCTTATGCAAACAGCAGATGCGGTGAGCTAGGGGTTACTGGTTATCCAACTGTAGCATATGATGGAGGATACATGAAGCTGGTAGGTGATGCTCTGACTCAAACCGATCATGAAAACGCGATAAACAATTGTGGTGCTAGAACTGTAGCAAATATCAATTTAAATTTGCATGCGTATTGGCTTGGTAGTGGTCAGATAAGAGTAAAAATCGGTGTAACCAACAATGGTGGTTCAACGTATAATGGTCATATACATGCATATGTCACTGAAATTAATTCACGATGGTATAATCAGTATGGGCCACAGTATCATTTCGCCATGATTAATAATTATGCTATTAACCAAAATGTTGATGTGAGCGCAGGAGCTACTAAATATGTTGTTGCAACATGGAATGGTTACTCCGATATAACAATGAGTAATATCAAAGTAATCGCTAGCGCATTTTCACAATCAACTAAATATACTGATGAAACAGCAGCAGTGAATCCTGAATACCCAAACAGTAACCCTCCACAAACTCCAAGTCAACCTTCTGGTCCAAACACAGGTGTTGTTGGAATTATAAATACTTATTCTACAAGTTCAACTGAACCAAATGGTGATCTCATAAAATACGGCTGGGATTGGGACGGGGATAATACTGTTGATGACTGGACAGATTATTATCCATCAGGTCAGACAGTTAGCATTGACCATTTTTGGACATCACCTGGGACTTATAATGTAAAGGTAAAAGCAAAGGATGAATTTGATACCGAAAGTAGTTTCTCCCCAACAAAACAGGTACAAATAACGATTGGTGAACCTCCTAACACTCCTTCCACTCCTAGTGGGCAAGATAATGGTATGCATAAAACTTCATACACCTATAGTACTTCAACAACTGATCCAAATCCTGGAGATAAATTGTATTATAAATTTGACTGGGATGACGGCACTACTAGTCAATGGATGGGCCCTTATGATTCTGGTCAAACCATTTCAACAGATCATGTATGGAATGAGCCAGGTACATTTAATGTAAAAGTAAAAGCAAAAGATTTAGCCGAGTCTGAATCAGATTGGTCAAACGCTAAAACAGTTGTGATGGGAAACACACCACCAAATAAACCCCAAAAACCTTCAGGCCCAACTTCTGGCGCTGTAGGAACAAAATACAAATTTACTACAAGTACTACAGACCCTGAAAATGATAACCTAGAATACTATTTTACTTGGGGTGATGACACAAATTCAGGATGGGTCCCAACCAAATACGCAGAGCATATTTGGTTAAAATCTGGAGATTTCGGGGTAAGAGTTAAAGCTCGTGATAAATGGGCTGAATCAGAATGGTCTTCTTTCACCAGTATTTCAATAGAATCAGGTTCATTAATAGTTAATATTGAAGCTGAACCCGAAAATGCGATAGTAGATGAAGAAATACAATTCAGTGCAACTGTATCAGGTGGAAAATCGCCTTATACATATAATTGGGATTTTGGCGATGGAAACACATCAAGTGAGCAAAATCCAATATATGCATATGAAAAAACTGGTAACTTTATTGTTAGTTTATCTGTTGAAGATGGTTCTGGAGCATATGGTTCCAATTATACAACAATAAATATCGAAATAACCAATCCTCCTGAGAAACCAATTATTGTCGATGGTCTGGAATCAGCACTCATAAATCAACCATGCAATTTCACATTTACAACTACTGATCCAAATGAAGATAATGTTTACATTTTAGTTGATTGGGGTGACAATTCAGAGACAACATGGGAAGGACCTTTTGAATCAGGAGATGATGATATGGTACTATATCATACATGGGAGAATGACGGTGCTTATACAGTAAAAGCAAAAGCAAAAGATACATACGATTACGAAAGTGAGTGGTCAGAAGAGTTTCAAATAACAGTTGGATGGCAAGATGCATTTATAATAGGTAAAATTAGTGGCAAAGAAGAAAAAGAAAACACCACTGAAATAACAGTGGAATCAGTCATGTACCTATCATTTAATCCATTTAGCATAAAATTTTATAATTCAGATGAAGTAATCGTTATCTCAAATGATAGCAAGGGATTAATTGGTAACAATTTTGTCTTGGGAAAATTTAAAACAGGTTATATTTGATCATAAAAATAAAATATCTTTTTTTTTCTTTTTTCATTATATAGATGCTATTTTTATTATTTTAAATAATCAAAAATATTTAACCTGCCTTTTTGCATAATAATTGGTAAGATAGATATCACAGTTTCAACCCTAGGTATAGAGAATGTAGATTACGTAGAATTTTATATTGACGATAAATATCAAGATACCAAAGATATCGAACCCTTCAAATGGACCTGGGATAAATTGTCATTTGGTAAATCAGTTGTTAAAATTATTGTATATAGGCTGTTGAAAAATTCTATAAAACAAGAATTTTTAGACAGCCAATTAAAAAATTGAAACAACACGCTGTATTTTTACTCCCCTCAGAATTGAAAAAAGAGTATTATGTTTCAATTATCCTCG
>Ga0315289_10015462_pt1 | contig 10591 bp, 8 predicted proteins | sample YL17G11_40_MG_FD_203452 | JGI IMG/M metagenome (GOLD analysis project Ga0315289, IMG submission 203452) | Sediment microbial communities from Yellowstone Lake, YNP, Wyoming, USA - YL17G11_40 | ecosystem: Environmental > Aquatic > Freshwater > Lake > Sediment | place: USA: Wyoming | collected...
GCGGGGGAAAGATCAAAGTCCAGACAGAAAATAAAAAGGAATTCATTTTCTCCGATAAGCTCATCTGCAAGAAGTGCGGCATTGCCTATGAGGACACCTTTCCCAATCTTTTTTCATTCAACAGCCCCCAGGGCGCCTGCCCGACCTGCCATGGCTTCGGAGACCTGGGCGTGATTGATGAGGACAAAATCATCCCTGACAAGAATAAATCTCTTGAACAGGGAGCAGTCGAGCCCTGGACAAAACCCGGCTCCCGATGGTTTATGAAAGAGCTAATCCGGGAAGCTCGAAAAAAAGGAATCCCAACCAATGTTCCTTACAGGAATCTCAGCGAAAAAGCAAAGCGATTTGTCATGGAGGGAAGGGACAGCCATTACGGCATCAAGGATTTCTTCGAATTGCTCCAGAAGAAAAAATACAAAGTTCAGGTCAGAGTCCTCCTCAGCCGCTACCGGAAATACATCCCCTGCCCTGACTGCCATAAAACCCGTCTCAACCCCCAGGCCCTGAGCGCTAAAATCGAAGGTCTTTCCATAGGCGATATTATCCAGATGACTGTGCAGCAAACTGATGAATTTTTTCAAAAGCTCACCCTCGCTCCCTTTCAAAAGCAGGTCGCTGAAAAGCTCATCGCCGAAATCCAGAACAGGCTTAAGTTTCTGCTCGAGGTCGGCCTGGACTACATCACCCTGGACAGGATGACCTTTACCTTGAGCGGCGGCGAGGCGCAGAGAATCAACCTGGCAGCAGCCTTGAGTGCCTCCCTTGTCGGCACTCTATTTGTCCTCGATGAACCGAGCATCGGCCTCCATGCCCGCGACAATCACCGCTTGATTGAAATCCTCAAATCTTTGAAAGAGATTGGAAACACGGTGATGGTTGTCGAACATGACCCGGAAATCATAAAGTCTGCTGAATATTTGATTGACCTTGGACCAAGAGCTGGAGAGGCTGGGGGAGAGGTGATTTTCGACGGCCCGATGGAGAAATTTATCAAGTATCACGACTCCCTCACTGCTCAATACCTGAGGAGGGAGAAGGAGATAAAAATTCCTGAGAGCCGCAGAGTTTTTCAGAGCTTCATCGAGATAAAAGATGCTCACATGCATAACCTTAAACATCTGGATATCAAAATTCCTCTCAACGTTATGACCTGCATCACCGGTGTTTCAGGCTCGGGAAAGAGCACGCTTCTCCATGATGTCCTCTTCCAGGGATGGGAAGGAGAGGCAAAAGATGGCTTCAGGGAAATAAGAGGAAAGGAGCAGATTGATAAAATCATCATGGTCGACCAGTCTCCGCTCAGCACCTCGCCCCGCTCCATTCCTGCGACTTACAGCAAAGCCATGGACGAGATCAGGCAGGTCTTCAGCCAGACACGGGAGGCAAAAGCCCTGGGATTCAAGCCGGGCTTCTTCTCTTTCAATACTCCTGGCGGAAGGTGCGAGGAATGCCAGGGCGCAGGCCGGCAAATCGTGGAGATGCAGTTTCTCTCGGATGTGGTCTTAACCTGCGAAGCCTGCAAGGGAAAAAGATTCAAGAGCGAGACCCTGGAAGTCAAATACAAGGGGAAAAACATCGACCAGGTCCTGGTGATGAGCGTTGCCGAGGCTCTGGATTTCTTCTCTGACAAGCCCAAAATTCGAAAAGCGTTAAAACCCCTGACTGAAGTAGGGCTGGGGTATTTGAAATTAGGACAGCCGACAACAACCTTATCCGGAGGAGAGCTGCAGAGAATTAAGCTCGCCTATCATCTCATCCACCAGAAGGAGAAAAAAATTCTTTACATCTTCGATGAGCCGACCATCGGCCTCCATCCTGACGATGTCTCTGTGCTTCTGCGCTGCTTCCAGAAACTGGTGGAGGAAGGACATACGGTAGTCGTCATCGAGCACAACCTGGATGTGGTGAAATGCGCTGACTACATTATCGATTTAGGACCCGAAGGCGGAGATAAGGGAGGGGAGATTGTGGAGCAGGGCCCTCCTGAGCGAATCATCAAGTCAAAAAAATCCTACACTGCTCAGTTCCTGAAAAAATATCTCCAGCAGTAGTTTTCTCAAAAAAAATAAACCTATTTCGACCGGATTGTCTCAGTCCGGGTCCTTCTCCTCGACCTTTTTTATAATCGGAGGCAAACAGATGTGTTCCCTCTCAATCCTCTGTGCGTATTCTGCAGATTTGACATAAAAGGCCGCTGCCTTTATATTCATAGATAGGGAATCCTGGGAATTGTACCAAAAGACAGGGAAAACTAAAGTCAAGTGTCTTCCGCCAATATTCTTCTGCTTGATTTTATGCTATCCCGGCCATCCACAAGAGCAGCAACAAGGAATTCCCCCGCCGGAATTAGAGAAAATCTTTAAGGAGACAGGGGAATATTGCGAAAAACTGAAAAACATGGCCCTGGACTTCGTCTGCCAGGAGAAGATCGCGGAGAAAACCCATGAGTTCGGCAAGACTTTTGTCTTTAGGCCTGCGGATAGACCGCGAAATTCCTCTTTCTTTGAGGACCTGAAAATCGTTAAGACCAAAAAGAATTCATATATTTATGATTATCAAATGATTAAAAAAGGCGACGACTTCAAGGAAAAAAGAGACTTTCTCGAAGAAAACCGGAAAAAAAGAAAAGAAAAAAACGTCGAGCTCAAAACCCTGCGGATGTCTTCCAAGTTTTTAGTGTTCGGGCCCGTGGGTTTTTTAAGCGAAGCATGGCAGCCGTATTTTTTTTACGAAATCATCGGCTCGGAAACAATCGGCCAAAAGAAAGCCGTCGTGCTCAAGGCTTCGCCAAAGGAGTTTACGGAAGAAAATCATTGCTTCGGCAAAATATGGGTCGATGAGACCGACTCGAGCATTCTTCAAATCGAATGGGAGCCGGCGTCGATCATAAATTTCGAAGAAAAAGTCGAGTCCTCGATCGGAGAGCTGAGAAGACAGGTTTCTTGGACAGTCTCCTATGACGTCGTGAAAAATGGAATTCGGTTTCCAAGCGCTCAATTGATCAAAGAGACCTACATCACAAAACAGGGAAGAGAACATATCAAATACGAGGCCGAATACAAGTATGAAAATTATAAATTCTTCACCGTCGAAACGGAGGTCATATTCAAATGAGTCCGAAACAAAATCATCTCAATAGAAGGACAGGCAGTTGTCTATCCTTCAATTCCTTGATATCCCGCCTTGCCGGCAAGATTATTATTTTTAGCCTGGCGGTTTTTTTCGTATTGACACTTCGCTTGGACTCCCAACAAAGTCAAACGCAAAAAGTGTTGCGCCATGAGACTGCAGCAGTGGTCAAGCTCGTTCCGGTCCGCGTCCTCGACCAGAACGGCCGTCCGATGACTGACCTCAAAAAAGAGGACTTCGTCCTCTACGACAATGGGGAGCTGCAGAAGATCACCGAGTTCGAAGTCCACAGCCTCGAAGAACTCGGCAAGGCTCTGGAAAAGACAGGGGCGGCCCCAGGCAAAGAAGCGCTCAAGGAAAAGGGCCGCAAGTATTTCATTCTTTTAGATATCCAGGGAAGCGATGCCATCGGAGCGCAGAACGCCAAAAAGGCAGCTCAGAATTTTATCGATTCCAAGCTCAAGCCAGAAGACGAAGTTTCCGTTCTCTATTATGCGCCTATGACCGGCCTGAACTTGGTGGAATATCTGACCTCGGATAAAAATAAAATCAAAAAAGCAATCGAGCGATCAGGAGAACTTCCGCCGGGCGGGCCTACTACGTCAGGCGCAGAATTAGAAGAGGGCGAGCGGCAGGCTTTGAAGGATAGAGCAAGGATAATAATAGCCCAAAGCGAAGAATCAGGCGGAGGCGAAGACAGGGGGACTGTCATAGTCCAGGAAGGAGCCAGCGGGACTGCCAGAGCCAAATCTGAAGCCATGGGCGCTACCCCAGCATATGCCCAAGGGTCGATGGTCACCGAGGTTGCGGGCTTGAGCATGTTCGCCAGGTCTGGACCGGATTTCCAGTCGAACATGTCCGAGCTGGCCAAGGCCCTGCAATACATTGCCGGAAGCAAGAACCTGCTCTTTTTCTCCGGCCGGGGCGCCAACATCGACAAGACACTCGGCAGGGAATTCGCGGCCTCGAATACTCCTGTTTTCACCATCAACACGAAAAATTGGATCATCAAGGGCGTCACTCCTCAATTGACCATTAAAGAAAAATACATATATACCGAGCATCCCTTGAAAGAATTTGCCCTGGCTTCAGGCGGCCAGTATTTTGCCGACATCAAGGACGTAGGAACAATCGCCGACGAGATCCAAACCCTGACCGGCAATTATTATGTCCTGGGCTATTATATCGACGAGAAATGGGACGGGAAGATGCATCGAATCAAGGTCGAGGTGAAAAGACCGGGCTACAAAGTCCTCGCCCAGGACGGCTATTACAACCCCAGGCCGTTCGCCCAGCAATCTGATATAGAAAAGAAGCTCCAGCTTTTTGATTTAGCCTTTGCCGACACGCCGACGGTAAAGGATTATCTGGAGATGCCTCTTGACCCGCTTTTGAGCTCAGACGGGAAGGGCTCGAATGTCGTCATCCTGTCCAAAATGTCGGTCGATGAGAAGGTGGGCATTCCGCCGGGAAAAGCCGAGTTCTATACATTTATTTTCGACAAAGACCACAAAGCCGTTCAATCCACCATGAGTGCAATCGACCTCGCGCCCCAAGCGCAAAAAACCATCTATCCCTATGCAACGGCCGCTCTCGAGCCAGGAGAATACGAATGCCGGTTCGTGGCGCGCGACATGTCTACAGGCCAGGCGGTCATCGGCAAGACATTCTTCAAAATTCCCGAACCGCTTGCTTCTGGAATGAAATTTGACTCGCCCCTGCTCTTCGTCCCCGGGAAAGATGCGCAATTTTTTAAAATCTCCCGAATGAAAAAGGGCGCGGACCTTGCCGCCTCTCTCATCAACTTCTATCCACTCCTCCCCATACACTGCTCTCCTCTGGTGAAGAATCTTGAGGCAGACGATAAGGTAATCTTGGCCGTCATCGCCGCGGTGTTTCCGGAGGACCAATTGCCTGAGGTCAACCTGGATGTCCGGATGACGCTGGCTTCGACCGGAGAGGAATTTCCCCTCGAGGCGAGAATTCTCGAAGCCAAAAGAGCCGAAAACGGAAAAGACGTGCTCATGCTCGAGATCGATTTGCCCGATCTTCGGCCCGGAGAGTACGAACTGGAGATCACGGCCACAGAATCCGTGACCCAGGCTCAGAGTGTAATGAAGACGTCGATCGTAAAGAAATAGGCTCTGTTTAATTTCATTTGCGGAAAAATAGATAACCTTCGAAAGGAGAGAAAAATATGATTTCCCGCCGCGATTTTGTCAAGATTGGAAGCCTGTCCATAATTCCTTTCGGGTTTGTCAAAAGATTATTCTCTAAGCCCGAACCTGCTGTTCAAGCCAAATTCGAAAACATGGTAGCAGGCGTGAAGCCTTTAACTCCAGAAGATTACGAGCATCGTTTGGAGAAAGCTCAGCGGCTGATGGCTGCCCATAAAATTGATGGGCTTTTTTTAACCGGAGGCGCTAACCTTGTTTATTTTGCGAGCGTCAACTGGGGAACGAGCGAAAGGACCTTTGGAGCGCTTTTGAACCTAAAAAAGAAGCCAGTTTGGGTTTGCCCAGGCTTTGAGCTCGACCGCGCAAAAGAGCTCATTCCCGAAGGCCAGGAAATCAGGATTTGGGAGGAAGATGAGAGCCCTTACAAGCTCATCTCTGAGATTATGAAGACCTTGGGAACTCGAAGCGGGAGTCTGGCTATAAGCCCCTCGACCAGCAGTTTCGTTTTGTTCGGCATCCGTAAAGATGCTCCCAGCCTTGAACTTGTGGACGGAGCGGTTATCACCGAAGAATGCCGCGGCACAAAAACAGAGAAAGAAATTGCTTACATGGACCTTGCCAACAAAATCACAAAGCTTGCCTATCGAGAAGGATTCAAACATTTGCGGGAAGGGATGAGCCCTCGTGATTTATCCGGCACGATCAGCGCGGCTCACCAGCAGATGGGCGTGAGCGGCGGCGGAGGCCCTCAATTCGGGCCAAACACGGCCTTTCCCCATGGCTCCAGAGTTCTCCGCACACTTAATGAAGGAGATATGGTCATGGTTGACGGCGGCTGCAGCGTTGAGGGATATCGTTCGGATGTCACCCGGACAATTGTCTTTGGCAGGCCTTCGGATAAGCAGCGAACCGTATGGGACATCGTAAAAAAGGCCCAAAGCGAAGCATTAAAAGCCGCCCGCCCCGGGGCAAGCTGTGAAGATGTTGACCGGGCTGCACGTAAGGTCATTGAAGATGCAGGTTTTGGCCCTGGATATAAATATTTTAGCCACAGGGTCGGACACGGCATCGGGCTTGAAGGTCATGAATATCCCTATCTCGTCAAGGGAAACAAGCTGAAGCTCCAGCCTGGCATGACTTTCAGCGATGAACCCGGGATTTACATCCCCGGCGAATTCGGCATCCGCACCGAAGACTGCATGGTGATCACAGAAAATGGAGCGAGGTTATTGGGCGGGATGGAAGCTGTCTCAATAGAATCTCCGTTCGCTGAGGGGTAAGAGGAAAAATCTCGCGATACATGAATTGGATAGTCAGCGCTGACAAATACAAATTTTATAGCTTTAGAGCTTTTTAAGGAACTGGCGTGCCCATTGGTGATGACCGCCTAAAAGAGAAGAAAGGTGTTAAAGAAAAAGATTAAGATTCTCTTTCCTTTTTTATGTATTCAAGCCCTTCGTCCGTCAATTCCATCCAAGCCCTGTAATCAGTGGATGCATCGGATTTAATAAATTTATATCTTTCGAGCTTCTTGATAATGGCATCGAAACTATCCCTCTTCCTTTTCGAAAACGCCATTCGATATATATTGAACAATCCTTCTTTCTGATACATTTTTTCTGGTTCATCAGCAATGGATGACAGAACAAACATCTCTTCGCTGTTGAGCTCTATTTTCACCTCTGCCGCAGGCTTTTTCTGAATCTCTTTTTTCTCTGGCTGCTCCTGTTCAAAAATAGATTCAACACGCTCTTCTTTTGGAGCTTCTGCTCTTTCCACAATTTCCTCTTCGATTTTTGCCTCTTCTCCGACCTCCTTTATCTCTTCTCTGGGCTCTTCTATCTCTTCCTTGCGTTCCTCTATCTCTTCGCGCTCCTCCACCTCTTCTTCGGGCTTTTCTATTTCTTCTCTGGGCTCCTCTATCTCTTCTTTAGGCCTCTCTATCTCTTCTCTGCCTTCCTCTTCTCTTATCTCCTCTCTAAGCTCTTCCTCTCTTCTCTGTTCTCTTCCCTCTTCTCTAAGCTCCATCCCTCTTATCTCTTCTCCAAGCTCCACTTCTTTTCTCTCTTCTCCAAGCTCCTCTACTTCTTCTCTGGGTTCCTCTTTTCTTCTCGCTTTTCTGAGCTCCTCTCTGAGCTCCTCTTTTTTTCTGTCCTCTCTTGGCCCCTTTTCCCTTCTCTCCTCTCTTGCCTCTTCTTCTGATTTTCTTTGTTTCAGCTCTTCATGGACATCTTTTATTCCAGCTCTTCTAATTAATCTCTTGATTTCATCAATACCATCTTCCATTCTCTTTTCAACTTTTTTGCTGACCACGATAATCCAGACGAGGAGCAACAATATTAGGGCTATCGTGGCAAAATTAGGTGTTTTCTGATGGATTAAGAAGTCAGATACTTTTGTCAATAAATTTAAAAATGAATTTAAAATCTTTGGTTGGATGATAAATAATCCAATATTCATCATTGCCTTAACTTCTTTCAAGAAATATCTTTTTTGATAAAATCAATAATTCCTGATTATTAATAATTTATTATACCATTTAAATTTACTTTTCAAGGGAAATTTTCCTGCGAAGCAGATTATCAAAGAAGCATCCGCAAATCAGTAATGTGAAAAGCCTGCGTGTTTTCGAGACACCCAGCCTGAGCCATAACAAGGTTTCCGCAAGGAAAAAAGATGGTTTCGTTTCTAAATTTGACATCTCCGCCTGCCGATGTTATTAGACATCCGGATTTTGAAGTTTCATAAAATGAGGGGAGAATCCATGAGGGCAAAAATGAAAAAAGGAGCAGGAGACCTTTTCCAGAAGGAAACAAAATATAAAAGGGGTAAGCTTGGAGGAGGCCCTCTTCTCTGGCATGCCAGGCCCGAAGCCTACAAGCTCTATTCTCAGGCGTCAAAAGTCAAACTGGAGCCTCCAAAGAAAGAAGGCGGGATGCCGCTCTGGGAGGCTATAAACCTTCGCCGCAGCATCCGCAATTTCAGCCGCAAAGCCATAAATAAAGATGTTCTCTCCCAGCTTCTCTGGGCTTCGCAAGGAATAACACATGAAGCGATTGGGTTTGAGTTTCGAGCTGCTCCTTCAGCCGGAGCTCTTTATCCAGTGGAAACTTATCTTGTCGTCCACAATGTCGAAGGAATAGATTCCGGAATTTACCATTATGCCCTAAGAAGCCACGAGCTCGAGAGCCTCAAGCTCGGAAATTTTCAAGAGGCAGTGGCCAGCGCTGCCCTCGACCAGGATATGGCCTATTCTGCGGCAGCGGTCTTTATCTGGACAGCCATCTTTGAAAGGTCAAAGTGGAAATACAGCGAAAGAGCCTACCGCTACGTCTATCTCGACGCGGGCCACATCGCCCAGAATTTCGCTCTGGCAGCGGTCTCGTCGGGCCTCGGAACATGCCAGATCGGCGCCCTCTATGATGATGAAGTCAATTCTCTCATCGATGTCGACGGTGAAGTGGAGAGCATCCTCTACATGAGCGCTGTCGGGCATCCAAGGTAAGTCTCGTTTGCAAAGAACTATTACGCTCTATATCGCTCTTGGCGACGAAATTTTTACTATTGCCCTTATAATAATACAAACACATAAAAAAAAGTGTCATCGCGAGGCGTAAAGCGCCGTGGCGATCTGACGTAGTCGAGGAGCGAAACGACGAAGCAATCTCATCCAATGGTTGAGATTGCCACGCCCTTCGGGCCCGCAATGACAAGGTGGTGACCACGCTCCCTTCGGTCGTTCGCAATGACAATGTAACGAAACTCATTGCGTTTAGAATGACATGAAAAATTGAGGAGGTGAATGATGAAACGAATCGTCAACGTGTGCTTCATTATTTTTCTTTTCTCTTTTCTTGTTTCTTTTTCTGCTGCCTGCAAGCCCAGCCAGAGCCAGAAAGAAAAGCCCTGGCAATGGAGCCTGGAGCAAATAGAATCCAAGGTCAACAAGGTGCGGGCCGGAAAGAACCTTAATCCATCAACCTGGCCTGGAGGCAAAAGAGTGGCTGTTGCCCTCTCCTTCGATTTTGACGCGGAGACAAATTTTTTAAGGGATAACCAAATCTCTCCTGGGCTCTTATCCCAAGGCGAGTATGCAGCGAGAGTGGCTATGCCCAGGATTCTCGCCCTTCTCGATAAATACAACATCCCGGCGACATTCTTTGTCCCGGCTGTTACCGCTTTGCTTCATCAACAGGAAATCCAGGCGATTGTGGCCAAAGGACGCCACGAGATTGGCATCCATGGTTGGATCCATGAGAGGAACTCTCTTCTTGAGGAGTCAGAGGAGGGAGAGTTGATGAAAAAATCCTACGAGACCTTAAAACAAATCACGGGTAAAGCTCCTATCGGTATCCGCACGCCCTCCTGGGACTTCAGCCAGTCCACCCTGAAAATCATCAAAGAGCTCGGCCTGCTCTACGACAGCAGCCTCATGGCAGATGAAAGGCCTTACGAAATCCTTGAAAATGGCCAGCCGAGTGGAGTGATCGAGCTTCCGGTGGAATGGCTTTTAGACGATTACCCCTATTTCGGCTTTGACAGGTATTCGAGCGTTCGTCCTCACATCACACCGATGGAAGTCTTCTCCATCTGGGCGGCTGAATTCGAAAAAGCCTACGAAGAAGGAACCCTCTTCGTTTTAACCATGCATCCCAAATACACCGGACACAGAAGCCGAATCATGATGCTCGAAAAGCTTGTCCAGCACATGCTGACATTCAAAGATGTCTGGTTTGCCACCCATCAGGATGTGGCTCTTTATGTCAAAAGCGGTCTTCAGAAATAAGCCGAGGATAGCTTCAGACACAAGATAATAAAAAAAGGTTATTTCCCGTGGGCTTTCTCAGCGGTTTTTTCTGCAGCTTTCTCGGCAGGCTTTTCGGCTGGCTTCTCAACAGGAAGGAGCCCTACTTTCTTCCGAATCTCAGTCTCAAGCTCTTGTGCCAGCTCGTGATTCTCCTTCAAGAGCTTCTTGACGTTATCCCTTCCCTGTCCTAACCGCTCTCCTTTATAAGAAAACCAGGTTCCGGTTTTTTCCAGAATCCCTGTATTTGTGCCGCAGTCAACCAAATCTCCCTCTTTGGAAATCCCTTCACCGTAGATGATGTCAAATTCAGCTTCTCTGAAAGGAGGCGCCATCTTGTTCTTGACGATTTTCACCTTAACCCTGTTGCCGATGACCTTATCCCCTTCTTTCAATGCAGCCAGTCTCCTGATATCAACCCTTAAAGAAGAATAGAATTTTAGAGCCCTTCCTCCGGTCGTTGTTTCAGGGCTTCCTA
>Ga0315289_10015464_pt1 | contig 10591 bp, 6 predicted proteins | sample YL17G11_40_MG_FD_203452 | JGI IMG/M metagenome (GOLD analysis project Ga0315289, IMG submission 203452) | Sediment microbial communities from Yellowstone Lake, YNP, Wyoming, USA - YL17G11_40 | ecosystem: Environmental > Aquatic > Freshwater > Lake > Sediment | place: USA: Wyoming | collected...
GCTGGTGAACACTGCGATAAGCGGGCGGTACCCAGCAATATAGTTTGTCTTGGTCTTTGTACTGGTGCCGCTCCCGTTATTGACAGTGAGGCTGACCGTGTAGAATTGGACACTTGTGTAGGTGTGTGACGGGTTCTGGAGCGTGGATGTACCCCCGTCGCCGAAGTCCCACAACCACGTGATCGGCGATCCCGTGGATGTGCCGGTAAACTGGACATCGAACGGGACAAACCCTGCGAGCGGTGTCCCGGTGAAGTCCGGGGAGACAGGGGCACTGGGGGGTCTGGCAGCTCCCCCGGTCGAGAACAGGTCTCCGAAGTATCCCGAGGTGAGGATGGTCCTGCTGGTGCCGGCATAGTAAATGATATCAACCCGCTGTGGCGTCCAGAGGCAGGTGTAGGACGGGCTGTATACAATGGTTTCCCCGTTCCCCCATGACGTCCATGGTGCTCCGGTGCTCTGCTTGATGAAGGTGCCGGTCTGGTCGATGCCATCGACAAGCAGGGCGATATACGTGTTCTCGACCGTGTCACCGCCCCCGTGGATGAGCGTCACGTTGCAGCTCGAATTCGAGATGCTGACGCTCAATGAGGGGATTTTCTGGGGCGGGGGCTGGGACCAGAGGATAACCCCGACAATCGAGACGGCGATGACCACGATGGAGATGAGCAGCACGGCGCCAATAATTTCAGAAACTGCATCATCCTTCCGGGCAGGATCCATCATGTCCACGTCATCAATGGCCGGAATATCCGAGCTGGCTGGAGTATCATATAACCTTCTACCGTTCATCCCACTTCTCACCGTGCCGGACCGTTGGTAATTCATGCAGGAAGAACCCCTGTTGGGAAGTCGGGCAGTTCACTGTATGGATGCCGTTATTCGAGTATGGAGAGGAATTGTATTTAATACTCTCCTGCGATTTCCATGAGGGGCGATGCACTATGGGGGCCCGGATCCGAATCCCACTGCATACCGGCCGGGAAAATGAGAGTGGGATGGTACTCTCCGGCAATCAGCACGTCCACTGCTCCTGGTTCCCGAGATAATGGAAGGTGGCGGGGCTGTTCTGGTTGTTGTACTCGGTCGTGATCCAGGAGGTGGAACGTGCGGAATCTGAGATGCGGACTTCGTCGATGGTACCCAGCATATACGATATGGTCGCCCCATCGACTTCGCGGCCAATGGTCACGATGCTGTTTGTCGTGGCGTAGGTGTGGGCAAACCCGGAGCTGAGCTGTGACCCGTCCACGTACCACCGGCCCGTCGTCCCATCGTTGATCACAGCATGGTGATGCCAGCTGGCCGTCGCTGGAATTATGCCGGTGTCCCAGTCATTCCCACCACCATATCCCCACAGGAAATAATGGGTGTTGCGGACTGATGCCCCAAACTGAGAGTTGGCAACATTCGTCCCCCACACGACCATGCCGTTCCTGTTCGTATTACCCAGATTGGCCCAGAAGGTTATCGTTCGGACTGCATTCCCGGTAATGCCAATAGTATTCGAGGAGTCAAGATAGTCATTTGTTCCCTCAAAATAATCGGCACCTCCAATCTTTCCTGTGGTTGCTTCATTCCCGTCATAATTCCTCGGGTTTGCATTATTGGCGTTAATGGTGGAATCGAATCTTGTCCCGGTGCCGGTCTCGTTGAGGTGCCAGACCGCCTTGTAATTCGTATCCCAGACATTGTTCTTGTTCTGCTGGTCAGTCGAGGAGGGGTAGCCGTAGTACATGTAAATGGTGGTATTGGACGAGGAGGTGACGGATGGTACCTTCACCCATGCGACGAGGGCGCCGGTGCCGCTCCTGTACGATTCGATCTCGTGGGGGAGTTTGGTGCCGTCAGAGGAGGTGAAAAGGATGTCGTACCCGTCAGTCCGTGCACTGGTTTTGAGGTCGTTGTCCGAGGCGAGGTTGATGAGCACCGGGAAGTCCGTCTGGGCTCCGCTCACCCTGGACTTATCGATGGTGATGTTCTTCCGGTAGCCCCAGCTGCAGCTGTACCATGGCGGGGTCGGGGTGACGGTGATGTAATTTGTCTTTGTCGTGGAATTTGTCCCGGCGCTGGCATTGGTCACGGTCAGGATCACGGAATACCTGCCATGCCTCAGGTATGTGTATGCCGGGCTCTGCGCGGTGGACGTCCCACCGTCACCAAATACCCATGACCACGATACCGGCGACCCGAGGGACTGATCCGTGAATTGTACCGCAAGCGGCCTGATCCCAGACTGGGTATCGCTGGTAAATTCTGCGATCAGCGGGCGGGAGGCGGTAATGTAGTTGGTCTTTGTCAGAGTACTGGTCCCTGTCCCGTTATTGACAGTGAGGCTGACCGTGTAGGATTGGGCACTCGTGTAGGTGTGGGAGGGGCTCTGGAGCGTGGATGTCCCCCCGTCACCAAATGCCCATGACCATGAGATCGGGGGGCCACTGGAGGTGTCAGTGAACTGTACTGTGAACGGAACGAACCCGGCAGTCGGGGTTCCGCTGAAGTCCGGAACCATCGGGGCACCGGGAACTCGCGCTGCCACGCCGGCAGACACCGGGTTCTCGAAAAATCCTGTGGAAACAGAAGAACTCACTGAGCCGGAACTGTACACAATATCCACCCGCTTTGGCGTTAGTATGCACGGGTAGGAAGGGGTATATTCAAGGGTCTCCCCAATCCCCCACAAACTCCATGGACCCGTGGTTCCCTGCTTGATGAAGTTGTTTGTCAGATCCGTACCATCGACAAGCAGGCGGAGGGTCGAATTCGTCACGGTTTCCCCGCCTGTATGAGACAGGATCACACTGCAGCTTGAATTTGAGATGCTGGCGCTGAATTCCGGTATCTTCTGGGCAGGTGGCTGGGACCAGAGAACAGCTGCGGCAATCGCGACCCCGATGACGACCAGCGATACGAGCAGGATGCTCCCAATCACTTCTGAAACTGCGTCGTCGTGCCGGGCCGGGTACATCATGTTCACTTCATCAATAGCCAGATTATGAGATTCAGCCGCATTATCCAACAGTGCCAATAAGGTTATTCCTTTTTTAAATCACTGATGACGATATTTCAGCTCAATTCATATATCAAATTATTTCGGGGGTTCTTTTTCCGCAATCCCTCAGGCAATCAGCACGTCCACTGCTGCTGGCTCCCGAGGGAATAGAAAGTAGAGGGGCTGTTCTGGTTGTTGTACTCGGTCGCGATCCAGTCGGCGGTTCGCACGGTGTTGGAGATGCGGACTTCGTCGATTATGCTTAGGAGATAGGTGTTCCAAGGGGAGTGTCGACCTATAAGCGTCCCGCCTAATCCAGTTAAAGGTGACAACGGTGCGGTTCCAACGGTTGCATCCGTTGTTGCAGCTGCAGTTCCATCGATATAGATACTGAATTGGGCTGGAGCTATCGCTGTACCTGCAGGGGCGGTCCACACACCAACCAAATGATGCCAGTTATTGTTATTAACAGTGGTGGTCGAATAGCGCCCAATGTATATACTATCACTATCGACTCCGTACCCCACGCCACCAGCGACACCAGGACCGCCTGGATAGGTACCTCCGATGGATAGGGTAAGACTTCTTCCTGCACCAGAACCCCTGTCATGAACAATAACTCTCTGCATGGATGTCGTCGAAGTTTTTATCCAGGCTTCAATGGTGTACGCGGTAACACCATTTTGAACAAAATTTGTACTGAGATAATCATCGGATCCATCAAAATCCAAACCGCCATTGACTTTTGCTGTTACTTGGTCAGATGTGGTCATTGTGCCAGCAGATGTTCCATGATACGCATTAGATGTGCTATCCAGCATCTGCGGAGCTGCTCCAGAGGGATCTTCCGTTAGGTGCCAGACCGCGTTGTAATTGGCATCCCAGACCCCGTTCTTGTCCTGCTGGTTCGGTGAACCGGCGTAACCGTAGTACATGATGATAGTGGTATCAGCCGAGGAGGTGACGGTCGGTACCTTCACCCATGCGACAAGCGCACCGCTCGCATACTTCTCAATCTCGTGGGAGAGTTTCGTGGTCCCGTCAGAGGAAGTGAAGAGGATGTCGTAGCCGTCGCTCCGGGCATGGGCGGCGAGGTCCGGGTCCGAACCGAGGCTGATGAGCACCGGGAAGTTGGACTGGGTTCCGCTGACTTGGGAATGTTGGATGGTGATGTTCTTCCGGTAGCTCCAGCTGCAGCTGTACCAGGATGGGCTGGGGGTGGCAGTGATATAATCCGTTTTTATCATGGTGTTGCTGCCACCACTGGCATTGGTCACGGTCAGGCTCACAGGATACCGGCCATGCGTTTGGTACGTATATGACGCGTTCTGTACGTTAGAGATTCCCCCGTCGCCAAAGGACCACGACCACGATACCGGCAATCCGGTGGACGTATCATTGAACTGTACCGCGAGTGGAGCGGTTCCTGATGTGGTATTGCTGGTGAAGTCTGCGACCACGGGTGGAGCCGGGGGTGGGGGTGTCGGGGTAGGCGTCAGACCTAGAGGCTGATATGATCCGAAGAATGCGGTGGCAATAACAGCCGCACGGGTGCCATCATTGGAGACAATATCCACGCGCTGCGGTGTCTGTGGGCACGTGGAAGGGGCATATTCGAGAGTATCGCCGTTTACCCACATTGTCCACGGACTTGTGGCACCTTTCTTCTGGAAATTTGCGGTCTGGTCTGCGCCGTCGACAAAAATCCGGAACGCCTGCCGGTCCAGCACATCGCCGCCATCATGGTAAATACCGATCCTGCAGCTCTGGTTTGAAATGAGAGCAGTGAGCGAGGGGACCTTCAGCGGGGGGGGCTGGGACCAGAGCACAACCCCGACAATCGACACCCCGGCGACGATAACGGCAGTGAGTACAATCGCACCGATCAGCTCTGATACAGCTGCCTGGTGTCCGGTGCCGTCAGATCTACCGGCATGGTGCCGATCGGTTTTTCCTGTATGACCCGGCTTCACACTCAACCTCCCTGCATTGCCGCACTCAGGTTTACCCGGAGTCCCTCAACGTGGATATCATACCAGCTGTTGGAAGCGTCAATTCCTGAGATGTTGAAATACCCAGTTGTTGCCACCGCTGATGCTGTATAATGTGTTGTGGGGATACCGCCCGTGATATTTGCAGCCATATCAAGGGCACTGACCCATGCCGCTGCTGCCCTGCTGTCACTGGAGGTGATACTCAGGTTGATCCATCGGGTGTTGTTGTAAACCCGGGAATACGGGAGGTTCTGGATATCCGTCACCTCTGTCTTGACCTGTGCAGGATTGTTTCCTGCAAGGTTCCCGGTGTTCGTTTGCCGGAAGGGGAGCTCGATGATCCTTACCCCGGTAATTTGGGTGGTGGCATTATAAGAAAACATGATTGTGGGGAGGAGCTTGACGGACGTCCCGTTGTCCTGCTGGAGAAACACCCCACCGTTCTGGTAATAATATTTCTGGGGGATCCAGTAATTGTTTAACACCGTATATTCGAGTGCACCCAGAGTAACTGAATGGGTTACCACTTGCTCCTGATCGAATGAGATGTTGACAATCCCATAGGAAGTGATCCGGCTGGTGGGATCGATTTCCGCGAATGAAATTGTTGTTGGATACTGGATATAATTTTTCAGGCCATAGGCATCGTCAAGCAGATTAACTGAATAATTCGTTGCCGACAGGATGTTCTGATAGACGGGATAACGCTGGAGGATCATAACCCCGCCTTTACTGACATCGATGGTAATATCAGTGCGGTTGTAACGGTATCTATCGGTATAAGTGCAGCCCCCTGCTAAGGAACAGGTTGCTTTTTCGTAATATGTCGTTACCGGGTCGACTGTCACATTTACCAGCCAGTCCTGTCCCCCACCCCGCACCTGCACATAGCGTTTCGTAAGGTCTGTCGAGATGCTGCTGTCGGTGATGTTTACGATCACCTGCAGTGGCGTGGCATTTACAGGTAATGATCCAGGTACATTCGTCTGGTTCGTGACCACAACCGCAGTGCCCAGCATCAATCCCCGTGAATGTACAGTGAGCACTTCCTGTCGTTGGTTAAGCGCCAGCGTCCCGCTTGAAGGCACGGGATTGATGATCGGGACAAACGAAAAGCTCCCCTGCGTTGCCGCTCCCAGAGTGCCGAGGTTGAACGTCGTGCTCATCGCGCTGTTCAGCTGGTTGTTCGTCCAGAGTGCATCGACACCGATCTTGTAGGAAACAAACTGGTCGCGGATCTCGTTCATGTGCAGGATCTCCTCTTCGCGCCCCTGCGCAGGCACGGCATAGATAAGGTAGATTGAGAACGCGGTGATGATCACGACAAGGATCAGGACAAACCCGATCACCTCGGACAGGGCAGTCTGGTGATCGGTGCCTTTGGAGGTACTGCCACCATGCCGGCCGGTCTCTTCCGAATCACACCGGTGCACGCTTACCCGCCCTGCATCGTCGCACTCAGGTTTGCCCGCAGCCCTTCGGCATGAATGTCATACCTTGTGTTGGTGGGATCGCTGCCCGAGATATTGAAATGCCCTGTTGTTCCCGCAACTGATTTGGAATAATACTCCCGGGGAACACCGGCAGTGATATTTGCAGAGGTATCAAGGGCGCTGATCCATGCCGCTGCTGCCCGGCTGTCACTGGATGCGATACTCAAATTGATCCACATGGTGTTGTTGTAGGTCTGGGAATACGAGAGGTTCTGGATGTTTGTCACCTGCGTTCTGACCTGCACCGGGCTGTTGCCACCGATGTTACCTGCGTTTGTCTGCTGGAACGGGAGCTCAACGATTTTTACACCAATGATCCGGGTGGTGGCGTTATACGAGAAGGTGATCGTGGGGGGGAGCTTGATGGATGTCCCGTCGTTCTGCTGGAGGAACACCCCGCCGTTCTGGTAGTAATATGTCTGAGGGATCCAGTAATTGTTCACCACATTATATTCAAGGGCACCCAGTGCAACGGGGTGAGATGCCTCCTGCTCCTGCTCGTAGGATACGTTGACAATCCCAATGGAAGTGATCCGGTTGTTAGGATCTATTTTTGGGAAAGAAATGGTTGTTGGATACTGGATATAATTTTTCAGCCCATAGGCATCGTCAAGCAGGTTAACTGAATATCTCGTTGCCGACCGGATGTTCTGATAGACGGGATAACCCTGGAGGATCATAACCCCACCTTTGCTGACATCGATGGTAATATCAGTGCGGTTGTAACGATATGTATCGGTGTAAGTGCAGCCAGTTGAAATACAAGTTACATGTTCGTAATATGTCGTTACCGGGTCGACTGTCACATTTACCAGCCAGTCCTGTCCCTCTCCCCGCACCTGCACATAGCGTTTCGCAAGGTCTGTCGAGATGCTGCTGTCGGTGATGTTTACGATCACCTGCAGTGGCGTAACATTAATGGGAAATGATCCAGGTACATTCGTCTGGTTCGTGACCACAACCGCAGTGCCCAGCATCAATCCCCGTGACGCCACGATGAGCGTCTCGTTCCTCTGGTTGATCGAGAGCGTACCACTGGAAGGAACGGGGTTCATGATCGGGATAAACGAAAAGCTCCCCTGAGTCGCCCCGCTTTGTGTCCCGAGATTGAATGTCGTGCTCATCGCGCTGTTGAGCTGGTTGTTCGTCCAGAGCGCATCGACACCGACCTTGTAGGCAGTGAACTGGTCGCGGATCTCGTTCATGTGCAGGATCTCATTCTCACGCCCCTGTGCAGGGACGGCATAAACAAGGTAGATTGAGAACGCGGTGATGATCACGACAAGAATCAGGATAAATCCTATTACCTCGGACAGGGCCCGTTCGTTACGGCAGAATTTCATGGCTGGTTCCGGTACCAATCGATCGTTATCGATCGTTTGATTCGTTATATAATAATTATTGGCTAGAGAACCATCAATCTGGCATGGCACAGGATATTACGGATCAGATTGCTGCAGGGAATCCGTGGGGGCGGGAATGGCTCAGGAAGAGTTCTGAATTGCGATACCTCACACCCGCAGGAGTGTGAGACGGAGCGGGAAAAACGTGATAAACGTTTTGACTTGCGACATCGGGTTGACGCAGGCAAACCGATGGAGCCCGAAAAACTCAACAAGAGTTTTGAGTCGCGACACCTGAGATGCATAAGCGTATCTGGTGGAGCCCGAAAAACTCAAGAAGAGTTTTGAAGGCAGACCACCCAAAGATAAGATTACACGGGGCAGTATCCGGGTGAGTCCCGTGCACTCTCCCATGACGCTTTCTACCGGCTGTGTGCTCTGCCACCAGGGCGCAAAGATGGTGCTCTTTGTTACGGGACGGTGCGACCGTTCGTGCTGGTACTGCCCGCTTTCGTCCGGCCGCAAGGGAAAAGACAATGTCTATGCCAACGAGCACCTGGTTGAAGATCCTGCCCGGATCATTGCCGAGGCAGAAGCGATGAGCGCGCTTGGAACCGGCGTAACTGGCGGGGAACCGCTGCTCTGCCTCGACCGCGTTACCGGATACTGCCGGATGCTCAAGGAACACTTCGGGAATGGGCACCACATCCACCTCTATACCGCACGGGCACCGTCCGATGACGAACTTGTAAGGATGCAGGGGCTTGTGGATGAGATCCGGCTCCATCCCCCCCATGAATGCTGGGAGAACATTCTCAGTTCGGATTTTATGTCTTCGGCACGGCGTGCAAAGGAACTCGGGTTTTCCATCGGCATCGAAGTGCCGGCACTCCCCGGGCTCGGCTACCTCGTCCCCGCTCTCCCGTACCTTGACTTTTTAAATATCAATGAACTCGAATGGGGCGAGACGAATGCGGACGAGATGCGGAGGAGGGGGTTTGAGCTGGCCGACGGGGTTCACAATGCAGTGAAGGGTGCCCGTGCATGGGCTGACGAGCTCTGCCGCGACGAGAAGGTCCACTGGTGTTTATCGGCGTTCAAGGACTCGGTGCAGCTGCGCGAACGGCTGAAGCGGATCGCCCGCAACACCGCGCGGCCGTTCGACGAGATCACGGATGACGGCACGGTGGTGTATGGCGTGGTTGAACTGCGCACCGGCACCATGGAGACATGCACTGCGCTCTGCCGCGATGAGTTCGGTGACGAGAGTTTTGCATCCTGCGGCGACCATATTGACATGGCATGGTGGGTCCTTACGCACCTCTCAGAGAGCCTGCCGGGAAAAAAGTACATTGTCGAGAGGTACCCGAACGGGGGGATGGTTGTCGAGGTGACACCCCTGTGATCCGGGAGAGCCTGCTTGAACCGCTCTACGAGCGGTTCCTCAGGATGCGGTTCCATCACTTCCCGCACCATATCGCAATCATCCAGGACGGGAACCGCCGCTTTGCCCAGGCGATTGGCATGAACACCTCCGATGGGCACCGCGCCGGGGCACAGAAAACCGAGGAGATGCTTGACTGGGCACATGAACTCGGCATCCACCATATCACCCTCTACACATTCTCAACCGAGAACTTCCGTCGCGACCAAAATGAGATCGGTGACCTCTTTGCCCTCTTTAAAGAGAAGTTCATTCGGGTCCTCACGGATGAACGCGTGCGCCGGTATAAAATCCGGGTACAGATGGTCGGCGACCGGTCCCTGCTCCCGCCCGACCTTCTTGCCGCCATCAGCAGCGCAGAAGAAGCGACGAAGCATTATTCCGGTTTTTACCTCAACATCGCCATCGCCTACGGGGGGAGAAACGAGATTGTCCTTGCCGCCCGCGATATCCTCTCATCTGTGCAGGACGGTGTGATTTCACCCGATGCCATTGATGTGGTGATGGTTGAATCGCACCTCCATGAAGGAAAGGGATTGCCGCCCGTCGACCTGATCATCCGCACGGGAAATGACTGGCGTACCTCAAATTTTCTGCCGTGGCTCGCAAACGGCCATGAATCCGCTGTCTATTTCTGCGCTCCCTACTGGCCGCTCTTCCGGAAGATCGACCTTCTGCGGGCGATCCGCGTGTATGACCAGCGGATCCGGGCGACGGAGTGAGAAACCGTGCGGACATGCCATGTTCACACCGCACACCGCTGGCTCTATATCCATTCCAGAAAAAAACAGAAGGTAGAGGAATCATGACGGCTCATGACAAAAGGGGCGCCCGGTGGCGGCATACATCAGTCCTGATCCGTGCGGATATTTTTGCATCCGTCCATGAACAGGGGATCAACATCAGCGATGCATGCAACCGGGCGCTTGCTGAGCTCGTGGGTATCGATTACCACCAGCAGCAGCTGGAAGAAGAGGCGCCAATAAACCCGGTCATCATCGCACGGGATGGGAAGACCACCCCCGCCACACAAGAACAGGATCCGGAGAACAGGCCACTCCCCCCGGTGCTGAACGCAGATGACCCCACGGCTCCAGCAACGGTTTTACAGCAGAAAAAAGACCAACCCGCCCGGCACAGGGAAAAGAAAAATGCCGTTGAATCGGGGCAGGGGCAGAAAACGCAGCAGGAACCGTCATCGCACCCCGCTCCAGCAGCACCATTGCCGGGCAGCAGGAAGAAGGAGCAGGCAAAACCATCAAAAAGAAAGGGCGGGGACGCCGCGATCCGGCGGTTTGTGAGCACGAAGGTTGTGCGCACGGATG
>Ga0315289_10015465_pt1 | contig 10591 bp, 15 predicted proteins | sample YL17G11_40_MG_FD_203452 | JGI IMG/M metagenome (GOLD analysis project Ga0315289, IMG submission 203452) | Sediment microbial communities from Yellowstone Lake, YNP, Wyoming, USA - YL17G11_40 | ecosystem: Environmental > Aquatic > Freshwater > Lake > Sediment | place: USA: Wyoming | collected...
CTCTTCACTTTGTCCGCCTCGTTCTCGAGGACCGAGATCTTTTCGCAGTCGCTCTTCAGCTCGGAAATGTCGCGGGCCAGGAACGGGTCGAAGGCGTTGGCCAGGACGCGGACAGAGTCCTGGACCTTGCGGACGTGGTCGGTAAGAAGGTCGAGGGATTTTCTGTAGGCGGTGTTCTCGATCTCAGAGATCTCTTCTTCGGATGGTAAGCTCAATCGTATGCCTCCAAGAACGCGTTGTAAAAAACAATACACCGTAATAAAGATTCTTAGGATGCGCCCCCACGGTCGGGGCATTCATTTTTTATCCCTGCTCCACGAGTATTTCCTGTGGTGTGAACTTGGACCCCCAATACGACGTGATAATCCTGGGCGGAGGACCCTCGGGCCTTGCTGCTGCCATATGCTCTGCCAGGGCGGGGGCGAGGAACCTCGTCACCAGGAAGGAGGAGCGTTAGCCGGGCAGTCAGGCTACTTCAGGACCTTCCTTACCGTGGCTATGGAGTTGTCGGAGAGCCCCTGTATCTTCATCTCGTCCGTGTTGGCCCAGACCTCGTTCTCTGGGACCTCTGGGAAGAGGGCGGTCTTCAGCTCCAACTTCTTCTTTCCCGCAACCACGATCTCCAGCCTTCCGCTCATCTGCAGGAACTTGTAGGTAGCAGAGTTCATGCGGCTCGTCCCCTTTTCTACGGAATCTATTCTCCTCAGCCGCAACCTCTTCTCAGGGGGTCTCGATGGAAACGACATTCAACCACTCATCTATCATATCGACATTCCCGTTTTTTAAGGCTAACGCATGGCATAGTATTCCCTCAGGTGACGGCAGAGGTCCTTGGCTTCAATCCGATCCTGCTTCCATGTGTCCCTGTCCCTGACGGTCACCGTCCCTTCCTTCAGGGTGTCATAGTCCACAGTTACTGCCAGCGGCGAGCCTATCTCGTCTGCCCGGGCATACCTCCTTCCTATTGAGCCAGAGTCGTCGAAGTCGGATATGAAGCCCGCACCCCTGACCTCGCCCTGGAGCTCCATGGCCTTCTCCCAGAGCCCGTCCTTGTTCACCAGGGGGAAGATGGAGAGGTGGACCGGGGCCACGGACCTGGGGAGGGCGAGGACCACACGCCCCTCCTTCTCTCCGTAGGCGCATTCCATGGCGAAGTAGGTCAGCCTGTCGGCTCCGAAGGAGGGCTCGGCCACATGGGGGACGAACCTCTTCCCGGCAATGGTCTGCTCCTCCTCCGCGAACTGGACATAGGAAGGCTTTATGGGGACGCCACCGATCTCTGCGGGCCCCTTCGAGAGGGCTTCCCTCAGGGTGCTGGCGTCCGCGGATTTTATGGCGGCGAGGACCTTGCCTGTCCCAGCCTTGCACTCGGCGCTTATGACGCTGGTGATCGGGCGGGCCACCAGTGCCCTCACCTTCTTGGGGACGTCGAACTTCTTGAAGACGCTGAGGTCCTGGCCGCTGGACTCTTGGTGCCTCGAGACATCGTAGTCTGTCCGGTAGGCGTGGCCGGAGACCTCGATCCAGCCCCACCGGTCCAGCCTTACCATCTGGTCGAAGGTCTGGGCCGAGTAGTGGGCCCTCTCGGTGGGGAGCTTCTCAATGAACATCTGGAACTCGTGGGGGGCCCCCAGCTCGCAGATGAAGTCCGTCGAGAGTGCCATGAAGTATGCCTGCCACTCGGAGATGATGAGCCTCTCCCTCACCGCCTCCTCCACGGTCACCTCCAGGGGTTGGCTGCTCCCCTTGGAGACGAGGTCCTCGGTGAGGAGGCGGAGCCGCCTGTCGGCCATCTGCGGGAGGAGACTGCAGCCCGGAGACTCCGGGTCGAAGAAGAACTCGATCTCCATGATTGTGAATTCCCTGAGCCTTATGGGACCCTGCCTCGGGGAGATCTCGTTCCTGCTCACCTTCCCTATCTGGGCGAGCCCCATGGGCAGTCGCTCGCGCATGGCGGTGTATATCCCCTTGAAGTTGGTGAACATTCCCTGGGCGGCCTCGGGCCTTAGGTAGGCCACGTTCTCGGTGTAGGGGCCTATGTGCGTACTGAAGAGGAGGTTGAACGTGGTGACGCTGCCTAGCTTCCCCTTGCAGTCCGTGCACTTCACGCCCTTCTCGGCTATGACGGCGTCCAGCTGCTGGGTGGTCATCCCCTCGATGCCCTGCAGCTCGCCGGCCTGCTCCGCAATTATGTGGTCGGCCCTGAACCGCTTCCTGCAGGAGGTGCACTCCACGATCACGTCGGTAAAGTGGTCCACGTGGCCGGAGGCCTCGAAGACCTTCGACGGGACCACGATGGGCGTCTCTATCTCGTAGACGAGACCGTGGTGCCTGCGGATGAAGACCTCCCTCCACCTCCTCTCTATGTTCCTCTTGAGGAGCGTGCCCATGGGCCCGAAGTCAAGAAAGCCAGCGACGCCGCCGTATATCTCGCTGGAGGGCCAGAAGAAGCCCCTCCGCTTCGCCAGGTCCATAACCTTCTCGTATTTGTCCATGAGGGAGACCACCAATCAGATAGGTTCAAGAGAATGAACCCGACAGATATACCTTATCATGGTGCCTCCCCATGGTTAAAGATTCATTCTACATAGACGGGGTCCCCAGGGCTTTTGGGGGCTTCCAGTCCGAATTCTCGAAGAGCGACTTTGTCCTCTTCGGCGTCCCCTACGACAGCACATCCAGCTTCAGGCCGGGGTCCAGATTCGGGCCGAGGGCGATAAGGGAGGTCTCGGCTAATCTGGAGACATGGTCATGGAGGACGGGCGTCGACTACGAGGACGTCAGGCTCCACGACCTGGGGGACGTATCCATTGTCCACGGCGACTCTGCAGAGACCATCCGCAGGGTCCAGGAGACCGTCGAGGACATCAGGGGGGCGAGGAAGGTCCCCATACTCCTGGGAGGGGAGCACACGATGACCCTGGGAGCCGTGAGGGCCTTCAAGGACGCGGCCGTGGTCTCCTTCGACGCCCACTTCGACCTGCGGGACGAGTACCTCTCCAACAAGCTCTCCCACGCATGCGTGATGAGGCGCTCCTCTGAGGAGGTGGGACCCGGGAACGTTTTAGTGGTCGGGGCCAGGGCAAGCTACGCCGAGGAGGTCGACTTTGTGAAGAAGAAGGGGATTCGCTACATCTCATCCCTGGACATAATCAGGTCGGGGGCTCAGCCAGCGGCAGCCTGGGCAAAGGAGAGACTGAGTGGGGCCAAGAAGGTCTACATCTCCATCGACATAGACGTCCTCGACCCCGCCTTCGCCCCGGGCGTCGGGAACCCCGAGCCCGAGGGAATAGGCACTACGGCCCTCCTGGACATACTGAATGCGGTGGTGGACGAGAGGGTCGTTGGCTTCGACGTCGTGGAGGTCTCCCCGCCCTACGACAACGGCAGCACGGCAGCGGTGGCATCCAAGCTGGTCTTCGAGATCTGCTCCATGATGAAATCCCTGGGCCGATGAAGGATGGAGCCGGAAAACAGGTAGCGACTAGTGGGACTTTATCTCGTGGACTATCTGGGACCTGGCCTTGTAGAGTATCCTGTGCCCGCAGGAGGGGCACCTGATCCCTGGCAGTCCGATGAGCTCGGTGCTGTCGATAACCTTGCCGCATTTCTCACAGATGTAGTGGGCCATGGGCGTCACCGATGGACTACATCAATCACCTCTTTAAATAGGTTTTCACTCCCCCTGGAGGTCCTCTGGCTCAAGAGATAATAATCCCCTGCCCGAGAGGTTAATCCATGAACTCCCAGATCCCGGGTTTCTACAAGATGTCTGTGGAGGAGAGGCTCGTCTACCTCAAGATGCAGGGCGTGCTTACCGATGCCGACCTCCAGCAGCTGGGGGTGGGGCTCGAGATCTCGGCCGCCAACAGGATGGTTGAGAACGTCATCGGCATGACCCAGATCCCCCTGGGCATAGCCAGCAACTTCCGGATAAACGGGAGGGACTACCTGATACCCATGGCCACGGAGGAACCGTCGGTCGTGGCGGCGGCGAGCCATGCGGCCAAGCTCGCGCTGCCGGAGGGCTTCACGGCCAGCAGCACGAGGCCCGTGATGAGGGGGCAGATCCAGGTGGTGGGCCTCGGGGACCAGGAGGGGGCGGGGCGGGCAGTGGACGAGTCCAAGAAGGAGCTGATCGAGAAGGCGAACGGCTTCGCGGACATTCTGCCGAAGATCGGCGGTGGCGTGGTGGATATTACGACCAGGCCGGTGGGGCCCCGGGAGGAGGGCATGCTCGTTGTAGAGTTCTTCGTTGACTGCAGGGACGCCATGGGTGCGAACATGGTCAACACCATAGTGGAGGGGATGGCCCCGGAGGTCGCAAGGATCACTGGGGGCCGCCCTCTCCTCAAGATAATATCCAACCTGGCAACGGAGAGGCTCGCCCGCGCCAGGGTGGTTTATAGGAAGGAGGCCATAGGCGGGGAGGGAGTCGTGGACGGGATCGTGAAGGCCTACAGGTTCGCCTTCCACGACCCCTACAGGGCCACCACCCACAACAAGGGGATAATGAACGGGATCACGGCCCTCACCATGGCCACCACAAACGACGCCAGGGCCATCGAGGCGGGCGCGCACTCCTACGCGGCGGTGAGCGGGCGATACCTGCCCCTCTCCCGCTGGTATGGGGACGCCTCGGGGAACCTGGTTGGGGAGATCGAGCTGCCCCTCGCCTACGGGATAGTGGGGGGGGCGACCAGGACCCACCCGGTGGCGCAGGTCTGCCTCAAGGTGCTGGGCGTCAAGACCTCCACGGAGCTGGCGGAGGTGGCGGCGTCGGTGGGGCTGGCCCAGAACTTTGCCGCGCTCAGGGCTCTCACCACCGAGGGGATACAGAGGGGCCACATGGAGCTCCAAGCTAGGAATATCGCTGTGATGGCCGGGGCCAAGGGGGAGATGATAGACAGGGTGGCGGAGATCCTCGCCAGGGAGAGGAATGTCAAGGTTTCCAGGGCGAAGGAGGTCCTCGAGGAACTGGGGAGGCAGGGGGAGGAGCCGGATGGATCCTAGTGTCCTCACCGATAACGCAGGGATCCTGAAGAACATACCCAGGACCGGCTGGCTCCAGAGGGGGATACCTCCCTCCGTTGCTGAGACGGTGGCGGAACACTCCTTCGAGGTGGCTTCCATACTCGCCGTGGTGGCCATGGGGGCCGAGGGGAGGCTCGACACGGAGAAGCTGCTGCTCATGGGCATCCTGCACGACTGGGGGGAGGCGGTGGCCGGGGACATACCCAGGTCCCTGACCAAGAGGCTAGGAAAGAAAGCGAAGAGCGAGGCGGAGACCAAGATAATGGGGGAGCTCGCCGAGGCCAGCGGCTTCGGGGGCGTCCGGGCCCTCTTTGAGGAGTACGAGGGGAGGAGGAGCCCCGAGGCCGTTGTGGCGAAGGTTGCGGACGTCCTTTCAACCCTGAGGCAGGCGAGGGCCTACCTCGCCAGGGGTTACAGGGTGGAGGACATAGAGGCGGGCTGCGTGGAGGAGCTGGCGGAGCTGATGGAGAGGGTCGCGGATAAGCACCTCAAGGCAGTTCTCGAGAGCCTCGTCTGAGGCGGGCTGCGCCAGAGATATAAAGCCGGCTCGACCCATCTTGAGCTATGAGTAAAAAGGATCCCAGCTGCCAGCCCGAATCCTATTACATGCCCATCCCTTCGGGTGTGGCCTATTCCATCATCGCCCAGGCAGTCAACAAGTTCGGTGTGGAGCTCGTGGAGAAGGACATCACCCTTATCGGCTCTGCGAAGGACGAGTACGTGCCGAAGGCATGGGTGCTGAAGGGTGACAAGGACTCCCTCGCCAAGAGCAGGGATTTCATCGCCATGAAGGTGCAGGAGCAGCTGAAGGACTTCGAGTAAGCCGCCTGCCTACTTTTTCCCTTCCTTCTCCCTTCCGCCTTCGGAGATTTTCTCGCATATCAGCTTGTCCTCCTCCGCGATCTCCTTGGCATAGTCCTCCATCAAGGAGGAGAAGGCGCTGAGCAGGAGCTGCTCGACGCTCCGCCCCATTGAGATACCATTCCCCTGGCAAATGGCCTCGATATCCTCGGCGTGCCCCTCGAGGAAGGGTACGATGGGCTTGCCCATGACTTCGGAGAGCTCGTTCACCGTCTTCCGCTTCGGGTAGCCATTGAAGCGCTCAATGGAGAAATCGAGGGAGTAGACGCCGGGGTCATCAGATCGCTTTGATGTCCTCTTGACGAGACCAAGCTCATGAAGGCGGCTCAGCCTCTCCGTCAGGTCCTTCGCCTCAAGCTTCAAGAACTCTTGCATGACAGCCTCCGTGACGGGGCCATCCTGGAGGTAGAACATCACGTCGCGGAGCTTCTCGTCTGAGAAGGCCGTGGCGAAGCTCAGCAGTTTTTCGTCAGCTATCACTATGCTTACCATTTTTATCACCGAGAGACTTTAGGAACTTCCTTATCTTTGCGAGCATCACCTTCGCATCCTCCTCGGTCCCGGGGTATGGGACCCTGATGCTGGGGATGCCGCGCTGCTTGATTAGGTAGAGTATGAACTCGTTAGTCCGCCCGCAACTGGCGCAGCCGAAGAGGGCCTCGGGCTCCTCTACTATTATGGCGGCCTCGGCCTCTTCAATCAGCGGCCCCACCAGAGCCAGCCTCCCCCTCACTCCTGAGGGGACCTCGATGGCAACGTATTTGAGACCGCGCCTGGGGAACTCGGGGGTGATGTTCATGGGAGGCGAGTCTATCTCGGGCTTCTGGAGGTTCTTTGCAACCTCCTCCCCGAGGCCGAGCGGTTCGTGGCCCTCGCGCTTCACCAGATCGTAGAGTATGAGGCTATTGGGCGGGAATATGAAGATCTTCGCCACTTGGGTTTCCTCCTATCACAAGCTCTCCGCTGTCCACTTTGCTCAGCCAGAATTTCGTCTTCATGACTATCTCATTAAGCTTCTCCCTCGGGGCGCTGACCCCCCTCACCACGCCGGTCACCATGTCCACTATCTCCCCGGCGCACTCTACCTTCCCAGGCGGAGGGCGGACCAGTCTCGTTATTATGCCCACCTTAGCAAAGTCCTCATAGTCCACCGGGGCCTCGCAGACTATGATCGTCGGGATCTCCGCGAACCTGAGGAAGGCCTTTGCTTTATAGGCCACGTGGCCACTGATCCCACCCAGGTGGAAGAGGGCCAGCTTGAAGCGCTTTATCTGGAGCATCTCCTTCTCGTTGATGGTCGCCATGGTTCCTCCCGGGGCGCCGCTGTAGGGCGAGTCTGGAGGTATCCCAGAGCCGGACTCCAGAACCAGGACGCTCGTCCTTATTCCCTGCTCCCTGAGGCCGTAGGTGATCTCGCAGACGGGCTTGGTTATATGTCTCTTCCCCGGGGACATGGCCACGGCGACGACCTCGAACTTCTCGGATTCTGAAATGGTCCCCCTCTGGGCCAGACCCCCGCCCTCGCCCATCCCCTGGGCCTCCCGGCAGTCGACTATCTGGGGGTTCCTTCCGAACTGGTCTGGCAATCGAGACACCCTGTAATTTGATAACCGCAGAGACAGTGCCCTATTGGCGCTGCCCGCCTTTAATCCTTCTTCTTCAGTGGCTGCTTCCCCGTGAGGTAATCCTTCAGGGTGGGCTTTGGCTTCACGAAGCGCCCGAAGCGGACATCATAGCCGTAGGGCATCGTCTGCTCCATGACAGGCTTGAGCTCGCAGACCACTGCCTCGGGGTCCGCCCCAGGCTTGAGTATCACAACAAACCTCCCCACTATGTGCCCCCCGCCCCTGAAGGGGATGTTCTTCGTGAACACATCCTCCACCTGGCCCATCTCTTTGATGATTGCGGCAAAGTCGTCCGCCTTCTTCCTGTCCATGAGCCTCCTCGGCAATATGTCTATGTCTGGCGTTCCGGTGAAGCTTTGCATTCTTGGCACCGAGAATATAAAGTTAATTAGTCTTTTATAAATTAATGCTAGGTGTCGGTGGTCATCTCTTTGAGGGTCACTCTGGATGGCGTGGTTTCAGACGTTGAGCCGGGGATTACAGTGGAGGCCCTGGCAGGGAGGCTCGGAGTCAGCCTGGTCCAAGACTGCGCGCTGGCCCTGAAGAGGTCGGTGCCGCCGGAGAAGGTAGAGACCAACCTGTACAGGATAACCACAAACAAGGGAAGGATGGTGGTGAGGCTCGAGTGCGAGAAGGCCATGGAGGGCTGGCGGAGGGCCTTTGGCAGGTTCAACGGTTCAGGGGTGAGGTGGGTCACCCGCGATGCCGCCGTCTTCGGCCCCGTAGTCACAGACTTCGAGCCGTCGAAGGAGAACGTGGAGTTGCGGCAGTACGAGATCGCGCTCAGCCTCGCGGGCTACAGCAACGAGACGACGCACCTGGTCTTCGGTAAGAGACTCCACAGCAGCGCCTATGCACCCCCCAAGGGCTGCGGTGCGGTGGGGAGGGTTGTCTATGGCAGGCACTTTGTGGACCAGCTGAGGATGGGCGACCGCATAGAGAGCATCGAGCCCGTGGTGGAAGTGAAGGAGGGGGCGGGGGCAGTCCAGAGGGCCGATGCGAGGCAGGAGCTTAAGGAGCCGGTGGATGTATTCACGAGGGTTATAATCGAGCTGGACGGGGCTTCCCCCATGAGCGGGGAGGTTGTGTACAAGGCGACGACCGGGGGGGTCTTCAAGGTTTCCAGGAAGACGAGCAGGTACATCGCATGCGACGATCTAAACCTGGTCACGCTCAAGGCAGAGAGGCAGTATAGGAGGGGGCGGGGTGCCATCACCGTGAGGAACGGCGGGTCGATGATGGGCTCGGTCTACCTGTATCTGAGGGAGGCGGCACTTGCACAAAGCCACAACCTTGCAGGGACGGTCGGCAGGGGCTTGGAGCTGGCAGACGTCCTGGCGGAGGGGGACAGGGTCGCTGTGGAGGTGCGCCCCGAGCAGCTGGACCTGCTGGGGGGGACCCTGGCGGACGCCGGGAGGGCGCTGGCTGCGAAATCCGTAGCTATGAAGAGGCTGGGTGACGCCTCGGACGGGGCGCTGGCGGTGGACCAGGATCCGCCGACGACGCTGGAGGCCTATGCCAGTAAGGAGGTCAGCTACACGGGGGCCGACCCATCCCGGGTGCTGAGGGTGAGGCTCTTTCAGGAAGAGGCGCCGGTCACGGTGAAGTACTTCAGGAGGGTCACGGGCCTGGAGATGAGGAGGGTGGGTAAGCTGGAGGTCTTCTTCACAACGCCCAAGAACGACATCGTACTCTTCAAGGGCGACGAGGTCCTCTCGAAGGTGCTCTTGCCCGAGAACACACCGAGCTCGAAGATCGGGGCCAACCTGATAGGCGTGACCAACACGATCAAGAAGTTCACAGGCATGCTGGGGGTCCGCTTCACCGAGAGCGAGGAGTTCGGCCCCACCGCTGAGAAGTTCGACGGCACCAACATTGTGGGCGAGGTTGTTGGGAACGTGGACGCCGTGAAGGGGCTGAAGGGGAAGGAGTCGATCTACCTCATGGAGGAGCCCTGATGATAAGAACCTACCTGGTGATGCTCTCCACCGACTCGAGCCTGACGCCATCCATGCTCTCCGAGAGGGCGGCTACCATGGGAGGGGTGGAGGCGAAGGAGACATGCTACGGCCTCATGCTGGAGGGGGAGGAGGAGAGGCTGAAGCAGGTGTTGGCCGAGTTGAAGAGCATGGACCCCAACAGGATCTTCTACAAGGTCAGGGGATACCGCATAGGCGACCCGAGGATATGCAGGGCAAAGAGGGGCGGGGGGCCCAGGCCCGGATACCACATGCTTGCCGTTGAGAGGGAGGCCCTGAAGAACGTCTCCAAAGCCCTGGAGGCGGGGGAGCTCCCCGAGCCGGTGGAGGCCAGGAGGGGCAAGATCAGCGCAGATGAGCTGAGGCGCCTCGCCGAGGCTGGCGAGGGGGGAAAGAGCCCGAAGGGGAAGTCGAGGGCGAAGCCCGAGAGGGGAGGTGGCAGGGCTTGAGGATAATAGTCGACTCGACGGACAAGATAGGGGGAGATCTCTACGAGTATATCGCCAGGAGGAGCACCGAGGACCTTGCCCTGGGGGGCGCGATCCTCTGCCTAGCAATGTACATGCGCACCGAGGTTCCTCTCTTCATAATCAAGATAAAGTATAGGGAGTCTGAAGGCAAGAACACCCTGGGGGAGATCTCCAGGATTGAGGAGAGGGAGAACGGCTCCAAGGTCAGCCTGCAGAGCGAGGTCGACCTCGGGGACTCCCTGAAGGCCCTCTGGAGTACCTACGGCAGGGACAAGGTGGAGCAGGCGGGCAGGATGGACATCCTGGTCATGGGTCCAAGGCCGGCCGAGCTGAAGAAGCTGAAGATAAGGGACAGAACCGTGGACATGTCCGCCAGGATCAGCGAGCTTGCGACCAGGATAATACCCGAGGGGTTCAGGGTGAGGTCCATCTCCAAGGCGCCGGGCCTTATGACTTTCGTGGCCGCCGAGGACCCCATGCAGGAGGACTGGACGGCGATAGGGGATAGGATGGAGGCGAACGAGTGATGCTGAAGTACCTCATATTCGAAGGGGGGCTCTACAAGCACGAGCTGATGGAGGAGTACCTCCAGGACATCGGCGGCTTCGTGGTCCAGAAGGTT
>Ga0315289_10015466_pt1 | contig 10590 bp, 12 predicted proteins | sample YL17G11_40_MG_FD_203452 | JGI IMG/M metagenome (GOLD analysis project Ga0315289, IMG submission 203452) | Sediment microbial communities from Yellowstone Lake, YNP, Wyoming, USA - YL17G11_40 | ecosystem: Environmental > Aquatic > Freshwater > Lake > Sediment | place: USA: Wyoming | collected...
CCCAGTACAATGTCACCTTCGCACACTCAGGCTTAGACTCATCAGCATCCAGCACGGTCGTGACAGTCAACAGCAATGCCGTGACATACGCGCAACTGCCCTACGCAATCTGGATTGACAGCGGCGGAACAGTCACATACGCTTACAACAATGTCTCTAGCTCCACAGGTGGCAAGCAATTCATCCTAGTCGGCGTTTCAGGTCCCTCATCCCCAATAACAGTAACTATCCCAGTAACAGTCACAGGAAATTACAAGACTCAGTACAAGGTGACTTTCAGCCAAACAGGCGTCTTCAACGACTTCACAGGAACAATCGTAAATGTTGACGGAACAGACTACTATTACAGCACGCTTTCTCATGATTTCTGGTGGGACAGCGGTTCCTATCATACTTTTGCTTTCGATTCACCATTGGTGGTTGCAGCCAACGCAAAGCGGTATGTTTGGACCAGTACAACCGGATTGTCAATATTGCAGAGCGGCTCCTTGATCGTGTCAGGTTCAGGAAGCGTCACAGGCAATTACAGGACTCAATACCATCTGACAGTCACCTCTCCATATGGCACAACTAGCGGCACAGACTGGTATGACAACAGCGCAACAGCATATGCAGGATTAGATATTGGAACACTCGATCATGGTAATGGTACGCGTCATGTATTCACAAACTGGAATGGTGATGCTTCGGGAACGAATTATGCTCAGAGCAATCCGATAACGATGAATGCAGCAAAGACTGCGTTAGCCGTCTGGAAGACCCAGTACAATGTCACGTTTACCCACTCTGGCCTTGATTCCTCAGCCACCGGCACCGTCGTGACTGTCAACAGCAACCCAGTCACCTATGGACAACTGCCCTACACAAACTGGATAGACAGCGGCGGAACAGTCACATACGCTTACAACAATGTCTCTAGCTCCACAGGTGGCAAGCAATTCATCCTCATCAGCGTTTCAGGTCCATTATCCCCGATAACCGTGACAGGCCCCACATTGATCACAGGAAACTATCATATTCAGTACAAGGTGACTTTCGGCCAGACAGGAGTCCTGAACGACTTCACTGGCACAATCGTGAGGGTTGACGGAACAGACTATACATATGACACGCTTCCTCACGATTTCTGGTGGGACAACGGTTCCTCTCACACATTCTCGTTCGTCTCGCCTCTCATAGTAAACATCAGCAGACAATACGTCTGGACTTCCACGACAGGACTGACAACCCTCCAGAACGGAACACTCACCGTCTCAGGTACGGGAAGTGTCACAGGCAACTACGTCGCCCAAGTCAAACATCAAATCACGTTCAGTCAAACAGGACTCGGAACAGACTACGACAACTTGGTTATCGTTATTGATGGAGTCAACTACAACAGATCGCAGCTACCTTACTCACCATGGTGGGATGAAGGCACAAACCACACATTCGCTTACCAATCACCGCTAGTCCAAACGCCGGATCTCAAGCGCTACGTCTGGATTTCCACAAGCGGACTATCCACATCACAGAGCGGAACCATAACCGTTACAGCATCTGGAAGCGTCACTGGGAACTACAAGACTCAATACTATCTGACGCTGGCAACCAACCCTCCTGGCGTCACTTCTCCCTCGGGATCAGGATGGTTTGACGCTGGAACTAATGCCACTATCTCAACTGAAGCCTTCGTAAACATAAGCTCAGGTTCGCGCTACAGATTCAACGGTTGGACAACCGCAAATATGAGCGAGATAGCCGACCCATCAAGGTCGCCAACGCAAGTGCTGATGGACGAAGGCAAGACTGTAACAGCCAACTATGTAGTCCAGTATAAGGTCACGTTTGACCAGACTGGCGTAGGTAGCGACTTCACTGGAACAGTCGTCACAGTTGACGGCGCAAACTATAGCCGCGGAACGCTCTCGCATGATTTCTGGTGGGACAACGGCACATCGCACACGCTCATTTTCCAGTCGCCGTTACTTGTGACAGCCAACTCTAAGCAATACAACTGGACAAACACCACAGGTCTATCGACGGTCCGAAACGGAACATTAACGGTTTCAGCTTCAGGTGACATGACTGGCCACTATAACACCCAATACTATCTCACGGTTTCTTCTCCCTACGACAACCCAACCCCAACAAGCAAATGGTTCGACGCTGGAACATCAATAACAGCCTCAGTCACCACGCCATGGGCAGGCCCAACAGGAACCAGATACGTCTGCACCGGCTGGACCGGAACAGGAAGCGTACCCTCATCTGGAACTGGCTCAAGCGTAACCTTCACCATAAACCAACCATCAGGAATCACGTGGAACTGGAAGACCCAGTACCTGCTCACCGTCGTCACGAACCCAAGCGGACTGAGTCCGCAGCCTACAAGAAACCCCTTTGGTGAGGCAGGTCCAGCGAACGGCTGGTGGTACGACGCTGCAACAAGTGTCAACTTGAATGCCCAGACAGTCACAGGCTACATCTTCAACAACTGGGACGTTGACGGCACCTCAAGAGGCAGCGGAGTCAACCCGATTTCCGTGGGCATGAACGCACTCCACACGGCCACAGCTAACTACACCCATGCCCAGCCGCTTTCGGTGAGCATCTCGCCAATCTTTACAGAGATATATCTCGGACAGTCAGCAACGTTCACGGCAAACGCCGCAGGTGGAGTCCCATCATACACGTACCAGTGGTACGTCAACGGCAGCCTAGTATCAGGAGCCACATCAAGCACCCTGCAATTCACACCGAGCGCTACAGGCACATACTACGTGTACGCGCGAGTCACAGATTCTCAAGGTAACACTGCCCAATCCGCAACCGCAAGACTGCTGGTCGTCACTCCTCCAATAGGAGGGCACTCAGTATCAATAGCCAGACAACTTCCAACCTTGCAGATCGCAATCTACGCAGCACTAGTCTCATTGCTTGCAGCTGGATTGAGCCTCAGAAAACGCAAAAAGAAATAGGCAACACCCACTCATTCTTCTTCAACCAAAAAGGCACAGGCTGACGGGAACCTAATTGGCGAAAGCTAACGATGAAGAAGACTACGTTGCGAGATTCAGAAACAGGCGAAGGCTGACCTATCTAGCCACGACAATGTTGACCGTTATCATAGTCATTGCGTCAGTTGTATTCCTCTATCCCCGCCAAACAGGGCCACCAATAGCAGCGATAGTAGATCAGCTGAGCAGTTCCCAACTCGACCCTCTTTCACGCCACTCAAACTCCACATTCGTTGATCACGCAAAGCAACTTCTGCAAACACGTTTCCTCAGAGTGGACTACTTTTCAGACAATGCAACAGTTGACAACTACCGATCTCTATCAGCCTATAAACTGATAATCTGGCGAGCACATTCAGCTCTGGATCTAGACTCAGAATACGTTGCCATATCAACCTCAGAAAGATACGGGACCGCTAACTATGATCGATATTTAGAAAATGGGCAGCTCACACTATGCAACATAACAGGTGATCCCAACCTCTACTTCGCCATAACGCCCACGTTTGTCAGAGAGATCATGAACGGAAGGTTCCAAGACACAGTCATTATCCTGATGAGCTGCAACGGCCTCAAGCAAGGATACAAGACTGCAGAGAGCTTCATCGAAAAGGGCGCCAAGGCATTCACAAGCTGGGATGGCTGGATTGACAAAACCGACAACGACAATGCCATCAGTTCCATGCTTGACTACCTAGTAACCGAAAACAACACGATCTCGGAGGCCGTCAGCAAGATACGCACTTATGTTTCACCAATCTATGGACCAAGCACATTGAGGTTCTACCCAATTGAAGCATCAGACTACAGAATCCCAGACTACAGTCAAGACAACGTTACAAAAGGCTCGACGCTCCAAACAATGGCGATCCTAAAAAAAACCGAGAGCACTAGACTCTGCTAAACCTGAGATGGGTTCAGTTGACCGGCTAATCGTTTCAGTCTTTTTGAAATCACATCGCTCAGTTGACTGCGTAGCACGTCACCAGTCAGATTCTGCCTGAGCATTCTCTTGATCTCCAGAGCCAGCTCGGTGTCCTGCAACACTTCAGAGATCCACTTATCAAAGTCTCCACGGCAAAGGTGAAACTCCAGAGACTTGTCGTTCACGTCGTTCATCTTTTCTGAGAATTCCTTCAGTGAAGATGCATTTACGCCTGTATAGTTGCCTATGGACGTGAAGAAGTAGAATGCCTTCTCTCTTGGAACCGTTCTCAGAATGTTCGAGGCATCAGCTGAAATCATCTTGACTCACTGTATATTACGTGTTCCTTTTATAAATGTAACTTCTCCAACGTACTGAAAATCGAGGGCTGTTCTTCCTTGAACTTCTTGGTCACGATCGAAGTGCGTATCCTCAGCACGCCAGGCAAGGGTGCGACGGAATTGGCAATGAAAGCATGGAGACTTTCTTGATTTTCCGCAACCACCTTCGCGATGATCAGAAGCTCTTCCGACAGAGAAGTGTAAACTTCAAGGACTTCATCGGCTTTTGATAGACTTTCTGCGACTTTCTCACTTTCCTTTGGGTCAGTGTAGATGGTCATCAGAGCCATTATGCTCTTCGCCCCAAGTTTTTCCGCGTCTATGACCGTCGTGTATTTCTTAATTATTCCTGACTGTTCAAGTCTTTTTATTCTGTCATAAACGGTGGAGTGAGCTATCCCCAGCTGCTTTCCTATAGAGACATAGGTTTGCTTTGCGTCTTCGTGCAGAGCCTTCAGAATTTTCAAATCCGTAATGTCCAAGGCCAGAGCATTGTTCTTGAACTGCAATATCCCACTTTGCCTTTCTCACTAATAGCATATTATTTCCGGATTTATCTCTTCCTGTCGGAAAACTGTGGCCGTTCCACGGTCTATCAGGCACCATTTCCGAACTTTTTTCAGCGTAAATCTGTCGAAAATGGCTTGCGCTGCCTACAACTGTTCAACACAAATACTCTTAACCCTACACTTTTGCGGAAAAAACGACAAATAGGTTTAAATTCACCGCCGGCATATAGAAGATTGTTCTAGAAGATAATCACTAAAAGGTGTGTGCCCGAAATGCGAATGCCACGAATTTGGGAAATTCTGAACCAGTTTAAAGACTTCAGCAGAATGAAGGGATGGCGAACCTGCGAAAGCCAAGACTGGGTGGAAGCTGACGGGAACTATCACAATTTCCTATGGACCAGAGACATTCACCTGTCATCGTTCAAGAAAGTCGCTTCGAACGGCAAGTGCGTCGTCAGAGAAGGCCTGTCTTATCGTGTTGTTGAAACGTCTTTCTGTGCATGGTTGTTCTCGCAACCGCCTTCGGAGAATCTGATCAAGACAGTCATTGAGAATCCAGTGCTTTCTGGCAGAATCGCCTTGTACGACCTGAGCCAGATGCTTGAGGGCAAGAACGCCTGCGTCAAACTCAACCAGACAGACAGCCTCGTGTTCCGAGAATTCGAGAGCTTCCTAGAAAACGAACTGAAGATCAAGCTGGAACCCATGCCGCCTATTGCAGTATCTGACATCACTTCTGGCAGCTGCACTATCGCCGAACTCGCTTAGATCTCTGCCTTTCTTTTCAAAGGCTTGATAAAGGGAAAGGCTATCTAAGATACTGCTTGTGAGGGGAAATGTCTCAGGATTCAGAGAAAGTGAAGAGACTAGTCGCGTTCAAGGAGAAGCTTCAGAAGAGAGTGGAAAAGCTGGAGGCAGAACTGAAGGACCAGCAGACTATGCTCGAAACAGTAAACACAATCCTTCTGGAGAAAGGCTTCAAACGCCCAGAAATAACCAAAGAGACCGCCAAACAGGAGATTCCGCCGCCAAAAGAGATTGCCACAGAACCCGGACCATCCCCCATTGAGCCTCCATCAGCATCAGAGAACGTCATTCCTCTCCAAGCTGGAACAGGCGAGTTGCTGGCTATCCTTCACTCAACCGAAAACTCGTTACGTGTGCTTCCAGCCGAGGACAAGAACTTCAACGTTAACACACCACCGTTCACTCAGTTTCTGGTGGAAAGGGTTCTGGCGAAAATGCAGGAAAGGGATAGTGAACTGGTCAGAGTTGGACAGCTGTCGCCTGATAATGTTTTTTCCTACAGCATCGTGAGAGAAGGCGATGTAATCCGCGAGATAGCTGTCAAGAACGTCGATTCAGACCGCATGAGAGAACTGAAATCAAGCATACGCTGGACTCTCGAGAAAATGCACGAAAAAACAAAAACATCAAGCTGAGCCTTCTGGAACTATCGGTTCCCATGGGCATTGTGCACTTATCTCTCAACTAATCAAAATCCCAGAAGATAGATCAATGGCACATTCGCAGTGTCTGTCTATGTTTTTGTTGGTCTGTCGAAGTAAATGCTCTTGCCTTTTGCTGAAATTGGTATTCCAATTATGATCTTTGCTTCCGGCAGCATTTTCAGCTTTAGTGCCGCTGTGCCGACTCGGTACATTATGCGATTATCAACGTTCAGCAAGCTGGCGGTTTTTACAGCTGAGCCCAGAGCTATTCCGAGATCTAGGGCTTTGAACATGCATGTTGGGCCTACGAAGTCTTTGCCAAGCTCTTTCTGTACCTCGTTGAATTCTTGGCATGTTCTGTGGCCGCATGCGCCGCAGTCTAGCCCAAAGCCCTTGTCGCTTCTTGCTCCGATGAGAATCACTGCTTCTGATTCCCGGACGTTTTTGGCGTCTCGCTTGAATCCTTCAAGCTTGCGTTTTTCTCCGATTTGTTCCATTTTGTCTGCGATGGCGTCCTTCTCTTTTCCAGAGATAATCTGAGTCGGGATGTCGTCTATGCCTCCTGATTTTGGGGCTGTTCTTGCGGCTACTAGCATGAGCTTGGCTACCCATAGGACTGCCTCGCGTTCCGCGTTTTTGCTTTCGATTACTGGTGGGCTCATCATTACCACTCTCGTCATTGTGATGTTCAATCTTGACGAAGGATTGCGTGTCCTAGTCTAAAAGCCTTAGCCTATCACGGTCTTGAAGGCTGTCTTGAGCATTTCCACTATGGTGTTTATCTGACCCGTGTAGATGCTTACAGCTAAGAAGGAAACACCTAAGAGAAGCAGCAGCGAACCGATCACTCTACGTTGCGGAATGCCCATAGACATATCATCCCGTGTGCTTCTTCAAAGCATTTTCGATTTGACCCTTGGGCACGCATCCAACGATCCTGTCAACTTCCTTTCCCTTCTTCATTATGACCACTGTTGGTACGCTGTAGACTTGGAAACGTTCCGCCGTGGCAGGATTCTCGTCAACGTTGAGCTTGCCAACGAAGGCTTTTCCAGCGAATTCTTTGGCGATTTCCTCGATCGTTGGAGCCAATGCGCGGCACGGACCGCACCAGGCTGCCCAAAAATCCACTAATGCTAGTTCGTTCTTGTTTACGATTTCGTTGAAGCTTGAGTCAGTGATGTGGATGGGTTCGCCGTTCATTTCGTTCATTCTCTCCATGAGTTCTTTGAATTCCTTCAGTTTCTTTTCTCTGATACGCTTCAGTTCTTCTTTCTCGTCTGATATAAACTGTTCGTGTTCACCGCTCAACATACTTTTGTCACTTCTCGCTTTCATTGAATCACGCAAAGCTTTGAGCTTCGCATAAGCCTCTTCTGGATTCGAGATCTCCGCTGCCAGCTTCTCGAATGGGCACATACCACTTCTGTTTGAGTCAAGGATACTTCTGACAAGGTTGTCCCATTCAAGGTTTATGTTACTTTGTTCCAGCGTCGCTTTCGCCTGTTCGCTCAGAGTGACTGCGAAAACTGCCCTGACCTTTGCATAAACACACAGAAGTGCAATCGCCTTTCCAGCCACCTTGTCCGCAACGGAGGCCCCTTCAAGCTTGTTACCTAGTTCATCTAAGGTGCTTAGAAAACCCGAGATGCCCCGTGAAGCGGTTTCGAAAAGCACTTTGCCATCCTTCACAATGCAGAGCGTCAAATGCTTCTTTTGCAGTTGATCTTTAGCTTCGGCTGAGTCCTGCATGTTCGCTTCAGTCTGCCAATAGCATTGCCTAGAGAAAAACCTAGCGCCTTTCCACGCTGAAAAGCCGTGCTTCTGGTGTTCGAGCGATTTCCCAAGCAAGCTCTTCGGCTGATCTACTCTCGGAGATCTTTTTCATCAAATCCTCTGTGACCTGCGGATTAAGGCTTATATTCAGTGACCTGTGTGTCTTGCAGTGTGAATGATGCGGCTATTTCGTTCGAGTTTTCAATTCTGAGTTTTTGATTGCCTACTGTACATTTTGTGGTGCTTTGGATTCCGTCGACGACGCATGTGAAGGGGGTTGAAGGCGGCGTTCTAGCTACTATCTGCAGCTTGTTCTCGTTTCCACTTACGTGCAGGTCCCTCTGTGCCATTTTTCCCATTCTCGTGCCAATAACCAAGAAAGGACCAAGATGTCCATGCAGTTTCTCAGCATCTCTTATGGCTTGCATCAGCTCTTCTTCGGCTTCAGGTACCATTGATCTTCCTCACGTTTGCCCTTTCCAGAATTCCAAAAATGGGAAGTGTTATGACTAGGCTTATTACTCCGCCCACCGTGTGCCATCCGCCCCAGAACGTCAACGCCCAGTCAAACGGTCTGTTCATGAAAAATGTGCCTATGATTGCCCCTGCAAGATAGGCAGAAACCAGAACAGCCAATGCTGATATAGTCATGTTGAAGGCTCGCAGGATGAGCTTATGATGGCAAGCTGACAAGATTAAGTCGAATACTATTGCTGATATGGCAAAAACAGCGTTGACTGGCACGGGCCGTATCGCGAGCACGATGACTGAACCGACGATGCCGACCAATGATGCCACTCCGAACTTGCCAGTAGCCCAAGCCGCAAGCAGAAGCGTGAAGAAAACCGCAAAATCGCAGAAGATTGGAAGCCCAAACCACGCAAAGCCTAACGGGCCAAGTGTCAGGTTCAAGATCGCCCACAGTGCAGAGAACACGCCTGCTAATACTATGTCTACGGTTGTGAGTCTTCTTTCTTGGTTCATTGGCCGCGCTTCCGGTAACACTTTTTTGCACAAGAGTAACACCGTTTTGCATAAAAACTTTATGGCAAAACCTCCTAAAGCTTAGTTCGAGATTCCTATGACCAAGATCACTAGGGTCGGTGTGACATTTCCGCCTGATTTACTGAAGGATTTCGATGATGTAATCGGCAAGATGGGGTACCTGAACCGTTCTAAGGCAGTTCAGGATGCGGTGAGGTTGTTTGTTTCTGAGCAGAAGTGGCTTCAGAGCAAACGCGGGACAATGGCAGGCGTTTTGATCTTGCTTTATGATCACGAGGCAAGAGGACTTGAGAACACGCTTACGCATGTGCAGCATCACTATTCGCACGTTATCTGTTCGACAATGCATGTGCACTTGAGCGAAACAGAATGCCTAGAAGCCATATCGGTTAAGGGTAGCGTGGAAGAAATCCGAAAGCTGAGCAATGAACTTTCATCAAAGAAGGGACTGAAAGCGCTTAAAACGTCAATATTCGACATATAGCCTGCCTAATTCCTTAGGTTGAACATTCTTTCGAGTGCTTTTCTGGCTGGTTTCGCTATGTGCTCTGGAACCGTGACTAGGTGCTTCTCTTCTTTCAAGGACGCATACAGCCTGGCCAACGTGTTGAGCTTCATGTTCGGGCAGACAGCTCCTTCGTAGGCTAGGACGAATTTCTTGTCGGGATTGTCTTTCCTGAGGCGGTGCAGAAGGCCCTCTTCGGTGCCAACTATGAACGTTTTTGCGTTGGATTCTTTTGCGTAACGGCACATCTGGGAAGTGCTTCCGACGAAGTCGGCTGCGTTTTGCGTTTCGATCGTGCATTCGGGGTGAACCATGACTGCTGCGTCCGGATGTTTGAGCTTGAGGATTTGGATGTCTTCGGGCTGAAACAGCACGTGAGTCGGGCAGAATCCCCATTCGGGTATGGGTATGATGGTTTTTCCCGTTTTTCTTTCTGCGTATTCAGCTAGGTTACGGTCTGGCCCGAAGAGCACCGTGTCAGCGCCGAGGGATTCTATGACTTTGACCGCGTTTGCGGACGTGCAGCATATATCTGCGTAGGCCTTGGCTGAAGCCAGAGTATTCACGTACAGAACCAGAGGCGCATCTGGATAGTGGGCTTTGGCACGCTTTATCTCATCAACGGTCAGCATTTGTGCCATTGGGCATCGTGCGCCAAGAGTTGGGAGCAGGACTTTCTTGCTGGGGTTCAGGATTGCAGCGGATTCGGCCATGAAGTCTACTGCTGAGAACACGATGATCTCTGCATCTTTTTCTTCCATGGCTTTCCTGCTGAGTTCTATGCTGTCGCCCACGTAGTCCGCAATATCTTGGACTTCCGGGCGTTGGTAGTTGTGGGCTAGAATGATTGCCTTCTTTTCTCTCTTCAGCTTGGCTATCCTGTCCGCCAGATCCACTTGTATGCGCCTTTGGCTATGCTGTAAGAATGGCGTAACCAGAATGCTCGATATATTGTTTGCCTATTCTCGTGCTTTTATTCTGCGTCTGAAAAGCAGGATCGCCGCTATCGTGGCTAGGCCAACGATTGACATGCCTCGAGCGGCAGGGTTAAACTCAAGCATGAAATCCGAGAAGAT
>Ga0315289_10015467_pt1 | contig 10590 bp, 10 predicted proteins | sample YL17G11_40_MG_FD_203452 | JGI IMG/M metagenome (GOLD analysis project Ga0315289, IMG submission 203452) | Sediment microbial communities from Yellowstone Lake, YNP, Wyoming, USA - YL17G11_40 | ecosystem: Environmental > Aquatic > Freshwater > Lake > Sediment | place: USA: Wyoming | collected...
TTTAAAATAAACTCCATCTCTTTCTCAGAAATAGGACCGGGTGAGACTTGCAAACCGTACAACCTCCTGACTACCGGGATCGGTTGAGGTTATGAATTGAAGGATAAGGACCTTTGGCGAGGACGGTTCACATATTGCTGGATTGTATAAAATCGAGGATGTGAAGTCAAGGATAGCCCTTTTTTGCCCATAAAATATGCCAACTGGGTAAACAATGGTTTATGCTAGAATTTATTGACGGGGGAAATAAGGAAAAATAGGCAGTAAGAAGGGGGAGTTCTTCATGGATGTGCGGCTGGTTATCTGTGGCTTGGGAAGAGTGGGTCAGGCGTTCGTCGGCCTGCTGATCCAGAAAGATAGGGACTTGCAGACTCGTTATGGGTTAAACCTGAAAGTCCTGGCAGCCGTCGATATCGGAGGGGCTGCCGTCTCCGCAGAGGGCTTGCCCCTTAAGGATCTCCATGCCCATCTCCAGAAGGGGGGGAGGGTGGAAGATATGCCGGGCTTCGGAAAGAAAGGCCTGACCGGAAAAGAGGCGCTCAGCACATTGCCAGCGGACCTCCTCGTGGAAACCACTCCGACAAACATTAAAGACGGCGAGCCGGGCATGACGCATATTCAGACGGCCCTCAGCCATGGCCGGCACGTGGCTACGGCGGCCAAGGGACCGCTGGTGCTCCGGTATAAGGAACTCAAGACCTTGGCCGAGAAGTTCAAAGTGAAGCTGATGATCAGCGCCGCAACCGCGGCCGCTTTGCCCACCCTGGATGTCGGCCTCTCCTGCCTGGCTGGGACGGAAGTTTTATCGGCGGAGGGGATCCTCAACGGGACCACGAATTACATCCTCACCCGCATGCACGAGGATGGGTCTCCCTACGGAGAAGCTTTGGCCGAAGCTCAGAAAATGGGGGTTGCCGAGCCAGATCCCTCCCTGGACGTGGAAGGGAGAGATACGGCGAACAAAATTCTCCTGGTCGCCAACGAAGTGTTTCAAGCCGGCCTTTCCCTGCAAGATGTCGCCGTGGAAGGGATTACCAAGGTTACTCTGCAAGGCATCCAGCGGGCGAAGGAAGAGGGAAAGGTCATCAAGCTCATCGGCAAGGTTGAGAAAAAAGACGGGAGGATCCTGGCCTCTGTAGCCCCGATGGCTCTTGCTGCAAACCATCCTCTGGCCAGTGTGCGGGGAACGGAAAAGGCGATTTCCTACCTTACGGATACGATGGACCGGGTGACCGTTTCCGGTGGAAAGTCCAATCCGCTGGGAGCTGCCGCCGCCCTTTTGAAGGATATCATCCGGATTTACAGCTTCTGAGCATAGATATTTGGAATTTGCCTCATCATACCCTCCCCCTTCGATGGGGGAAGCTGTGAAAAAATCCTTTCCTCATCCCACCGTTATCGTGGTTCGGGAGCCAGGTGGCGATGAGCGCGGGCAGCATCGGCGGGAGGAAACGTTAACAGAAGATTCAACCCTGTCTCCGCAAAGGGAGGCGGGGTGCTTCTTCCCGCCTGATCCATGGAAGGAAGACTGCCTCATGATGCCAAGCGAATCGCCATCTGGCTCCCGAACCGGGGAAGGCCATGGAATGTTGTTTCAAGCCCTGCAATTTGGAGCCAGGAAAATTTTTTCACAGCTTCGGGGATGGAGGGGGTGGGGGTGGACAAAACGAGATTCGGCCCCCCTCACCTTCATCCTCTCCCGCCAGGGGAGAGGAGATATTTCGGCACTTGTAAATGTTGGAAGAAAATTGTCAGAGCTGGCCATTAAAAGAATCTAACAATAACCTTTTGGCGGAATGGAGGAAAAGATGAAAAAGAAAAAAACGATTCAGGATTTTTACATGATGAAAGAAAAGGGAGAGCCGATTACGTACATCACCAGTTACGATTATCCTACGGCCACCTTCGCCGAGAAGGCGGGGATGGATATGATTCTGGTGGGAGATTCTCTGGGGATGTGCGTCTACGGGTACGAGGGAACGATGCCCGTCACGATGGACATGATGATCGTACACAGCGAAGCCGTACGACGGGGAGCTCCCAACACATTCGTCATCGGCGATATGCCTTTCCTTTCTTACCAGACCACCGACGAGGCGGCGGTGGAAAATGCCGGACGCTTCTTCAAGGAAGCGAGGATGGACGCCGTCAAGCTGGAGGGCGGAGTGCGGGTGGCCAGCCGCATCAAGGCCATTGTGGATGCCGGCATGCTGGTGATGGGCCACATCGGACTGACCCCCCAGAGTTCCTCCCAGCTGGGCGGTTTCAAGGCCCAGGGGCGCACCCTGGGTAGCGCCAAGGCCCAGGTCGAAGATGCGCTGGCTGTGCAGGAATCGGGCGCGGCCATGATCCTCCTCGAGGCCATTCCCCCGGAGGTTTCCGGCTATATCCGGGACCTCCTCACCATCCCGGTTTTGAGCATCGGGGCCGGCCCCTACTGCGATGGGCAGCTCCTCATTGTCAGCGACATGCTCGGAGTCTTCGAAGCCTTCACGCCAAAATTCGTGAAACGCTATGCCGAAATAGCCAAAATCAGCACGGAGGCCTTGACGGCTTATGTTCAGGATGTGAGAAGCAAGGCTTTCCCCGAGCCGCGCCATATCTACCCGATGATCCCGGAAGAGCTGGCCAAGTTTAAAGAATGGGCAGCCGCCCAGAAAGTCTCCGCAGCAAGAAAATGAAAAAGGAGGAGGACCATGTTTGATGATCTCGTAAAAAGTCAAAAAGTGGGGTTTCCCGTCATTCCGGCGAAAGCCGGAATCCAGTTATTTCAAACACTTAAAAATTCTCTGGACTCCGGTTTCCACCGGAGTGACGACTTTTTACGAGAACATCAAGATTGCTATCCGCAAAGAAAAAGTGTATGTAATAGGGACACGCGTTAAAATCCCACTAAAGAGAAAGGAGACAGGCGCGATGGGCAAAACTAGAAGAGATTTTTTGAAGACCGTGGGGGCGACCGCGATCGGGGCGGGCGCCGTGATGGCCGGTGCAAGGAAAATCCATGCTCAGGCCACGCCGCAGTTTAAATGGAAGGCTCAGTGCCTCTGGAGCCCGGCGGAAACTTCCTACAAGGCTTTCGAGGATTTGTGCAAACGGATCTATGCCATGACCAACGGACGGTTGGAGATCACCCCTTTCTCGTCCGGGTCAATCGTGCCCAACACGGAGTGCCTGGATGCCGTCAAGAATAACGTCATGCAGGCCATGCACCAGGCCTCGGTCTATTTCAGCGGCAAGAACCCGGCCCTGGCCGCCCTGGGCGACTTGACCATGGCCTGGGAGCATCCCTGGGAGGCCGACCTCTACTTTCATTATGCCGGGGGTTTTGAACTTCTCGACGATATCTATAAACGCCTCGGTGTGCACCTGGTTGGAATCATGTGGTGGGGCATGGAGTCCTACCCGTCCAAAAAGCCGCTGAGGAGACTGGAAGATTTCAAAGGCCTCAAGATCAGGGTTCCTCAGGGAATGGAGGCGGATCTGCTGTCCCGCCTGGGGGCGTCGGTGATCGTGTTGCCCGGAACTGAAATTTATTCCGCCCTGGACAAAGGCGTGGTCGAGGCGACCAACTGGTCGGTGGTATCGGACAACGACCGGCTAGGCTACCACAAAGTCGCCCCCTACTTTACCTATCCCGGTTTTCATTCCATGCCCACGGGCGATTTTGCCGTCAACCCGAAGGAATGGGAAAAACTTCCGGCAGACATAAAAGCCATGCTTCCGGTGGCCTGCCGTCAATGGAGCTGGGATGTAATCCAGCGGCTGGCCCTGGATGATTTAAGGGTCGTTCAGGAAGCTAAGGCCAAAGGTGCCACTCCAGTTACCTGGACTTCGGAGGAAAAGGCCAGGATCCGGGCTGAGGCCATGAAGGTCTGGGCCGATTGGAAGAAAAAGAACGAGGACACCCGCAAGGCCATCGAATCGATGGAAGCGTTCCTCAGGAAACTGGGTAAGATCAAGTAGGCTCCACCAAACCCAGCCTCATAATGCCTCAGGGCTAAAGCCCTGAGTTACGTCTAACTCAACCCCCGCGTTCTGCGGGGTTTGGGTCCATTGCCCATAACCTCGGAAGGGGGGGGCGGATCGCGCTCCCTTTTCCCAGCCGCTGAGGAGAGACGGGTGAGAAAGATTCTGGCACTCGTAGACGGTACCAGTACCCGGATCGGGAAAACGGTCAGCATCCTGAGCATATTCGTGGCGGTCGTGATCGCCCTGGAGATCTTGATGCGCAACATCTTGGTCCGGCCGACCACCTGGGCTTCGGAGAGCACCATTTTCGCTTGCGGGTTGATCTACCTCCTGGGCGGGGCCTGGACACTCCTGGAGGACAAACACGTCCGCATCGATATGCTGTATAGCCGGTGGTCTCCTAAAAAACGGGCCATCATGGACTGTTTCACCTACCTGCCCTTCAGCCTGTACATCCTGGTGATGCTCTGGGCCACATGGATCTACACTGCCGACTCCCTTCATGTGCGGGAGACGACCATGTCTCCCTGGAATCCCCCCCTCTATCCGATGAAAATGGCCATGACCTTTTCCCTCATCCTCATATTCATCCAGGGAACGGCGAAAATGATTCGCAATCTATACTTCGCCGTCACGGACAAAACCTTATGAGTATCGGGCTGATCAGTATTCTGATCGTCGTGGCCATGCTCGTCCTGATGGCCCTCGGCCTGCCGCTGGCCTGGACCATCGGGGCGGTGGCCGCCGCCCTGACGCTGTATCTGTTCGAGCCCGGAGTCCTGATGATGCTGGTCGCCCGGGTCTTTGACATGAGCTTGAATTATACCTTGATGGCCGTGCCCCTTTTCGTTCTTATGGCGGCAATCCTGCAGCGGTCCGGTGTGGCTGAAGATTTGTTCGACGCCGTCCATGTATGGGCCGGAGGCCTGCGGGGAGGGCTGGCGGTCGGCACGATTATCGCCAACGCGATTATGGCCTCCATGGTTGGAATCATCGGGGCGGAGATTGTCACTTTCGGCTTGATTGCTCTCCCCCAGATGCTGGCCCGAAATTATGACGATAAGCTGGCTTTGGGAAGTATCGCCGCCGGCGGCGGCCTGGCAACTTTGATCCCCCCCAGTGTGGTCTTCATCGTGTATGGCATGGTGGCCGGGTGCTCGGTGGGAGAGCTGTTTCTGGGCGGCGTGTTTCCGGGCCTGCTCCTGGCGGCCATGTTCATCGGATATGTGATCTGGCACTGCTGGCGCCATCCCGAAGCGGCTCCGCCAGCTCCCCTCGAAGAGAGAAACATTCCTCTGAGACGCCAGCTGGCCATGCAAAAAAAGCTGATCGCTCCTGTGTCCCTGGCCACCGGAGTATTAGGTTCGATGTACGCGGGAATCGCCACGCCCTCCGAAGCAGCCGGAGTGGGCGTATTGGGCGCGATCGTTACGGCGGTGATCAACCGAAGGTTTAATTGGACGGTGCTGCGCGAGTCCTGTTACGAAACCGTCAAGATCAGCGCCATGCTCTCCTGGCTCTTCTTTGCGGCCCAGACGATCATCGGAGCCTACACCCTGGCCGGTGGGACGACCTTCGTTCAAAACGCCCTTAAGGCGATGAACCTGGGGCCCTGGGGCACGGTCATTTTTATGCAACTCATCTGGGTATTTCTGGGCTGCTTCATCGATTGGGTGGGGATCCTTTTCTTAACGGTGCCCTTATTCCTGCCCATTGTTTTGAGTTTTGGGTTTGACAATGTGTGGTTCGGCGTAGTCTTTTGTATGAACATGCACATTTCCTACCTCAGTCCGCCTTTTGCGCCCTCGGCCTTCTACATGAAAAGCGTTTCGCCTCCCCATATAACCATGACCCAGATTTATGTGGCCACCTTGCCCTATCTATGGCTGACCTTTGTGGCCACGGCCCTGGTGACGGCTTTTCCCTGGTTGTCTCTCTGGCTGCCTGAACTTTTGCTCAGGCATTGAAGGTGCCCAAGAAGGGCATTCCGGCCATCCGGAGTTTTTTGAAAGGAGTCTCCATGAACAACCAACCTGATTTCGAACGCTTGAAGAAGGCCATCGGCCATGAAGAACCGGACCGCGTTCCTCTAATCGAGGCTCTGGTGGCCTACGAAATCCAGTCCCGGTTCTTGGGAAGGAAGGTCGAAGATTCCGACCTCAAATCTCAGGTTGAGTTCTGGGTGAAGGCCGGCTACGATTCCTTGCCCTTGACGATGGGCATGATGAATCCGGGGGAGGTGACCCAAGAGTCGAGCATCTACCGGGTCGTTCAGAAGACGTTGCGCAAAGAGGGGGACGAGGTGGTTCCCTGGAATATTGAAGAGAATGGAGTGATCTCAGGTCCGGAAGACTTTGATCTTTTCCCTTGGGGGGAAGCGGCCAAGCTGGATTTTAGAAAGTTTTACGAAATTCAGCCCTTCCTTCCGGCAGGGATGAAAATCCTGGCCTGCTCGGGAAAGTTCTTTACCCTAACCTGGATGCTTATGGGATTTCAAAATTTCTGCTTGAGTCTGTACATGCAGGAGGAGCTGGTATCCAGGGTCTTCCGCAGGGTCGGAGAAATCCAGGTGCAGGGAGCCAAAGAGCTGCTCAAGATCCCTAACATCGGGGCTCTCTGGGTTGTGGACGATCTATCCTACGGGTCTGGGCCCATGATCGCCCCCAAATTTTTCAGGAAATATGTCTTCCCCTGGTATGAAGAGCTGGGAGCGCTGGCCAAAAAACAAGGCCTGCTCTTTTTCTTTCATTCCGACGGAAATATCTGGCCGATTATGGATGATTTGATCGCCATCGGGTTCGATGCCATCCACCCCATAGACCCCACCAGCATGGATATTCGCGAAGTGAAAGCCAGGGTGGGCAAGAAATTGGGGATCCTGGGAAATATTAACACCGATCTGCTGGCCAGGGGGACCCCGGAAGAAGTCCGGGAGCTGACCAAGAAGACGATCCGGGATATCGCCCCAGGAGGCGGGTATGCCCTGAGTTCCGGGAATTCCGTCCCCAACTGGGCCCGGTTCGAAAATTACCAGGCCATGCGGGAGACGGCTTTGGAATTTGGCACGTACCCGATAAGAATATAACATTGGGCTTCTTGCAAAACTCACTTGTTCCGTCATTCCGGCGAAAGCCGGAATCCAGTTCTTTCAAACCCTTAAGGATTCTTTGGACTCCGGTTTCCACCGGAGTGACGACTTTTACTACTTCATCTTTATTGACGCCAAAAGAATTTTTATGTAGATTAAGGTCTCATTAAAATCTCCCGGGGAGGAAGGAGGAAAGGACGATGAAAAAGACGAGAAGGGATTTTTTAAAGACCGCGGCAGCGGCCACATTGGGTGCGGGGGCAGTTTTGGGGGGGACGAGAAGAGTCCATGCCCAGGCCAAAACATTTAAGTGGAGAATGGGGACGAGCTGGCCAACCGGTCAACCTCTGTACACGGACATGGCCAAGGTTCTACCGGACGTGGTTAAAAAGATGAGCGGCGGCCGGCTGGTCATCGATATATTTCCGGCGGGAGCCATCGCTCCAGCGCTGGAAATCGTGGATGCCGTCCGGAGAGGGGTCTGTCAGATGGGTCATTCCTGGCCCGGGTATGATATCGGCATACACCCGGCATCCTGTATCATCGGCGGATTTGCGGGCAGCCCGATTTCCGAGGTCATGATCCACTGGATGTACCAGAGTGACGGATACAAACTCTGGCAGGATTTTCGGCGACAAGTATTCAATGTTGTCGCCTTTCCGGGCGGCCTGCGCCCGACGGAAGTTTTCGCCCACTCCCACAAGCCGATCCGGAATTTAGAAGACCTGAAAGGGATCAAATTCCGTACGGTGGGCGCCTGGGCCGACATTCTTCCGAAGTTGGGGGCCTCGGTCGTTTCCCTTCCCGGAGGCGAGGTATTACCGGCCCTGGAAAGAAAGGTAATTGATGCGACCGAATGGGCCACTCCTGGAGAAAACCTGACCATGGGTTTACATGAAATCGCCAAGTATGTCATCATCCCCGGGGTTCATCAGCCCAGCGCGCCCTTCGAATATTTTATCAACCCGAAAGCATGGGAGGAACTCCCGGATGACCTGAAGGCCATGGTAGAGGAAGCGGCCAAGATTACCACCCTGGAATCATGGACCAAAATTGGTGTCCTGGATATTCCAGCCTTTGAAACCTTCAAGAAACGCGGCAACGTGATCATGGAGCTTTCCCCGAAAGTCCAGAGTGAGGCGAGACGGCTCGGTTATGAATGGGCCGATCAACAGATTGCGAAAGCGAAGGACGACTGGTTTAAGAAGCTTTGGACCTCCCAGAAGACCTTTTCTGAGAAATGGAAAAACGTGGAGCGAAACCGAATTCTCCACTATGAATAAATCGTTCCTGGGTATTCGCCGATCAAAGGGGGCTCGGCAGGAGGCCAGGCCCCCTTCCGCTAAGAAGAGCGTAAAAACAAATGGGTGGGTTTAATCCCGTTCTGAAAACGATCGACGCGATTAGTACTCGGGTGGGGAAAGTAATCGCCTGGATCGTTATCCCCAATGTATTGGCCCTGGTCTACGAATTTGTCGCCAGGTACCTCCTCGGAAGACCCACCATATGGTCTTACGAGATTACCTATTTTCTATACGGCTCTCATTTTTTACTCGGGGCGGCCTACACCCTCCATTTGAAATCCCATATCCGCATCGATATCCTCTACCAGCATGTCCGACCCCGGGGACAGGCTATTATCGATACGGTCGGTTACCTGGTCTTTTTCTTCCCGGTAATGCTGGTCCTCATTTATGGCGGGGCAGGATTCGTAATCCAATCCTTTGAAATGGGGGAAAAATCCGGCTTAAGCCCCTGGAGACCCATTCTTTATCCTTTTAAAGCTGTTGTGGTGTTCGCCATTTTCTTGTTGTTTCTTCAAGGCATCGCAGAATTCATCCGGAACGCATTTTTAGGGATCCGGGGAAAAGAATTATGAGCTCAGAATATTTTTCTCTTCTGATGTTCCCAGTCATGCTTGTCAGCATTTTCGGAGGATTTCCTGTCGCCTTCTGTTTGATGGGCATCGCTCTGATCTTCGGAATTTTTGGATTCGGGACCAGCCTTCCCCCAATGTTGATCCGGCGGGTCTACGGCATGGCCGACAACTATGTGCTGGCTGCCGTTCCTCTTTTTATCTTCATGGGCACCATGCTCGAACGTTCCGGCATCGCCAAAAAACTCTTTGAAGCCATCAGCATCTGGACCGGGCGTCTAAAAGGGGGGCTGGCCATTTCAACGATATTAATGTGCACCATCATTGCCGCCTGTACCGGAATCATCGGAGCCTCCGAAGTCATGGTCGGCGTCATGGCCATTCCGGCCATGCTCAAGCGCAATTATAATCACTCCCTCATCTGCGGAACGATCTGCGCGGGCGGGGCGCTGGGGACTCTTATTCCGCCGAGCGTTGTGACCGTCGTGTACGGTCCGGCAGCAGGTTTATCCGTCGGCCGACTCCTGATCTCCACCATCTTACCTGGATTGCTGCTCTCTACCATTTACATTATCTATATCGCCGTACGTTCGAATTTAAACCCGGTCTTTGCGCCGGCGATTCCCCCAGAGGAATCCAGGATTCCCCTCAAGCAGAAACTGGTCATCACCGCAACGGGCATGGTCCCTTCTCTGGCCCTTATCTTTTCCGTCATGGGAAGTATCGTCCTCGGCCTGTCCCCTCCCACTGAAGCCGCGGCCCTGGGGGCTTTCGGCAGTATCATCCTGACCATTGCCTACGGAAATTTCACCCTGCAGGTCATGAAGGAAACCGTCATCCAGACCTTGAGAATCTCCAGCATGATGATGATCATCCTCGTCGGGGGCTTCATGTTCAGCGGTGTATTTCTGGGGATGGGTGGGGGTGAGGCGACGGAAAAAATATTGGCTGCTCTGCGCCTGGGTCCATGGGGCGTATTGATCCTCTTCCTTTTCATTATCTATCTCGCGGGGTTCATTCTGGACTGGGCCAGCATCCTGCTCGTCTTCGTGCCCATCTTCTCTCCCATCATCGCTAAACTGGGCTTTGATCCGATCTGGTTCGGCACCCTTTTCATCATGATGATTCAAATTTCTTACCTGACTCCACCGATGGCGCCAGCGATCTTCTACTTGAAAGCGATTGCCCCACCGGAAATAACCACGAATGAGATTTTTAAGGGGATCGTGGCCTACATGTTTCTTCAGCTCGTGGGGATTGCCTTCGTAACCATGTTTCCACAGATTGCCCTCTGGTTGCCGGATAAGCTTATCCGCTGGTAAAAACTCTTGAGGAGAGTTTCCCATGATGACCCATAAAGAACGTATGCTCAAAGCGGCCCGGGGGGAGCAGGCTGATCAGCTTCCCTGGGTGCCTCGCATCGATCTCTGGCATAACTCCAATTCGATGAGGGGAACGCTTGCCCCGCCATTCAAACAGAGTACCTCTCTGGATGAGATCGCGGATTATCTCGGCGGAGGGTACCACAAGATTGTCCCGGAATTTCTCAATGTCCGCTCGCCCGAGGATAATATTGACAGGGGGTTAGGCGTTTACCGCCTCTGGGGAATGGCCTACCGGCCGGAGCTGGTCGGGGTGGAAAGGGAATTCAAGA
>Ga0315289_10015469_pt1 | contig 10589 bp, 9 predicted proteins | sample YL17G11_40_MG_FD_203452 | JGI IMG/M metagenome (GOLD analysis project Ga0315289, IMG submission 203452) | Sediment microbial communities from Yellowstone Lake, YNP, Wyoming, USA - YL17G11_40 | ecosystem: Environmental > Aquatic > Freshwater > Lake > Sediment | place: USA: Wyoming | collected...
CTAAAATATTCAGGATCGGAGCTTGTGGAGACAGCACTGAACAAAAACATGTCGGCCCTTTATCACCAAATACTTGAGTTTTCCAAAGGTGATCTGCATGCAATGTTATCAGCATATCTGCAGCGATGGAATATTTGGAACATAAAGACTGTCTTGAGGGGCAAAGTCCACAACGCAACATCGGAAGAAATAATGAAGACGATTATTCCAGCAGGTGGATACACTGAAACTTATTGGAAAGGAATCATTGACAATAGCAACAGCATGGATGAATCAATTGAAAATATGAAGAAAAACGAATGGTATTTTACATTGACAAAACTCAAAGAAGATTATGGAACTGATCTTTCGCAATTTGAAAGCAAACTTGAAATCGAATATTACACGCATCTTTTGAACTTGATTCCAAAAAAGCCAAAGGCAAACCTACTTTTCATAAAATTTATCAAATCAGAAATAGACTTGGTTAATCTAAAAACGTTATTTATGACAAAATCAGACAGTGTTGAACCAAATATAATCAAGGAAATGCTTATTCCTGGCGGTGAATTTTCTCTGGATGAACTTCAGATACTTGTAGATGCCACTGACTTCAAGCAATTTGTAAATAAACTGCAAAAATTTTCGTTTTATGAAATTATCAAAGATGATGTTAAAATTTTGGAAGAAACAGGTGAATTACATCACATAATAAGAGCGTTGGAGCGAGAGCATGCTGCCAAGGCAAAGAAATTCTCCTACACATATCCTCTTTCCATTCTACCAATAATGGACTATTTTATAAGAAAAAAAATTGAGGTGGATAATTTAAGAATAATTGCCAAAGGAAAAGATTTTGGACTAAATGAAAATGCCGTAAAAGAAATGCTGGTGATCTGAGAATGGCAGGAATTGCTGTTGTCGGAAATAGGGATTTTGTACTTGGATTCAAACTTGCAGGTATACGAGATACTTTTATTGAAGATAAGATTGACGAGAGGGTAAATAATCTGCTCATGGAAAAGAAAGTGAGCGTAATTGTACTACAAGATACCGAATACGAAAAATTATCACAAGATTTGAAAAGAAAGTTTAGTAAGAGTATGGAACCAGTTGTAGTTCCGGTTGGTAAACTCGGTGAAGAAGACGTAAGAGAAAAAATAAAAAGAGCAATTGGAATTGACCTTTACAAAACTTAGATGATGAGAAGATGGCAATGAGCGATCAAATGCAGGGAGAGATTTATAGAATAGCCGGTCCGGTTGTAACCGTTACTGGCATAAGACCAAGAATGTACGACGTGGTATTTGTTGGAAAACTGAATTTGATGGGCGAGGTTATCCAAATAAGAGGAGCAAAGAGTCTCGTTCAAGTTTATGAAGATACTTCTGGCGTAAAACCCGGGGAGATAGTAATTGCAACTGGCGCTCCACTGATGGTCGAACTTGGACCAGGGCTGCTCAAAAGTATCTACGATGGAATACAAAGACCACTCCCAGTTTTAAAGGATAAAATGGGAGATTTTATAGCCCGTGGTATAATGGAACCTGGGCTTGACCGAACCAAAGAATGGAAGTTTATTTCCACTGTAAAAAAAGGAAGCAAGGTTAAAGATGGCTCTATTATCGGTACAGTACAGGAAACAAAGGATACCGAACATCGCATATTGGTGCCTCCTGGCATATCCGGTAATGTCGAAGAAATTAGAGAAGGAAAATACACAGTTGATGAAACTATTTGTAGACTAAACGGGGGCAAAACACTTTCTCTCATGCAGAAGTGGCCAGTAAGAATTCCAAGGCCATTCAAGAATAAATTCATGCCAGATGCTCCGCTTTTAACTGGCCAACGAATCATCGATACGCTGTTTCCCTTGGCAAAGGGTGGAACTGCCTGCATTCCTGGAGGATTTGGAACAGGTAAAACTGTAATGCAGCACCAACTCTCGAAATGGAGTGATGCTGAAATCGTTGTTTACATAGGTTGTGGTGAGCGAGGAAATGAAATGACCGAGATGCTCACAGAGTTTCCAAAGCTTAAAGATCCAAGAACAGGCGCACCTCTTATGGAAAGAACAGTTCTTATTGCAAACACAAGTAACATGCCTGTAGCCGCAAGAGAAGCAAGCGTTTACACGGGCATAACAATTGCTGAATATTATAGAGATATGGGCTACGGAGTTTCTCTGATGGCAGACAGCACAAGCAGATGGGCTGAAGCCATGAGGGAGATATCAAGCAGGCTTGAAGAGATGCCTGGTGAAGAGGGTTTTCCTGCCTACTTATCAGCAAAAATCTCTGCATTTTATGAAAGAGCTGGCAGAGTTATCACTCTAAATGATAAAGAGGGGAGCATAACAGTAACAGGTGCAGTTAGTCCACCAGGTGCAGATTTTTCAGAACCTATCACACAAAACACGTTGCGCATTGTGAAAGTATTCTGGGCTCTTGACTCAAAACTTGCACAACGCAGGCATTTCCCTGCAATCAACTGGCTCACATCCTACAGTCTTTACATGAATACATTAGAAAAATGGTTTGAAGAAAATGTTTCTTCCGATTGGAAAGCAATGAGAATTAAAACAATGGAAATACTTCAGAAGGAATCTGAGTTGCAGGCAATAGTTCAGCTGGTTGGTTCCGATGCACTGCCTGAAAAGGATCAATTAACACTTGAAATTGCAAGAGCCTTAAGAGAGATATTCCTCCAGCAGCATGCATATCACGAGGTTGATTCCTACTGTTCAATTCAGAAGCAGTACAAACTGCTGAAGACTATTTTGGATTACGGAAATTATGCATATCAGGCCCTTGATTCACAAGTTCCGCTTGAAACTATTATCAAGATGAAATCAAAGGATATGCTTGCAAAAGCTAGATTTGAAAAAGATTTTGATGGGGCTTTAAAAAACACTGTCAATGAAATGAAAAAAGAGTTTAAAGCTATGGGCTTAGAGGCAATGTAGATGACAAAGGAATATCACACAATTACAGAAATCGCAGGTCCACTTGTATTTGTGGAAAAAACCGAACCTGTCGGTTACGGTGAGCTAGTAAACATAGGATTACCAGATGGAACGATCAAAAGAGGACAGGTACTCGACACAAGTAAAGACCTAGTCGTCGTCCAAGTTTTTGAGGGAACCGCAGGCATTGACAAAGCCTCTGCAGTAACGTTTTTGGGTGAAACAATAAAACTCTCAGTTTCTATAGACATGCTTGGTAGAATTCTGGATGGTTCGGGCGAACCAATAGACGGAGGACCAAAGATACTGCCTGAAGATAGAATGGAGATAATTGGTTCCGCAATTAACCCCTGGGCAAGAGATAGTGAAGGAAGATCAATCCAAACGGGAATATCCTCAATTGATGGGCTTCTCACTCTAGTTAGAGGGCAAAAGTTGCCGTTATTTTCTGGTGCTGGACTACCACATAATGAGATTGCACTTCAGATCGCAAGACAGGCAAAGGTCATTGGAAAGGAGGAAGATTTCGCAGTGGTTTTTGCAGCCATGGGGATAACAAATGAAGAAGCTCAATATTTCATGAAGGACTTTGAAAAAACTGGAGCACTTAAAAGAGCCACAGTATTTCTAAATTTAGCTGATGATCCTGCAGTTGAACGATTGATAACACCAAGACTGGCTCTAACTGCAGCTGAATATTTAGCATATAAACACGACATGCAAATTTTAGTAATTCTTACTGACATGACAAACTATGCAGAATCATTACGTGAGATTGGCGCAGCAAGGGAAGAGGTACCTGGACGAAGAGGTTACCCGGGTTATATGTACACAGACCTTGCAACAATATACGAGCGAGCAGGTAGAATAAAAGGTAAGAAAGGTTCTATCACACAGATTCCAATTCTTTCGATTCCTGGAGATGACTGGACTCATCCAGTTGCGGACTTGACTGGTTATATTACTGAAGGTCAAATCGCTGTTTCTAGAAGGTTGCATAGGAAAGGCGTATATCCTCCAATCAATCCACTGCCATCACTTTCAAGACTTATGCAGCGAGGAATAGGAGCAGACATGACAAGAGAGGACCATCGTTCCGTAGAGCAAGGCCTATACGCAGCATATGCTGAGGGTAGAGATTTGCACGGCCTTGTTGCAATCGTTGGAGAGGATGCGCTGTCTGAACGTGACAGGAAATTTTTGAAATTCGCAGACATTTTTGAGGATAGATTTATCCGGCAGGGGCGAGAAGAAGATAGAAGTTTTGAATACACATTGGACCTTGGCTGGGAGCTTCTCTCATATCTTCCTGAAGATGCACTGACTAGAATTGATAGAACTACTCTGGAAAAATACCATCCTGCTTACAGGAAAAAATCATCCGCCAAAAAGGTTGAGAAATGATACAGCAAGACGTCAAACCAACCAGAATGGAACTTAATGAAATAAGAGCAAAGATTGCACTCTCTGAGAGGGGATATAAGCTCCTCAAGATGAAGAGAGATGGCTTGATGCTTGAGTTTTTTAATATATTTTCCAAGGCAAGAGACATTCGTTCAAAGATGACCCAACATTATAAAAAAGCTGAAGAGCGGTTGAACATAGCAAAATGCGTTGACGGAGAAAATGCAGTGGCGTCTGCTACATTTGCGATTGCTCATGACCCAAAAATAGTCATGGGCAGCAAAAACGTGATGGGCGTTGTAGTTCCAACCACGATTGAAAGTGGCACAGTTAAAAGAAGGATTGACCAAAGAGGCTATGGTATTGTAGGAATGAGTACAAGAATAAATGAGGCGACAAGTGCATATGAACAGTTAGTTGAAGACATAATTGTAGCTGCTGAACTGGAAACGACGCTCAAAAGACTCATCGAAGAAATTGAAACAACCAAAAGAAAGGTCAATGCCCTTGAGTTCAAAATTCTGCCTGAACTAAAAGAAACAGAGGCATTCATAAGACTTCGCCTTGAGGAAATTGAAAGGGAAAACGTATTTCGACTGAAAAGAATCAAAAGTAGTGCAAAGTGATCATTGAAATGTCAGGTAAATTCAAAGATATTTTATTAGACAACGAGAAAAAAGCTAGATTGCTCTTTTGGGTATGGATAATATCGATGGCGATGCTAGTTGTTGGTTACATTATCATTTTCTATGTGTTGTTTCAGAAGAAATAAATAAAAAAATTTGTAAAGAATTTTTATGTTAAGTTTGTGAGTTACTTTGAGAACGTTTTCGCAGAGATTTCAGATTTCCGGTAAACATATCTTAACATTATAGGTGCAATCAAAGTAGTCAGAAGACTCATAAGAATCAATGATATGTAAATATCTTCATGGATTACCTCTAATTTTTCCAATCCAATAAGGGCAACAATCATCGCAACTTCTCCTCTTGGAATCATTCCAACTCCCACTATTGAGGAAACTTTGTGGGACAGTTTTACTAATCTTGCACCAATATAACAACCAACTAATTTTGTAATAATTGCAACAAAAGTTAAGGCAACTATGAACCATATGACCTGTAACGTTAATGAATGGAAATCTGCCAGCACCCCAAGGGACACAAAAAAGATTGATGCGAAAATTATCCGGAGATATTCTGCGCCTTCTTTGTAACTCTTGCTACGCCATATCGTTACTCCCTCTAATGAAATTCCTGCTAAAAATGCCCCGACTATTGCAGACAGCCCTATTGCTTCAGCAATCATTGCATAAAAGAAAGCAATCATTATTGCAAAAATAAAAATTATTTCCGGAACCTTTTTTGCAATTTTTGTGGCATCTAATTTTTCAATCAGTCTGCTCAGAAAAGTGTAACCTATATATGCACCTAATACAATAAACACTACTGCTCCTATTATTATCAGTACTAGTGGAAGAAATGATAATGTTCCTTTAACAATCTGCATTGAAAATGAAAGGAAGAGCAAACCGAATATATCATCTATAACAGCAGCACCAATTATTGCTTTTGCCGCTTCTGATTGCAATTTCCCCATCTCTCTCAAAACATTTGCAGTTATTGCTATACTTGTTGCTGTTAGTGCAGTCCCAACAAAAACTGCGCTATTGAAATTATAACCAAATAGATCTGCGAGGAAAAATCCACAAACCCAAGGTACGATTACGCCGATGAAGGCAATAACGCCATATTTTAGATTAAATATCTCTTTTATTTTAAATTCAAGACCAATGACAAACAGCAATACAATTGCACCCAATTCTGCAAAACTTTGCAGTATTGGAGAATCTTTATACACAATAAGACCTAGCAAACTAGGACCTATTAATATCCCAAACAATATCATTAGGATAACTGCAGATTGATTAATTTTTGATGCTATAAGATAACCCACTAAAGCCACGAACAGAAGTAAACTCATCTGGAATAGTAATACTAAAGTCGTGGACATCTCTTCAAACATATTGACGTTTAATCCTTTATAATGTAATATATTTTGTCATTTTAAATGACCATACAAAAAAGAAATAACTACTACAACAAAAATAAAATTATTAATTTTATTAACAAATTGGATACAAAATCTCGTTACATTCCCCAGAATTTATTATCCTTTCTTTTTATTTCAAAAATTTTAGTTAAAACATCTTTTTCGTCAGGATTTAAAATATCCATCTCTTTTAGTTTCTTTGCATCTTTCTCAGGAATGTCTGTATACAAGATATCTCCACCGCTGATCTGCCTTCCAACTGTTATACCTTCAATCGAGATTGCTACTTCTTGACCTTGCAAAGCCTCTTCCACTGCTTTGTTTTCAGATTGAATTCCTTTTATGGCACCCACAACCTTGCCGTCATCCTTAATAAGTCGCATATCGGTTTTTATCCTGCCACCAAGAACTCTGACACCTATAATTGCAGGATGGCTAACTCTGAAAACGTACTCTGGTAAAAATTTGATCATGCCTGGGTGTATGTAGTCCTGTCTTCTTTCTCTTTCAAGCTCCGCTTTCTTCTTTGCAATCCATTCATCGTATTTCTCAATTATAGTGTAGATGACATCCTCATTGAAGATTGTAACATCTGAATTTGCAAGTTCCTCTTTTGCATCAGGCAATAACTTTATGTTAAAAGCAAAAATAATTTTATTCAATGGATCTGAAGCAGAGTTTGCTTCTATTACGTCTCTCTTTGACACATTCCCAATATCTACCTTTCTTATTTTTATGCTGTTTTCTCTGGATTCTTTTATAAGAGCTTCCAACGATCCTATAGTATCTGCCATTATTAGGATTCCTTGTGAATCTAACTCAAAATCTATTTTTGTCTGACTTCTTATCTCTTCGATTATCTCTTCAAGATTGCCTTTAGCCACTCTTATTGGCGCACCTGGAATGACGTTCTCCAGGTTTGGGGAAGAAATCTTGATACCACAAGCTGCGTGTACCTCTTTAACGATGTCAAAACGTTCTCTGGGGTCACGTATCTCATCAAGTGGTTTGGGTTTGAGAAGGGCTTTTATGGTTGTTACAAGGGGTTCGCCCTTTGTACCTATCACGATTTTGTCATCGTTTTTTATTATCCCATTATAGATGATAGCATCAATGGTTGTACCTAACCCAACTTCTTCTTTCACCTCTAAAACGCTTCCTTTTCCAGGGCCAGTCTCTATTTGAAGTCTGTCTTCTAAAAATCTCTGTGCCAATCCAACGAGAACCATGAGAAGCTCGGGTATCCCCTCACCAGTCTTTGATGATACGGGAATGAGCGCTATGGTTTTTGTAAAATCGGCGATGTTGAAATAAAGATCAGAATTCAAACTGTTTTCAGAAAGTGTTCCTATGATGTCATAGAGCTTTTCTTCAAACATGGTTTTGACGTTAGGCCGCTGTTTCTCTATGCGTGTTTTAGCTATGTCGTTACTTTTTTGCCATCCTGATATTGCGTCTATTTTATTGACTGCAATCACAAACGGTGTTTTGTATTGTTTTAAAATATTGACTGATTCGTAGGTCTGTGGTTTGAAACCTTCATTTATGTCAACGACTAGTACTGCTAAATCAGCAAGAGACCCTCCCCTTGTCCGCAGTGTTGTAAACGCATGATGCCCTGGGGTGTCAATGAATAATAAACCTGGAAGCGTGAATTTTTTCCCCTTCAATAACTCTCCACAAATTTTATTGATTGCATCAATGGGTACCTCTGTTGCACCAATATGTTGGGTAATTGCTCCTGCCTCGTGTGCCGCAACAGTAGAGCCTCTGATAAAATCTAGAAGCGATGTTTTCCCATGGTCGACATGACCTAGTACACTGACAATAGGCTGTCTGACATACTTTTTTGAAGCAGTCATTGAATTCACCTGGCGTTGTTATTATAGCTCCCTTTTTAATCTTTATCGGCTATTGTTACAACAATAGACTAATAATGTGCAATTATATTTCATATAATTTAATTTTTACTCTAGAAGGTGGCATGGGATGAAAAACGTAGTAGAGATGAATAATCTAACAAAGAAATTTGGCGATCTTGTAGCTGTCAATAACATTTCAATTTCTATAGGTGAAGGTGAGTTATTCGGACTCTTGGGACCCAACGGCTCAGGAAAAACAACGATGATAAAGATGTTAACAGGACAAATCAAACCAACCCAAGGGACCGTTAATGTTTTGGGCTTAGATGTTTTAAAAAATCCTGTAAAAGTAAGAGAGCTTGTCGGCATAATTCCTGAACAAGAGTCGCCTCCAAGTTTTCTAACAGCCGAAGAATATTTGGAGTTCGTAGGAAAAATAAGAAAAATTGACAACATAAACGAAAAAATTGATCAATGGTTCAAGATGCTTGATTTTGAGGACCAAAGAAAGATACTGTGTAGAAATCTCTCGAGAGGCACTAGACAAAAACTCATGGTTGCGCAAGCATTTATTCATGAACCGCGCTTGGCATTCATAGACGAACCACTGATAAATCTAGATCCTATCGTACAGAGAACCCTTAAAGATTTTATACAAGATTACATAAAAAAAGGTAACACCATCTTTTTCTGCACACACATTCTTGAAATCGCCGAGGATATTTGCACTCAAATAGGTATTATTGACAAAGGCAGACTTCTTCACAATGGACCCATTCAAGAGTTGAAAGACAAAAGTCAACACCTTGAAGATTTTTTCATAAAATTGGTGAAAGAAGAAGGATAAGCAATGCCCATGAAAATTCTTAAAACGATGATAAAGGAAGAATGGCGCATACATGCAAACATATTTGGCAACCTCATGTTTGCCTTCTTCCCGCTTTTGATTGGTATAGGTACATTTGTTGTAGCTCTTTTTATACCATATCTAAAGACTATACTTACAGTTAAACAAATGCTGCTATTGGCCCACTACCTCTTCCTACTAATTGGTGTCGGTATAGGTGCCTTTGGTCTTTTTGCAAGAGAGTTCATGAACAGAAGATTTGGACAAGCTAGTCTTATTGCGTACTCATCAAGAACCCTTCCAGTTTCAGAGCGTACCATTTTCTTCAATTTTATTATAAAAGACGTAATCTACTATCTGATGCTATGGATTATTCCCATCATTTTAGGATTTGTACTTGCCACACCGTTTATTTCAATTAACACTATATCTGCAATTTTTGCCTGCGGAACGCTAATACTGTCGTTTCTCATTGGTTTGTCAGTTGTATTTTTCCTTTCAACTCTCTATGCGCACTCGAGCAAAATACTTGCCGCGTTACTGTTATTGGCTGCTATTGGCACATTAGTTCTAATGAGGTACTACACCATCAACATAACGACATTGTTGCCGTCATACTCAATGTTCTATCAATCGTCGCTTCGCAAAATTCTCATATCCTTATTGCTAATATTGCTTCCATCAGCTATTTCGTTAATATTTCTAAAAGTTGACTACCCTGAAAAGAAAAAGCAGTATCAAGACAACCTCAATCCTCTTACAGACAAACTAAAATTCAGCAAATATTCATATTATGTGGCAAAGGATTTCCTTGATATGAGTAGAAGCGAGGGCGGAGTAGGTAAGATAATTTTTTCATTTCTTTTCCCGATAGTACTCACTTGGATATTCCTCTACATCTTCTTTGAAAAAATACCAACGATCAACATTATCATGATTTTTGCAATATTCTTAGGTATCGTATCGTCGTCAATATACAATATGCTCACGGAATTTGACACATTCAACTCATACATGTTTCTTCCAGTAAGTGTTTCAACTATCATAAGAAGTAAAATCACAAGTTACATGTTGATCAACATCATCTCGCTGATTATTTTAATAATCACCGCCATAGGAACAAATCAATTAATTTACTTTATACCTGCACTATGCTCTTTTGTAACGATATCTTTGTATTCACTAGCCATGACCATTTATTTTATGGGACTTCATCCTACTATTTTATTATACAACGCCAAAATCTTCTCACAATATATGCTGTCGGTTGCTCCTATTTTATTTATCTTTACTATTGTCTCAATACTAAATCCTTTCATTCTCTTGGCAAGTCCGATATTACTACTTCCAGCGATATTTATCATTAAGAATAGTTACAAAAAATGGGATAGTTGGGAGCCTCTTAGTTTTTAATAAATAAACCCGGAAAGAAATCATTTTTAGATAAAAACTAGATTTTTTTTGTTTTTTCACGTGGGAT
>Ga0315289_10015470_pt1 | contig 10589 bp, 24 predicted proteins | sample YL17G11_40_MG_FD_203452 | JGI IMG/M metagenome (GOLD analysis project Ga0315289, IMG submission 203452) | Sediment microbial communities from Yellowstone Lake, YNP, Wyoming, USA - YL17G11_40 | ecosystem: Environmental > Aquatic > Freshwater > Lake > Sediment | place: USA: Wyoming | collected...
TTCCTAAATAGAATGAAGATCCAAACTTACCTGCCCCCATGTCTTGAGTAGATTCATTTGCTCCATGTACGGTAAGGATTTTATCTTCCAATCCCACCTCTTCTACCACTAATACGTTATAACGACCCCCTACTGCAGCTTGTTTATTATCTTTATAAGTTTCATGGATGAGTAATGATCCTGTACCCTCTTTCACTGTAGAATTTCCTATTTTCTTCTCATACTCAAACCTAAAAGGATTTTTTGAGTTACCTACTTTCAAGGTGCCAGAGAATGTTCTGCTAAAAGGAGAGGGAAAATACTCTCTATCAAAGTACTCTCCAGGGAGATTCTTTAAAGAATTTGAAAATTTATCTAAAAGCTGAGAAGATTTTCCTGAAATAGCTGATCCACAAAATATTTCCACTTTATTCTTACCTGACAGGTAATCCTCAACGGTCTTAGCCCCATCTGATAACCATTCATGCTCCATAAGAGCAGATGCCATAAAGGATTTACCTCCAGATCGAGACCCTAGTAGGAATAAATTTAAAGCATTGTTTTCATACAAAGGATTTCCTAGGGGTTTTTCATGAGTCCCATTAAGATATTCTAAAGGATCTATATAAGTCTTTAATGTGCCGTCCTGCTTATAACAATTGTCAGTGAGGTTATTTAAAAATTTTAGAGGTATATCAGGAAGACTAGTGTCTAACAATTTATCTTTCTTTAACTTTGCAGTCCAATTGCAGGTATACTCTTCATCATCCTCAAATCCACTAAAGCCTCTGCAAATAAACCAACAATTTAAAATTGTCCAGTTTATATCCAATAGGTTAGGCCTAGATTTAATACGCTGCTTACCATCTTGAATAGTAATGGTGTGATAGTTGGCAAAGTAATTTAATTGAGGATTCATGTACCTCCAACGTAACCCTTCAGGAGTTTGCTCTTCTCTCCACAGCCCTAAAATAAATTCCTCAAGTTCTTTAGTCCAATATTCGTTATAAGCTGTACTATGAGGGTGTAAAACAGGGTGATGTTTAATAAAGGGAGTATTGTCATATATTTTTGGAAAAATATAAGAAGTATCTATAATCATTGTTTAGGTGGGCCAGGTTTTATATCTAAAATATTTTTTTGATTGCCAGATAGGTTAGTAAAGTTTTTTAAAAAATTATTCATTATAAAATCTGTATTTATAGGAATAATTTTAACTTCAATAGTGGGAGTTACAACGTGCTCAAAATCATCAAAATTTTTTAGAGTTTCTCTAATAATTTTTTTTGTTTCTTTTGCGTTATTAATTCCTTCTACTTCTATTATCTTATCTTCAAAATCAATTAAGATTATCATCAGTTGTTTGAGGTTCTTGCTTGGCTTTTTCTTCTATTTCTTTTTGCCAAGCAGCTTGTTGGGCTTTGTTGTAAGTTTTCATAATACTTGAATACCAAAAATATCTTCCTTCTTTTAAAGAAAGTCTTTCTCCTGGCTTTGGTTGATTATAAATATTGGGTCTGTTTACTGGATACATATTTTTTATTTTTATAATTTATTGTTTTTGTGTGTGTTGTTTATTTTTTATTTGCTTTGCTTACTAACTTCTCAGTGAAAGATTCTTCTCTTCCCCCTCTAGCCCTAGTTTCAATGTTCTCATCTTGGTATTCCTTGTAAACCTTTCCAAAAGATTCCCAGATAAGTTTGGAGTCTTTCATCATCTTATCCAGGGCTTCAAAGGTATCTAAGCTATAAGAAAGGGTTTCTAAGAACTTATTCCTCTCCTCTATCTTATCCTGCCATACCTTCAACTCTCTTTGTATCTTTGTCATTACTACCTTTGGATAGGCATCTACCAAGTCTTCGTGATGGTCAAAATCAAAAGAATCTTCTTTTAAAAAGTATTTTTTAATGTCTTCTGCCCTCTCGTCTTTTCTAAGTCTAATCTTTGGGGACTTTATATCGCAAAAAAGATATATGGCCCACATTACTTCTGAAGTGTAGTCCTTGTTCTCTGAAGAATTATAAAAATTATCAAAAGGTTCTGTAAATTTAAATTCAGAGTTTACTTCCCAAAATAAATTTCTATTGATCTCATAATCAAAATTCTGCATCAAATAGTAGTCCATCGTCTGTGTTTTTATTATTATATAAATAGAGATTCTTTGTGTTTACCTTTTCTCCTGTTTCCTTATCTGTAAACTCTTTTACAATAATTTCTTCAGTTTCGTAATAGTTTCTCTTTATCTCTTCGCCTTCTCTTATTCTCCTAGTGGCTATTAAAGAATGTCCTTCCACTCTTACGTTAGGATCAAAGGAATGCTTAATGTATTTTACAATAGGGTCTAATACATGGTAATTTACATCTAATTGTATTGTGTGTTGAGTAGGTATACTTGATTCTTCACAACATATAAATAGGACAGTCTCGCCAGTAAAGAATTCTTTTGTTGAATGTACTTGTTTTATTCTCTTATTTTTGATAATTTCAAAATAATTATTATGCTTATTCATGTATTATTCTATCTTTAAAAATTTCTAATAAATCATTATAGTATAGGATGACATCCTCTCCTTTCATTAATTTTTTCATTTGTTTAATAGGTAGGGACAAGTCTTTTAAGCAATCCTTAAACCCTGTTTGTTTTTGGTTGTTTTCAAAATCTATTTTATTATAAATATGATTTTTGTTTACATCTAATAAAGTTTCTATTCTAGGGAAATGAATTAAGCATCTAATGGTTTTATCCATTAAGCAAATAGGTGCAGTTGTTTTCAACAAAAGAAAGAACCCTGCACTAGAGCATTCCTCTATTGGAAAGAGGGTTATATCTCCATACTCTTCTATGGCTCTTGATAGAGGATGTATGTAGCTTGTATATCCTCCAGGAGTATTTATAAATAAATTTACGGGCTCAGAGTTGTTATTTAAGAATGAAATAGCTTCATTAACAATTGGTAACTCAAAAGGTCCTTCAAATATATGATTAATTCTTCTTTCTATGTTTGGTTCTTCTATGATTTCCATATTATGCTTCTATGTTTTTAGCTATCCTTAAAGATATTGCTGTAGCATTACCATGGACATAAATAAATTTATCTGAAGGAGTGCTAAGTTGAATACTAAAATTTAACTCCTTGCTTTCTCCAGGTTCTATTATTGTACCTGTATTGATACCTGAAGGTGTTGTGCAACCACAACTTTTTGCTACACTTTGGCATACAAAGGTTTCCTCCCCTGTATTTTTAACCATAACTGAGCCTGTAACTGTTTGATTTCTTTTACCAGTCACCACTATAATTTCTGGTTCAAATACCACTGTAGTGAGCTTTAAGTTTGGATTAATATTATCAATCATTTTATTAAAATTTTATATTATTTTCTAATTTAAATTCCTCCCACTCCTTCTCTCCCATCATATCAGGGAAGCAAGGATTTTCCTTTCTCTTACATCCATCTGTACCATAATACAGATCAGGGGTTTCACATCCACATTCTAGACAACTGCCATTTAATGTGCAAGGTTTAGCCACTTCTGCTCTCCAGAGCACTTGTTCTTTTTCATATTCAGGCAAAAAACCTGCCTCTCTGACTTGAGCAGAGAGGTAGTTTTTTACATTTTTAAAATTAATCTTTGCAGGATTGGCTGCATTTGGATCGGCAAACATATTGAAAATTATTTATAGGCTTAAAACGTCCCAATTTTCCATAAAATCTCCCCCTGCCATTTTTCCAACTTCTTCATCTTCTTTCTCTTCTTTATCATCTTCTTCTTCCATTTCTAGAGGATTTTTTTCAAAATACTTTTTAATGCAAGAATCCTCTCCTTCACCAAAAGGATACTTATCCACGGTTAAAAGCCATCCGTTGCTGATTTTTTCTAAAGTTTTTGTAACTTCTTCTTTCTCAGTTCTTTTTTTAAGGGTATAAGTTTCTTTTTCTGAATTAGTCTCTTTTGTTAATGAGAGAATTTTCTTTTTGTTGTCCATCATCATTATTGGTTTCATTTTTTTTTATTTATAGTTTAATAATAGTTTAATAAAATTTGTAAATCTTTGCATCAAAGATAACTTAGAAGGGTTTATTTTATATCTAAGAAATGATGCAGAAGGAGTAGTACACTGAGTAGTGTCATAAACGATTGGAGTTTCATTTACAATGTTATTCTCAATCTTATTGCTTTCTAGCAAAATTTTTTCTTCTTTTTTAGTGATTCCTGGGGACTTCTTTCTAGGAGAAGCTGGTGTTTTTTTCTTATTGATATTTTTTTCCATGTTATATGATGTGTTTTACAGTGATAAGATCTTCTGGGATTAAAAATGTAAGCTCTAAGGCATCATCTGCGTCTTCTAATTTATTGCAGAAGAATGCAAAAGGCATTAATCCTTGCAAATAAGAACCAAATACTGGTCTAGCCTCTCCATTAGGATCTCCTCCTACAGGTGGCTTATAACTTACAATAGGCTTGTCCACCATATTATCTCCAATAGAAACAATATCTCCTTCTTGAAAGGTTTTAGAGCCGTTAGCCATTAATACTTTAAAGGCATTTTTAATTTCAGTGGTTTTGTGCTGATCCATACCCACTAACTGAGAAGCCAATGCACTTTTTTTAGCATAACATTGTACTAAAATGTGATTTTCTCTTTTGATTTCAAATCCAAAATTTGGAATTGGTTGATCTTTGAATTCTTTGATTGTCATAATGTGTTTTTTTGTGTGTTATAAAATAAAATACAAATATACGAAAATAATTTTTATTTTCTTATATTATTTTTTAATGATCTAATTGTGTTTATCATTTTTTGTGTCTTCTCTACATGCCTTAATTTAAAGAACATCCTAAGCCTTTTCTTTATCTTTATAATGCTTGGAGCTATTTTACCAAACTTAGGCAAATACATTTCCCTATCTGGAGACTTTGACATTTCCTTTGAAAGCGTTTTTACATAATCTTTATAAATTATTTCCACCATTTCTGGGGAAACATCTCCAAGATTATTAGAAACTTCTTCAAATATACTATTGGACATCTGAAAATAATAGGATTACAATAAAGGAAAACAAAGCCACTATGATTAAAAAGTCTCTACATATTCTTTTAATAGTAAAATCTAAAGGAGAGTCTTCTTTTAGCTTAAAAAATATATTCAAAGCTCCCATAGTGAGCAAAAATGTTATTGTTAAAATTAATTTTGCAGCTAATATCATTATACTAACAGTAATTTTAAGTTATCGTCTAAGCTTATGGCTATGGTGAGATTTTTATACTTTACTAACTCCTCATAGTATTCCATACCTAACTCTCTTTTAAGCATCTCATAGGTAGCATTATCCATTATCATAAGCTTTCTATAAGTAGAATTCATTTCTTTTATTATTTGTATTATGCTCTTATTCATAAATAAAGTTTATATCTAGTTTAAATTCTTTGTCTTTGTACATTTTTTCAAGCCATACGGGTATTTCATAATCTAATACCCTAGCCTTAGAAAATCTATCAGTGGGTACTGAGATTGTTTTCTTTAAAATCTTGTAAGGGATAATCCTATCATTTATATAGGCCCCAATATAAGAAGAGAATACTTGCATGTGCTTTGCAATCACTACATGCATTTGATTCATATTCTTAAATTTATTTACATTGTTTTCATGTAATTCAGGAAAATCTATTTTGTAATACAATACCCAGTATAAAACTTCAAGGGTTTTGTCTGAAAGTAAGATACCTCTAGTGGCCAATAATACTCTGGCCCTTTCCATAAAGCATTCTTTCTTGTCTTTTTTTATACTCTGTTTATATACTCCCATTTGTATGTGTGTTTTATAGGTAACAATTATTTTGTAAATAAAGTTCCATTAGAATTTATAATCTATTATATTCTGCTTCACTTCTTCCATAAACTTTATATTTATATCCAGTCCTAAATGACCAGGAGAAAGCTCTTTCACTACCTGAATAGAATTTGTAATATCCTCTAGAGCACACTCTCTTGCGTAGTGATGTATAAAATTTCTGCTCACACCCTGCTTTAGGGTGGATATATATTTATCTATTAGTTCTTTTGCATATTCCTCAGACGTAAGGAGAGTAATATTAGGTAGCTTATTCATTCTCTATTATTTCAAATTCTTCTTGTTCAATTAATTCCTTTATCTCAATATCATTTAACTCTGTGCAATCTTTGGCAAGTTGCATAAATTCTTCTAAATCATCTTGGTGTATGGCAAATCTTTTAGCGTGAAACACCCCATAAGGCTCACAGGATTGGTCAAGATCTATTTCTTCCAGGGTGTATGCCATTGTTTTAGAAGGAATGGAATAGAATACCATCAGAATATGATAGAGTTCTTGTTCTTTCACCCATTTACTTGCAGGGATTATGCTTGGTTTATTCTTTTCGTCAATGCAGATAACTCTTACACTCATTATTATATTATTTTAAAATCGCAAATATACAAAAATTTTTTTAAATGTAAATATTTTTTTATAAAATAGAGGATAATGCGGCATAATGTGTATTATCAAACAAACTTTGTACGTCTTTTTTGATTATTTTTCCATTAAAAGACAAATAAGGGTTGAATACCCAGTAGTTATGATGATTTTCAAACCTATCATACACTTGAAACTTGCCTATCACCCCTAATTTAAATAATTTCTCAATTATGTTCTGTATTTTTCGCCTATCAACATTAAAAAACTCAGATAATTCCTTCATTGTACTCTCTGGTCTTAATGGTTCTAAGCTATTTGTATAGGCATGGGCCATCATAGACATCTTATAAGCCACTTTAAACTCTGTATCAGTGGTTTGAGTCTCTAATAATTGCCAAGCCTTTGTAAAAAATCTAGAATAACTCTCCTTACTTATGAAAAAATTCATAGAAGGGTCCTTTGGTTGTCTTTTTTCTTTATCTTTTGTGGAAACTTCCTTAACTTCACCAGTCTCTAAGTCTATCTTAGCTGCTCTTTCGTGATGTTTTAACTTAATTACCTTCTCGTACATATAATATGTTCTTTAAAAAAATACTCCAACCTATCTACTCGTCAGTAGCATCAGTTGGAGGTTCCTCCGCTTATTTTCTTCGTCAGAGTGCTATAACCTATCACAGTGAGCATTGCTAAGAGGCTTAACAGGTTCATTATTTTAACCAATGAGAATAATGTCTACGACAATTTCTACAACACTATCATAATTTTTTATTTTCATCCTCCTAGAATATCAACTACTACTACATCTATCATAACTAATTGTTTTTTCATATTTTTTTATTTTAATAAAGTGAATAGTTCGTATGTAGAATTTTTAGTTTTAAATTTAATGTAATCGTCTTTTTTTTCAATTATCTCTGTTACAGAAGTTGTCATCCAAGTAAAGGTTGGCCCAAAAGGAGACATCAATAAACTTCTACCAACTTTAATATCTTCAAAATTATTTTGATAGTTTCCATCCTCATTCCAACTTAACCATTTCACATCTAAAGATGTCTTTGTTAACTGGTCTGATTCTCGAATTAGTTTGTATTTATGATCTGATTCTTTTCCATAGATTTCTTCAACTACAATATCTAAATATAAAGTTTCTCTTTTCACGGTTTATTTTGTTTTAAAAGGCTGTTATAATAATTTTTAATCAAACATTCTCTAAGAAACTTATTTATAGCGTTAAATCTATCTTCCTTCTCCATTTCCTTGGCCTTTTCTAAATCAAATGCATCTAACTCTCTTTCTTTAGATAATTCAAATAACCAATCAATTGCTGTCTGTTTCATAACTTTTCTATTTCTTGTTTAACTTCTTCTAAAAATAACTTCCTTTCCGAAGCAATAAGGGTATCATAGTAAGTATCAGTTTCTTGAATGATCTCATCAACTGCTATTAAAGCACATTGTTTACCTAATCCTTTATGAAACCAATTATAGTTTGGTTCTTGTAGATACATAAATCTTAATACTAACTTTTCTGCTTTTTCTTTTGGTGTCATGTTTTAATATTTATGCAAAGATAATACATTTATATTCAATGTCAAGAATTTTTTTTATAATCTAAATAAAATCCTATTGCCACAATTATATTCATCCCACAAGAAGCAGCTATCTCATGGACATCCTCATACACTTTCAAACTTAAATGAATATGGCCCATAGTCCAAAAAGGAATGGATAGGTTCTGTGACACCCAAATAATAAAATATTTTATAAACTCCTTCATATCCTTATTATGATCTAAAGGATTTATATTGTCTATAATCTAAATATCTAAAGCCTCTTATAATCCCATCTGTTATAGATAGCATAGCATACACTAAAAAAAGCCCTAGGATTAATGATAATTCATACACCCATTTTCCTACTGTCATTTTATTATTCTTCATATTGTTTATATTTATTTCTGCAAAGATACAAAATTTTATACAAATAGCAATAATTATTTTTCTATTAGAAAGAATTTATTTTTACACATTTATCACACCCTTTTTCAAAAACCCCTCAACGAAGAAATGCGGCTTCCCAAGGGTCGAAAGTACAAAAATGTACACGAAAAGTACAAAAATGTACTTTCACCCTCTGGCAACCCCTGATTTTCCTGGGCACTTTTTTTAACGCTTCTTTAATTATTTATATGCTCGTTTTATCATCAACCAAACACACAATATTTTTTATTTTTTTCCACCCCCATACTCCCTAAAATTTTTTAGCCCCACCCAAAAATCATCCCCCCTGGTAGGCCAGAAAAATAACCCCCGTATGTTATGTGAGACTGAAAACTCGTGTGAAACTGAAAAGTGGGGTGTACCCCATACTTAGCCCACCCACGTAACCCAATTTTGAAATTCCCCCTCCTAAAAAACCAAAGCTAGTTTTGCGTATTAGCAAATACTAATTCTAGGGGAACTATCTCTAGGCTCGGGGCTATGGGCTAGGGGAACTAGTCTGTGGGTTGGTCTGTGGTCTGTGGGTCTGTGTGCTAGTCTCTCGGGCTAGGTCTCTAGGGTTGCTGGGTTGGTTGCTTGTCTATATATAAGGACTGCAATACATATAAGGGGGCTATCGGGTAGGGGTAGGGGGTAGGGTAGGTCCCTATAGTGAATACATATATAAAAGCGGGACCTTAGCGGGCTGGACCTTGAAGGGGTAGGGCGGGTAGGGCGGTCCATAAACATAGGGGGACCTAAGTAGCGGGGGACCAAAAGGGTAGGACCTCGAGGACCTTATAGAGTAGGGACCAATAGGATTAAAAGGGCGGACGGGCGCAACAAAGTAGGCAAGAGGGTAACTATCGGGCGGAAAGGGTGCCCAAATATCTTAAAGTGGAAAGTTTGACCTCCATATTTGCTCTCTAAGCGATTATTTTCTGGTGGGTAAGGGTAAGTGCTGGGTTATAAGTCCTATCGCCACTATCCACCCATTTAAGCCCATATACATATCAATATCCTAGTACCTTAGATATAGCAAAACTATTCTGTCTTTCTGAAACATTAACAAGAATTAACAAGATATTAAGGGGGGTTTATTTTATATTGTTATATGCGTGGGTTTAGTTAAATTGTGTTAAAGAGTGGTTTATTCTGTGGGTTTATATATTGCAACAAGATTTAATGTTTTTGCAACAAAATTTATAACACATGGGTAGGGGGTTGCCGTATCTTTGTTGTATAATTAGTAGCGGAGCTATTAAGTAAAATACAATAAAAATTAACAACTATTAACACACATACATACAAAAAAATATTATCTTTGAGTTACCTTTTACAACAAACCAACAAACTAAAATATAAATAAAATGATAAAACATATAAAAACATACGCACCGATATATATAATCATTCTAGTAAGTCTATTTGTAGGCGCATTTATCGAGCAGGAAATAGTCAGATACAGACTAGATAAGTATATCAAAGAAAACAATATCAAGCTAGACAAAGACTTGATAATGCACGGCAAAACATTTCACTACAGCGATTATTCACACTAAAAAAAATTAACTAACAAATAAAAATTTAAAAAAATGAACGCACAAAGAAACACACAAAAAACGCACGTTGCAAAATTATCTAAAAATGTAGGCACCACACTAAAAACTGAAAAATTTAAAATGAAATATGCAATCATTGAAACATGGAATGGCGAAGGTTATTCATCTGAAAACCTAGCTTACATTGTGGAACACAATTCAGATGCGCAAGCGCAACAAAGATTGAATGATTTAGTTAGCATTCAATCTAATGCTACAAATGTCATAGAATCAGATGGATTAATTACTTATGAAAAAGGTGATGACCAAGGCTCATTCGCTTTTATTCGTGATGCTGAAAAATTTTATGGTGTGGTTATTCTTACTAATGTAAACGAAGTAATTGCCATCCGTAATAAAAAAGATTGGTCAGCTAAATTAAACATAGCAGTTAAACAATGTGATGCAGACGAAATTGATGAACTTGACTTATCAGATAACAATATTTTTATAGGAGCGTATGAAGGAGATTATGATTATCAATTTATAAAATTTTAAAGTACCATATAACTTACGAAAGGTTAACTGATGATGGCTTGCGTTAGCCGAAACGCCTTCGGGCGTCTTAACCAATAAAAATCATAAAAAATGAGA
>Ga0315289_10015471_pt1 | contig 10588 bp, 8 predicted proteins | sample YL17G11_40_MG_FD_203452 | JGI IMG/M metagenome (GOLD analysis project Ga0315289, IMG submission 203452) | Sediment microbial communities from Yellowstone Lake, YNP, Wyoming, USA - YL17G11_40 | ecosystem: Environmental > Aquatic > Freshwater > Lake > Sediment | place: USA: Wyoming | collected...
TTGTAACTCTCCTATGCTATGAGTGGTTTCTGATTGTTATACCAGCACTTGGAGAGTTTGTCTTGTCAAAGTTCAGTTTTGTGCCCCAGGGAACATCTTGTCCCTGGTTGCGCAACCGTTACGTTAGAGCTGCTCACCGTTCTGCTAGCTGATGGCATACTGAGCAGGGTACATCGTGCTGACGCACTGGCCGGCCGTGGCGTTTCGTACAAAGACCTGGGAGACTATGAGTCCGCTCTGGCTGATTTCGAACAGGCTCTTGAGTTAGATCCAGACCACGTTTGGGCGTCCGTCGGCCGAGGGGCTACGTACCGATTGATGCACCGCTATGACAACGCACTGGCTGACCTCAATCGGGCTGTCGAATTGGCCCCTGACGATGCCTGGATTATCACCACTCGGGCTGACACCTACCGCAAGATGAAACGTTACGAGGAAGCGCTGGCCGATCTCAGCCGGGCAATTGAGCTGGATCCTGACTATGCCTGGGCTGTTCATAACAGAGGAGAAACCTATCGTCTGATAAGACGCTATGACCAGGCTCTGGCTGACTTCAATAGAGCCATTGAGCTGGTCCCTGACGACGCCGTGAGCTTTGGTACGCGCGGGGTGACCTATTTGCAGATGAGGCAGTACGATGAGGCCCTAGCTGACTTCAATGAGGCTATAGAACTGAAAGATGATCTGTCATGGGCCATCTCAAGCCGGGGCGAGGTTTACCTGGGAATGGGACGCTACGAAGAGGCCCGGGTCAATCTCGACCGAGCCATCGAATTGGCACCATGGCGCGATAGGCAATGGGTCGGAAGGGGCATGACCTACCTGTTATTGAAACGCGATGACGATGCCATGAGCGACTTCAATGAAGCCATCAGATTGAGTAGCAACGACGACAAAGCTTTCTACGGTCAGGCGCTTACACACTACACCATGGGACAGAACGACAAGGCCCAGGCCGATCTTCAAGCGGCTGTACAGATTGCTCAGCAGAAGCGCGACGAGGATCCGTGGGATTGGCGCAATCCTCTCCGGTTAGCCCTCTATCATCTGGCCCTCGGCAAAGCCGAGCAGGCAGAACGTCTCTACCGGCAGACCCTCTCGGGCAAGGTACCAGCATACAGAGCCCGTACTGCTGCCGCGGACCTCAAAGATTTCCTGACTCTCTTTCCCACCCATTCCCAGGCCTGGGCAATACATGGCATAGTCGAGGAGTATCTTCGGGAGGCCGAACGATGAATCCATTCGAGATCCTGGCGGCCGTCCAACAGGACTACCTCACCTACGTCCAGACCTTCCAGCGCTTCCAGAACCCCGAGATCCGCGAGTGGGTGCTGGAGCGGGTGCAGAGCGGCACCCTCCTCTGGAAGCCGCCCTTCATCCAACTCTCGCGCCCCTTCGCCCCCGGCGACCGGCTGGAGGACCTGGCGGCCGCAGGCGTGCTCCACCCGGCCACGCCACCCATCTTCCGCCGCGACCCCGACGACCCGGCCTCGCCCCCCGTCCACCTGTACCGTCACCAGTCCGACACCATCCGCCGCATCCTGGGCTCCACTTCCCCCTCTCCCAGCATTGGGAGAGGGGCCGGGGGTGAGGGCCTGCCCCCCTCTCCCAGCATTGGGAGAGGGGCCGGGGGTGAGGGCCTGCCCCCCTCTTCCTCCCATGAAAAGGGGCCGGGGGTGAGGGCCTGCTCCCCTCTCCCAGCCTTGGGAGAGGGGCCGGGGGTGAGGGCTGCCATCGCCGACTTCGTCGAACGGCTCTTCGGCGAGCCGTTCTCCCCGGAAGACGTCGTCACCGAATCCTACGCTCCCCTGCCCGCCGACCTCCCCCCTCTCGTCCACGCCGTCGTCGAGGCGCTATCTGCCGGCCCCAAAACCCTCCCCCAACTGGCCCACGACCTCCACGTCTCCCCCCAAGAAATCCAACACACCCTCCTCCATCCTCCATCCTCCATCCTCCATTCTCCAGTCCCCAAACTCCACGCCTTCTTCTCCCAGGGCCGCGCCATCACCGCCTGCCTCGACCCTGCCGGCCCGCACCTCAACGACCGGGGAGAGAGCGTCTGCCCGGCCTGCGCCGCCGAGGGGCGCGAGCGCCCTACCTTCCCGCTCGTCTTCTGCCGCGCCTGCGGCCAGGAGTTCTACGCCGTCGCCATAGATGAGGCAGACGGCCTGCACCCGGCTGACCTGGACGCAGTGGACGTGCCGGGACGGCCCGGTTACCTCTACCCCGGCCCGTGGGACCCGCAGGAGACCCCTCTGCCAGACACGTGGCTGACCGAACGCGGCAACGTCCAGTCCCGCTACCAGGACGCCGTCCCCGCACCCCTCCTCTACTGCCCAGACTGTAACTGCGTCCTGCCCGCGCCACCTCGTAACGGAACACGCAACACGCAACACGCACCACGCACCACGCAACACGAAACACGCAACACGCAACACGCCACACATCCCCACCCCCACGCCTTCCCGGTCACCTTCGTTCCCGCCCCCTTCCTCTTCTGCCCCTCCTGCAGCATCGTCTACGACCGGCAGCCGCGCGAGTTCAACAAACTGTTCACCTTCGGCTCCGTCGGCCGTGCCACCGCCACCGACGTGCTGATCAGCGCGCAGGTGCAGAACCTGCCGGCGAGCGGGCGCAAGGTGATCGCCTTCTCCGACAACCGGCAGGATACCGCGCTCCAGGTGGCCCACATGAACAGCCTGCACAACCGCGTCGCCTTCCGCCGTGCGCTCTACCACACGCTGCTGGAGAGCGGGGCGACGGTCGAGCGCGGCGAATGGCTGGAACTGGCCGACGTGGGGCTACAACTGTTCGAGACGCTGCGCCGCCACGGCACGCTGCCCGACTTCCGCCGCGACCGCCGCGTCTACACGCGGGACCGCCAGGCGGAGGGCCGCTACCAGCGTTACCTGCAGTTCGTCGCGCTGCGCGAACTGCGCGGGACGCACCGGCGTACGCATCAGAACCTGGAGGACGTCGGGCTGCTGGCAGTGGGCTACGACGGGCTGGGCGACTGTGCCGCCGATGACGCCTTCTGGGCCGGCGTTCCGCTCCTGGCCGACCTGGACGCCGACACGCGCTACGACTTGCTGTTGGGCTTGCTCGACCTGCTGCGCAAGCGGCTGGCGGTGGCGCACGAGACGGCGTTGCGGCCCAACGTCTTCCGCACCGAGGTGCTGGGGCGGCTGAACGAGGAGGCCCTCATCCACGACGAGGAGTTCGACTGTCCCATCGGTTACAGCGACACGGCTCCCTGGTGGCCCAGTTACGTCGTCTACCGGCTCACCGGCAGCCGCACGCAGGCGGTGGCGTGGGTGCGGCGGGTGCTGGGCGCCGACCACGCCACGGCGAGCGACCTGGCCGCGCAGATCGCCGAAAAGTTGGGCGCCGAGCGGGCGGGCTTCCTGGTGCGCCACACCGTCCGCGGGCCCAACCGCATCCCCTACGACTTGTGGATGGTCAACCCCGACGTGCTCACGCTGCAAGCCGACGAGGCCAGCCGCCACCCGCTCTGCCCGCGCTGCCTGACCGTCCACCGCTTCCGCCGCCTGCAGATTTGCACCGGCATCACCTGCCACACGCCGCTCCAGGAGCGCGACCTGGCGTCCAACTATTTCCGCCAGGTCTACGCCGTGCCGTTGGAGCAGGCGGTGCCGGTGCGCGCGGAGGAACACTCGGGGCAGGTGAGCGGGGAAGAGCGGCGGGAGATCGAACTGCGCTTCAAGGCGGCCGACGACCCGCTCAACGTGCTCGTCTGCACGCCGACGATGGAACTGGGGATCGACATCGGCCACCTGAGCGCGGTTACGCTGCGCAACGTGCCGCCCAGTCCCAGCCACTATGCGCAGCGGGCCGGGCGGGCCGGACGCAGCGGCCAGCCGTCGCTGATCGCCGTCTTTGCCGGGGTCGGCATGGCGCGCGGGCCGCACGACCAGTATTTTTACCGCTTCCCGGAGAAGATGATCGCCGGTGCCATCGCTGTGCCGCGCTTCCGGCTGGACAACCGCGCGCTGCTCGAAGCGCACGTCCATTCGCTGGTGTTGGAGACGATGGGGCTGCGCGGCGTCGAGCGGTTGCCGGGCCAGCCGCGCGACCTGCTGGACCTGAACCGGGAGGGGTGTCCGCTGTACCCCGACTGGGCGACGGCCTACCGGGCCGGCGTGGCGCGCTGTTTCGCCGAGATCGTGGCGGCGGTCGAGGAAGCCTTTGCCGGAGAGATGCGTGCGTTCGCGTGGTTCGACCGGGCGTTCGTCGAGCGGACGGTGCGGGAGTTCGTGGACGATCTGGATCGGGCGCTGGAACGCTGGCGGACAGAGTACCACCGGCTGGACGAGGAGCGCGAGGAGTTGAACCGGCTGCTGGGACGGGAGAAGGCGGATGCGGCGCTGGACCGGCGGCGCGTGGTCGTCGAGGGCAAGTTGCAGGCGATGCGGGAAGGGGAAGGGGACTGGTACCTCTACCGCTACCTGGGCGGAGCGGGGTTCCTGCCCGGCTACGCCTTCCCTCCCCAGGCGACGGTGCTCTCCTTCGACGACCGGGCGGACGAACTGGCGCGCGACCCGGCCGTCGCGCTGACAGAGTATGCGCCGGGCAACTTTGTCTACTACCGCGGCCAGCGCTACGAGATCACGCACGCCCGGCCGCACACGCGCCAGATGCAGCCGGACGTGGAGCCGGTGCTGGTCTGCCCGGCCTGCGGGCGGGCGTACCTGGGCGCGCAGGAGACGGGGCGGGCGGCGTGCCTGTGCGGGCAGGACCTGAGCGGCGTGCATCCGCGCAGCGGGCTGGCGCTGTCGGACGTGTTCGCCCAACGGCGGGCGCGCATCACCGCCGACGAGGAGGAACGGCTGCGCCTGGGATACGAGGTGACGGAACACTACGTGGCAGGGGCCAGCCCCGATCCATTCCTGTCCTGCAATCCGTGTTCTGGACGCTGTGCAGCGTACCGCGTGTCTGCCGGCGGGCGGGCGGCCTTCCGGCTGACGGTCGAGCACGACGGGCAGGTCTTGCTGCTGAACCGCGGGCAGCGCGAGCGGGAGGGACAGCCGCGCGGGTTTACGCTGTGCCGCAAGTGCCACCGCTGGCTGGTGGCCGGGACGGAAGAGAAGCACGTCGCCACGCCCGTGCAGCGGGGCGAATGCCCGCGCGGGGCGAAGGCCGAAGACCTGCTCGGCGGGCTGTGGCTGGTGCAGACATTGCAGAGCGACCTGGCGCTGCTGGACGTGCCATTGCCGGAAGGGACAGAGGCGGAGCCGTTCTACACCACGCTGCTACATAGCCTCATGCGGGCATTGCTGGTCGCCTTCAACCTGGACGAGAGTGAACTGGCCGGTTTCCTGGCCCCCAGCCCGGCGGCGGGCACGCCTTACCGGGTCGTCCTGTACGAGACGGCGGTGGGCGGCAGCGGCATCCTGGCTTCGCTGGCGGAGCAAGAGCGGCTGGAGGCGGTGGTGGCGCGGGCGCGCGAGTTGCTCCACGAGGGAGACCCGCAGGGCGGGTGCGAGCGCGCCTGCTACGAATGCCTGCTCTCGTTCTACAACCAGCGGGAGCACGCGCGGCTGGACCGGCGGCTGGTGTTGCCGTGGCTGCAGTCGCTGGCGGGGTTGGCCGTCGAGCCGGAGGTGACCGGGGACGCCCTGGCGGCGCTGGAGGCGCGCTGCCAGTCCGACCTGGAGCGCCAGGTGTTGCAGGCCATCCACCGGCATGGGCTGCCGCTGCCGGACGCGGCCCAGCCCCCGCTCTACGAGCGGGACGGGGCACCGCTGGCGGTGGCGGATTTCTACTACGAGCGCGGGCGGGTGGCCGTCTTCGTGGACGGCTCTCCGCACCATCGGGACTATGTCCAGGCCGCCGACGAGCGCAAGCGGCGGCGGCTCAAGGCGCTGGGCTACCGGGTCGTGGTGGTCAAGGCGGATGAGCCGGAGGCCGGGTTAAACGACCTGGCGGCGCGAATCTCGTCGTCAGCGTGAAGGATGATCACGCAGGATCCGCATGTATCTCATCTCAGCGGCTAGCCGCTCACTTTACGAAGGAGGATACCTATGCCAACTGTTGCTGCTCAAGAAGCCCTGAAGAATTTGCGCGACGGGAGCCTGTTCCAATGGTACGTGCTCCCCCTGTTCGCGCTGGTCGTCTACGTCTATGCCACGGAGATCGAGAGGAAGAACTGGAGCCTGGTGTTCGCCGGGTTGGCCTTCTGGGGCATGGACTGGTTCAACGAGATCTGGAACGGCCTGGTCTTCCATTTCACCCAGTACGCGCCCGTGTGGGGCGCGCCGGGGAAGACGGCGTTTCTGATCCTGATCGGGCTCAACGTCGAAATCTGCTTCATGTTCGCCGTCGCCGGTATCACGTTCTCCAAGATGCTTCCACCGGACAAGCGCCTGAGAATCCTGGGCCTGCCCAACCGGCTGTTCTTTGCCATTGCCGGTTCCATTTTCTGCGTGTTCGTCGAGGTGCTGCTGAACGCCGCCGGCGCGCTGACGTGGGACTATGCCTGGTGGAGCGCCCGCGCCCCCTGGCTCATCTTCCTGATCGGCTACCTGCCCTTCTTCCTCGTCTCGTTCTGGGTGTACGATATGGCGAGCGTGCGCAAGAAGGCTATCGCCGTCGGCACGATCTTTGCCGTGGACGTCGTTGCACTGATCCTGTTCGCAGCCGTTCTGCACTGGATATAAATGACTGAGCAGAAACCGGGTTTTTCTGAAACCTCGGTTTCTTCCCCAGTAGAACCCGGCGAACTTGCACACGTCGCCGATATAGTCTACAATTCACACCATGATCTACCTCAAAGACGCTGTACACATTGACACCACGCCAGAACGGGCCTTCGCCTGGCTGGCGCACTTCCCGGAGAACTACTATGAACATAACAGAACAGGCAGTGTCCTGCTTTGAAGGGGGCTTCAATTGCGCCCAGGCGGTCCTTTCGGCCTACGCGCCCGAGTTTGGCCTGGAGCCCACCATGGCCCTCAAGGTCGCCGGGGCGTTTGGCGGCGGCATGGGCCGCCTGGGCCAGACGTGCGGCGCGCTGACCGGCGCTTTTATGGTCATCGGGCTCAAATACGGCAAAGCGAGCGCGGACGACGACGAGGAACAGACCAAGGAAAAAGCCTACAGGCTCGTCCAGGAACTCGCCGCCAGGTTCGCCGCGCGCCATGGCTCCATCGCCTGCAAGGACCTGCTCGGCTGCGACATCGGCACGCCTGAGGGCCGGCTGCAGGCGAAAGAGGCGGAACTCTTTGCCACGCGCTGTCCGAAATTCGTGCGAGACGCAGCCGAGATCGTCGGGCAACTGCTGTTAGCGTAGACCTGACAGGTCTCGAAGACCTGTCAGGTCTGACCACTATGCAAAGGAGTCACATCATGCCAGAAGACAAGTACCAGGCCATCGTAGATGCAATCGTGCAAGGGGAGGACGAGGTGGCTCCTCGCCTGATTCGGGCAGCCCTGGAGGCCGGGCTGCCGCCGCTCGACGTCCTCCAGCAAGGCGTGGTGGCCGGCATCCTGAAGACGGGCGACCTGTGGGCGGCCAACGAGTACTTCCTGCCGGACGTCATCCTGGCCGCCGAAGCCTTCAAGGCGGCCAGGAAGCCGCTGGAACCCCACCTGAAGGAGAGCAAGGCCCGCCAATACGGCAAAAAGTTCGTCATCGGCGTCGTGGAAGGCGACGTGCACGACCTGGGCAAGGGCGAAATTTATCTACAGCGACAACGCCATGCCCACGGTAGATACGAACGAGCCGCTCATCAAGGAGCCGGGCGACCTCAACAAAATCGGACCGCTGGACCCGTCGAAGGGGCGCATTCCGATGGGCGTGGAAGTGGCACGCCTGAACTGCGAGAAGGCCTCCGGGCCGTTTGCGATGGGGTTCTTTTGCTCGCCGTTCAGCCTGATCTGCCAGGCCATGGGGTATCCCAAAGCCGTGCGGGCGCTCAGGCGCGACCGTGCCTTCGCCCAGGAATTGTTCGAGTGGGCCGAGAATCAGGCCATCTTTCCCTATCTCAAGGCGCAGTCCGAGCAGCCCGGCGTGAAGCAGTCGAGCGGCGCGGACGCCTGGGCGGCCTTCCCGAACCTGACGCCCGAGATGGTGGACGAGTGGGTCGTCCCCTCCGCCTTGCGGCTGAGGGAGCGCGGCAAGAAGGAGTTGGGCATGACGGTTATGGCCGGGTTGGTAGCCGCCGATTACTGCGAAGAGGACCCGGCCAAGTTCGACAAGGAGATCATGTTCAAGTGCTGGGCGATCGCACGCAAGTTGTTCATCATGGATGTAGCCCTCTCCGCTATGGGGCGCACGCAGGACTGGCCGATGGAGTGGCTGCAAGAGTTCGCCGTGGCCAACGGCAAAGGGCGCCGCAAGTTGCCCGTTTATGCCTCGCTCAACGGGCGCTTCATGCGCGATAGCACCCTGGAGCAGATCGTGGACAAGATCCGCCAGTGGATTGACATCCTGGGGCGCGACGGGCGGCTGCTGTTCTTCATCGCCAACGTCCCGGCCGACACGCCGCCGGTGCACATCCACACCGCCGTCCACGCCGTGCACACGTTGGGGCGCTATCCCATCGCCAGTAACCTCTCGGCGATCGAGATCGCCCCGCCAACCTTCCGGCCCTTCGACGAATGGCTCAAGGGCCAGCCGGAAGCCGACGTGATTTTCAGGGCGCGTGAAGCGGGGGCAGCGCCAAAGGTATTCACAAATGCTTGACTTACAGGGACTGTGCTGTATACTCTATCCATAGGACCAGGGATATTCAATCTTGGCAAGTGAAGGAGTAAAACCTATGCAAGCAGTTGCGATTCCTCAAATTACCGAACGCTTACAGAAGTTGTCAGCCGACAAACTTGTAGTTGTATATGACTTTGTTTCTTACCTGCTCGAACGCGAAACGAGACAACCACAGAACCGGTTTTCAGAGGCCTTCCAAACTATGTTAGCATCTGAGGCAGTTCTCCGCCGTGACTGGGATCGGCCCGAAGAGGATATGGCATGGGCAAGTTTGTGAAAGGCGACGTCGTCGTTGCCCCGTTTCCCTTTTCAGATTTGAGTGATGCCAAGAAACGACCTGCGCTGGTAGTGGCTGCGCTGACTGGCAATGATGTACTCTTATGCCAGATTACCAGCAAGACCATAACCGACAACTATGCTATTCCTATCGCGGATACTGATTTCACAAGCGGAGGATTGCGCCAGCCCAGTAACATCCGGCCGAACCGTCTTTTCACAGCCGATGGGAACATCATCTTGTATCGTGCTGGTGTACTGACCTCGAAGAAGGTGCAAGAGGTAGTAGCGAAAATCATCGAGATCGTAAGCGCGTGAGGTTGCTATCGTGACTGTGGAGGGAACAGTCGAAAGTCAGTGTCGCCCAGGGTGCACCAGTTCTTCCATAGGAGACTTGCTCGCATGGATAACAACCTTCACAGTAAATTGGGCAGTACTCCGGCACAGGCTATATCGAAAGCCCCCACCTCGGTCATCGTGGCGCGGGCAATGTTTTTCTTGAATGCCGCGATTTGGATCCTGTTCAGTATCTTGACACTGCGAAGAACGCACGGAAGCACGGCATGGATAGTGGCTATACTCATGGCTGGAAACGCCGGTGCCATGCTCCTGGCCGGTTGGGGCATCGGAAAACGCCAAAAGTGGTTCTATTACCTGGGCATTGCGGTGCTGGCTGTCAACATCGTGCTGACCGTGACCGACGAATTTGGCTTGTTCGACTTGATCACCCTGTTGATCGACGTCATACTTCTCGTACTCTTGCTCGCGACCAGATCCAGATACTCGTCTGGCAGCAGGATTAGGCGGACCGACGGCCGTGCCCAAGATCGGAAAGGAGACTGAGAGATGCGAGTGTGCGCATACGTCAAGTGCGAGCAGTTTCCGTGTTCTGACGTGAGGCACGCATGCTACGTCGTCCCCGACGTTGACGTGCAGCCAGACCACGTCTCCATCATCTTGATCTCGGAAGCCGCGCCTGCGGATGTCGCCGACTACTATTACGCGCCAGGGGACCCTCTCTTTCAACAGACCACCGTCCAGGCCTTCAACGACGCCGGTGCGCACGTCTCGTCCGTCCAGGACGTACTCGGCCTGGGCGTGTACCTCACCACGGCGGTAAAGTGCGGGAAAACCGGCTACGGTATCAAGGCGGGCACCGTCAAAGAGTGCTCACGCATACTGGAGCGGGAACTCGCCCTATTCCCGCAGGTGAAGGCATATCTGCTGATGGGGGACGTCGCGATCAAGGCGGTCAACTATATTGCAGAGAGGGCAGGTGAAGGAAAAGTGATCCCCGCCGGTTCCACCTACAAGATTCGAGGGCCGGCGTATTTCTTTCGCGGGCAGCGGGCATTCCCATCCTACCTGCAGGCGGGGCCCAGTTTCTTCATCGAGAAGAGCAAGCGCAAGATGATCGCAGAAGACATCGCCAGCGCATTGAGTCTGGTGAAGAGGGAGTCATCTCCCCTCCCTCACAGGGAGGGGGAGGGGGAGGGTGGGATTCCCTGTTGAGCGAGGCTCACCCTCACCCCAACCCTCTCCCTGGGAGGGAGAGGGAGTCATCTCCCCTCCCTCACAGGGAGGGGG
>Ga0315289_10015473_pt1 | contig 10587 bp, 9 predicted proteins | sample YL17G11_40_MG_FD_203452 | JGI IMG/M metagenome (GOLD analysis project Ga0315289, IMG submission 203452) | Sediment microbial communities from Yellowstone Lake, YNP, Wyoming, USA - YL17G11_40 | ecosystem: Environmental > Aquatic > Freshwater > Lake > Sediment | place: USA: Wyoming | collected...
GTGGTTCGACTTCGCTCACCATCCTGAACTTGTTGAAGGGAAGACCATTTTATAATTGATTTCGTCTCTCTAAACCTGGTAAGACTGGTGGGAGCGCCCAAGACCACTGCGGCAATCCTGGTGCCGTCTTCATTTTCCACTAAAGTTGCCAGACACCACCCGGAAGGACCATTATACCCGGTCTTGCCACCCTTGACATTTAAAGAACTGGTCCCATTGGATCCATCCTGGAAAAGTAGGCTGTTGGTATTCGTAATCTGGTGTCTTCTTCCCTTTTTTTTATAAAGAGAAGTGAAAGCATAAGTCTTTTTGGTGGTAATGGAGGCTATCTTTTTGTCCCTCAGAGCAAAAGCCAAAAGCCTGGCACAATCCAGAGCCGTGGATTGATTGTTCTCGTCCAGCCCGGTCGGCTCATAAAAATGCGTATTTTCCAAGCCGATCTTTTTTGCCTTTTGGTTCATTCGATCTATGAAGTCATCATAGGGAAGCCCGGAGACTCTGACCAAAGTTTTAGTGGCAAGATTATTGGAGGACATCAAACTGGCATGCAGAAGATCGTTCAAGGTGAGGGTTTCTCCTACCCTCAAACGAGACCTTCCCGAAGATTCGGCATCACACGAGAAAATGGTAGCGGTATCATCTAACTTGGGATTTTGTTCCAGAAAGACCAAAGCGGTCATAAGCTTGGTCAGGCTGGCGATAGGAGTTGGCTCTTCCATATTCTTTTCAAAAAGTATCTCCCCTTTTTCTATGTCCACCACCACCGCGGCTTTGGATACTATTTTGTGCAATTTGTTTTCCAAAGCTTTTTGGGTTAAATGGAAAGCTTTTAACGGAATAGCCTCTCCATCGTGATCCTTTGTCTCTCTTGTATTCCGAACGTCGGTAAGGGTGATGAACAACTCACCCCATGGAACCTCTGATATTAAAAATAAAACTATAAAGGCAATCGAAAATTGGAAAAATCTTTTTGCCAAGTTTTCCTCCTTTGTCTTAATTCTATTTTCGATTTGCTACATTTACTTAATTTCCCCCTCATCCTACCCTCTCCCCGAGGGGAGAGGGGAATGGAATATAGAATATTTTTGTGTATTTCTTTTACCCTTATATTAATCATATCGGCTTGAATATCTATATTTTCTTTATTAAATGCAACAGTTTTTTTAGTTCTCTTTCATCTTTTTGTTTTTTGTCACCTGAAATCTGATCCTTCCACATTTGGGACAAAGCCATTTCCTCTGTTTGTGAAATGGTCTTTTTGACTCTTTCATTCTGGTTTTGCATCTGGGACAATACATCAGTTAGAAACAAATAATATTTTGATGACCTCACCTCTATCTCCTCACCTAATAGGAGAGGGGAATTGAAGGGGTAAGGTGAAAACTACACAGTTCCCAGCCACTTTAGTGGCGTAAAATACAACCTGACTAAAGTCAGTTAGAACTACCTCCACCTCTTATGGGGCAAGCCGTGAAGGCTTGCCTACGCGAATTTAGATTCGCAGGCTGAAGCCTGCGGCTACCTTAAAAACTCTAATGCTTTGACAAGATTTTTACATCCGAATCTTATTGGGTCGGTGGCGGGCAGACCTGTTTCCTCCTCAATTTTTTTAATTTCTTCTTTTGCCTCATCCTCCGATAATTCTTGAGTGTTTAAAGATATTCCAATCACCTTGCAAGGTTTCACCGGTTTGGCGACCTGTTCATGAAGTTTTATCAATTCAGGCAAAGGAGGAATGGATATGTTATAATTTTTTATTTTCTTTCTTCCTGGAAAATGGCAAAGAATCATAGCATCAGGCAAAGAGCCGTGAATCAAAGCCAAAGATACTCCGGAATAGCCTGGATGAATTATAGTGCCCTGACCTTCTATTAATAACAGGTCGTATGATTTTGATTTCTCTATGATGAACTCCTCTAAAGCGCCGGACATGAAGTCTCCAATAATTGAATCAATGGGAATTCCACTATTTGCAATCACTATCCCGCTCTGACCCGTCGCCACAAAGAATGGATTCCACCCCCAATTCTTTGCCTCCTTTGCTATTTCGATGGCGGTGATCATCTTTCCCACTTTGCAATCTGTGCCTACAGTTAAAACAACCTTTGCCTTAATCAACTTGGGATCTCCTATGGCGACTTTATTGAATCTTTTCGATTCCCGCAGATCCCAAATTTTCGCCCCTTTGAGAAGGGCGATCATGGAAAGCTCTGAATCTTCATTCAGCATGTCATGAAGTCCGCTGATCACATCCATTCCATTTTCCAAAGCCTGTTTCACCTGATTTCTCCATTCTGTGGGGAGCTTTCCTCCGCGGGGTGCTATTCCGATCAAAAGGGCATTAGGACCGAACTTTAGGGATGCCTCCAAATCCTCTACTATTGGAATATTCCCTCCAAATCCTAAAATCTCTTGGACAGACTTTCCAGCTTTGGTCGAATCTATGACTACCACCACCTCTTCTGGTTTATACATTATCAAACCCGAAGCGGTCTTGGCCTCCAAGTCACCAAAGTAACCTTCGGATAGGATGACTATGCGTCTTTTTTTCTCTGGCATAATTTTTAACCCACCCCTTGTGCTACACATCTTCGATCTTCCCCGTCTCCATAATTTATGGAGAGGGGGACAATGTGGAGAGGTCTTTTCAGAAAACGCGAGACAAGTCTCGCTACTCCGGAGTAGTCCCGCTCTGCGGGACTCTGCGCTTCTATGTCGGGATAGAGGTTGCACCCCTATTCCTTCGATTTACGGGCAGGGGTCCAACCCCTGCCCGAACATACGCCGGGCGGGTCGCATAAATGCGACCCCTACTAAGGGGGAGAGGTCATTTCAAAAGCAACATCTTTTTGGGTTGGGAGAGATCACCAACTTTCAACTGGTAAAAGTAGACTCCCGAAGCTACGTCTTTTTCATCATCGTTCTTCCCATCCCAGAGCACAGACTTGTAGCCGGAGGACAAATGTTCGGAAACTAAGGTTCTGACCTTTCTTCCCAAGATGTCATAAATCTGCAAGGTGACAAAACCAGACTTGGCCAGAGTGAATTCTATCTTGGTGGTGGGATTAAAAGGGTTAGGATAATTCTGGGAAAGAGCAAACTCAGAGGGCCCTCCTCTGTTTTCGGTTTCATCCTTCACATCAGTAGATTTTGGAGAATACTTTATAGTGCAGTAGTCGTAGCCTGTCCCATCCCCTTTACTTTCTCCAGTCACATAGACATTGCCGGAGCTGTCCACAGCTAAGGCAACAGCATGGTCATTACCATTTCCCGCTGGTCCATTGTATCTTCTCACCCATGCAGTATCTCCATTGGACTGATACTTTATGGTGGCATAATCCCATAAAGTTCCACTGCCAACACTCCGTCCGGTGACATAGACATTGCCAGAGTTGTCCACTGCTAAAGCCCAAGCCTCATCATGATCATTTGCCCGTCCGTTATATCTGACCACCCAAGCAGTATCTCCATCAGGAAGATACTTGATAGTGGCATAGTCCCTGCCTGACCCACTGCTTATGCTATATCCGGTCACATAGACATTGCCGGAACCATCTACGGCTATGGCATAAGCATAATCGGTGCTATCTTCTGGTCCGTCGTATCTCCTCACCCAAGCGGTATCTCCATTGGATTGATACTTTATGGTAGCATAATCATCCCATGTCCCACTGCCTGGACTCTGTCCGGTGGCATACACATTGGCAGAGTCATCTACTACCATAGCCTTAGCCTGATCATTGCCACTTACTGGACCGTTGTATCTTCTCACCCAGGCGGTATCCCCGTCGGAATAATACTTGATGGTGGCATAATCCCATGAAGTTCCACTGCCTACACTATATCCTGTGACATAAACATTGCTGGAGCTGTCTACCGCTATACATGAGGCGCAATCTTGGCTGTTTGCCGGACCGTCGTATCTTCTTACCCAGGCAGTATCTCCATTGGGATGATACTTTATAGTAGCATAATCATTCAATGTCCCACTGCCTGGACTCTGTCCGGTGACATACACATTGCCAGAGTCATCTACGGCGATAGCCCAAGCCAGATCATCGCCACTTGCTGGACCGTTGTATCTCCTAACCCAAACAGTATCTCCATTGGGACGATATTTTATGGTGGTATAATCATTTAAAGTTCCACTGTCCCAACTATATCCGGTGACCAGGACATAGCCCGAATCATCCACGGCTATAGCACAACCCGCATCCTCGTCGTTTCCCGGACCGTTGTAGCTTCTGACCCAGGCAGTATCTCCATTAGGATAATACTTTATGGTGCCATAGTCATAGCCTGATCCGCTGGTGTAAATCCCTCCGGTCACATAGACATAGCCAGAATCATCTATAGCTAAACCCGTGGGCTCATCCCCCCCATTCCCGGATCCATTGTATCTTCTCACCCAGGCGGTGTCAACAGTCTGGGCAAATACTTCGGCTTCGCTCAGCATCTGTGAAGCGAGACCCACGCACAACAGTAAAAGCACTACCCCTAAAACCATCTTTAGAGGTTTTAACATGGTAGACCTCCTTGTTTTTCTTACCTCACCCCCTCTTTCCCCCTCTCCCCCGCCTCTGGCGGGATTTTCAACATAAAATGGAGAGGGGGACTAAGGGGGAGAGGTCTTTACAGAAAACGCGAGACAAGTCTCGCTACTCCGGAGTAGTCCCGCTCTGCGGGACTCTGCGCTTATTTGATAATATGCAAAAAATCTCCTAATAAAAATTGCATCCTTCCGATCAAAAGAGAAATTCGGGACATGACTGTATAGCCGAACGTGGCTCCGAAAAATATCATTAAAAACCAGGTGCCTACTTTCGCAGTCGCCCCGAACCAGCCTTTGTGTTCCTTTGAAAAAAAGAAATAAGCCAAAGTCGTGGCGAGGGCAACAAATATAATAATTCCATCTATGGTGGCAAAATTCGTCATGGAGGCTTGCATCTGAGCTAAAATCTTTGCCTGAATAGTGGCGGGGATGGAGACACCCGCACCCGCTCCAATAATCAAAGCAATAGAGATTCGAGAAAGCCAAACATATTTTGACCAAAATCGGGCAAACATAAAAAGTCCTAAGATTCCAGGGATAATATAAACTAACTTCCCCTCTTTGAAAATAGGATTTATCAGTTTAGGTGTGACCGTAGTATTCAAAGCGATCACTAAGATATACCCCACTGATATTCCCACCAAGAGATGCTCTGCAAATTTGTAGAAAGGGTTATCCTTATACAAGAATGAAAAGATGCAGAGAGTTAAGAAAGCCGCGAGTAAAGTTCCAATATCCATAGACTATCTTTCCTTCGTTGATTTCCCCCTCACCCCCGCCTCTGGCGGGATTTTCAACCTGCCCTCTCCCCCGAGGGGAGAGGGAACATTCTTTTCTGTCCGCAGTCGGCCGTCCGCAGTCCGCCGCAAAACCTATTTTTAAGAAGTCTTTGCGGCGGTCGGCGGACAGTGGACGGCGGACTATCTTTTTTAGCCTAAGCCCGATATATTTCCATTCTCATCCAAATCGAAGTTAAATGCCGCTGGATGTGTGGGCAAACCAGACTTTGGCGATGTATCTTCCATAAAGCTCTAACTCATCCTCTCTTAAACCGATCTCTTCAGCTATTTCTATAATTGGCTTCATCTTCTCAGACATTTTAAAACCCTTTGTATTTATTAGTAATGGGCAGCCTCCGATCTTTTCCAAAGGCACGCGGGGTTATTTTTATACCAGGAGGTGCCTGTCTTCTTTTGTATTCGCTTCTATCTACCATTTTTATCACCTGGGTAATAGTATTTTCATCAAACCCCAATTCTTTTATCTCTTTGAAACCCTTATCTTCCTCCACATAATACTTCAAAATCGGATCTAGAACCGGGTAAGGAGGCAGAGTATCGGTATCCTTTTGATGGGGTTTAAGCTCTGCCGTGGGTTCCCTTTTCAAGATATCCTCAGGGATCAATTCTTTTTTCTCTTTAGAGTTTCTATACCGGGCTAACTTGTAGACCAGAGTCTTGGGTATATCTTTTAACACCACAAAACCCCCGACCATATCGCCATATAAAGTTGAGTATCCCACAGCCAATTCACTTTTGTTTCCGGTAGTCAAGACCAACCAGCCGAATTTATTGGAAAGAGCCATGAGAAGATTTCCCCTGATTCGGGCTTGCAGGTTCTCTTCAGTTACATCTGGCTTTTTCCCTTTGAACTCAATAGATAAAGTCAACAGGTAGGTTTCCAATATCTTGGATATGGGCAGATCAATAAACCTTATCCCCAAATTTTGGGCTAATTTTCTGGCATCTTCATAACTTCGCTTGGAGGTATATTGAGAGGGCATAAAGATCGAGATTACATTTTCCTTTCCTAAGGCATCTTTGGCGATCACCGTTACTAAGGCAGAATCAATCCCCCCACTTAACCCTAAGACCGCCTTGGAAAACCCATTCTTGCCAAGGTAATCTCTGGTTCCCAGGACCAATGCCTGGTAAACTTCTGCTATGGGGGATAGGGGTTCTGGATTAATTCTTTTGATTTTTGGTTTTCTTCTTTTAGGAATTTTTTTAGTGATAATTAGTTTATCGATGGCTTCGGATTTGAATTTTTCTTTTTCGTTTCTCCATTTGGGGTCATGGAGTCTGGCTCTGAAGACCTCATCTAAGTCCAGATCTGCTATTATAAGCTCCTCTTCAAACTGCTTACCCCGGAGGACGGTTTCACCCTGGGGATTGAAGATCATTCCCATTCCATCGAAGACCAACTCATCCTGCCCTCCCACTAAATTGTTATATAAGATAAAGACCCGGTTATCAACGGCCCGGGTGGAAAGCATCTTTTCCCTTTCTTTCCATTTGCCCATATGATAAGGGGAGGCGTTGATATTTACTACCAGAAGGGCTTCTCCAATCAAAGCCTGAGCTTTAGCGGGTCCTTCAGGGTACCAAATATCCTCACAGACATTCACCCCAAAGACAAAATCCCCTAATTGATAGACCGAGACCTTCTCTCCGGGCTGAAAATAGCGGTATTCATCAAAGACTCCATAATTGGGAAGGTTTATTTTGTGATAGACCTCCACCAGCTTTTTATTATGGATAACCGCGGCGGCATTGTAAACTTCTCCATTTCTATCGACAAATCCAACCACCGCAGTTAAACCTTCAGTCTCTGGAATTATCTTCTTTAAAGCTTTAAGATTATCCTCAAGAAACTGAGGTTTGAGGAGTAAATCTTCGGGAGGATATCCAGTGATCGAAAGCTCAGGAAAACAGATCAACTCCACCCCCATCTTTTTTGCTTTTTCTAAATGCTGGATTATCTTCTTAGTGTTCCCCTCTAAATCACCTACGGTGCAGTTTATCTGTGCCAACCCTACCCTTAAGGAATGCATCTTTCCTCCAAAAAATTGGCTATTCTTAGGTTTAACATTTAGTAGGCTGTCAGATCAGGGGATCTGACACCTCATATAAATATGAATCTCAAAAGATTGCTTCGTCGCTTCGCTCCTCGCAATGACAATTTATTTTTTACATTCTAATTGATTTCCCCCTCACCCTACCCTCTCCCCCAAAGGGAGAGGGGAAACGGCTCAAGAAATAAGTCATATTTCCTAAAATCACCAAAAGAATTATCACCAGATGGCTGATTGATTGGGCGTCCATGCCTCTTTGTCCCATGCCCGGCTTTGCGATCAAAATCTCGTATTCGGCGGCGCCTTTGAGTCCGCCCACAAGACCTACAAGCTGACCGGAAGCAAGAAAAGGATAGAAACTGGTTGCCATCACCGCGGTCACTGCCGTTGCCACCTTTTTGTGATACCGAGAAACCGCATAGTCGACCCAATAGTTGGGCATGTCGCCATCCGCCACTGAAATTATCAAGGGAATATCCTGATAATTTTTTATATCTTTCATCATCGGAATTTGGTCCAAAGAAATATTTTTATAATCCTGTGGGAAAACCCTCTTTATATCCTCCCCCATCCCTAAGATAGCGGCTTGATATTGCGGGCGAAATCCTAAGAAGAGATAATCCGTTCCATATTTTTTGGCATATTCTTTCGCCACTTCTCTTAAAATTCCATCTCCGATGGCAGTTCCTTCAGCCATAAGTGCCAATCCTATTACCTTCAGATTCTTGGAAAAACAATGGCGAAGTATCGCCACTGCCATCGGTTTTACCTCTGGCAGAGAAGAAGCTTCATGATCAAATGAGATTAAAACCACCGATCCAGAATCCAATTGGTCTATCTCCTGATAAACTTTCCTCACTTCAGGGGTAACCTTGTTCGGGAGTCCGATTTTGAAAATCAGAGGAATTGCAACAGAGAAGGCAATTAAAATAAATATCAATCTTCGGGACATCATAGAGAATAAAAATTCAAACTAAAAATTGAAAATCAAGATTTAAACTTCGAACTTTCATCTTTTTCTCTTTAGCAGGATAATAGCCATGTCATCTGTCTGCAGTATTCCTTTTGTAGACTTCTCCACTTCTTTGATAATGGATTCAACGATGGAATCTGTGCTTTTCTCTCGAAATCTGATTAGGAGATCCATCACGTTCTTTTCACCTAAGGGCTCGATTTCTGGAAGACCAGCTTCGGTCAAGCCATCCGTGTATAACAAAAGAAGGTCTCCGGGTTTGAGAACGACAGAATCAGTTTCGAATTCGGAATCCAAGCTGATGCCCAAAACCATTCCTCCCTTAGTGAGCCTCTCAAAGGTGCCGTCTTGCCGAACAACCACCGGAGGGTTGTGGCCTGCATTTATATAGGTAAATTCACCAGTTAGATTATTTAGCTTTCCGATGAAAAAAGTAACGAACAAATGCGATGGGGTATCCTTAAAGAGGCTTCGATTGATTCTGGTCACCGACTCAACGGTGCAGCAATCATCTGCCAAAGTATGTAGGGTAGCATGAAGGTTTGCCATTACCAAAGCGGCTGGTATGCCTTTACCCGAAACATCCGCAATCACTATTCCCACTCCCTTTTTCAGCGGTATAATATCAAAATAGTCTCCCCCAACCTCTTTGGCTGATCTGAAAAAAGTGGAAACGTCAAAGCCCTCGATTTGAATGGGTCCCGAAGGCAAAAAACCAGCCTGCACCTGCCGAGCCACCTGAAGTTCTTTTTCCAGAAGCTCCTTCTCCTTTAACTCCTCATAACTTCTCTCCAACTCCAGCTTGAGATGTTCATAGACTGTCATAAGAAGTGACACTATCATCCCCATTCCTCCGGCAATCAACAGGATGGTGAGCAACAGCTTGGCGGATAGCCCGGGCATGATTCCGAACTGGACCATGAGGAAAAAGAATAGTGCGGCGGCTCCCAAAGCCAAAATGAAAAAGGTTACAGCCTGGCCTATGGTGCTGAATGGTTTGGGAAGCAATTTTAACCTATTGGTAATCGGATCACCCAAAAGAGCGATGCCAAATCCAATCATGTTCCCGATAAGCGGTCCTAAGATGGCTGAGCTAAGTACCAGCTTCCAGGAGAACACTCTGGCGAAGAAGAAGCTAATTGTAAGGAAGGTGAGAAAACCGGCAATGGTTGATACCAAAAAAACCTCGAAGTAAATTTTGGTTTCTGATTTCTTCTTCATTCTAGACTCCTCACTTTATCCCAGATCAATTTGAAGCCGCTAAACCATTCCATCACTTACCACCCAAGTACGTTCTTTCGATCCCCAGAATTATTCTCAATGAAGTTGAGATCGTTCCCAGCCCGATTCCGATATAAAGTCCCCTTTTGGCGGCCATGCTGGGGACAGACAAAATCCAGTTAGCGGTATCAGGAATCCAATGGGAAATCAAGTTTCCTATGGGAACGCGTCCCAACATCACAATAGTGGCAGTCAAAAGAAGGAGGGTCGCCTCCCAACTTCTGGCACGGAATCCACGATAGGCGGCTGAGGCTACAAAGAATGCCAAAAGGGAAAACATGGTGGCTTGCATGGGTGCCTGCAGATTATTGAACATCCACAGAAAAGGAGTATCTTCGCCGGTGCCTTTCCAGAAACCCAAGATGACCATAAGGCCCAAGCCAGCCAGAGCCACCAGATTATATCCCCATCCCGCTTGAGCTTGAACAAGCTTCTTTCCATTTAGTTTTATATAACTGGCTACTCCCACCAGCAAGGTGAAAACAAAAATTATCTGCATCCAATCCAAAACGTTCTCATAGGCGGACACGGACAGCTTGTGAGGAATGAAGAATTGGACCAGCATGAAGAATCCAAAAATGAAGCAGATGATTATGGGAATTGTTCTTTGCATAAAGACAATTTAATCTAACCTCACCCCCTAACTCCCCCTCTCCATTTCATGGAGAGGGGGACGGGAGGTGAGGTAGAAAACGGCTGTAGTCTTATTTCTTGGCATAAATCCTATATAACGCGAGACAAGTCTCGCTACTCCGGGTTTCTTCCACTCTATCCAATACTAAAGAACTTAATAAAATTGCTGAAACCTAAGACTCCGGCAATGCCTCCGATCAATATGAGAAGGACGATGATCGCTTTTAGCCAATCCTGCCCTTTTATGCTTCCCAATATCTGTGGATCTTTGGTCAAATAACCGCTGGCTACGAA
>Ga0315289_10015474_pt1 | contig 10586 bp, 7 predicted proteins | sample YL17G11_40_MG_FD_203452 | JGI IMG/M metagenome (GOLD analysis project Ga0315289, IMG submission 203452) | Sediment microbial communities from Yellowstone Lake, YNP, Wyoming, USA - YL17G11_40 | ecosystem: Environmental > Aquatic > Freshwater > Lake > Sediment | place: USA: Wyoming | collected...
TCGTTAAATGTTTTACGTTATCAACGATTACTGATAACAACCATATACATTCAGTTTTCAAAGAACAATTGGTATTTATGAGCTGTTATCTCCATCAGGAGTGCCTTATACCAATAATAATTATAATATATTTGACAACAAATTACAAGGAACATCTGTGTTGAGGAACAACACAGGAATCATTCCTCCCACAGCTAAAGCAGTGGGCTTCCTGATTCAGAAAGGATCGTCAAATGCTTAATACATCGCATATTTCTTTAACTCCATAGGGTTTACGTAAAGTATTGATGAAACCATATTTTCTGAAATCAGACATTATAGGATCCACTGAGTAACCACTTGATGCAATTGCTTTGACTTCGGGATCAATCTCCATAATTTTTTGAATAGCCTCTTGTCCTCCCATACCCCCAGATACTGTTAAATCCAATATAACTGTATTGATGGGATAACCTGATTCTTTGGCTTTTTTATATAACTCTATTGCTTCGGCGCCATCTTTAGCTGTAATCACATCATAGCCTATCTGGTTTAATATTGCACAAGTAAGTTCTCTGATTGCCTCGTCATCATCCATTACTAATATCTTTCCCTCACCAGTAATCAGTTTTTCTTGTACTTTTAATTCTTTTGTTTTATTTATTTCTGGACAGGAAGGAAGATAAATATGGAAAGTCGTCCCAACACCTAATTTTGATTCAACAGTGATGTATCCATCATGATTCTTGATAATAGAATAGGAAGTAGCAAGTCCCAGACCATTTCCTGTCTCTTTAGTTGTAAAAAATGGATCAAATATCTTCTTTTTATTCTCTTCAGATATACCTATACCATGATCTTGAATTGCTATCTTTATATATTTTCCATCTTTCAGAGAAGGGATTTCTCTTTCCTTTATAATAACATTTTCAGCAAATATTTTGATTATACCACCTTCTGGCATCGCATGGTTAGCATTTATAATTATATTATTGACAACCTGACTTATTTGTCCTCCATCAATTTTTACTTGCCAAAGATTATCTGGTATGTAGAACTTGCATCCGACATTGGACCCTATCAACGCAAATTTAGTCGAATCTTTTAATATCTCTTCAATAGATGATGGTTTCAAAACCGGCATTCCACCTTTGGAAAATATCAATAATTGCTGCGTTAGATCTCGTGCACGGAATGTTGCTTTCTCAGCTTCTGTCAACATATCGAGGATTTTGAATTTTGGGTTTTTATAATAAGCTTTTGCTAGGGATATATAACCCATAATACCTGTTAAAATGTTGTTGAAATCATGAGCAATACCGCCGGCAAGAATACCAATTGATTCAAGTTTTTCAATTTTCAAGAGTTCTTTTTCTATTTTCCGATTTTCAGTATTATCGCTGAAAACTAATACCACCCCTATGACATCGCCACTTTTGTCATGGATAAGAGAGCCACTTTTGTTGATAAATTTTTCTGTCTCATCTTTAGCAATAAGTATTGTATTCTGAAAGTCAAACATCTCACAGTTTGTTAGAATTTCCTCCATAATATCCCCATAATGTTCATGAGTCTTTTCATCAATAATATGAAAAATTTCATCTAGGCGTTTGCCAACAGCCTCGTTTTCAGTCCAGCCGGTAAGCTTTTCAGCGACTTTGTTAATTAAAGTTATATTTCCTTTCGTATCAGTAGAAATGACACCATCACCAATTGAACGGAGAGTTACCACAAGACTTTCTTTTTCTGCAACCAGTGCCTTCTCAGCATTTATACGCCTGACGATTTCTTGTCGAAGTCTATCATTTATTATTTTTAATTCAGAAGATCGCTCTTCTACTAATTCTTCAAGATGGCTACGATATCGTTTCAATTCGTCTTCAGCTTTTTTCTGTTCGGTAATGTCACGTGAAATCCCCATAACGCCTAAAAAGTTACCTTCCGTGTCATAAAGATTAGAGGCCGAGACAAAACTAGGAAAAATATCTCCGTTTTTACGTACATTGGATACTTCACCAGTAAATATTCCTGATCTAACGATTGCCTTATTAATTTCTAATCCCTCTTCAGGATCCCTGTATAAGACACCAATATCTTTACCAATGATATCATCTGATTTATATCCAAATGTTCCTTGTGCAGCTTCGTTAAACTCAATAATTCTTCGATTTTTATCTACCGCTATAATCATGTCTATGGAACTATCAATGATATCTTGCGCGTATTTTTGTGCTACTTTCAAATCGGTTCTGAATTGATCACGTTCAGTTTGGGATGCTCTCAATTCTGAAATCTGCTGACGCAATTCCCCTAGTTCATCAATAAACTGCTCTTTTGTCTTGTCCTCGTCTCTCATGCCATAATATTTCGGCAAGGGGACACCCGCATTTATGCAGATGGTGAATTGCCGTCTCCTTTTTAATGTTAAATGTAAGTGGTAGTTTTGATACAAGAGAATATCTTGTCAGGAACTACCAAACCTGTTAGAGCCGCATCGAGGTTGTTGGAAAAGGTTTTTAAGCCCGCCACACCGTCCTTACCCCTCGGGACTTTTAATGGCAGACCACAGAAGCTACAAACTTGCGGAACATTCGTAGGTGTGTATGTATTTCTCTTAACCAACTGCTGCATAAGAAGAAAGTGACGCGTGACGAGTGACAGGTGACGAGTAGGAATTTCTTACCAGTCACGCGTCACATGTCACCCGTCACATGTAATGCCCTCTAGTCAACAAGGGCTCGCGTCTAAGTTTCACCACAAGCCCCCGCATTTATGCGTGGGGTTATTGACCAATAAGCTCCTCTTTTGTCTTGTCCTCGTCTCTCATGCCATAATATTTCGGTAAGGGGACACCCGCATTTATGCGGGGGTTATTGACTCTGCTATTGCCTGGATTTCGGTGCTAATTTTGTTCATCTCACTATAAATTCCAAGCTTTTTATATATCTCTACAGCCTTTTGTAGATTTATCCGTGCTAATTCCTTTTGGGATTGTTTATTTCTCATCAACCCTAGTTCATAATATATCTCTGCCTTTGTCAAATCATTTTTATACTCATCACATATCCCAATACCTTTCTGGAATGCTGATTCTGCAGAAGGCCATTTTTGCATGTTGGAATATATTCTTCCATAGAGTTTATATATCTCAGCAATACCCATTTTATTACCTGTTCTATCAAAAATAGTATATGCTTTATCACAATACATCTTTGACACGTATGGATCGTGCAGGTGAAGAGCAAGTTGCGCTCTGTTAGTGTATATGATAGATAGTAAATCTGTATCACCAAGTTCAATACATAACTCTATGCTTTTCTGAAAGTATTCTCCTGCTAATTCCCAGATTTCTTTCTCCATGTATGTGATCGCCAGGTTATGATACACCTGAGACAAACCACGAGTATCGCCAATAACTTCATATTTTGCAATGCCTTGCTGATAGTGAGCTATTGCTTCATCATACTGCCCTTTAACATTTGATAATATACCCAGATTGCTGTGCACGTCCGATAAAAGCTGGGTATCTCCACACTGATTACCAATATCAAGAGCCTTGTTATAGTATTCATTAGCTCTGGTTATATTACCTGTCGCAAAGTAATTGTAACCAATACAATTCTGGATATTGCCAACTTCACGCAGATTCCCAAGCCTGTTCAGTATTTTCAAACTGGCTTCGTATGATTCCAAAGCAACTTCCCATTCACCCATTTTAGATTTGATATGCCCTGTCTGTTTCAATGCTTCTGCTTTAATCTCATCGCTTTTACAGACATTCAGAGCATATTGATAGTTTTCTAATGCTTGATTCCACTCCCCAGATAGATCACACGTTTTTCCTGCTTTAATAAGCAGACGCGCCTCTTGGTCCGGTGTGAAACTCATATTAGTGATTTCCTTAATCGTGTTCATAGCTATATGGAAGTATTCTCCCGGACTTTTTCGTAGAAAGATCGGAAACTGAATTTCTTCATCCATATCTCATCCTTTCATCTCTGATTGTGTTAAAGTAGGTCTTGCTCTATCCGTAAAGGATTTTCATACATGACTACCTACGCGCAAAATAGTATATGGAGAAGTGATCCAGATAATATGTTACCCCCCAGTCACTCTCGCTAGATTCCACCGGTGCTCCATCATAATACAGTGTGGGATCTTTTAACAATCCAAAATTTTTAAGATCATGCCAGGACACAAAAAGCTGTAGCGGAGTATTAAAACTCATAGAACTGGGTCCGAACACGAATTCAAAAGTATTCGCTTTCTTATCATAACCAAAAGAAGCTGTTAATACTGTATTCTTGCTAAGAGCATTCCTCGGAACTGTAAGTCCCATTGTATTGCTTAAAGAGAGGTAACCACCAGTTTTCGCTTTTATCAATTCTGAAGTCGAATATATCGTGGATATCGTGGTTTTCGAATTACCATTCGAATTACCAAAAGCAAAAGACGTTGTGAGGATTAGAAATGCTGACATGATCAGCGTGAGTACTAATAGTTGCAATCTTTTTCTACAAATAGTTCTTAACATGGTTTGTATACCCCCTAATTGAGCTTATGATTCGTCATCTCTTGTTTCGGCAAGGATACCCCCGCATTTATGCGTGGGGAGGAATTGCCTTCTCCTTTTTAATATTAAAAATAGGTGGTAGTTTTTACTGGAACTACCAAACCAGTGAGGCTTACGCCCCTTGTTAAACGACCCTTCGCTACTGACTATCGGATTGGTTATCAGTTAGGGCGGCGCTAATAACATCCTTCGGTCTACCACGACCAGATAATTCAGTTGTCTTCAAACATCCACATTGCATTTAGTGTACGGCTAGTGAACTAAACCAAGCTAGTCTCCTGTTTAACCTGCAATTTCGCCAGCGGTTGTACTGGTTACTTTGTGCAAACCCCTGCCTTTAGGCATGGGGTAGTTGACCTAACTATCGAATAATAATCAATTTCTTGGTTTGTAAGAAATCAGACGCTGCTAGAGTGTAGAAATACACCCCACTGCTAACTGCGCCTCCAGCTTCGTTCCTTCCATCCCAGTATGCCGCTTTATCTCGAGATAAATATGAGCCAGTTTTTTCATACCCTAGTGCCAATTCTTTTACTAACTGACCAGCCGAATTATATATTGTAATAGTAGCCGGTCCTTCTTGACCCAATTGATATGGTATCCATGTTTCTGGATTAAAAGGATTTGGATAATTCTGTCCCAAGTAAGAAGAAAAAGCCGAGTTTAACACCCCCTTAGAAGAAGTTGCTTTAGTTTGTTTGATATTTCCCCATCTGAACAAAGCTTTGTCATAAGATTCTACTATTGATACAGGATTATTTTCCTCGATTATTAGGCGCTGATCAGCTTTTATATTAGTCAGTGTTTGTGTTATCCCCGACGGCCATTTTACCTCTATGACTTCGGCAATAGTATTTGCTCCCAATCCAAAGTTAGATATAGGGGTATCTTGAGAGTAACCCTTACCACCGTCTATCTCTCGTATCTGATGTGAATTCCCAACAGAAACTTTTATCAGAGCTCCGATTCCTGTATAATTGCTGACTGTGCCGCGAAGTTGGATTTGAAGCCAGTGATTACTACCGCCATTATTGAGATATAGCACATCAGGATCACCTTCTTCACTATCAGAAAAACCTGTATTAGCTACGTATATATCCAAATAACCATCATTATTTATGTCTCCTAGAACCGCAGTTGATCCAAGAGCCAAATTATCCACGCCAGCTTGTGCAGAAATATCTGTAAAAGTACCATCTCCGTTATTACCATAAAGTTTATTAGCGCTGCCGTTGTTAACGATATAAAGGTCTAGATAACCATCATTATCAAAATCACCAAACGATGCACCCAATGAATAATCTTCACCATTTAGACCAGCTTTCTTTGTGACATCTTCGAATTTGCCTTTACCATCATTCTTATAGAGAATACTCTGAAGTGGGGCACCTTCTGCGTTTGCACAGTTGGTTACAAATAAATCCATATCTCCATCGTTGTCATAGTCACCAAAGACAGCTCCTTCTGCATCCTTATGCTCCCCTATACCCGCTTTGTTTGTTGCATTATCAAAGCCTTTTCCGTTGTTAATATACAAGAAACTGGGTCTTCCATAACCATTGACAGCAAACAGATCAATCTTCCCGTCATTATTGCAGTCACCGAAAACAGCCGCTGTTCCTGCATTTTGGGGACCAAACCCTCCCCCCACACCAGCTTGTACAGTAATATCTGTAAATGTGCCATCACCATTATTACCATAGAGTATATTTGGAGCACCCAGGTTTACAACATAAATGTCTAAATACCCATCATTATCCACATCAGCCAGCGCAACACCATATCCGTTGGGAACCTCAACACCACCAAGAATATCAATCCCACCTTTTACACCCGCTATTTGAGTTATATTTTCAAAAGTTCCATTTCCCTTATTTATATACAGCGCATTAACAGCAAAATCATTGACTACATATAGGTCAGGCTTACCATCGTTGTTAAAATCTCCCCAAGCAACTCCCTGAGCTTGATTCGGATCCGCAACTCCCGAAAGAGCCCCAACTTCCGTAAATCTACCATCTCCATTATTACGATAGAGAAGATTTGGTTTTCCCAATGGCTCAGCGAATATTCCTTTATTTCCCACATATATATCTAAGTAACCATCCCCATTATAATCAACAAAAGCGGCACAAGACGCTTTGGCTGTATTGTTGATTCCTGCCTTGGCAGTAATATCTATAAACTTTATATCAGCTATGGTGTAATCAACTATCAAAAGACTAATCAAAATTAGAATGACTATTACTAAATAGAATTTAGTGTGCATAACATATCTCCTGCATTTGTGGCTGATATTTGATGTTTTAGTAACAAAGCCGAGTTATTTTTGTCCTATTAGTAATTGTTCAAAAATACAAAAATTGCAATAAAAATAACCCCCTAACCCCCTTTGATAAGGGGGAATAAGTCAAGTCGTTATCTAATTCCCCCTTAAAAAAGGGGGACACAAGGGGTTGTTAATAACATTAAACTACTATGTCAAAATGGCATTTTTCAACGATTACCATTACTCATATTATAAATCCCTGAATATGCAAGTATAATAATAAATTTTTTCACATAGATGACCCCCCTTAATTTTTTTCTTGACATTTGAATTTAGTTGTGGTAAAATAAACATTAAAGAACAATAAAAGCAAAGGAGAATTATAATGGAAAAAGAGTTAGAACTTTTAACAGTAGAAGAAGCAGCAAAAATATCAAAGGTTAAACCAAGGGCAGTTTATCACTGGATTGATAAAGGTCTTTTAGTAGCTAATCGATCAAAAAGTGGATTTATAAGAATCCAAAAAGAAAATTTGATGAGTTTCTTGAATATTATTAATAATAATAACAAAATGGCGGAGTAGATATTACCCCGCCATTTTATTGCAATACAATCATGATCAAAGTGCAATGGAAGCAGATGTGAATTACCCCATGCCTAAAGGCAGGGGCTTCTTGCTTCAATGAAGGGCTGATTGGCGAAACCAATGAACTCCCCTCTCCACAAGCGTCAATTCGGGCTATTCCAGCCCTACTACGCAACATTTTAGTTTCTTTAGGCCAGTGTCGAAACGTTAGCTAAATACACTGACTATTTTAAGAACTGGTTTTACTCAGCAACCTTTGACTTGCTGAAACCCTATACCAATTGTCAAAGAACGAATGTAAACTTGGTTATCGTTTACAGTAAGTAATTATAACACAAGTTTTATATTTTGTCAAGGAATAGCTGTGTTGAGGAACAACACAGCAATCTTTCATCCCCATAGCTGAAGCTAGGGGTATTCAGATTGAAAGAGATGGTGAGAGAAAAGTTTTAAACAATATCGGTGCTATCAAATGTTTTATCTGTCATCACAATTTCCATAAAGCATTACATGTTTAGCACTATCTACAATTGTTATAATCACTCTAAACTCAATCTCTCCCTTATAATCTCTGCTTCCTTAGCACGAATAAGATGTTCAGTTACAAACTCTTTCCTTATAGCCTTATCACTCTCAATCAGTCCAACAGCTTCTTGTCTCAGTAATTGTCTTTCTTCATCCGTCAAGTTATTGCGATACTCATCTACCTGATGTTGTATTTCATCAAGTCTTGCCTGTTCAGCTTCTTTTTCAACTCTCTCTTGTGATCTCTTTTGTTCAGTTATTTCTTTTTCCTGCTTTCGATTATATTCTGATGGCGGTTGATAGTTCTCTTCGATAGACTCACGAAGGAATCCAGCCGGGTTCTTTGCTACCAACTGACTCTTGATTTTAACTAGGTAATCAAATATCTCTATCTGTTTTTGTATCTGGTCAGTTGAGTAATCATTAATTAATCGTTGAGCAGTTAGCTTTGTAATACCTCTTTGAACTAATCGTTCAACCATATCAGAGTCTATAACAGATTGTGGATGTTCCTCATTAGTTGTAGACAACTCATTTGATATTGATAGTCTAAGTTCTAGTTGCTCTTTGGATTTGAATTTACTAGATTCCTTTCTTACACGATCTCCAGGATAGTACGTGATAATCCATCTACTTTTTTCTATTTCCCTCCATCTCACTTGAGTCAAAAATCTTGTTTCTTTAAGTTCTTGATGAGCTGAATTCAAATTTTCTTTGGCTTTGGAAACATATTTCTGTTCGACAATAGGTAGTAGTTGACATAACTTATGATATTCTATTGAATACGGTTTCCCTTGTAGACCATAAAACTGAATACTTAGAAACTCATAAAGCCTTCCTGATAGAGTACTTTGCAGACTACAATAATAACTAAAATCGAGTGGTTTAACATAGAACGAGTTCAAGCTTTTGAGATACCAATCACTTAGAAAAACATAGTTTCTGTCTGCTGTTTCTCCACTTGGAAGAGTTTCGCCAAAAAAAACTACTCTATCGTATAGGTTGAATATATCGTCAATCCAGCGTTTCTCACCTTTATAATAGAAAGAACCTCTGGATTCAATGCCAGCCAGTTTTGTTCTAATAAGGGCTTCTCTTATCATCCTTTTTGTTTTGCCAGAAATTTCTATGTTCATCAGTTTACATAATTCATAAAATGAAAAGGTTATTGGATTCTCAACAGAAAATCCTTTTTGACTAATCAGGAACTCTAATGCTTTGTGTACTTTCTTATCGAACGGTCCCGGATATCCATAACGAGTGTTTGCTGTAACTCGCCAGAGTATATCTAGTTTTTCTCCATCTCTTTCAACACTATCGCGATATTCAATTTCGCCCCGCTTTTTGAGTCCACCTCTTGATAAAGCAAAGAATGGAAGACGAGTAAAGTTGACTTCCGATTTGATAAAACCAAACTCTTTGATTTCCTGAATTGTATTTGAATTTGATAATTCAATATTTGGGTGATTTGTATTCTCTTTCATTATAACCTACTTTTTACCAATCCGAATTATGAAACAGAAAACAACAACAATAGTATTTTTTATGTGTTACTTTTGCTAAAAAGCTGAATTTATTTTCTTACATTGTTGTTGTTCTATAATAGATCTATAAAGATCATACAGATCTACTACAGATCTGTACTGTTGTATTTTTTGCAAACCCTTATAAATTAACAATCTATGGGTAGTTTTCTTCTTTCAAAGTACCCCATTTCTTCTTTCAAAGTACCCCATTCCTTCTTTCAAAGTACCCCATTTCTTCTTTCAAAGTACCCCATTTCTTCTTTCAAAGTACCCTATGGTTGTTTTTCCCTTTAACAGTCTACGATACCAAGGAACTTTTTTGTATTCTATAAGCTTTAATTGACTGTCCATTTGACGTGTGAGTTGCATAATAATCATATCCTGACGCTGACGAGAATCTTCCAATACTCGATCCTTTTCCTCAATCTGTTGTCTTAGCTGTTTATTCTCTTTTCTAATAAATTTGATTTCTTCAAGTAAGTATTCGGTATCAATGATACTATTTTGATTACTGATTGAAATGTTATCTGACAAAGCAGACTCGGATATATCCCACTTCCCGTTTGTCATAGTAGCGGCAAGCTTGCCAGACTTTATCCAACGCCTGATAGTAAGTTCACTTTTGCCTAATCTTTGAGCTACTTTTTGTATATTCATAAAATCACCTTTTGACATAATAACATAAATGATGTGATCATGTCAAATCAATTCTGAAAATTGTCTATAACAGATTCAACAACCTAAACATCAACCTTAGTGAGATAAGTCATCTCACTATGTTTCAAAATAAACTCCCAACATTCCAACAAAACATTTAGCAGAAAGGAGATCACGATCCTTTCTGAATCAGGAAACCCACTGCTTTAGCTGTGGGAGGAATGATTCCTGTGTTGTTCTAAACACAGATTTTCCTTGTCTTTTCCTGTCAAATATGTTATAATTATTATTGGTATAAGGCACTCCTGATGGAGATAACAGCTCATAAATACCAATTGTTCTTTGAAAACTGAATGTATATGGTTGTTATCAGTAATCGTTGATAACGTAAAACATTTAACGACCAACAGAACATCATGTCCTTATGGAGAGTTTGTCGCATAAGGATGGGGTTCAGTCAATAACCCCTGG
>Ga0315289_10015475_pt1 | contig 10585 bp, 11 predicted proteins | sample YL17G11_40_MG_FD_203452 | JGI IMG/M metagenome (GOLD analysis project Ga0315289, IMG submission 203452) | Sediment microbial communities from Yellowstone Lake, YNP, Wyoming, USA - YL17G11_40 | ecosystem: Environmental > Aquatic > Freshwater > Lake > Sediment | place: USA: Wyoming | collected...
GTGGGTTCTTGAAACCGAGGGAGAAGTTTTTTACAAGTTAAACGAGTGTACTACTTATATCAAGGAAAAATATAAATTATAATATGATTAAATATAATATAACATTTAATAACGTTCAAAATAGTGGAGGTCAAACTGGAGATTATGTTAATTATTATTATTCAAGGTCTTGTAATTGTTCGCTAGCAGGTACTGATACCTGTAAAAATTGCTCAAATAATCCAAATAAATTGGGTTTACCAATTACCACGAATGAATGGAATTCTGGTACTTTTCAGTTAACAGATCCTCAAAAGGAGAAGCTAAAGAAGTTATTAGAAGAATTAGCAAATACTCCTTTATTAAAAATTCCCTTTTGGATTGAAGCTCATAAAAAAGAACTAGAGGAATTAGGCATATCTGTAAAACCGGATGTAGAAGATGGTGATGAAGAGGAGAAGAAATGAAAAAATATATTCAATTAAATATTGAGAAAACTATTCATAGTGCCCACTTTATTCCTAATCATAAAGGTAAATGTAAAAATCTTCATGGACATTCTTGGAAAATACAGATGAGTGTATCAGGCTTGTATGATCAAAAACAAGGCATGCTGGTCGATTTTGGAGATATAGGAGATCTAATAAGGTCCTTTGATCATGTAACTATTAATGATAGAATTAAGTTCCCGTCAGCCGAAAATATGTCCAAATTTTTTGCGTTAAAGATATTAAGAATGAGTAGAGATATAGTAGAAGTTACTGTCACTGTATGGGAGAGTGAAGATTCTAGTGCTACTAGCGTTGTACAAAATTCTATATTAAAGTATCAAGAAACTCATAAGGAGTAAACATGGAATTCGATAAAGTAAAAGACTCCGGTAAGAGGCAGCAATTTAATACAGGAGCCGTTAGAGATATTCAAGAAGGTAAAGGTAGATATGATTTAATATCTCCTATAGCGTTACAACGATTAGCTAGACATTACGAGAATGGGGCTAAGAAGTACGGGGATAATAATTGGCAGAAAGGGATGCCTCTATCTAGATATTTAGATTCCTTACTTCGGCATACTTTTAAGTTATTAATGGGAATGAAGGATGAAGATCATGCCGCGGCTATTGCATGGAATATTTTTGCATTTATACATACTAAAGAAATGATAGATCAAGGTAAATTGCCCAAAGAACTAGATAATATTATTAGCTATGATTTAAAAGAAATAAAAAATGAAACAAATTAAAATTAAGATATCTTATCGGATAAGTAAGCAAGAAGTAATAGAAGTAGAGCACGAATTTGATAAAGATATATTTGATCAGCTAGATATTGATAGAGCTATTAGTGTTAGCCTAGCTGGGGCCATTAGTGAATTAAAACGTAAACTTAACCCTAAAAATAGATTTAAACGAGAAATTAAAGAATCTCTTCGATCAGGATCTCCGGAGAAAGTTTATAAAGGAAATAAATGAACGAAACTATTCCTGCTAAAATCAAAGAGATAATTAGCTATCTTTCGTATTCTTTTTCTAGTAAAGTACTCGAACGAAATGATATAAGTCAAGATTTATATACCCTCTATTGTGAAATGTTAACTAAAGATCCTAGAGCAGCTAAAGCTGAACCTGGGTATTTCTTCATTAAATTCAAATGGCACCTTCAAACGAAATATAGAAAAGAAGTAAAACGTATTTGTAGGGAGTGGGACTTTATTCTTTCAAATGATGAAGGGAAAACAAAGAAACAATCCAATGTAGGATATCTTAATGAAGACTCAGATTATTTTGAACCTCCGGTAGACGAAGAGGAGAACGATGAACTTTAAACCACTATCTAACGAGTCTGATTTAAGTATTCGATTAATTTTAGATTCGTTAAGGAAAATGGATCCATTAACCACACAATTGCTTGAGTTACTAACTCAAGAAAGGTCTATCAAGAATGTTTGTAAGAAAGTAAATATGAGTCGTTTTAGGGTTAAACGTAGAATTAGTAAAGGGTTAAGATATATGAGAAACATAATTAAACGAGAGGGAATTTAATATGAATAAATATAAAACAGAATTACTATGCCATGAATGTGGTCATTTTGTAGGTTACGTAGAGGATTATGCACAGTTTGTTGGAAAGATAAAATGTCCTAGTTGTGGAATAGTTATTATTGATTCAACAATTCGTGCTAAATCTACAAAAGTAAAAGCTAGAGGAAAATAATATGGCAAAAACTAGAAAAATGGTAGTTTATAAGAGACGTCTAGAAGTTAAAAAGCTTTATTTACAAGCTAAGTCAGTTACTGAAATAGCTACTGAACTTCAGACATCTGAAAGTATAATTCAAACAGATCTTCGAGAGATTAATAAATGGTACTTAGATGCTGTTCAAAATAACCCCAATATAGTAGAAAAACAAGCTGAGTATATGTTAAAGCATCTTGATGAGCTGAACTTAATTAAACAGAAACTCTGGGAGCTTGAGAGAGACTCTAAATGTGATAAAGATAAGATAGGAGCTTGTAAAGCTTTACTTGATGAGTTACAACATGAGTCTAAAGTATTAAAATTAATAGATGTATCTAAAGCAATAACTAACTATATTCATATAGACAAAATAAATGTACTTGCTAAGGGAGTTATTGATGTAATTAAAGAATTCGTTCCGGTAGAAAAACAAAAATACGCGCTAGAGAGACTAAAGATAGTAAGTGATAATGTAATAGATACTAGTGCAAAAGAAATAACTAATGAGCAAAAATAAATTTGAAAATATTTGGAATCAAGAGTTAGAAACGGCTATTAATAAGGTAGACGTTAATATTGCTAAATTTAAAATTCCTCCCGTAATCCCTAAGGAATTTTTCGAAATTTGGATGAAGATGCCCTTATTTCCCAGACAATACACTATGGTTAATAACGTATTTACCCCTGATTTTAAAGATTGGAATAAGAAAACACATGAGATAATGTTGATGTACGGAGAAGGTGGAGGTAAAGACACATTAACAACTCGCTCTTTATGTTATTGTGCTTATTGGCTTCTCTGTTTAAATAATCCACAAGAGTATCTGCAGAGTGGTACAGGGACTCCTATTGTACTATTAAATTGTTGCTTAGCGGGAAAAACTAAAATTTATGATTGTAAGTCCCAAAAATATATTCCTATAGCAGTTGCTTTAAAAAATAAAACAGAATATACTCTAGCCTTAAATGAAAATACTGGAGAAGTTTCCTCTCATAAAATTAAGCGTATTTTTAAGACTGGTCGTAAAATGACTTATAAACTAAAAGTTAAATATGGAAATCAATTTAAGACTATTATAGCTACTCAAGATCATAGATTTTTAACCCCTTCAGGGTGGAAACCGCTAGAAAATCTTCGCGTAGGAGATACAACATATATTCGACTAAAAGATAGAAATGCTTGGAACAAGGGGCTATCTACAAGCGACCTGAGAGTTAAGAAAAATCAAGATAATAGAGTAAATACAGTAGTACTAAAATATGGGACTAATAATATAATGAAAGTACCTACTATTTCGTCAATAGTAGGAAATAAGTTAAAAGAGTATTATCAATCTCATGTACTTCCTTGGACAGGTAAAAAATTACCTCAAGATATGAAAGATAATTTACGAAAAAAAATGACAGGAATATTACAAGGCCCTAGATCTCCTGGTTCAGGAGAAAATATTTCTAGTAGTAAATGGGAGTCGATAAAAGAAGGAGAAATAATAAGTATAGATCCTCACAAAATAATTCCTACTTATGATATAGAAATGGAAGCCCCCCATCATAATTTCATAGCTAATAATTTTGTAGTCCATAATAGCTTTAAAGAAGAACACGCTAGTGGTATATTTTTTAAGCAATTTACTAACTGCTTACGGCAAGTAATAAATCCCTCTACAGGACATAATTGGTTTGAAGAGCAAGGAATGGATTTACGAGAAGGTAAAAGTATTCAAAATAGGAAAGTGGTATTTCCTAATCATATAGAAGCAGACAGTGAAAGTTGCTTACCTGGGAAAACTCCCGTAACTTTAGAAGATGGGAGTAAGTTAGAAATATCTCATATAGTACGTAATAGAATTAAAACTAAAGTAAAAGCGTTAAATATAAAAACAGGTCAAATTGAAAATTGTGATATAAAAAATTATTTTGTTATAAATGATCCATCTGTTCGTTGGGTAAAAATACATACTGATTTTAGATCTTCTACCCACCCTGGTAATATTCTTAAATGCACAGATGATCACCGAATCTGGACAACTAAAGGTTGGGTACTAGCAGGTGATTTACGGAAAGGAGATACTATATATTCAGAACTTCCTGGAATAGATGAAACTCAATTTCAAGTATTATTAGGAATGTTATTAGGAGATGGATCTATTTCCCAGGATAATAGATCATTTTCGGTAGGACATTCGATTAAACAACAAGATTATCTAAAAGATATAGTTAGAGTATTGTCCCCGCATTCTCATAAGATATCTTATGTAGATAGAAAGTCAAAGTTTGGAACTTTTAAATCCTGTAGCTCCGGACTTTATCATTATGACTTAATTACCCAATTTAAAGATATAAGTATACAAGGTAATTGGGATTGGAAGACTATATTAAGCAAATTAACTCCTCTTGGATTAGCTGTATGGTATATGGATGATGGAAATTATCATATTAGAAAAGCTACTGGATGGAGACAACTATCCATAGCTCTTCCGAATACTAAACTAACTACTCAAGATGAGAAACTAATAATAGAGTATTTTAATTTCTTAGGAATTACTACTAGAATTAAATGGAGAAACCATAAGAAATACCCTTATTTATATATCTCTCAAAGTGTAAGTGTTGATAGATTTTTTAAATTAGTTCGTCCGTATATATGTACTTCTATGAGTTATAAACTAGGAGAAAACTTTACTAATCTATTTTGGGAAACTTATAAATATATACCAATACCCACTAAAATAAAAGTTTGTAACGTAGAAATTATCCCTAAAAATAAATGGAAACAATCTAATCTAAATAATACTAAATATTGTATTGAGGTAGATAAAAATCACACTTTTATAGCTAATGGAATATTAGTCAGTAATAGTGTTAGGTATAGCGCTGAAGGTAAAAATGTATTACTAGCGGTATTCGATGAAATAGCAGAATTTAGATATGATAAAGCTAAAGCATTATACGAAAATTTAAAGAATACTTCCTTCTCTCGTTTCGCTGATCACTATAAAATAGTATCTATCTCTTATCCACGTGATGAGTATGATTATTTTAATGCACTATACCAATCAGTCGAAGCTCTTCCTCCCGATGAGCACGCAAAAGTATTTAGAGATAAAGCTTCTTCTTGGGAAGTAAGAAATAAAGAAGGGGCTCATCAATCCTTAATAACTAATAGAATTTATCGAACAGAGGAAGACTATGCCCCATTCTTTAGAGCTAACCCAGAAGATGCAATGCGTAGATATAAATGTGAGTTTCCTATCGCAACCTCCGGTAAATACTTAAAGAAATTCGAACTTGTATTAGATAAGTGTGTTAACTTCGAAAGACCTTCACCTATCTTATGGGAGTCTCTTGAAGATAGAGAGTTTTCTAAAATCTATGTTACCGAAAAAGAACTTATGGATATTCAATGGCAACCCTGGTTTAAACCAGTTTATAGTTACGAAGCTTATCAAATAGAACAAGAGCTATTAAAAACCCCAACTAGTGATGAATTAAGTAACCGCCTTAAAAAAGAATTAGAAAGACATGAAGGTACTTCTTATTTTATACACGCAGACTTATCTCAAGGATTAGGAGACTGCGCAGGTATAGTTTTAATGCATCCTTATCTAGTAACTCCTACTATTACCGGATACTACGTTGATTTAGCTATCCAAATTAGATCTGATGAAGGCGAAATTAATTTTGATTACATTAAACAATTTATTCTTAAATTATCCTCTATGGGATTTGATATAGATACGTGTACCTTTGATGGATTTCAATCCGTATATCTTCGTCAAGTTATTCAACAAGAAGGTATTAAATGTGACATCATTTCTGTAGATAGAACAAGAAAGCCGTACGATACTTTAAAAGGATTATTATATCAAGGCAAAGTTAATTTATATGATTATCTTGTACCTATTCGCGAATTAAAAGAACTAATAGTATCTGATAAAAGTAAAGTGGACCATCCAAAAGAAAGTAATCAACGGTTAAAAGAAGAAGGAATGCGAAATGGATGCTTTCATCCAGATACTCAAATCATATCATGCGATGGTAATACTTATAAAATATCTGATTTAGTAGAAAAGATTAAACAAAAAGATATATACTTATATTGCTTAGATTCTAATGAAAGAATAATTTCTAAAAAAATTAAAAAAGTGTGGATTACTAAACAAACTTCTGAACTAGTTAAAGTAACTTTAGATAACTTTACACAGGTATTAACAACGCCAGAGCATTTATTTAGAAAGAGAAATGGTACCTGGATCGAGGCTAAAAATTTATTGGTTAACGATAGATTAACTCCCTTACATAGAAGTATTCCTATGAAGCGAGATTATGTAAAAATATATTCTCTTCAGGATGATAATTGGTATTATGAACATAAATACTTATTAAATTTAGAAAAGTCAGATCTTGTCGTCCATCATATAGATTTTAATAAACTAAATAATGAACTTTCTAATTTAAGAGCTATGACTCTAGAAGATCATTCTAGATATCATGGAAAATTACGAAATATGAAAAATATGCTTCAAAAAGCTCATGAGTGGAATGTATCTCCTCAAGGAAGAGCAACTCATAGTAAAGTATTAACTACATTACAAAAAGAAGGTAAACTAAAGCATCCTTCGTGGATGAAAGGACTAACAATAGCTGATCCTCGAGTAGCTAAAGTAGTCGAAGCAGGTGCTTCATCGCGAAGAGGTAAGTCTAGCTGGTGCGCAGGGTTAAATAAAAATAATAACTCCACATTATCTACTCTAGGACGTAATGTATCTCTCACTAAATTGGGGTTCAATATAACTACTTATAAAGAAAAAATATGTAATATGTACCTAAATGGATTTAGTACAACTAAAATAGCAGCAGATATTAAAGTTAGTAAGGACGTAATAAGAAAATATTTAAAAGAGTGGAAGGTATATAATAGTAACTGCAAAATGAGTGATTATAAATTAAATCATAAAGTCATTAATGTAGAATTTATACACTTATTATCTCCTATAGAAGTATATGATTTAGAGATAGATGATAATCAAATAGATACATTTGCTCTCGCTAATGGCATTTTTGTACATAATAGTAAAGATATAGCCGATGGACTCGCAGCTACAGTGTATGCTGCCGTTATTCAAGAAGCGGAATCTGGTCCGAGCTGTGTAGATTCTGAAGAATCAGAAGAAGCTCATTTAGAGAACCCGTTTGATGGGCGGTTACGTCGTAGGTCAACAGAAACTATTGAAGAAAACGAAGAAAATAATGAAAATCTATATAAAAATATCTAGTTTTCAATGATGTAATATGCTACCCTCTATTGTCGAAAATTAAGGAGTTACTTCATGAATATATTTAATTTATTCACTAAGAAAAGTAAAACTATGGAGATATCTAAAGGAGCCACTGGAGCTAAAGATTCGATTATAGTAGAAAATCGTACGAATGATGCTGCTTATGCAGAAGAAAATGGACAGCCTGTAACTTTCGTTATGCCCGAGTTCGAACAACTATCTTATAGTACTATTAATACTTTATACGAAAGATCAAGTTTATTAAAGAAATATATTAAAGTTTTAATAGACGAATGTATGTTATATGAATTTAAAGCTGTTCCTAAAGAAGCTTTTAAAACTAATCAACCCTCTATAGAACATGCCAAATTTATAAACCAGAAATTATTATTAGATGCGAACCCAGTTGATACCTTTTCTGAAATTAGAGAGAAATATTTAAAAGATTTATTTTTATATGGTCGAGCAGGTATAGAAATAGAACCTTCTACTAAAAACGTTTCTCCTACAAATTTATACGCTGTACCTGGTTATGCTATTAGATTAAATATAGATGACGCCGGAAACTTTGTTAATCCAGATAAAGCGTTCTTCTTAATTAATCCTTCTGATACATGTAAAGTGATAGCTGATTTTCCATCTAATTCGTTTATATATTTCGTATGGGATAAAATAAGTGATAGAGTTTACGGGTCAGTTCCTCTTGCCTCTATTTATACAGAATTAATTACCGATATTAATGCTTCGCGCGCAGTAGGTCCGGATGCTAATAATCTTAAACCGGGAGTTTTAAGTTTACCGAAAGCTCCTAAATCTTTACTTAAAGACGTTACCTCACGATTAATAAGTGTGGTTCGTTCGGGAAATCGTTCAAAGGTAGTAGCTGTAAACACCGATGCGAAATTTATAGACCTTTCTAATATGGGGCCTAAAGAAAATATAGAGTTACAACAGTGGATAGCTAAAAGAGCTAATATATTTAATCTGCCTTTATTTAAGTTAGGATTGTCAGGAGATACGGGTTCTTTAAATGCTAGGGAGCAGAAAGACGATTTTCGTGCGTTAATAGAAAATATTGTTAGATATGAACTTGAAAAGCTTAATGTAGTTTTAATTTTAAGAAAACTTCAGTGGGATGATGTAGAAATAGTATGCCCTAATTTCGCTACTAAGTTAGAGTATGAAAGATCAAGAATAGCTGTACGGTTAGTTAATGGAGGAATTATAACTCCTAATGAAGCCCGTATAGATTATTTAGGGTATGATAGAATTGATGATCCTGTAGCCGATAAACTTCAATTAAATCCTACTCCTGGTGGAAACTCAGGAGCTGATATACCTACCCCTCCTGTAATCAATGACTCCCAAAATCCGGAGAATGATTCGGATAAGGATCCTATGAAAGAGATTTCTAAATCAAAATTAATCGATGACGCTTTAGCAGTTAGACAATTACAAATAGCCGATAAACAAGATCAACTTCTAAATAAACTGCTAGATAATAAGGAGAAAGATGAAAATATTTAAAGACGCTTTAATGACTCAAGAAGTTGAAATCCTTGATTTAGGAATAGTTCCTGCGGGAGAGACTAAGAAATATACTTACTATGTAGTAAATGATATAATGGCATTAGTAATTGAATTGTCATTCGTCGTAGACCATAAAGAAGTAAAAGTAGTTAAAGCTCCCGAAACCTTAAAGTATCTCGAAAAAGCCGAGTTACATCTTTCATGGACTCCTTCTATAGATATTAAGCAAGGATTAAAAACCTCGCTACAAATATCAGGTAAAGAATTATATAAATAAATAAATAGGATATCATGAATCTACGTCAAATATTTAATATCCCTAAGACTTTAACTGTTTATGTAGACAATCAGAGGACTGATTATTATGTTCCTGATGGGTCTATTAATAAACCGTATAAAGAATTAAAAACAGCTATGGACTCCATAGTAGATGCTTCCTCTACGAAACGCTATGCTGTCGTAGTTCATAATGGATTTTATTTTGAAGATAACCCGATTACTATAAAAAATTATGTGTTCGTTCAAGGGGATTTTAAACATAACCCGAGAATTATACCTCTTAATCAAAACGAACCATTATTTGTGCATCCAACAGGAGCAGTTTATCCTTCTTATGATTTTGGTGAATTAACTTTTGTGGCTCCAAAAAATAGTGCTATTTTTTATGCTGGGGCAAATGCACACGCCGTCGGAGGCTTTTACTATTGCCTTTTTATATCTCAAGGAGGAGCAGGATCATTACCTGGGCAGATTTGTGAAGCTTTTCATCACGAAGAGCCGATAGGCGGTTATCACTTAGTTAATTGTATGGTATACAGCGAATATTGGAATAATAGTAAATTTACTACTTTTGCTAATATGACAGGAGGAAATTATAGAGATACAGGAATGCACATACATGACGGCACTATAATGGATAATTATTTACGATTAACCGGAGAAGGACATTGCGAAGTTGATCTTCTTTTAACAGATACTTCTGATATAAAAGAAATGTATTATATAAATTCTATAGATGCCCGATTTATGTTATCAAATCAAGTAGCTTCTAAGCCTGGAGGAAAAACTTTAACAGCAGGTGCAGGCACTATAAGAGTTCGTAATAGTGATATGTGGGGAGAAAATTATTTTGGAGAATGTTCAACAGTTGGCATACAAACTACTGAATTTTTACTTAATGGATATATCTACGGATATAAACCGACAGAATTAATTGTAACTCAATGTAAAAATATTAATACGGCAACTTACTGTTTATATTGTTTAGGGGAAAATACACGAATACATACTACAGGAAATAGTTTTGTATCTCCTTTAGGAACACCTCCTGTTCAGTTAGATGGAACCTTTATATCTATTGAAACTCAAGGAGTATCTCAATATGATGTTCCACTATTAACAGTAGGGAGTAGTGAAATTTTTAAACATTTACCCGATATGTCTTATGCAAGAGTTTGTCAAATAAGTAGGTATAGTTCCGCTAAAGATGATAGTTTAGATTTTGCTACCACGAAAGAAGCAGAGTATTATCAAGAAAATGGAGATAAAACAGATTTTATT
>Ga0315289_10015476_pt1 | contig 10584 bp, 10 predicted proteins | sample YL17G11_40_MG_FD_203452 | JGI IMG/M metagenome (GOLD analysis project Ga0315289, IMG submission 203452) | Sediment microbial communities from Yellowstone Lake, YNP, Wyoming, USA - YL17G11_40 | ecosystem: Environmental > Aquatic > Freshwater > Lake > Sediment | place: USA: Wyoming | collected...
TTCAGGAAATGGAGGAGCTTTAAGATTAATAAATAGTGAGTTGAATTCCCTGCTATCTTTAGCATTGAAGCCTAGTCTCGTCTTTGCACCTGTTATGTAAGCAAATAGCCCACTGCGGAACTGTCCGTGAGAGTCTACTACAAGGTCGAATCTCCTCTTCCTTAATTTCTTTATAAGCGTCCACAGTCCACTAATCCACCTATCTCTCTCAAAGACAATGACTTCATCCAGGTAGGGATGTCCGAGGAGAAGCTCTTCTGCCTTTCTCTGAACCAGCCAGGCAATATATGCTTGGGGATACCTCTTTCTCAAAGCTCCCAAAAGGGGAAGGGTGTGTACGACGTCACCTATCCCGCTTAACCTTATAATCAATATCCTCCGGAATTCTTCTAATATCATTTGAGTTTCTTGATTTTCTTCTCCAGTAATTCGTCAATTCGGTCAATGAGGTCATTGCGACTTTGATTGGCGATGTCTATCTTTCTTTTAATCCTTCCAATATAGGCGCCGCTCACATCAGACCTTCTGGCTTCGTCTTCAAGATGCCAGAGTTGGAGGTTCCTCTGACACAGGCGGTCCACTAAGGCTCCCAACGCTCTGGAAATCTTCTCTTGCGCCTGGGGTTGTTTGTAAAGTTTTACCTTTTCATCTCTTAACTTTACTTTTCCTTTCAATGCCTGAGCTAAAAATTGATCAATTTCATCAATCAAATCTCTGCGCTGGGACTCAACTATATCTATCTTCTTTTTACTCTTTCTTTTCTCTTTTCTTAAATTGTAGAGTCTGATGTTCTTTATCGTTAATTTATCTACTAAACTTCCCAATGTCTCTGCCAAGTTAGTCCTCCTTTCTATGGAGTGATCACAGAGTGTCACCCCTGCGCGACTATCTGCTAAAGCACATAGCTTCCCAGGAAAAGTTGGTTTGCGAGGAGCAAACTAACTTTTCTTTTGCTTCCAGACGCTCCGATGAATCGGAGCGACTACCTCAAGACCTCCCTTTCGGGAGGACTCCAGAACCAAATAGTTATCGGGCGACCACAAGGGTCGTCCCTACGCGACCAATTACTAATTAAAAGATAGTTTGTGAAGAGCTATTGGAATTTTAGCCAAAAAATGAGGACGGCTTATTCTCTTCCAAGCAAATCGCTGTCCGACGAGCGAAGTGAGGAGTTTCGATTTGCGTCTTGCAAAGTCCGAAGTTTTTTGGCGTTAAGAAATTCCTAAGCGATGAACAAACTATCTGTAATCTTCTGACCAAGCGACTCCGAAAACTATCCTCACCTCTTACGGGTTCGATGAATCGAACCCCTACATTTACTCAACTCCAGAACCAAGTATTACCTCAAGACCTCCCTTTCGGGAGGACTCCAGTGGGGCGAGCAAGCTCGCCCCTACCTATTTTATGAGGATAAAATTTTTGTATTCTCCGATTTTCCAGCCTGTCTTCCTGGCAATGAAATCTGAAACTCTATTTCTTATGTCTTTCAAAGTCAATTGGTGGGTGCTCTTTGAAATATCGAATTCTCCTGGCCACCTGGCGATTCTTTCTTCCATTAGTTCGGGATGGCTTCCTTCGTATTTCTTGAGCATTGCGGGGTTGATGTGTTCATGATAGTCGAATTCTTCTTCCCTATACTCTTTCTCCCAACCGTTCCCGTGATGAAGGGAGTCGTGATAGCGTTTCTTTGCTGCCATTACTTTAGGAGGTCGTACCCAACCATAATGGTAGATGTAAGCCCCGGTGTCTTTTGCCCTCAATTTTCTTTCATCGAGCCTGAAACCCTGTGCGCTACTCCAGGAGACTATGCCTCGGAAGTTTCTAATTATCCTCACCTCACGTTGATACCAGTGGTATGAGTTTATGAAAGTAAAGTAATTTCCGTAGAAATGTATCCAGTTAAATATGAGCCCCTCTACCATCTCATTGGGAAGTTCGTCTTCCATACATTTTAATATCCTATTTAAGTCTCGCTCGTGAACCACCTCATCTGCTTGCAAGTAGAAGCACCAATCGCCCGTGCATTTCGCCAGGGCAATGTCTGTTTGCTGTGCCAGAACCCTGCCTTTATACTTGAAGTTTGGATCCCATTCAGATTCGATTATCTCAATTTTTCCATTCTTAATTGACCTTATCAAATCGAAAGTGCCATCATCAGACCTACCTACATTTACTATAAACTCATCACAGATGGGTAGTATGGATTTAATAGATTCCACCACGGGAAACGAAAATTTAATGGCATCTTTAACAAAAGTAAATCCGCTTACCTTCAATTTCCTTCTCCAAATCCTTAAAATTATTACGGGCATAAACCCCGTTAGAATTAGAAATGGATGTTAGAAATTCTCTTGGGGGAATTTCTAACGGGGTAAAGCTTTGGGCGACCATAAAGGTCGCCCCTACGCGACAAAAACCAAACGATTACAAGTCCCCGGTTTGAATTATTTTTTCATATGCCTTTGTATACTTTTCTGCCATAACTTCGGCTGTAAAATTATTTTCAACTCTCTCTCTGCATTTCCTGGGACTGATTTCATCGATTCTCTTTATGGCTTCTTGAAATTCTTCAAAGGTATTACAGCGAAAACCAACATCGGAATTGACTATCTCAGGCATTGCTCCTTTGTTAGTGGTAATTACAGGTGTCCCTGAGGCCAACGCTTCTATCGTCACGAGACCAAATGGTTCCTCCCAGTTTGTAGGGAAAATGAGGGCTTTTGCTCCGGCCAAAAGCTCTGCTTTCTCTCTGTCGTCTACCTCTCCTATAAATTTGATGTTCCTTCTAAAAGAGAGCCTCCACCCTCCGGCAACGATCAGTTTGAATCCCATCATCTTCGCTAACCTTATGGCAAAATCTACATTCTTAACTTTCCAGGAGACTTTTGCTAAAAAAAGAAAATAGTTTTCCTTTTTCTCGTTGTAAGTAAAATAGTCGAGATTAATTCCATTGTAAATATAATGTGTACTCCCATGGCGAATAGCATGGTCTCTACTCACAAATACTGTATTGGGTAGAAACTTTTCCCCTGGCTTGCCATTTCCCCCAATCGTGACTAAATAGGGTTTCGAGGGAATCTCTTGTGGTGTGCTATATAGTTGAACAATGTCTATATTGTCAGGGATGTAGGCTTCAAAATTTTGTATGGGTCTTTTTATTGTGGTGACATCTATAGAAGGTAAATAAGTGCCAGTTAGGCTGAGAAGATATACTTTATGCCCCATCTTTGCCTGTGTTTTCATTAAATTAACGGCTATTCTCTGCGTCCCTCCATACTTTTTCACAGGCAAGACCTTTGGATAGTAATGAAAGATGTTCATCCAATTTCTCCTCGACTATTACGGGCATAAACCCCGTTAGAAATGGATGTTACAAATTCTCCTGAGGGAATTTCTAACGGGGTAAAGCCCTGGGCGACCATAAAGGTCGCCCCTACGCGACCAAAACCTTTACGGGGATAAGCCCCTACGCGACTAGGCGGTCATAAATCTTTTTTGTCTCTTCAACCATTTTCTCTACACTGAATTTCTCTTTTACCAGTCGAAAACCCTCTTCTGCCATTCGACCTCCAAGGTCTCTATTCTTCAGAAGAGAAATAATGGCCCCGGCTAAAGCACCTGGATTCCCTGGAGGGACTAAAATTCCATTTACTCTATCTTTCACAATCTCAGGAATTCCTCCTACATTGGTGGCGACTACAGGAACTTTAGAAGCGAAAGCATCCAGAAGAGAAGTGCCTAATCCTTCCCAAGTTGAAGATAGTACAAAGAGATCGAGAATGGAAAGAATTTCCGGAATATCTTCTCGAAATCCGAATAGTTTCACGTCTTCTTCTAAATTCAATTTCTTAATTAGAATCTCTATCTCTCTACGAAGAGGACCGTCTCCCACTATTAAAAAGATTACTTGCGGAAACTCATCTACCACAATTCTTGCCGCCTCAAGAAGAGTCCTGTGGTCTTTATGCCAGGCAAGAGCGGCAATATTCCCTATGCATAACTTATCTTTATTCAGTCCCAATTCAGAAATAAGATAGTCGCCCTTTACGTTCTGAAATCTTTCTATATCTACCCCGCTATAAACAACATCGACCTTCTCCTCGGGTAAACCATCAGCCACTAAAACTTCTTTAACTCTTTCAGAAATTGCCATTGTCTTATCAACATTGGAATACTTTACTCGACTCAATATATTCTTCCTGATGTGAAAGTCGACTCTCCGGGAAATAACGACCTTGCAATTTCCAGCACTTCTTGCTGCTAAAAGACCCAAGGCGTGTGCATGGGGAGAATGGAGATGGACTATTCTAACTGAGTTCTCTTTTATTATTCTTTTTAATCTATACGCCGCTATAAAGTCCCATTCTCCATGCATCTGGACTGAACAAACTTTTAAGCCTGTAGCTTTTGCTCTCTCTGCTAGAGGACTTTTAGGAGGACAGACAATTATGTTGTCGTAATCTGTTAGCCTCTCCGCTAAATAGAGAACCTGCTGCTGGCCGCCTCTCCAGGTTTTTGCTGAATCGATATGTAATACAGTATTCAATCTCTTTACATTAAAGTCTTACTTAAGATTTCTTTTACTTGCCTGCCAATCAATTCCGAGGTAAAGTTTTCCTGGATCAATTTATATCCATTTTCAGCAATTTTTCTTCGCAATTCTTCATTATCTTTTAATACCATAATTGCTCTGGCTAAAGAGTCAGCATTTGCTGGTTGGCAGAGGAAGATATTCTCTCTATCCACAAAAAATTCGAGAATGGCTGGAGTTCTTCCAGTAATTACAGGCTTCTTTAAAGATAGGCACTGAAAGACTTTATTGGGAACCACCCTCATTGCTTTCTCTGTATTCCCGAATATTCCAAGACAGATGTCTGCACGAGAAACTAGCTCTGGGAGCTCATTAAAAGGAACCCAGTTTCTTAAAACTGTATTTTTAAATTCCAACTCCTCAATCAACCCTTTAATCATTGGAAAAGTCTGTCCCGAGCCTATTAATTCAAAGCGAATGGTCTTATCTCTAGTCCCCACTATCCTGGCTGCTTGCACAATATACTCTATTCCCTGCAATGGGAGGAAGGAACCAAAAAATTGAACTATAAAATTACTTCCTTTTCTATTCTCTCCTTCGCCCCCAGTCTTAGATAGAGAAAATAGCTCGTCAGACACTCCTACCGGGACTCGGCTGAATTTACTTCTATTTATGCCAAATTCTCTCGCATAAAAGTCTGCATGAGCAAATGTATCTACCAGAACTATATTAGCAAGTTTGAAAGATAATCTGTCTATCTTAAAATTGTATCTTGATTGCATGGAATAAGCTGGCACTTTCTTCTGGTCGAGAACTTTTGTTTCATACCTTGAAACTAATGGGTCGAAAACTACGGGCTTATTGGTCAAGAGTCCAATTAGCTTGGCCAGGGGAACGTCTTTGTGCCGAAACGCAGGAACAAAAATGAAGTCATATTTTTTAAGAAAAAACTTAAGATGCTGAAAAAGTAGTATTGGATACCTGAGCCAGAATTTGAATTTTGACTTTGTATGGCATTCCACCACTTCTACGCCATTTTTTATAAGCCCTTCCTTGATAATTACATTTCGTATATATTTGGGATTGTACCCCCCAAAAAAGCAGACTCTCATTGTGCCTTCCTAATGTCCCGAGAAGTCGGGACTACCAGTCATAACGCGAAGCTTTGCTTCGCTATTCCTTCTAAATCATGGGTTCGATGAATCGAACCTCTACATTCTCCTGTAGCAGCAAAGCGTAAGCTTTGCTTCCATCCTCGCAGAGCTTCGCTCTGCCACTACATCTTTTAACCACACTCAGGATGAAGGGATACTTGTTGGGCTCGTTTGGGCGACCAAGGTCGCCCCTACGCGACTATGTGCTAAAGCACATAGCTTCCTGACAAAGTCCCGATGTATCGGGGCGGAATTAGAGCGAGGTTCTGGCCGAGTACCGTTAGAACTTATCCATCCTAACAGCACAAACGACTTTTCTTCAATGGCAGGAAAAATCTGACCTGGGCAAGTTAGAACAAGTTCTAACGGCACGAGCGACTCCGAAAACTATCCCCACCTTTAAAACCTGGGGATGAAGGGATAGTTAAAGGAGCTTTAATTCCGCCAGGTTTCGCCCCAGCGCTGGCGGAATTAGAGCGAGGCTCTGGCCGAGCGACTCCGAAAACTATCCCTTCATCCCAACTACCGGTTCCGTGAAACGAACCCTACAAAAGATTAATAAATTCTTTTTCTAACTTGTCAACGAGGTTTGACCACACATACTCTTGAATTTTCCTATAGCCTCTCTCTGCTATACGCTCTCTTAAATTTTTATCTTCAATTAGTTCTCTTATCTTTTTTGCAATTAGGGAAGGGCATCTAAAACGAAAAACGAGGGCAGTCTCTCCATCAATGGCGAAATCTCTCGTCCCGGAAGGAGAGCAGACTACTGGAACCTTGCAGGCCATGGCTTCAGCACAAGGGTTGCTCCATCCGGCTCTCTTCTCGGCACTAACAAAAATATCTGCTTGAGAGTAGAGTTCTGCCATTCTTTCCTGGGATAGAGCGGTGTAGAATGTAACTGGAACTCTGGTCTGGAGGGTCTGGCTCGCGTCGAGCCTGGGATTGCCGACGGGAGTATCGAATAGCAGAAGCCTTAAAGTAGGATATCTCTTGTACAACAACTTAACTGCCTTGATGACTTTCTGTATCCCCTTCCTCTTCTTGTAAATTCTCCCGTAACAGAGAATTTTTATCTGGTGGTTGTCCCTCTTTGTTTCTACAGGACGAAATAATTCCGGATTTATGCCACCAATTCCCTCAATACATTCTCTCTTATACGTTCGCCTTACCATCTCACATATTCTGGTAGAGTTTCCCATAATGAGGAATTTCTTGTTGCCGCATACTTTTCGATTATTTTTGTGCTCAAGAAGACAATAGAAAATTTTCTTATCAGCATTGGCTTGTTCTAAGTAATGAATACTCGAGTAGTCGCTGGATATTGCAATGTCATTCTCTTCTAAAGTGACCTGCTCTATGGGTCTTGTCTCACCGAAGAACTCCAGCCAGGTGGGACGACTTCCATCTGAATGGTAAATTCTGAAGGAGTGGCCTCTTTTTATGAAATTGTTCCCTATCTCAATATACCTTCTAACCCCTCCAAAAACTTCCAGATGTGGAAGTATGGCGGCTATTTTCAACAGATTCACCTCCTCGAGAGTTCCCAGAGTTTCAGATATTTCGTAAACACATAGAAGCTACCCATTACCGAAACGATGAGCCCATAAATCCCATCCAGATAACCTCTCTTGATTAAGTACATCTTGATGAATCTAGTGAGCGGTAGAAATAGTAAATCGAAGAATCTCGCTCTCTTACCATCTCTAAACATTTGTTCAGCAGACAGCGTACTGAACTTATCAATTCTACCTAAGTGATCGGATAAATTTTTATATGAATAGTGGTTTAAATAGGATTTGAGATAACCTTTCCTGCCTTCCAATACTACTGACTCATGTACGGTACGCTCGTTAAACCTTCCTTTCTCTTTCCGAAAGAGCCTTAATTTGTAGTCCGGATACCATCCACAATGTCTGATCCATCTGCCGAGATAGTGATTTCTTCTGGGTATATAGTAACCATTGAAGGATTGGAACTCGGAATTGAGAATTGTGAGGATTTCTTCTTTCAATTTTGCTGTAGCCCTTTCATCAGCGTCTACACTTAATACCCATTCATTGCTTGCTTTTTCTAAAGCCAAATTCTTTTGCTCAGAAAAATTTGTCCATTTGTTTTGAAATACTTTGGGGGTGAATTCCCTGGCAATTTCTACAGTCTTATCACTACTGAAAGAGTCCACAATTACAATCTCATCCGACCACTTCACACTTTCTAAACAGTGTTTAATGTTTTCTTCTTCATTGTAAGTGATGATAGTTACTGAAAGTTTGCTCATCTATTTTCCGATCCTGTCGGGCGACCACAGAGTGTCGCCCCTACGCTGAAATTCGAAACGCTCCGATGAATCGGAGCGGTTACCTTTTGTGGCGGTACCCTAAAGGGTGCCCGACCAGAATGACGGCATTATCCGAAGAGTCTCCAGTATATTCTGTGCCCCCAATGGAAATAAGAACATTTACGAATATATTTTCTGAGATTCGATTCGATCAATCTATCTCCTTTAGAATAAGAGAGAAAGAACCTGAGTTTGTCTGTAGCAGTTACGGGCGCTCCCCACTTTTGGCAAGACCTATTGAAGCGAGCCAGATTCTTGAGCTTGTCCATTAGAGTAAGGTTCCCCTTAATCTTTGAGCGATCGAAGTCAAGGAGATAGACTCGGATTTTCTCTCCAATAATCTGGATCAATACATTCTTAACATTTAAATCTGCATGGTATATTCCTGAGCTGTGCATTTTCTTAATGGCTTCTGCTAAGGAGTTGATTATCTCTCTCTTGCAAGATATCTTTTCCTTCATCGGTTTCTCGTTCAGCCTGCCCAGGTATTCTAATAAATTGACACTATCAGGAACCTCTTTATAAGCTATCTCTCCCTTATAGAGTGGACCGAAAATCCTTGAGACTCTTGCCGCAAGCGCTTCGGGAACCCGGACGCCTTTTTGGGACGCTGCTTCAAGGATAGCCAGTTCCCGAAATGGTCTTAAATTTCCAAAGAAGATGTCCCTGGTAATTTTACGAAATAATCCCCCGTGTTCATAATGCTTTATAAGCATCTTCTCCTTAGAACCTTTAATTGGAACGCAGGGAATTATATTCCTGCCCCTGAGTAAACTAAATTCTGGGGATGCTTCCCCTTCCCTTATCTTTCGCTGGAAGACTTTTTCTTGACCTAGTATTTGGTCTTTATACTTATCTCTTACCAAAAAGGTAGTTTTGCCTCTTACTACTTTCTCAAATTGTGGCAGAATTCTCTTGTTCAACTTCTTTTCTAACTTCTCCTATCGCCGAGTGCCCACAATCCAACTTCTCAATTTTCTCAAGCTGGGCTCGAACCGCTTTAAGGACATCTTCCACAGTGATCGATTTCATACAGGTTAGTTCTTTGCAAATTCTCCTCGAACAGGGACTGCAGGGCAGGTCTTTCTTTATTACCACGCGATCCCTCCCCCAGGGACGGCTCTGCTGGGGATCTGCAGGACCAAATAGAGCAATCACCGGAGTACCACTGGCAACAGCCACATGCATAGGACCTGTGTCGTTGCCAACGAATAACTTGCACCTCCGGCAAAGCGCAGCCAGTTCTTTGATACCTGTCTTTGCTATTATGGCTTTTTCTCTCATTAAACTTACTACTCTTCCCACAATTTCATCTTCTCCCAGCCCCTGAAAAATGACAACTTTTGCTTTGAATTCTCTAATCAGTATATCGGATAGTTCTGCATATCTTGGCTCTGGCCACCTCTTCGATTGCTTAAATGCTCCGGGATTGATACCTATCAGTAATTCCCCAAGTTTAACTCCTCTCTCTTCTAAAAACATTTCGGCCCAAACTTCAGCTTCTGGGCTGGGAGGTAAATAGGGCTCCCTTCTTCCGGGTACCCCTCCCAAGGAAAGGACGATGTTCAGGAACATATCTATGTTGTGAAGAGGAGTCTTGGGAAACTCTATTTTTCTGGTTAGAAGTAGATTCCTCAATGAATAACTATAGCCGATTCGCTCGGGAATTCCACTCAAATAGACAAAAAGAGCAGCCCGATAGGAACGTGGCTGCATAATTATGCCGATGTCGAAATTTCTATTCTTTAAGGACTGAATAAACCTAATCTTCCCCTTTAAAGTTCTCTCTTTGCCTCTCTCATCATAAATAATGATTTCATCTACATCAGGGTTGCCATCAAACACTTCACTTACCCAGGGACTGATTAGAAGGCTTATATGAGAGTTGGGGAATCCTTTTCTTAAAGCGGATAAGGCCGGGGTCATAAATAGTGAATCTCCAATCCAATTGACACCCTTAACTAAAATCTTGTCCATTTCCCTAAACGCGGAGCTTGCGAGGCTGTGTCATAATGTCATTGCGAGGAGCAAAGCGACGAAGCAATCTGACACGCAGTGTCATTGCGAACGAAGTGAAGCAATCTCATCACTGGGGCAGGAGATTGCCACGCCCTTCGGGCTCGCAACGACCCTTCGGGTCGGATTGCCACGCTCCCTACGGTCGCTCGCAATGACAAAAGGGGGTTGCGACACAGCCTCTTGCGCTCCGCTACTCCTTTTTAATGCAGAATCGCTCTAAAGCTACATTCTGCACAATTTAAAATTGTGCCTACAAATACATTCTACTCTTAAAGAAACGGACTGGAGGATTCCGGCGTTTTGGCGACTTCCTCTTCCTTCTTTGGCTTAGCTTTCCACCTGTTGTGAAACCACCACCAATGTGTGGGGTACTTCCGGACAAACTCCTCGATAACTTTGGTGACCTTGGCTGTGACTACCAGAATATCTTTCTCTTGATTACCGGATATCTCAAGTTGAACAGGTGGACCGATAATAACTTTATGCTTATTCGCTCCCTGACGCACGTTAAATATTGGGACTATTGGTGCACCCGTCCTTAA
>Ga0315289_10015477_pt1 | contig 10584 bp, 11 predicted proteins | sample YL17G11_40_MG_FD_203452 | JGI IMG/M metagenome (GOLD analysis project Ga0315289, IMG submission 203452) | Sediment microbial communities from Yellowstone Lake, YNP, Wyoming, USA - YL17G11_40 | ecosystem: Environmental > Aquatic > Freshwater > Lake > Sediment | place: USA: Wyoming | collected...
TTCCGAGGACTCACTAGAACACGGAATGTAATAATTAAGACGTTTGAAAGCTGTCCGAGCCTGTCGCACGAAGAAAGCTAGGTGATGCGTGCACCTGATTGAATCTCGTGATCGGTCGTGAGAAGTGCAAGCTTGCCATCTACCTCGGCTGCCAGGAGCATCCCTTGCGAAACCTCCCCAGCAAACTTCGCCTGCTTTAGGTTCGTAAGGAAGATGATCCTCTTTCCGACGAGCTCGTTCGGCTCATAGTACCCTACGAGACTTGACACGGTCTGCCGAGTACCAAGGCTCCCCAAGTCCACCAAGATCCTGTACAGCTTCTCCGTACGTTTGACCCGTTCGACGCTCGTAATGACACCCACTCGGATGTCCACCCTCTTGAAGTCCTCAAATGAGACCTCCTCGGCCAATCTCCTTCACTTGGCATCGCATGGGCCGTCTACCCCCTTATGAGGCTGACAAACGGTAGCGATTGATCTAAGCTCGAATTTGCCCCGTCCAAGTGGATCATTCCGCGGTTCTGTCAACCGGCTGGCGTCTGGAGACTCGAACACTACAGAACCGTCGACAGATCAGGCTCACATCTAGGCAAGCCTTATTAGGTTTCCAGAGTTGCAACACTATCTCAGTGAATTTCGTCTTGGCAAAGAAGAGAAAGAAAGGTAAGAAGTCAATCAAGAAGAAAGCAAGAAAGGCGGCCAAGAAACGCGTTGTCAAGCGGAAACCCGCTCCTGCTCCAGCACCCGCACCGGAACCCGTTTTCACTCCTGCTCCTGCAACTACTCCGAGCGCTCCGTCCGAAGGAACCTCAACGCCAACTTGGTAGTCGAAAGAACCTACCGATCTCCATTTTCTTGGAGTCAACTTCGCTAGCGGAGCTTCTCTAGCTTTTTGCTGACCATGGGGTCCTCTACGTTCTCCCAGCTCGAGCAACCGGCTAAGAGTCATAAAGACATCACGCTAGACGTGCATACCCGAGCCGATTTGATCCAAAACAAAGGCGAGCTGATCGACAATGGTTCTGACCGCCTTACGCGGCGAGCGCGACGACTTCTCATTGAGACTCTAGAATCCACTCTCGCCTCAGTTGATCCGCACCTACTGGTCTCAAGGATGGTCAAGAAGAAGAGAGAGAAGCTTCAGGTAGACGACCAGACCGTTCCTCTTGGTGATTACGACCGCATCTTCGTCGTAGGCGCAGGAAAGGCTTCGGGAGCGATAGCCGAAGCCCTTGAGCCAATCCTAGGGAAGTTGTTGGCAGGGGGGCTAGTTGTCGTCCCAACCGGGGAGCGATTACCAAAGCTCGGCCGGATACGATATGTCACCGCAGCACACCCGACCCCCGACATGAGCAGTGTAAACGCCGCAAAGGAAGTTTCCGCACTAGTGGAGCAACTGAACGATCAAGATCTCCTGATCTGCGCAATATCAGGAGGTGGCTCAGCACTCCTCTCCCTTCCGACGGAACCCCTGACCATTGAGGAAAAGGGAAGAGTTGCCCGATTGCTCATGAATGCAGGCGCCACGATAGTTGAGCTGAACACAGTCCGTAAGCACCTCTCAGCGATAAAGGGAGGCTGGCTGGCGAAGCACTCCAATGCCGGAAGAGTTCTGGGCCTCATCATCTCGGATGTGGTCGGAGATCGACTTGACTCGATCGCTTCAGGGCCGATCTCACCTGACTCCACCACATTTTCAGATGCAATTGCGGTCCTTCGAAAATACAGTCTCTGGGAATCGATTCCCAGCACTGCTGCAAGAATACTCAGCGAGGGAGCCAAAGGAAACATTCCGGAAACCCCGAAAGCAGGAGATCCCACCTTCGGAAAGGTCAGCTATCACTTTCTGGGAAACAACAGAATCGCATGTACCTCTGCGAGAAGATATCTGCGATCAAAAGGGATCAGAACAGAGATACTGAGCTCATCCGTCACTGGGGAGGCCCGCCACCTCGGCTCATTTATCGGCTGTTTGGCCAAACAGGTAGCCCAGTATGACGAACCATTCAGAAGACCGTGCGCATTCATCCTAGGAGGGGAATCCACAGTGACGGTTACAGGCTCAGGCCTCGGAGGACGAAACCAAGAGTGTGCAATGGCATGTTCTCTGGAGATTCAAGGTCTAAAGGGCGTTGCCATGGCGTCCATTGGAACTGACGGAATAGATGGATCAACTGACGCTGCAGGCGCTATCGCAGATGGGACGACCATTTTTCGATCTGTAGGTCTGAACCTCAAGTTCGATGAGCTCCTAGCCCAAAATGATTCCTACAGGTTCTTCTTGCCTCTCAGGGACCTAGTGATTACTGGAAGGACCAGCACTAATGTCAACGACATAGCAGTGGTAGTTCTACTCTAGCATCCGACAGTTGGCCTCCTGCCCCGGGTTGGGAGAAATTTCCTATTGCCGCCAGGGTCGCGGAACAGCCAAATATGACTCACAGATCACTTTTGCAACACTCAAAGCAGGAGGAGGAACGTGGTTGGATTTTCGATTAACACCACAGCAGGAACTGTTCAAGAAAACCGTGCGCAGTTTTTGTGATGAGAAACTGTTTCCCATAGCACGCGAAATCGACGAGAAGGAAGCAGGGATACCTGAAGAGATCATCAAAGAGATGGTCGAGCTCGGAATCTTTGGCGTGACAATCCCGGAGGAGTACGGTGGTTCCGCTAGCCCAGGTGAGGAGATGGTCTACGCTATGCTTGCGATCCACGAAATCGCTCGAGGCGAACTGTCCATGTCGCTTCCCGTGTATACGCTGTTGAATCTCGGATGGAGCTACCTGATTGTCCGGCATGGCACTGAAGAACTGAAGAAGGAACTTCTCCCCAATATCTCGTCGGGCAAGTGGTTCATCGGCATCTGCACCACAGAAGCAGGAGGCGGATCCGACCTAGCCAACATCAAGACCACCGCGAAGAAAGTCGGCAATGAGTACGTGATCAACGGCGAAAAGACCTACATCAGCGGGGTCGTTGAGGCAACGAAAAGGGGCGGCGGACATCTCACTCTATTCCGCACCGCTCCTGAACTCGGCAACAAGGGCATGACATTTGCGTACGTGCCAGCAAAAGCCCCCGGTGTATCCTACACGACCTTCCGGGACATGGGGCGCATGGGATTGTCCACGGGCGGTTTCTCATACAAGGACGTCAAGATCCCCGCGAAATACGTGCTTGGTCAAGAGAACAGAGGATTCTATGTCAACATGGAGGGTTTCAACGCTGCACGAACACTCGTCGCGAGCGCCTGCCTCGGAGGAGCTGAGAAATGCCTCGAACTCGGCGCAGACTATGTGAAACGTCGCGTACTGTTCGGGAGACCTCTTGCGAACTTCGAAGGCATCTCGTTTGAAATCGCTGAAGACGTAGCCGAACTTGAATTGGTGAAGAACCTACTACTCAAAGGAGCTTGGATGATCGATCAACACTACAAAGACGGAAGTTTCAGCAACAAAGAAATCAACCAGACAATCGCGATCTGCAAACTCAGAGCACCACTACTGGGCGTCGAGATAGTGAAGCATTCCATGATGTATCATGGCGCACTCGGCTACAGCAAGGAAAGCCCGCTGGAGATGTGCATGCGAGGCCTCATGTCATACGTCGTCGGAGCCGAGGGCGGAGCCAACATAATGAAGATCATCATCGCACGGGAACTCATGGGAGACGTAGCCATTCCCTACCGATGATGGCCACCCAATAGGGTGCAAGTCATCCCTCATTTCAGCCAAGATAGGTGAGAGCAAAGTATTCGGTCTGGAGATCGAACGTGGAACGGGTTGACGTTGCCGTCATAGGCGCCGGCCTGGCGGGCTTGTCCTGCGCATACACGCTTGCGAGAGCAGGCTTGGATGTGCTGGTCGTCGAACGAGGCGACTATCCCGGGAGCAAGAACGTCACCGGAGGCAGACTGTACATGAATCCCGTCAGGCGATATCTGCCTGAAATCTGGAATGAGGCCCCATTTGAACGGCACGTCACGAGAGAACTGCTCACCATGCTGTCAGAGGACACATCGGTCACTCTGACACTCCGTTCAGACACCTACGACAAGCCACCGTATCACAGCTACACTCTGATTCGACCCACATTCGACAGATGGCTTGCGGACAAAGCATCTGCTGAAGGCGCGGCAGTGATATCAAAATACAAAGTCGAACAGCTCGTACGAGAGAACGGGAAGATCATAGGGATAAGAGCTGAGGGCGAAGACATCGGAGCAAACGTCGTAGTCGCCGCGGACGGTGCCATGTCCTTCATCACAGAAGAGGCAGGTCTACGCTCCAAACACGATCCGAAGCACTTTGCGGTTGCGGCAAAAGAAACGATTGAGCTACCCAGGAAGACCATTGAAGACAGATTCCATCTTCGCGGAGATGAGGGCGCAGCCCAGCTCTATTTCGGAAACGTAACCAAAGGCATGACTGGCGGGGGATTCCTCTACACGAACCGTCAAAGCATCTCCATTGGAATCGTAGTGGGAATTGGTCCACTGATGACCAATCCACAACACCTTGAGACGTTTCAATTAATGGAAGAGTTCAAACAGCGCCCAGAAGTCGCCGCCCTCACCGAAGGCGGAGAGACAGTCGAGTATTCTGCCCATACGATTCCTGAGGGAGGGGTTGAGTCTTTACCAACTTTGTATGACAACGGAATCCTAGTTGTCGGCGACGCAGCAGGCTTTGCGCTCAATATGGGGATCGTGGTAAGAGGAATGGACCTCGCCATTGCCTCCGGAGTAATCGCAGCCGAGACCATCAAAGCCGCGAAGAAACGGGGCAATTACTCCGCCGCCTCGCTTGCAGAGTATGAGAGCAGGCTAAACAACTCTTTCGTAATGAAGGATCTTCACACGTTCAAGAATATCTGGAAGGTGCTCAATAACCCAAGGATGTTTGACAAGTACCCGCGCGCGATCAGTACCCTGCTGACAGATCTGATGTTCATCGGGCCTGACCCGAAACCGAGGCTCTCATCGACGACGCTCAAGCATTTCAGAAAGCATTTCCTCAACCTGTCGACCTTGAAGGATGCACTGAGACTTCTCACAATATAGAGGAAGAGGCTCATGAAGGTCGAAGAGAAATTGGGAAAGAACGTGTTCAAAGTCGATAAAGAAGGACACATCAAAATAGATCACAAGATCTGTCGCGTGAAATGCGAGTCAAAGTACTGCCTGTTCGTGTGCCCCGCGAAGGTGTACTCGCTTGACGAGAATGGCGACGTGCGTCCAAACCCTGATGGGTGCCTAGAGTGCGGCGCCTGCGTTCTAGCATGCATCGAAGAAGCACTGACCTGGCACTATCCGAAGGCGAGCTTCGGAGTGCAGTACCGATTCAGCTGAGACGAAAAAGTCATCTAATCCAGATAGCTTTGCGGAGCATATTAGACCAAATCGTCTGAGATGAGAATACTTGCACGTTATAGCATGCATGAAACAGGTAGTCGACCTTCAACAGATCAGAATCAAGCGAGACACTCGTGAACCCGTACTTGAGGGTCTGCCAGTTCTCTTTGGAGACTTTGACAAGAATGCACTCGAGGAAGCCGTGAAGATCAAGGAGACGCATGCGGCAAAGGTCACCGTATTGTCAGTCGGATCGGGCAAGCTCAAAGACACGGTGCTCGAAGCACTTGCGATGGGTGCCGATGAGGCGTGCATAGTCGTCGACTTGGCCTGTGAAGGCTCGGACACTGGTGCCTCCGCACTGACACTTGCCAAGGCGATCGCGAAGATTGGTGCATTCGATCTGATACTGGTTGGAGAAGGGTCGGCCGACAACTACTCGGGCCAGATCGGCTCAAGGATCGCTGAGATCCTGAACATTCCACAAGTAACCTATGTCAGAGAACTGTCGATCGAAGGCAATACGATTACTGCCGTCCGCGACGTGGAGGGAGCGCTCGAAGTCGTGAAAGGCCAGATGCCTTTGGTCATCTCGGTCACCAGTGAGATCAACAAGCCTCGAAGGGCACCACTAGCCCAAATCCTTCGAGCCTCTCGTAAGCCTCTGAAATCGTGGACTTTGAGCGATCTGGGGATCGATCCAAGTAAAGTCGGCTCAGGCACATCTGCGATCCAAGTAGTCACCAACTTGGCACCGCAACAGGAGCGGAAGGGCGTGATCTTCGAAGGGGACGTGGATGAGACGGCTGGAAAGTTGGTTGACGCTCTTCGCAAGGAGGGAGCGCTGCAATGACGCCTGGAATCCTCGTGTGTTCAGAGACCGACGAAGGTGCCTTGGAACTTCTAACGAAGGGCCATGAGCTTGCCAAGCAGCTCAACTTTGAGCTTTCCGCGGTTGTGCTGGGCGACAGAAACGACAAGACCGTCCAATCCTATTTCGAGTACGGTGCTCAAAAGGCGCTTGTGATTCCGAACAGCAGCTTTGGAGCACTCGACGCAGAAACCTATGCTAACTTATTGCATGAAATCGCCAAAGACAACGGACCAGATATCCTCTTGATTAGATCCAGTAGGCTCGGCAAGGAAACTGCTGGGCGTGTAGCACAGAAACTCCAAGCCGGCTGCATAACCGATGCGATCGGTTTGAACGTGAAGGGTCAGGATCTGGTGGTCGACAGGTACGCTCTAGGAGGCAACACAATATCTTCGGAGATCATCAAGACTGAGAAGAAAGTTATCTCAATCATGCCCAGAACGTTTGAGGCACAGAAGTCGCCGGTGCAAGGCAAGTTCGAGAAGATCGATCTCAAGATCCCACCTCAACGAATACAGTTGGTCGAACGTAGGAAGAAACTCGGGGAATCGGTCAACATAGAATCAGCTGAGACTCTCGTCTGTGTAGGAAAGGGAATCTCGAACAAGGAAGACTTGACCATGATGACTGAACTCTCCACTCTGCTGAAAGGAGAACTCGGATGCACCCGGGCACTCTCCTCAGACTATCATTGGATCTCGGAAGACAGGATGGTCGGGATCAGCGGCAAGAGATGCAAACCGAAGCTTAACGTTTCAGTCGGAGTCTCAGGACAGATCCAACACACAGTTGGGGTCATGAGTTCAAAGCTAATCGTTGCGATCAACAAAGACAAAGAGGCACCGATCTTCAAGATAGCAGACTACGGAATAGTTGGCGACCTCTACCAAGTAGTCCCCAAGCTCATTCAGAAGATCAAATCGCTCGGAACCTAGCTCAACTCGACCGCATCAGATTGGCTTCTGCCCACCCGAAACCCCGCTCCAAAGCCCGCACGTTCAGATCAGCAGAAGCCTTTGGCGCAACTTCCCCAACGCTCGATTTGAGACTCTCAAGCCTCACGATCTTTGTGAGTGCCGCAACCGCCCCGAGCATCACCATGTTGGCAACCAGAGTCTTCTTGAATTCGTCCGCTGCGAGCTTTGTTGCTGGAACGCGGTACATTTCTCCTCCGGCACTCGCAGGGATGCTCGTCACCAAGTCGGCGTCTACAAACAACGCGCTTCCGGGTTTCGTGTCGACTCCGTATTTGTCGAACGATTCCTGAGACATAGTGATCGTCACGTCTGCTGAGATCACTTTCGGGTAGTCGATCTTCTCGTCTGAAATGATGACCTCTGATCGTGCTGAACCTCCCCTGGTCTCGGCGCCGTAGGATTGTGTCTGAACTGCCTTCTTGCCTTCGTGAACTGCGGCAGCATGTCCTAGAACGATTCCGGCCAAGATTACGCCTTGGCCGCCGAAGCCCACGATTCTGATCTCAGTTCGTGTCACGATTCGCGGCCTCGAATAGTTCCGCATAGAGTCTGGTTAGCTCGGGCGCTTCGACATCCACGAACTCTCCCACGACGAATTTGCCAGAGATGTCCTGTTCTGACATTTCGCGTGCTTTTTCGATTGTGACGGATTGTTTCTGGAACCAGCGGATCATCTGGACGGGATCCGTGATCCCGATGCTGCGACCGTAGTGGACCGGGCAGTGTGATAGCACTTCTAGGAATGCGAAGCTGTCCCGCGTCAATGCTTTCTTCATTGAGGCGACGAGCCTGGCGACGTGGTAGGTGGTCCACCTTGCAACATAGGTGCCGCCAGCCGCGATGACGAGTTTTGACAAGTCAAATGGCCTCTCCAGATTCCCGAATGGCGTAGTTGTCGTCTTGGTTCCCCGCGGCGTTGTGGGTGCTACTTCCCCGCCTGTCATCCCGTAGATCATATTGTTGACGCAGATCACTTTGATGCCGATGTTTCTGCGAGCGGCATGTATGAGGTGGTTGCCGCCAATTGCGGAGGCGTCTCCGTCCCCTGTGAATACCACAACCTCAAGCTCTGGATTGCCAAGCTTCACTCCGGTCGCGAAAGCGATCGGACGACCGTGAGTCACGTGCAGTGTGTCGACATCAAAGAAGGGGCTGGGTATCCAACCACTGCATCCGATTCCTGCCACACATACGATCTTCTGCTTTCCGATGCCAACCTCGTCGACTGCCCTCAGAAAGGATTGCGCAATGATTCCATTGCCACAGCCTGAACAGTGCGTGTGAGGCTGCGCGCCCTTACGTATGTACTTCGCCAGCGGATGAGCCATCTCAACAGACAAACTCAGCGCGCCTCCTGAGTCACATGCTTCATCACGTAATCGGGCCTATGTAAGGTCGCGAGAATCTCCGGAGCGAGGAAGATCGCCTCCGCGTCATCGGGAACTGCCCTCTCTATCTCAGGGAAGAGTTGCCCCAAGTTGTTCTCCAACACTATGACCCGCTTGACCAGTTTGAGCGCCTCCTCCATGTCTCTTGCCGGAAACGGCCACAAGCCAATCGGCCTCACCAGTCCAACCCTGATGCCTTTCTTGCGCGCCTTTCTCACAACATACTCGGCGGTTCTTGCACAACTTCCGTACGCCACAAGCGCGATGTCGGCGTCTTCCATCATCACTTTCTCAATGCTCGAAATCTGACCGGTGTGGGACGCTATCTTCTGATTGATTGTCCGCACGATCTTGTCGATTGCCTCGGGAGCACTTGCCTGACGCATCCCGTGTTCATCATGCGAGGAACCGGTTACGTGAGCTGCGAATCCTTTCCCAAAGATCGGCATTGGAGCAACTGATGGGCTGAGAAAACCTAGAGCTGCCTCTTCCGCGTTTGATGATGCCTTTCTGTTGGTGATTGTAAGAGAGTCTTCTTCGGGAATAATGACTTCTTCGCGCATGTGGCCGACCGTCTCGTCCGCGAGCACGATCACGGGCGTTCTATATTGCTCGGCGAGATTGAATGCACGTATTGTCAGGTCAAACATCTCTTGCGCAGAGGAAGGAGCAAGAGCGATGATGTCGTACTCTCCGTGACTGCCATGCCTCGCTTGCACAACGTCGCCTTGCATGGGCGCCGAGACGATTCCAGTGCTTGGCCCTGCTCGTTGAACGTCCACGATCACACATGGCGTCTCAGTCATCACCGCATACCCTATGTTCTCCTGCATCAGGCTGAAACCTGGACCTGAAGTTGCGGTCATCGCCTTCAGACCCGTCCAGGAAGCCCCGATCACGCTGCCGATTGCCGCAATCTCATCTTCCATCTGAATGTACACGCCACGAGCCCTCGGAAGAAGCTGAGACATCTTCTCCGCAATCTCACCTGCAGGAGTGATCGGATAGAAGGCGAAGAATCGACAGCCTGCGGCAACCGCGCCTAGGGCACAAGCCTCGTTTCCTTGCATGAAGTAGGTTCCTGGTTCTATGAGCACGAAGATCTAGACTCCCCAACGAGGAATATCGCAAGGTCGGGACAATAATACTGGCATATGCGACAAGCGGTGCACTTGGTTGGGTCGATGACCTCAGGCGGATAGATGCCTTTCTTTGCCATGTGACTGCTGGTCTTGAGTATCTTGACCGGACAGAAATCGATACAGATCCCGCACCCTTTACAGAGATCTTCGACTATCACTATGTTTGAATTGCGGGGATTCTTGTCCATCCTACGCCCCTTCCGTGCTAAGAAACCTGACCCCTAAGCCAGTTTTGCCGTTCTCCAAGCTAGATAGTGGCCTTCTCAATGCGTGGGCCGACGAATTTGCATACGGGTCTAAAGCTCTAACGGTTGTCAACCGATTCTGCCACTTCGCAGGAATGACGCCCTCTCAACTCGGCGACTTCCAAGGCAAAGCTCGCAGAAGCAAGAACCCTGATGGTGAATAAAAGGTATTGAGCATCCTGAGGAAGTGACTTAACGGCCAACAGCTGAGACGCAGCGCCAAGATGCGATACGTGAACATCCTTCGAAGTTACATGATTTACTACGGAGATTGTTTCAGCATACGAGACTCCGAAGGTTCCACCGCGAAAGATGAAGAAACGATAGCGAACGCTTGGGTTTCGATATCACTGTCGCAGGGATCTTGGCTTTGTGTTTGCGGAGGACTCGCCAGCCACCGTTTATGGAGTAGACGCTTGTCCTTCCAGCCTCGCAATTCTTAGCGAGTGTTTGCCGGGGTTTGAGTGGGTTTGGTTTAGGGGCTCCGCTGTGGCGCGGTTATGGTAAAAAAAGGAAGGTTAAGGGATCTACGTGCGATCCCTTACTTGATCAATACTGGTGTGTTGAAGTTTTTCTTTCGTAGCAGCCAGACTGATGCCGCGA
>Ga0315289_10015478_pt1 | contig 10583 bp, 5 predicted proteins | sample YL17G11_40_MG_FD_203452 | JGI IMG/M metagenome (GOLD analysis project Ga0315289, IMG submission 203452) | Sediment microbial communities from Yellowstone Lake, YNP, Wyoming, USA - YL17G11_40 | ecosystem: Environmental > Aquatic > Freshwater > Lake > Sediment | place: USA: Wyoming | collected...
TGTCAATCTATCTAAACCTATGAGCAGTTTCAATGCAACAGGATTTGCCTGCAACACAACGCATCAAATCTCAATAATGACAAAAGACCATCTGGGAAACATAAACACTTCTGCTGTAAATTCAACAGTAACAACATCAGTATGTACAGAATGTACATCAAATTGGACTAACATAACAACTCCTTGGGTGAACTTGACTTGCTCAGGCAGTCAAAGAAACCAGACCAGGAATATTACACAATATGATGCTAACGGATGCAATTTAACAACCACAACATTCTATCAATATCAGCTTGTTGGTCCATTATGGACAAACTCATCATGGACTAACTTTTATAATATCACTTCCTGCTTAGCAGGAGATTATTATACACAAGAAAAAAACAGGACTCAAGGTGATAGTTATGCATGCGCTACTCCTATAGTGTATAAAGAGCAGCAAAATCAGACATGTGATTTCTGCACTCCAAATATAACAAATTCACCTTGGAGTTCATGGACAAACTTAAGCTGCTCAGGAACTCAAAGAAACCAATCCCAAAACAGGACACAATATGATTCAAACAATTGTTATGCGCAGACCGGGTTGCCTTCTGATAATGTTACAAACACAACACTATATCAATATCAACTAGTTGGACCAACTTATGCAAACACTTCATTTGGCTCATGGTATAACATAAGCTCATGCCAGGCAAATGATACAAAACAACAGGCAAGAAATGCAACACAGTTTGATACTTATAGATGTGCTGCAAACACAACAGTCTATCAATATAACACAACCCCTTGTGATTTCTGCACTCCAAATGTGACAAATACATCCTGGAGTCCATGGACAAACTTAAGCTGCTCAGGAAACCAGAGAAACCAGTCGCAGAACAGGACACAATATGATGCAAACAGCTGCTATCCAAAGACAGGACTTGTATCAGATAATGTATCAAATATGACCTACTATAACTATACCCTTGCAGGACCTTTCTTAGCAAACACTTCATGGGGTTCTTGGTATAATACCACATCTTGCCAATCAAACAATACAGTACAGCAGGCAAGAAACTTAACTCAGTATGATACATATAGCTGTGCAGCAAATACAATCTTCTATCAATACAACACAAGTGTATGTGATTATTGTACACCTTCATGGGTATGTGTTGACTACAACCAAAGCGGATACTGCAACAAAACCTCAGACTCAAATACTTGTTATTCACGGACAGGATTAGCTTCAGACCAATATTCTGGAAATTATTCAGAGTTTGGAGTAATCAATATCAACCAGAGTAAGACTGTAGGCGAGGCGCTTGGCGGATTTAATACTTCAACAGGTACAGTAACAAATTCTACAATCAATTCTTCAACAATATCTTCTTTCAGCCTTGTAATTGAAGGGGTCAATGCATCAGAATATAACAGGTTAATTGGATCTTTAGAGGTCATATTTACAACAGTGGTGCAGAACATTACTAAGAAGATTGCTGAATTTGATTTTAATTTCTCAAGCGGAGATATAAATTTCAGCGAAATGAAAATAGAACAGCCTAAGAATATCAGTGAATCAACAAAAGGATATGTAATCATCAAAGGACTGAATATAAGTAACCTAATCAACCAGACTAAGACCCTGTATCTAAATAAGATTGACGCTTTGCTGGATTGGGTATGCATCAAGGATGCTGATATTAATGATATATCTGAGATTACAGCAAGCTGCACAGGATCAAATGAGCATCAGGTACAATGCAATGGCCAAGTATATGACGGAAAGTATACCTGCACTTATATTTCTGCATCAGATCAGTATAAGATAACAGGATTGCAGCATTCAGGAATAATCCAGACAGATGCTCCGCCTGCAGCCCCTTCTACTGGAGGTGGCGGAGGAGGAGGCGGTGGCGGAGGCGCAGCAACCCAGATATACACTATAACCTTGACTGAATCAGGAACAACACAGGTTTTAAAGAAAGGAGACAAAATAGGCTACACCTTTAAAGGAATATATCAAACAATAACTTTAACAAGCATTTCATCAGGCTCTGCAAGGATAACTCTAAGCTCAGGCATAGCTTATACAATGCCAGCAGGCCAGTCTGTGCAAAGAGACTTAAACAATGATGGAACGAATGATATAGAAATAAAATTTGTAAGTGTAACCTCATCTACAGTAACATTATCAATTAAATTAGTTGCAGAAGAAAAGCCTGCAGAAGTCCAGGCTCCAACTTTAATACCTGAAGAAAAGCCTGCAGAAGTCCAGGCTCCAACAAAAGAAGGAGAGATTGTAGTAATCCCAGCCCCAACATTTGGAGAAAAAGCTGCAGAAGCGCAGCCTTCTGTAATAATGGGGATTCCTTCATTAATAGGAAAGAAAATCATAGAAAAGATGGAAGCAGTTGGAATAACTCCTGATTTAGCGAATTGGATAATATATTCTATAATAACTACAATAGTAATTCTAGCAGCAGTTATATTGCTAAGCCATAGGATGAGAAAATCACCTCCAAAGCATTTAGGGCACATCAAGCATCATGAGCCTAGCCATACAGAAGGTCATGCGCACCACGCTCCGAAATCCCACTATGGAGTTATATACAGGTCATACAAGGGTTTTCATGTAACGCATCATAGCGCTCACAGGATTCCAGAGCACCATGGAACACATCACATAATACATAGAAAATAAACTCAAAGCACTAATTCTTTTTTACAAATCTTATCTAAAGGGCATCCAGCACATTTAGGTTTTTTTGTGCAGTGGTTTTTTCCTAATTCAACAATCAAAGCATGGTATTCACTGAACAATTTCTCTTTCTTAGGAAGTGAGTTGTGAAATAATTCTTGCATTTCATCATAACTGCATTTTTCCCTGCAAAAGCCTAATCTTGAAAATATTCTTTTTGTATATGCATCTATCACAAACACAGGTTTTTTAAAAGCATAAAGGAGTATGGAATCAGCAGTCTCAGGCCCAATGCCTTTTACATCCAGCAGCTCTTTTCTCGACGGATTTTTATTTTTATTAAAAAAATCAGCGACAATTTTCAACCTTTCTGCTTTTTGGTTGTAATAGCCAGACGGCTTTATAAGTTTTGCAAGCTTTTCTTTGTTTATTGATTTTATTTTTTCTATTGACAGGACTTTTGCCTTATTAAGGTTGAAAATTGCCTTTTCAACATTTTTCCATGAAGTATTCTGTGTGCAGATAGCTCCAGCAATTATCTCAAATCTCTGCTTCTCATTTATCTTTTTGCCGTGATAGGTGGGATGCAGCTCTCCTTCAAGCGTGGTTGGCCACCATTTTTGGGGCCCAAATCTTTTATGTAGTAAATTATAAACTAATTGAATCTTATCCATAGGGAATAAAAATAAAAACTACTTAATAAATTGTTTTATTTTGATAAAAAGAAATTCTAGCTAATCAAAACAGCATTAACCATTCCAACCTGTCCAGGCCTTGAAGTGACTCTTGCTTTTCCCTGGTCTGTATCAACAACACACCCTTTAGTTATAATATTTCTTCTTACGAAATGCCTGTTTGCTGGATTCTCAACAACTGTTGTTATAATTGCCTTAGAATAGGTCTTTGATTTAGGATTATACAAATTCACAATATTCGTTCTAAGCAACTTTTGTTTTTCTCCGCCGAATTTTACACCTACAACCTTTCTCTTTACTTTTTCATCTAACTTTGTTAGAGCAGGCTCTCTTCCAATCTCGAACAGCCTTTTCTTTCTGTAATTAATATATCTTCCGCCGGATGCTTTTCTCCTTGATCTTGTTTGAATTATAACCATTTTTGTTCTAGGTCTGAGAATAATAAAACCTTTAAAAATCTTACTGTTTTAGCCGTCTTTTTAGTAAACTTTAAATATAAGGCAGGGATTTAAAAACCTGAATTATTGTTTTTTACGAGGTGTGTATACAAAATGGAACCAACTAGACCTTTGGATGCTTTGAACAAGGCGCGAGATAAAAGGGTAATGGTAGATTTGAAAAACGGGAGACAGTATATAGGGTCTCTTAACGCATTTGACATCCATATTAATATAGTTCTTCACGATGCTGAGGAATTGGTTGACGGAGAAGTCAAAAGAAAGCTCGGCGTCGTTTTCATAAGAGGAGATACAATAACTGTAATTTCTCCAGAATAAAAACAGCAAAAAGTGATTAATAATGAAAGGAACTTCATCGCACGGAAAGAAAAGCGGAAAAAAGAATATGATTTACTGCAGGCGGTGCGGTAAAAGGACGTATCATATAAGGAAGAAGAAGTGCGCTAGCTGCGGTTTTGGTAAGAGTTCTAAGCTGAGAAGTTACAGTTGGCAGAAAAAGAAGTGATTTTTATCCTTTTTTCCTAAATTTTTTGGTTTTCTTTGACAATTTTAAAAACTTAAAATAAAATAGATTTATAAATAAAAACAAAACTATCTTCTATAACCTAAGCAGCCTATTACTTTTATGCGGAGGTGCCGGAGTGGCCAAACGGGATAGGCTTAGGCCAGTCAACAGGTGTGATGAGCTTAACAGCTGTGATTGCAAGACACCTATTGGGTTAGTCCCTACAGGGGTTCGAAACAGCTTTTTGCAAAAAGCTGGCGAAAGTCCTCTCCTCCGCATTTTTATTATTTCTTTTTAGTCAAAAGGTTTATAAACCAATTAATAGATACTATCTATATATCCTAAGGGGGCTGTTAATATGATAAAAAACAAATTTGCTAAGTCTAAAGTATTGTTAATTATAGGCATAATCTTAATTGTTGTTCTAGCAACAGCTGGAATAGGATTATTCGTGCTTTTCAGCGATACCACCCTTCCTGCAGTTCTAAAATATGAATCAGGAGAAGTTTATGTTGATAATGGCAAGGGATATAATCAGGTAAGTTCTGACACAAATCTGAAATTAAATTCAAAAGTTAAGACTGGAGCAGACGGAGCTGCTACTCTTGTATTATTTGAATCATCTATAACTGATGTTGAGCCAAATACTGAAATAAGCATAGAAAAGCTTGTTCAAGAATCTCCAAAACTAAAGCAGACCTCAGGAACAACATGGAACAAATTTACAAGCCTTTCTGGAATGGAATCAATGGAAATTGAGACACCATCAACAGTAGCTACTGTTAGAGGTACAGGCTATGAGGTCAGTATGGACGGAGTTAAAGTAAGCGATGGAACAGTAGAAGTCCGGGCAGAAGGCGAAACTTATACGCTAAATGAAGAAGATGCTGTTGTAAAGGAAAAAGGAAAATGGCAGAAAAGGAAATTGACACAAGAAGAAATGGAAAAGATGAAGAAAAAATTGCAGAAATCAATAGAAACCTTAAAACAATTAAGGCTTGCTCAGATAGAAAAGCACAAAACTTTATATGAAAAAGCTAAGCAAATTGCTAATTTCACTGATGAGAAAAGGGACAGGTACTTTAACCAGGTTGATTCTGGGAAAAGGGACCCTGATCAAGATTTTGCAATGATAAAAGACAGGCTTCCTATAAAACATCCTGCTTTGGAAAAAATCATAGCTATATCTAAAGCAATACAAAAAGAGAACAAAAAGATTGAGAAACTAGAGTCAATAAAGAATAAAGTCGCTGAATCTGAAACAGATTTGACTTCAGAAGAAGATTTGAAAGATGAAGAAGCATTGAACAATCAAATAGACGATGAAACAATAGACAGCGATGCAAGGAATTTGATTTAATCTTTAACAGAAAGGTATGAAGTTTAAGATGAATAAGAAATTATTATTTCTAAAGACAGGGCTAGCTTCTGCATTAATACTGTCTTTTTTATTTTTAACAGGGGTATTTTCTAATATCCAGTTGAAATTAGTTGACAATCTTTATGGCGGAAAACAGCCTTTAGACAGCATTGTAATTATTGGGATAGATGATAAAAGCATCCAGGAAATAGGAAGATGGCCTTGGAACAGAGAAGTTTTTGCAGAACTTATGGGCCATCTGCATAAAGCAAAGGTTGTTGGAATAGATATCGGCTTTTTTGAAAGCTCTGATAAAGAAAGTGATGATTTACTGGCAGAATCTATAAAAAGCTCCAATAATGTTGTTCTCGCATTAGAATACACCTCTTTTTCAGACAACCAAGGAAAGCTGTCAAAAGCAAAAGAAATTCTTTTACCTATAGACTCAATTAGAGAATCTGCAAAATCAATAGGATATATTAATGTCATAACAGATGGTGATGGCATAGCAAGAGCAGTTAACAATGTTTTTTCAGATGAATACAGCTCCTTTACTGCTGAGATTTACAAACTATACCTAAATAGGGATTTCAATGACAACTCAGCTAGATATCTTGTAGATTTTATAGGCCCTCCAAAAACATTCACCCATTACTCTATCTCTGATGTAATAAACAGCAGGGTATCAGATGAGCAGTTCTCTTCAAAAATAGTGTTAATAGGAGCCACAGCGCATGATCTGCATGACGAATTCATGGTTCCTACAAGCAAAGGCACAGAAATGGCAGGAGTTGAAGCTCATGCAAATGTGCTTCAGACAATGATAAACAACAATGAGCTAAAACAAGTCCATTGGCTCATAACTATACTGCTTATACTGTTCTTATCTTTGTTAATCTCTTTTATTGCTGAAAAGACAAAACATATCATTTCAGCAGCCTTGATGGTTGTATTGACAATAATCTACCTTTTTGTTTGTATAATCATATTTGAGAAAGGAACTATATTAAATATCATATATATTCCACTATCTATGTTTATCTCTTATATCTCTTATTTAGGTATATCCTATAGTTATGAAAAAAAGGAAAAAAAGAAAGTCACTGAAGCATTTGGAAAATATGTCTCTCCAGTACTTGTTAAAGAGATAATGAAGGATTACTCCAAGCTTAAGCTTGGAGGTGAAAAAAGAGACATAACTATCCTATTCTCAGATATAAGGGATTTTACATCAATATCTGAAAAAATGGCTCCAGAAGAGCTTGTAAGGCTGCTTAACCAATATCTTTCTGAAATGACTGATATCATAATAAAGAACAAAGGCCTTGTTGATAAATATATAGGAGATGCTATAATGGCTTTCTGGAACGCTCCTCTGGATGTAAAGAATCACTCAGAGATGGCATGTCTATCTGCTCTTAATATGTTTAAAGGCTTGAAAAAGCTCCAAAAAGAATGGGCTTCTCATAATCACCCTTACATAAACATAGGCATAGGCATTAACACAGGTCCAGCTGTTGTAGGCAATATGGGATCAAAAGAAAGGTTTGATTACACTGCAATGGGTGATACAGTAAACCTTGCTTCAAGGATAGAAGGATTAACTAAATATTACAAGGTTAATATCCTGATAAGCCAAAACACCTACAATTTAGTTAAGTCTGTATTCTTATGCAGAAAAATAGACTTGGTAGCAGTAAAAGGCAAAAAAGAGCCAATAGTCATCTATGAGCTTATATCCCCTATCAACGAATCAACTGAGATCCAAAAAAAGCTTGTTCAGGATTATGAAAAAGCCTTTTCTTTATACTTCAACAAAGAATTCTCAAAAGCATTATCTTTATTCAACATCCTGTCTAAAGAGGACGAATCTTCAAAAGAGTTTGTCTTAAGATGCAAAGAATTTGAAAAAAACCCTCCTGAAACCTCTTGGAATGGGGTTTGGACAATGAAATCTAAATGAAATTCCACTATTTTTTAACTATGCCTTTATCAAATCCTTTAGAAATCCCTCATTTTTAATAAAACTGCGTTGAAAACACTTAAAAAATCTAAGAATATTATTCTATAAAGAATATCTTTTTTATATTTAAAAACATATAAATCCTATTTTTAGTGTTATAAGAGACTCTATTTTTATTCTTATAAGAATAAAAATCAATCTTTATTTTTATCGTCGGAAAATTTTAAATTATCGTCTTAAAAAAATCATCTGCTAGCAACACCCCTCTCAGGTTTATAAGTATACCAGTATACAAAAAACCTCATTTGTATACTGACTTGTATCATCTCTAAGCCAAAAAACAACCCTTTACCATTTTTTTTATTTTAGAGTAACAACGAGTTTAAAATGCGAAATTCAAAGGAAATAGCCAAAAATAGAGAAATAGCCCTCAAATGCTCAAATTTTGTTGCGAAAGCTTTTTAAATTAGGTATCATTAATTAACTATACCGGTTTAAAGTCCAAGTTGTAAGACTATAATATATATAGGCATCTATATATATTTAATGAGAATAAATATCGGACTTGCTTGGACATTGGAAGATAATAAATAAGTAATAACAAAAAAAAGAGAACCTGACTTTTAATGGTTCTTCAATTGATAGCCCAACAACATATAGAAAATTAGATAGCCCAACAAAAACAAAAATAAACACTGGAGGTGTTTAGAATATGAAAGCTATAAGGAAAATTATTGCTTTAGCTACAGGCGCAACAATGGTCGGAGCGACTATTATGGGCGCAATGGCAGCAGACCTGGCTGATTACCCAAAGCCATTTGTAACTGACTGCTCGTTTAGCGGAGCAATAGTAGTAGGAAAAATGGCTAATGCTGAAGACGTTGCTGGAGCAACAGATATCGGTACAAAATTAGCTATATCTGGAACAGCAAGCGCAAGCAGCGGTACAGCTGGTTCTATTGCAGTTTCAGGAGATTCTTGGCAGGTAAAGACAAGCTCTAAAGTATTAGAGATAGGAGATCCTGTACAAAACATAACTAGTTATATCTCAGATGGAGATTTGAATGCTCTAGCTGATGGAACTTTCTCAAATAACAAAGGAAGCTTCCCTTATGAGCAAGAGCTGAGATTTGGACCTATGGGAGTAAATAACTACGAAGATGACGATGATAATGTAGGAGATATGCTATATATAGTAGACAGTGCTAACTTTATCAACTATACATTAGACTTTACAACAACTGCTGAGTCTGATGTAGACACAGATACTTCTAAGACATTGAAAGACTTCAGGAACAAAAAGCTAAGCATACTTGGAAGAGAGTATAGCATAGTTAAAGCAACAAACAGCTCTGGAACAGAATTAAGGTTAATGGCTGGTGCTGTAAACGACATACTTGAACAAGGACAGACAAAAACCTATACAATTGATGGAAAAGACTATGAAGTTGAACTAAGCTATGTAGGTACAACAAATGCTGTAAGCAAAGCTAAATTCAAGATAAATGGAGTGACAACAGACCTTCTTGAAGAGTCTGATACAGATACTGTAGCAGGAATCGAAGTTGGAGTTAAAGACATAATGGAAGAAGAAGCAGGAGAAGTTACAGCAGACCAGGTAGAATTCTATCTAGGAGCTAGCAAATTAATCCTGAAAGACACAAACATCGGAGACGCAGCATCAAGCAATAAATTGACAGTAGGAGATGAAGAGATGGATGACGTTGCTGTTATAATGACTGGAACTGCTACATCGTCTCTCACAAAGCTGGACACAATAAGATTAGTCTATACAGCAGATGACGACTACTTTCTCCATTCAGGTGAAAAAGTGTCTTCAAAGATGGAAGAACCTCAGGGTTTGATCAACTTTGATATCGGCTACGAAGGATTGACTACTGAAGAGAAAGATAATATAGAGTTTGTTGGATCTGGAGATAAGAAATATGAGCTTAAATTTACAACAGCAGCAGGAGATGTTACATTGCCTTTGACATGGAATGGAGATACTGACACAGATTTGTTGTTATTGGGAGATAACAATTATAACATATCTATGGTTCCAGATAAACAGATAAAGAAAAATCAGTATGTTATCTTGACTCCAGCAACTTTTGGCGCAACAACTTCTTCAACAGAAACTCAGGTATTGCAGTATAGGGGAGCAGACAGGAAGTCATCTAGTGATCCAAAAGTTAAGTTCAAAAACTTAGCTACAGGAGAGACAATGGAGAGAACTTGGGATTATACTAATGCCCAGGCAACTATTAAATTAGGTGGAACAGACTATGTCTTCAAAAACTTGACTAGTGACGCACTTGATGATTTTGATTTGTATGTCAATTCGCCTAATTTAGCGATTAGTTATACAAATACAAGTGCAGCACCACAAAACCAAACTAACCTAGGAAACGCATCTGTTGAGATTGTTACAAACTATGGCGCAGTTATCAGAGTAAGCGGAAATTGGTCTGGAGCTACAGCACCAGGAGCACCAGGAGTATATTACAATGTAGTTGTAAATATCACAGAAGTTGATGCAGCAGCAATGATAGACTCTGGAACTTCTGGAAGAAGCTTTACTGTATTAAGTGAAACCAGTGTTGCTTCAACAGCTTCTTTGATAATGGACTTCACAGCAACTTCAACACCTACATTAAGACAGACAAAAGATGACGACGACGTCTCTATTGGTTGGACAGTTTATGGAGCAAAAGTAACAAAAACATCAGAGACCAGTTCACCTGACAAGTATGTGATTGAATGGCCTAAAGTACAGCTATCTCCGCAAGTATTCGTAACTTCAGGAGAAGTTAAAGCAACACAAGTTGGCTCAGGAGCAGGCTCAGTTTGCCCAGTTGACGTGCCATCATCAAAGCTAGACACAGAAGTAAGTGATGTAAATGCACAGAACCT
>Ga0315289_10015481_pt1 | contig 10580 bp, 8 predicted proteins | sample YL17G11_40_MG_FD_203452 | JGI IMG/M metagenome (GOLD analysis project Ga0315289, IMG submission 203452) | Sediment microbial communities from Yellowstone Lake, YNP, Wyoming, USA - YL17G11_40 | ecosystem: Environmental > Aquatic > Freshwater > Lake > Sediment | place: USA: Wyoming | collected...
CCTTCTTGAACCTGATGGGGGGGTGTCGCTGCCCAGTTTCGATGCCAGCCGTTGGGTTGGGGCCCCCGCCGGGGGCCAGGACAAGGACAGGCCAGGGATCCGATTTGGCAGGACGTGGTGTCCCGGGGGGCCAGCCAGAGGCCGCCGCACCGGAGACACACCGTTTCGATCATCACGGTGGTGGCTGAATTCACCGCACCCCTCTGGTATTTCGCGGAGGCAGGCACAACATGGGAGCGCTGGAAAGATCGCCCAACACTGCAAAGGAGGCCGGACTGTGCAAGCCAGATCCCTGTTTCTGGGAGTCGTGCTGTGTTTTGGTTGTTCGAGCATGGACGCGAGCGAAGAGGCGTTCAATCAGGAGAGCCTCGCCGCGGCCAGCGACGGGGCGGGCGCGCGGTTCCCGTGGTCGAGCCCCAGCCAGCCCAGGGGAGTGATCCCGTCATCGGCGCTCTCGCTTGCCAGGACGGCGCGCGCGGCGGCGCTGCCCATCGACCTGTTCTTTCGTGCGGCCGACAGCTCGATGCGGCACAGAGGAATGGATTGGAGTGGGACGATCGGGTCGGAGACGAACCTCGGCGGCGTGTCGACCACGGGCCCCGATGCGGTCGCGACGGCGTCCGACCGGCTCGACGTCGTGGCCGGCGGGACCGACGGCTGGATGTGGCAGCGGACGCGCACCGGGGGCGCGTGGTCGGACTGGCGGCGGCTGCAGCTCCGGACGAAAACAGAGCCCGGGCTTTCGTCCACGGCGCCCGACCGGCTGGACCTGACGTTTCACACCCTGGACGGGAGCGCCCAGGTGGTCTCGTCGTCGGGGCTCGTCTGGGGCCCTCCGGCCTCGATCGGCGGCGCGCACACGAGCGGCCTCAACGCCTGCTCGCCGCGTCTCGGACAGGTGGAGGTGGTAACCCGAGGCACCGACGGCCAGATCTGGCGCGCGCAGTGGACCAGCAACCGGGGCTGGCAGCCCTGGCAGGCCACGGGCGCCTACACCGCCGATCGTCCCGCGATTGCCTGCGAGAACTGGGGCTGGTACCACCTGTTCTACCGGGGGGCCGACGGGGCGCTCAAGCACCGCATCTCGACCGACGGAGGTCGGACCTGGAGGGCCGAGGAGAACCTGGGAGGGGCGCTGGTGGGTGGGCCCGACGCGGCCTCCATCCTCGGTCAGCAAGACAGCATCATCGTGGTCGCGCGCACGGTCGGCGACGAGATCCGGTGGCGGCGCCGGGTCGGCTCTGGCTGGTCGCCCTGGACTAACACGGGGGCGTTCACGACCGCCTCGCCCGCGGTGGCGCTTTCGCCCACGTTCAGCCTGGCGGCCATCGCGAGCGCTGACGCGAACGCGCCGAAACCGTCCTCCGGGTCCGCTCGCTTCCGCGTCCTCGTCGACACCAACACCATGACCTCGGCCGATGCCGCCGGTGTCGACGCGCTCTCGGCAGCCGACGGCGTCTGGTACGTGGGCGCGCCCGATCCGGAGCGGGTGCTCGGAGCCCTGGCCAGCAACGGGCGCTGGATCGTCAGCGAGGACCTGCTCCACAACGGGCTCGAGTTCTGGAACTTCGAGTGGGCTCTGCGCCGGATCGGCCGGATCAATGCCGGGATGTACTACCAGGAGGACAGCAGCGTGCCCAATGACACGGTTCTCACCGCTGCGCAGATCGCGGCCTTCGCCCCGTTCGTCGCGAACCGGCTGGTCGTGCTCTCCCGGGCCTACTCGGATCAGCGCGGCGCCTATATCCGCGCTGCGCTCGACGACCCGAGGACCGCCGGCGTGGTCTTCGAGATGAGCCCGGGAAGGCCGAACGCCGACCGCTTCTGGGGGTACAAAGAGGGCATCGCTTACGCGTTCGACCGTGGCAAGCAGGTCTACTTCCTGTTCGCGCCAAGGGGGGGCACGCTGGACTATGTGGGTGACATCGGAAACACGCTATCGGTGCTGGAGGAGAGCGGTGGCTTCGGCAACCCCAACCTCTTCTTCGTCCTGGCCAACTACAGCGAGCCCAAGGTTGGCTTCCTGCACGCCAAACAGGGTGAGGACAGTCGCAACTCGATCCGCGGCGCGCTCGATTGGCTGCGCGCCTACCGCGCCTCGTACTGCGCGAAGCGGCCCGCGGCACCGCTTGTGCGCGCGGTCCCCGGGGCCGTCGAGCTCGTCTGGCCCGCCCTGGGCACCGGGGTCAAGGAGGCCTTGGTCGAACGCCGGGTCGGCGATGGGGACTTCGCTTTGCTGGCCCGTGTGCCGGCGGACGCAGGCGGGACCCGCGATGTGACCGCTCCGGGCGGCCAGCGCATCGCCTACCGCATCACCGCCGGGACGGGAGCCTGCCAGTCCGCCCCATCGGATGCAGCCTGGACCATCGCCCACGGCGCCAGCCAGACCGTCTGGAGCTTCGCCGGCGGGCTCGCGGGCTGGGGCCCGAGCAACCAACTCACGCTCGGGGCATTGGGCGACCACCTGCGAATGACCTCGACCGGGAATGACCCACACGTCTATTCGCCCGGCAACCTGGGCCTGCCCACGGCTTCGAACCGCTGGCTCGTCGTCACCATGCGCACCGCTTCCACGAGCGCGAGCGGGCAGATCTTCTTCTGGAACGTCGAGCAGAACCAGGCCCGTACCGTCGACTACGCGATGGTCCCGAACGACACGGGCCCGCGCGACTACCTCATCGATCTCGCCTCGAACCCCGAATACACGGGCACCCTCAGGCAGCTGCGCCTGGACCCTGGGCAGGGGCCGGGAACGATCGATCTCTACACCGTCCGCGTCGCCCGCGGCTGGTGAGGAGGCCTCTACCCCACTGGGCAGAGTTCCCTGCGACCTACCGAACCATGGAGGGAAGCTCCGCCGGAGTCTCGTAGCCCGGCATCCGCTTGCGGGATTCGTCGTCCTGGAGCCGGTGGAGCCGGTGGACCAGCGAGGCCCGCGACGCAGCGAAGTACTCCTGGACCCTGCCAGGTCTCGCGGACCTTCACCGTGGATTCATGGGATCGCTCTTTGGGGACACGGAGCGGGCGCTCATTCGCGGATGGTACTGAAGTCCTTGGCGTTGGTGTAGTCGCCGTTCCTGCGCTCGTGGGCCAGGCGGCCGTCTACGAAGGTGGCGGCGAAGTACGGGGACACCCCCAACGTGATCTTCGAGATCTGCAACGAGCCCAACGGCACGGACTGGAGCGACATCAAGCGCTTCGCCGACCTGGTCATCCCGCGGATCCGGGCAACCCGAGCGGCGATCCCCCCGCTTCCGCGGTTTGTGGCAACTCGGTGAAGGAGGGGCAGGAGGTCTGCGACGGCGGCAGCGCGAGCTGTGCGAGCCTCGGCCAGGGATTCGTGAGCGGCACGGCCCCGTGCAAGCAGGACTGCACCGGCTACGACACCAAGGCCTGCACCGGGGGGAGCAACGCACCCGCCGATCTCACCCCCGCGGAGGCCCGAAAGCAGATCAGCCTCGAGCGGTACAAGCAGTTCGTCACCACCCTCGCCTCGGCCGAGCTCCAGGGTCGCAAGTTCGGCCAGCCCGGCGGGCTGAAGGCCGTCGAGTACATCGCCGCGAAGTTCAAGGAGGCGGGTATCCTCCCGGGCCCGAGCAACGAGTACCGCCTGTCCGTCTCCGGGGGCAAGGGCTACAACACCATCGGCGTGCTGCCGGGCAACGATCCGGCCCTGAAGCAGAAGGTCGTCCTCGTCGGCGGCCACCACGACCACCTGGGCAACAGCGGTTGCCTCTATGCCGGAGCGGACGACAACGCCTCCGGCGCCTCGGCGGTGATGGAGCTGGCCTTCGTGATGACCAAGCTTCGAAACACGTTGAAGCGGACGGTGGTGTTCATGACCTTCGACGGGGAGGAGGCCGGCTGCGTGGGCTCCTCCGCCTACGTCAAGAGCCCGGTCTATCCGCTCGCGGACACGGTCGTCATGCTCAACTTCGACATGATCGGCCACAGGGGATCCTACGCCGAATACGACGCCTGGTCCCGCGTCTCGGCCGACGGTACGACGCACGAGGTCTACGGAGGAGTCACGCCCGACGCGCTTGCCAGCATGCAGAAAGGGGAGCCGGGCGGCACCTACTGCAGCCTGGACAGCGACATCTTCGAGGGCAAGGGGGTCAAGACGCAGGTCTGGTGCACCTGCTGCGACAGCACCTGCTGCGACAGCACCTACCACACCTGCAGCGACACCGTGGACAGGATGAAGTGGGACGGCGCCCTCGGCGCCATCGGCCAGGGATTCGACGCCCTCTGGAAGGCCGCCCAGAACTGACCCCATCGCCCCCGGAAGCATCCGGGGGTGGTACCCCCGGCTTGGTTAGCCACGGACCGCCGGGGGGCCTGCTTCTCCCCACCGCGGCCGTTCGTCGGCCCTCCTCCCGAAGGACACCGGATCCTTCCCGCGCGTGGAATAACAACCCGTGATTGCTGCCGTCTTCTCCGTCCGTCGGACCAGGGCAGCAAACCCTCCTCCCTGCTGTGTCAGCTGGCACCCGGTTTGCAACGATTCATTGAAAACTGTCATCGGGAGGATCCCAATCATGAGGCTCTGGCCCAAGCTTTTCGTCCATGCCGTTTCTGAAGGTCCGGGAGATCCTCAAGGCGTGGCTCAAGGAGCACTGCAAGGACAGCGCGCTTGTCGATCGGGTAGCGGCCGACGACCGCGTGATGAACGAGTTCGTGCGCGGGAGCGGCGTCATCGCGGAGCTCGTGTTCGGCGCCTTCGGGTCGCGGGACAGGATCGTGCAGGCGATGAAGAGGATCCTCGAGATCCACGGCGTCGCGCTCACCAAGGACCCCGACCTGATCAAGAAACTGCAAGATGACGCGAGGAGCGAGACATGGTCCAGGTAGATATCGTCTGGTCGTATGCCTTCGGCGCCACCTTCGCCGCCTCCTCCGCGCGTCAGCTCGCCCAGGAAGAGAAGCCCTTCGCCAACAAGACCTATTCCTTTGTGCTGCACTTCCTCTCCATCCTTTTCGCTCCTTCGGGACTGTACCTCCTGTGGCAGTTCCCGCAGTGGGAGACCATGCAGGTCGCCCGGAGCTTCTCTGACATTCCCGAGAGGTGATAGATGGCCAAGCGCAAGACAGCGCGTGCCGCGATGTTCCCTCATGTGATGATGTTCAGTGCGCTGACCGCGCTCGCGTGGTGTCTTCTCGCGGGCTGCGGTGATGGCACAATCGGGAGCAACACGGACCCCGCATGCAGCCTTTCTTGCCAGGACAGGGAGTGCGGGGACAACGGCTGCGGAGGCGTTTGTGGGAGCTGCGCGACCGGCGAGACCTGCAATTCGGCGACCGGGCGCTGCGAGGGCGGATCCAGCTGCGTCCCGGCCTGCGCGGGGGTGCAGTGCGGCTCCGATGGATGCGGAGGCGTTTGTGGGAGCTGCGCGACCGGCGAGACCTGCAATTCGGCGACCGGGCGCTGCGAGGGCGGACCCAGCTGCGTCCCGGCCTGCGCGGGGGTGCAGTGCGGCTCCGATGGATGCGGGGGCTCCTGCCCCTCGCTCTGCGGGGCCGGCCAGGAATGTCTTTCCACGGGCCAGTGCAGCGCCCCGGGAGGCCCTCCGCGCGCCTGGAAGGGCCTCGCCGTGATCGTGGACTTCGCGGACAGAAGGCTCGAGGACCACACAGGGGCGGGTATTCGTTCGCAGGCCGAGATCGCCACGCTCGTTGCAGACATGGAGAGCCACTGGGCCTGGATCAGCCGGGGCCGGGAGACATACCACTGGGACCTGGCCCGCATCCAGCTCAGGCAGTCGTTCACTCAGACAGCCTTTGCGAACTGGAGCGCCTTCCGCGACGCCGTGGTCATCCGCCTCAAGCAGCAGATCAACCCGGCCGACTACGACGCGGACGGGGACAGCGTCATCGATGGGGTGTTCTTCGTGGTGGCCTCCGGGAGCGGCTACTACGACTACCTCCTGGGCGGCGCCTCGACCCACGAAGGCGCGTGTATCTTCGTCGACGCCCAGAGCAGCCAGAGCCTGCAGATGCGCGCGACGGGGAACTTCAACCACGAGCTCGGACACTGCCGGGGGCTCCCCGACCTGTACGGGGCCTATTCGACCATCAACCTCATGAGCTTGATGAGCAACAGCTGGGAGCTCCCCGGGAACGACTTCTCGGTCTACGACCGGCTGCACCTCTCCTGGGTCAACCCACAGGTCATCACGGCCACCGCCCGCGATCTCGCGCTGCCTGCCGATCCGGCGAGCATGGCCGGTCTCAGGGTCAACACGACGATCAAGGATGAATATTTCCTGCTCGAGTACCGCAGACGCCCCGCGAGCGGATTCGGCTCGGCCGGTCCGGCGTTCGACGGGCTCGCCGTCTACCACGTGCTGGAGGGCTCGACCGGCCAGAAAAACCCGCCGATCCTGAGCGTCCTGCCCGGGGATGGAGCGCTCGTCCCGGGCCCGCTCGAGGTCACCGATCTCTTCTACCCCGAGAACACGGGCATGAGCCTGCCGCGGATCTTCCGCTCCTACCTGGGCGGGACCCTCGTGTTCCAGCTCGAGAACCTCAGGCGCCGCGCCGGTGGTGGCCTGCTGTTCGACATCGTGATCCTCGACGGAACGCCCATGGCCACGAACCTCCTCGCGAACCCCTCGTTCGAGGAAGGGTCGGGGAGCCCGTCGTCCTGGGGCACGGCCGCCTATGACCCGCTGGCCTCGAGCTTCTCCGTGGACACCACCCAGGTCCACGGCGGCACGAGAAGCGCTCTCATCTTTTCCGCCCGGGCGAACGACGCCGAGTGGTCTCAGTCCGTGACCGGCCTCACGCCCGGCGCGCCGTACCTTGTCTGCGGATTCGTCAAGGGTGAGAACATCGTCGGCTACCAGAGCCAGAGCGCGGGAGGCACCGTTTCGATCTCCGGAACTGACACCTGGCGCACGGTGGGGTTTGGGACCTTCGACTGGACGGAGGGCTGCGTGCTCACGGAGGGGCCAGCCAACGGAACCCTCAAGCCCGCCTGCCGCCTCGGCGGCTACGCCAGCACGGCCTCGGGCCGCCTCTGGTGCGACGACTTCACCCTCTACCAGCTCGACAAGGCCTTCTAGGTGCCAGGGACTTCTTGACGCGGGCGGCACCTATTGCAGCCTGGACAGCGACATCTTCGAGGGCAAGGGGGTCAAGACGCAGGTCTGGTGCACCTGCTGCGACAGCACCTACCACACCTGCAGCGACACCGTGGACAGGATGAAGTGGGACGGCGCCCTCGGCGCCATCGGCCAGGGATTCGACGCCATCTGGAAGGCCGTCCAGAACTGAACCCATCGTCCCCGGAAGCAAACGGGGGTGGTACCCCCGGCCTGGTTAGCCACGGACCACCGGGGGGGCCTGCTTCTCCCCACCGCGGCCGTTCGTCGGCCCTCCTCCCGGAGGACACCGGATCCTTCCCGCGCGTGGAATAACAACCCGTGATTGCTGCCGTCTTCTCCGTCCGTCGGACCAGGGCAGCAAACCCTCCTCCCGGCTGCGTCACTTGGCACCCGGTTTGCAACTATCTATTGGAAAATGTCACAGGGAGGATCCCAATCATGAGGCTCTGGCCCAAGCTGCTCGTCCATGCCGTTTCTCTCTCTCTCGTGCTCCTGGGAGGCTGCAGCGCACAATCCGCCAGGAAGTCGAGCGAGCCTTTGGTTCTACCCGAATCGGAGCTGGAGACGCTGCGCGCCCGCATCAAGAGCAATCTCGAGAAGGTCGATCTCCTCTGCCAGCAGAACAACCTCTCGGCCCAGGATATCGAGGCGGCCTTCCTCTCCGCGGACTGGGGCAAATCGTCCGAGGAGCGCCTGTCCAAGATGCCTGTCGCGATTCGCGAAACCATGGTGGCCCTGCAGAAGGATCTCGAGACCTACGGAGATCTGGTCGTCGGTGCTTATGACAAGGCGGAGGGCCGCAAGCTTCTGGAGGTCACACCATGAGGACGTCCCGGGGCATCGCGACGCTGGTGGCTTTCCTTGCGGTCATCCTGTTTTTTGGCGCCGAAGCAGCGGCCCACAAGAGAGCCGGTTACCTCGTGGTCGATACCGGCGGATCCAAGCTGGCCTACGAGGCAGCCTACGAGACCCTCATCGTCAACTGGTCCCTGACCCAGCTCAAGCGCTCCTATGATCACCTCGGTTACTGCCAGGGGGCAGCCTGCACCAAGGACCGGGTGCTTACCGATCTGAAAGCCCTGACCGAGACCTACGAGGTGGTCGATCTGCACCTGTACGTCCACGGCTACATCGAGATCATCGGCCTCGAGGACGGGTACCTCACGACCGCGGACCTGGAGCAGTTGAAGGCGACCTGGCCCCGTCGCCATCGGCTGCGCGCCCTCTCCAGTGTCTCCTGTTACGGCGCGACCATGAACAGCGGCTTCGTGGGCTTCGGCTTCGACGTCTCCTCGGGCTCCAGAAAGCTCGACGTGGTCGGTCGGGCCTACGGGCCCATGTTCGTGGCCCTGTGGCGGGAGCGACGATGCTTTCTGGGCCTGGGCGACTGCAGCCGGACCTACGAGGAGGCGATCCGCTTGGCCTGGGCCACCACCTCCTGGATCGAGTCCCTCGGTCGGCTGTCCAATGTCGAGGATCTGGACAGCACGATCGAGGTGGTCGGCAACGGTTCGATCAAGATCACCACGGTCGACGCGGTCTACAATGCCTGCAATGGCAGAGGAGACGCCTGCGGCTTCATGACGCCCAAGGACAGTTGCTGCATGCCGGGACAGACCTGCGAGGGGGTCACCTATGGATGCAATGGGCCCGAGGAGCAAAGGCCGTTGATCGATCAGGGACTTTGCCGGGCCGACACCATGCCGGCCCCCACCGAGGAGTGCGCCACGGGCAGGACCTGTCCCTCCGGCCTGTGCCTCGCGGACCTGCACGGTCAACGGTGCGCGACTTCCTGCGGCAATGGATCGCCCTGCGGCAACAACGAAACCTGCGTGCGGGGCTTCGATCTGGACGGAGCCGTCCGCGGAAGCTTCTGCGCCCGGCAGGTCTCCGACGCCGAGAAGGCCTGCATCTGCCAGTCCCTGACCGCGGTCGGCTGTGGGGTACAGGACCTGGGGACCTGCGAAAAGGCCAGGTGGGATCCGCGGGCCATCGTCGCCCCCGGGGATGGCCCGCCCGCGGATCCGACGCTCATCTACGCCGAGCCGCCCGCGGTGAACTGGCTGGCCCAGTGCGGCTGCCCGATCTTTGCGGAGACGGCCAAAACCATGTGCGGCTGCTGCGACGAGCCCGCCAGGGGAGGGGGCTGCAGCACGGCGGGAGGGGCGGATCGCCCAGCGCTTCTCCCCTTGCTGTTCGTCTTTTTCGCCCTGGGAAGCCTGCGATCGAAGCGGCGCCCGGGCGCGCCCGGCGCACGCCGGTTTGCCCCCCGCGCATGAGGATCCCCGCCACTCTCTTTTCCGACGCTGTCGCCCGATTGTTTGAATCCAGTCCCAATTTTGGGACCTGGAAATCTAGGTCCCGATCAGGCAGGGCGAGGGATAAAATTATTCCTGGCGGGATTCGCGCTCCTGAGCTGCTCCTGTTCTGGTATTATCCCACTTCTCCCCTGCTTTCCGCGCGGAGGGAAATGTAGGTTTTTCTTTATATATTCCATGGACATGGGTTGTTAGAGCATTCTTCGTCCCCGAGGTTACCCGTGCCGGGTCTGGCGTCTTTCTTCCTATGGACGGGATCGATCATTCCAGAATGACTCCATGCCCGCTTGCCGATCCTTGCACGAGGCCAGGAGGAGAGAAAAGAGAGCTGCATGAATCACCGTTTGGACGTCCTTCGCTGGGTGTTGATTGCCGGTCTGACCGGAGGCGCGCTGGGTTGCGGCGAGGGCTCCGAAAGCAACGACCCGGCGGACGAGCTGCCTCCTCCCGCGATCATGAGGGACCTGGTCGAGCTGGACCCGGGGATCGGTTTGGAGTCGGGTGCCGGGGACCCGATCGCGGTCGGAGAGTCCAAGATCGTACAGGGAGTCGACGACAGCGGACACCCCTCTGCCGGCATGCTGCAGGCCGGCTTCAGCGCTTGTTCCGCTACCCTGATCGGTCGCAAGACCGTCCTCACCGCCCGGCACTGCGTGAGTGGCTGGACTGTCAGCTTCAAGGTCGGGGGGCAGAGCTACACGGCGGCCCGGATCGTATCTCATCCGGGGTTCGGCCTGAGCTCTGACCTCGCGCTGGTGATCCTGGGGCAGGAGGTCTCCGGCGTCCTGCCCGTGCCTCTGAACGTCGATGCGGTCAAGGTGGGCCAGGACATCACCCTGGTCGGGTTCGGCAAGACCGGCGAGCTGAGCGGCAGCTTTGGCACCAAGCGCATGGGACACAACCGGATCTCGTCCGTTACCGGCACTTCCTTCTCCTACAGCGGTGCTTCCAACGTGTGCAACGGCGACTCGGGTGGGCCGACCTATGTCGTCGTCGGAGGTGAGGAGCGGATCGCAGGCGTGCACTCGACGAAGTCCGGGTTCTGCGGCATGGGCGGGACCGACATCCGGGTGGATGCCTTCAAGAGCTGGATCCTCCAGAACGCCGGAGGGGACGTGTCCGCCCCTTCTGACGCTCAACCCAATCCAGATCC
>Ga0315289_10015482_pt1 | contig 10580 bp, 8 predicted proteins | sample YL17G11_40_MG_FD_203452 | JGI IMG/M metagenome (GOLD analysis project Ga0315289, IMG submission 203452) | Sediment microbial communities from Yellowstone Lake, YNP, Wyoming, USA - YL17G11_40 | ecosystem: Environmental > Aquatic > Freshwater > Lake > Sediment | place: USA: Wyoming | collected...
TTGACTCCTCCGATTCTCCCATGCATATTTCATTATTATATGATTTGCTCATCTTCCGGTTATCTATGCCCAGAATTCCGGAAAACTGGCTCAACTTTGCTTGAGGTTCTGGAAAGACCTCACCATACAAACTGTTGAATCTTCGTGCTACTTCACGTGCCAGTTCAATATGAGGAAGCTGATCCTTTCCCACCGGAACCCAATTAGCCTTGTAAATCAAAATGTCTGCGGCTTGAAGAAGTGGATAGCCTAAAAAACCATAGCTATCCAAACCCAACTCCACACTCTGCTCTTTGTAAGTGGGGACCCTCTCCAGCCAAGGAGTGGGGACGATCATTGAAAAAAGAAGATGCAACTCCGCATGTTCTTTAACCTGAGACTGGACGAAGATGGCGCACTTCTCCGGGTCGAGTCCAGCAGAAACATAGTCAATAGCAACGTCAATTATTCTAGCACCCAAATCAGAAGTATGGTCATAATCCGAGGTCAGGGCATGCCAGTCCACAATGCAACAATACATTTCATAATCGTTCTGAAGCTGAACCCAATGCCTCAATGCTCCTTCCAAATTGCCCAGATGTAATTTTCCCGTGGGCTTCATGCCGCTTAAGATCACTTCTTTTGCCATCGGTTCCTCTTAGGTTTAAGGTGAAAGGCCTTAGGTGATAGGTGTTAGGTTTTTGATCTCCATTTCGAGAGAGCTTGTTCTAAACCTCTCAGCATTTTGCCACATTCACTATATTTTTCAAAATACTATTGATATATTTTCTCAGGCAGACATTTTTGAGCGATAACGTTCAATCGCAAACGAAGTTGTAAAACAATCTAGGTTTTAGTTGTTGGTGTTGTGCTATCTGCAGTTGAACGCTGAATTCTTTTAAGTCTTTTTTGTAATTCTTCAGACTTCTTTTTAACAATTTTAATCTGTTCCTTTGCGGATAAACCCTTTGTCTGCTCATAAAATTTATCACGTATGTTTCGGACCATTTTAACGGCTTTCACGGCCATATGTTGTCACCTCCCGGGGTGAATAAATTGATATGGGTTTATACCCCATTTCAATGTTTACGGCATTGAACTTTTGTATCCTTTCAAAATGGACTATATGCTTAAAGTTCCAACTGACTACTAAATCTACACCTGCAATTGTAGCCATGGCAATATGTCGGGCATCATCACGAAAATTCAGTGTCAGGATATTATGTTTGAGGTATGCATCAGCTAATTCGATAGCTTCGGGGCTTAGCTCAATAATTTCATCAGCACATTCTCTAAAATTTAAATAGGCATTTTTAACTTCGTCTGGTGCCTTCTGGATTTCTGCATCAGTTAGTTCGGATAGTAATAACGAGAAAACTCCTGCTTGAAAATCTGCAAGAAGCCCATGGGACCATTCATGAAACTCAGGGTCACAACATCCACCTATTACCGAGGTATCCACGTATATACGGGTTATCTTCATTATTCTATTTTACCATCATCAGTTTTGTAGATCGACCTTCACGAGGGGCGGTCGACATTTTTTATCGAGCAGTCCTGCGGACGTGGTTGACCTACAAGGTTTCACTTTTCAAACTCCACTGTCTCCTCTTCTGCAAGAAAAGCGGCATAGCGCAGGGCTTCATCAATATCCTCGGCTTCCAGATAGGGATACGCCTTAAGAATTGTTTCCTTAGTCTCTCCTGAGGCTAAGAGCCCAAGCAAACGTGAAACTGGAAACCGAAGCCCACGGATGCACGGCTTGCCAGTACAAAGGTTTGGATCTATCGTAATACGCAAGAATTTCATCGTTTTCACCTTTTGAAAATTTTAACGAGATTTCATTCCACTATAAATGTGATCCACATAATATTTGATAAACTTCTAAATTTTCAAAGCTTTTGATTTCTCGTTTCATGAATCTTTTTTATTTTTCACTTTACACCTCAAATCAATCCAAAAACAGGTATTGTTTCCACCTCTGATCTGAAATGCCGATAAACTGCTGTATAAAAGTTATATGATTCGGTCTTTTGGGTCGGCGCCAAAGCTTAAGTCCTGCCTGTTCTGGAGTTTGATCTCCCTTGATATTGTTGCACTTAAGGCAGGCACAGACCAGATTCTCCCAACTGTCTTGACCCCCGTATATTTTTGGAATCACGTGGTCAACGGTCATAGCGCCATGGTCCTCACCACAGTATTGACACCTGTGCCCATCTCTTTTTATGATGTTCTTGCGGGTCAAAAGGATCCTTTTGTTTGGCACTTTAATGTAAAATCCCAACCTCACCACGCTGGGCACCGGAAACCTTAAGGAGACTGAATGAATCATGTATCCGTCGTGCTTCTCTATGATTTCAGCCTTCCCTAAATATACCAAAACTATGGCTCTCTTCACGGTGCAGACCGAGAGCGGCTCATAGTTTTGATTTAAAACCAAGACGTTTCTATGTAACATTTCTAAAATAATTTATAAGCCTTTAATATCTATAATCTTAATTAATTTAAAATCTTTTTTCAGCATGTCAATTGTTTTTTTGAGAGGTCTCAGGAAAAGTCGTTCTTGCGGGGCTGGGAGCCCCGCCTACGCGGGTGTAAATTTGCCATGGGGACATTCCGAAGGGTTGACAAAACCTGATGCGTTGGATATATTTTGTGTATGCTTAAACAAACATCAGAGAAAAACAAAGAAAAACTTTTCTTGCTTGGGGTTCTCTTTTTAGCCTTTATCCTGAGGCTTATCTATCTTCTTCAGGTCAAAAGCAATCCGCATTTCCTTTCTCCTACCATGGATCCGTTGTATCATGACATCTGGGCACAGAACATCGCCGGAGGAAATTGGATCGGAGGAAAGGTATTTTTCAGAGCGCCCCTTTATGCATATTTCTTAGCTATAGTTTATAAGATTTTCGGACATAATTACATTATACCCAGATTGATTCAACATCTGATCGGATCATTTTCCTGCATACTGGTTTATTTCGTTGCAAAAAGAGTTTTCAATGGTTCGACAAGCTCACCATATTATCAAAAGGTAGCGATAGTAGCAAGTCTTTTAGCCTCCACTTATGGAATGCTTTTTTATTATGAAGATGAGCTTCTGCTGGACTCATTTTTGGTCTTTTTCGATCTACTTCTGATTTTGTTTCTCCTTAGAGCCAAGAATAATCCTAAGATTTTGAACTGGTTTGTGTGTGGACTAATCTTAGGGTTTTCAGCCATCACCCGACCTAATATCCTCTTCTTCATACCCCTTGTCTGGCTTTGGATTTTTCTCGTTTTTTTCAAAGCAAAAAGATTGAGAGAGGTTTCGACTTTTTGTATAATCTTTCTTATTGGATCAGCCTTAGTGATTTTTCCGGTCGCATTAAGAAACTATCTGGTGGGGAAGGATTTGGTCCTGATCGCCTCTCAAGGGGGGATAAACTTTTACATAGGAAATAATAGAAATTCGGATGGGATGAGCGCCATTTTCTATAAGGAGGATTGGCAGTACCGGGACTTCGAACAAGTTGCGGAAAAGGAGACCGGGAGAAGTCTCAAACCTTCAGAGATATCCAACTTCTACTACAAAAAGGGAATCAAGTTCCTTCTGGACGAACCAGAAAAGGCTTTCAAACTCTGGGTAAAAAAATTATATGTCTTCTGGAACAGATTTGAGGTGTCCAACAATCAAGACATTTATTTTTTTAGAAGATATTCCTCCTTGATCCGAATTCTGCCTATTAGATTTTGGTTTGTTGGTCCTTTGGGACTTTTGGGAGTGGTCTTATCATTGTTAGGTGGAAAAGAGAGGGTAAACACACGGAAGAGCATCCTTCTGCCTATACTTTTTGTATTCTCATATATGCTCACTGTGGTGATGTTTTTTGTGACCGCCAGATTCAGGCTTCCGGTGCTCCCATTTTTGATCATCTTCTCTGCTTTTGCCTTAGTTTGGCTCTGGGAAAAACTCTTTAGAAGAGAGCTAAGAAATGTGGGTTTATTCTTTTTGCTCTTATCCCCCTTTTTGATTTTGACCAATTCTAATGTTTATCATCTCAGCCAGGGAGATTTTTCCCAAGCTTATTTTGGCCTGGGGAATGTCGATCTCAAAGCGGGTAAACTGGACCAGGCTTTAGAGGAATATGATATCGCCCTCAAAAGAAACCGGAATTTGCCTCGTGCCCATTTGAACAAGGGGATCATCTTCTTGAGAAAAAATGAATATGATAAGGCTGAAGAGGAATTTCACCGCGAATTGGAAATAGATCCAAATGATGATAAAGCCTATAATAATCTTTCGGCAGTATATCGTCTAAAGGGACTTTATGATCAGGCTATCGAAGCGGCTCAAAAGGCGGTAAATCTTAAAACCTATTACCCGGAAGCTTACATGAACCTGGCTTTGGCTTATAAGGAAAAGGGAGATTATCAAGAAGCAAAAGATGTGTTAAGCTTGGGCATGAAAAACATACAGCCTTTCCTTGACGCCAATTTGCTCTTGGGGGAGATCCTTCAGGAGGAAGGCTGGCTGGACTTGGCAATGGCGGAATACCGAAAGATATTAGATCAATCCTCAGCCAAAAAGGATGTCATCTATGATCTGGAGACACTTTTTTCCAAAGGCGACCCGTATAATTTGGAAGATTCAGAAATCCGGGCCAAAGCTCATTTCAATCTGGGGACAATATATGTGCAACAAGGGAGAATTGATCTGGCGGAGTCTCATCTTAAGACGGCCATATCTCTGAAACCAGATTTCGCAGAGGCTTTTGCCAATCTGGGAACTTTATACGATAATACCAGACGTCACTCTGAAGCCATCACCCAATTGCAAAGAGCCGTCAGCTTAGATCCACAAAATGCCATCTATCATTATAACCTGGGTTTGGCTTACGCCAAAAGTAATCGGTTGAAAGAGGCAAAAGAAGAATTAGAGCAATGCTTAAAGATAGAGCCTGATTTTAAAGAAGCTCAAGAAAAACTATTCTTAGCTGATTCCTTGCTTGAGGTAAAGAGGAGGATGCCTTAATAAAAACTGATTTAAGGTAAAGATTTTTGTTTCCCTAAAACGTGATCGCGAAACCTTTAACCTTTGTGACAACTTTCTTGTGGTTTGTAGTGGACGAGCTTGCTCGACCTCATAGCAAAGTAAACTTTGCAACTACGACTTCACACCCAAAAATTAGGTTTAGAATTTAGAAAGGTGTAAATAATATCCCTCCCTGTAAGATCAAAAGTCGAGTGTCGTTTGAGATCCGAGTTGAATACCCACTGTCGAAATGGAAAGTTAAGTTCTTATTAGCAAACGTCATGAAAAGAGTTTGGAGATTTAAACTGATTTTTTCTGTGATTTTTGATTCCAGTCCAACTCCTATGCCCAGGCCTATTCGAGTCCTTGTTTTGTCCTTTTCTTTCATCTCTCCAAAAGGAAAGCTAAGATATGAAACGTGATGGGTCGGGTGAAATTGATAACAACTAATTTCTACCAGACCAAAAAGAGGTAATTCTTTTGAATAGCCAGGGAAAAACTTTCCATAAATGCTTTCACCGGTAGTTCGCCAGTCAATCCAGGACTCATTGGTTCCTTCCGTTCGGTGCACCCCTTTATGAAATGAATACCTGAATCCCCCTCCCACTTTTGCCCAAGAACTAAGTTGATATTCGGTCCCTAATCCAAACCCTGGACCGATGTTGCCCTGGGTCTCAAGATAAGGATCCAGGGGAAGAGAAACTTGTCCATAAGCACCAAAAGATAGTTTTGAAAGCTTCAGACTAAACTTTTTCTGGGTAACCTTCTCTTGTGGCTGCTTTTCCTGTGCTAAAGAAAAAGGGCTGACTAACAGGATAAGTCCCAAGGTCACCAACAATGCTCTATATGGGGGGTGTGCCCTTTTCACTCCAAACCTCCTTTTTTGTTTAGTGAAGTGTTGAACCGCTCTCAGAATAATCTATAGTCAATTCATTCATCCTCTTTCGATCGCTTTCTCCAACAGGTCTTAGTAGCCCATACCTCCTTCTTTTGGAGGCACTCAGTTTCGACTTGGTCTATATTATGCTTTGCCAGCTTGCTTTTGTCAAGCGTTTTTTATTTTCTTTATAAAAAAATTATGGTGCCTGCTAAAAAAGTCCCTCAGGAATAACTCCAAATAGGGGGACATCTTGCCTCTTTTGCATAGATTAATTTAATGAAAAAAGCTATATTCAGAAAAGAAAACGATGTTCAGAATACGAATTGACTCATTCTTGAGTTTAGTCGAATAAAAAATTACCCTTCCTCTGAATGATTCAGAGAAAGGGTAATAAAAACAGACAAAAACGAATTGACGGCCTAAGTTGTAACACTCACAAAAATCACCAGTGCTTTAGGCTCACTTTCTTTTTATGGTTGAGGTAAATCTTCCCAGAACCAATTTATCATCTTTCTGAACGCTTCCCTGGCGCTATCGTTCTTCATTAAACTTAGTGGAAAGACGAATTCAGCTGTTCTATAGGTTGATCCAATATAAGTCGTAGCGCAGGGCATCTCTTCCATTATTGAGTCTCGACCACGACGGGAAACGAAGCTATATAGGCGTCGCTGAAAGGGGGATCTTTTAGCAAAATCTAAGGTAGTCGATATTTCCTCGGTGGGCACGCGTGGAATTCCGTTTTCCCGGAACTTCTTCCCCTCAGTAATTGGGGGATAAACCTCCAATTTTTCCGCTTTAGCTGGATCCATTTCCAGACGAGGAAGCCCCCAAGAGCCAAAGGGATCAGCTGCAACGAATTCTAACCAATCGGGCTCCGCAGGGGAGTAATTCGGATCATATATGCCTTGCAATCCAAAATATTTAGTTGCTACCTCAAATCCTGCCAGCGAAGCTTCCCCCCTCTTCGTGTTCATCACCTCGTAATTGTTCATCCCTATGACCCATATGCGTCCCCCCACATTCAAATAATTTTTAAACTTGACCCAGCTCTTTCCGGAGATTCCTCCTTCCTTCCCCAAATTGAGCACAATTACCAAATCATATCGGGATAGCGAATCCTCGCTGGGTGATTCGCCTATCGGACATATATTGAAATTATCGCAAATACCCGGTTGAGAGAACTGAAGCTGAGAGAGTGTAGTGTCGTAAAATGCCCGGGTCATCATCGAGTCCGGTCTTCCATCTACTTTACCTTCATACGCGGTGGCATCCAGCACCAAAATGGTCTTTTGATGTGAATCTTTATAGCGGAAAAGTGGTTTGAGTATACGGAAAAACGTCTTAGCAGGATTTACACTGCTCACAAAAGCATCGTCTCTTGACCAGACTCTGAGCTGATACCAGCCATAGCCAGAATTCGGATAATTCTCCAAGTTCTTAAAGATATTAGACTTATTCAATGTCCATTCGTCCCGAAACCACGTTCCCCCAATTTTGATGCTATCTAGAGAAGAATCAACCTTTTTAGCGATAGGATCCGTCAGATTCAAAGTATCCGCATAAGGACCCCACAGCTCCCACTTATAGTAAAGCTCAGGCTGCTTTCGCTTATCCGGATAATCTAAAGTATCTAAACCCACCCAGCTGATCCCAATGCCTTTCCAGGTTTGGGTGGTTTCAGGCAGACAGTAAAAATTGTTCTTAACATAGGTGCTGTCTACATCAACGGAACATTGGGGAGCATGATTGTTACGCCAGTACATTCGGGTCTTTATCTCCGAGGTGCCACTCGCATTATCCACCGCTCGTAAGAAAATATGTTGAGATGTATAAATGCTATCCACCATTTCCGCATACAGTCTCATGTTTCCAGAGTTTCCTCCCTCAGCAGTTACATGAACTCCAAAAACATTTAATCGGTTAGTATTGTCCATCCAGCTGGCACTATCAGGACCGTTTCCTTTAAGTGAGTCCTTGGCTCCTTCCAAATTAAGTTTCCCACCACCCCAGAGCTTAATCACGCTGTCTCTGACCACTGCATATTGGTATGCTACTATGAAGCCGTCCTGGTCCGTCCCATACCAATAAATTCGAGGACTAATCGAAACGCTATCACCCTCTGGTGGGATATTAGAAAAGAAAACCTGTGGGATCATGTTTTTGGGTTCGGGACCTTTCCTTTCCAATTTTCCGCAGCCGGACAAAATCAAGGCAAAAAGAAGAAACCCACACATAAAATAGCTCATTTTTCGCATAATTTAAAACCTCCTTATTTAAAATGAAATTCCCAAAAGATTCATATCCCACTTAAAAGGAAACACCCACTGAGAATCGGTGAAAACCTTCTAAAAGTCCCATATCGTGATATCCATAATCAAAGTTAAGTTTTCTGCCAGATACGGATAACCTGAGACCAACACCTGCCGAAATCCCACCTGCATCATATTCGAAGTGATCTCCGAATCTCACGGAAAACATATCCCTGAACCAATACTCCACACCCGCATTGAACTTTTCCATATTATCGTTGGGATGGCTACCCTCGACACAGAAAATGGCTTTGTGATCTGCATTTCTGATAATATCAAACGCTGCACCGAATTTAAAGTTCATGGGCAGAGGGCAATCTTCTTCAATGAATTTAAGATCAGGTCCGAAATTACTTACCACCATGGCAATCTTGAATCCTCTGAAGCCTGTGTTATACAAGGTCCCCATATCGGCAGCCCAACCAATCGACCTCTCAGTATCCAAAAGCTCATCGATGAGTTTCAAAGTCCCTCCCACGCTGAAACGATCAGTCAAGTTTCGGGCATAACTTAGGGACAAAGCATAATCTTTAGCGGTGAAGGTTTGTCCACTCCCATAGGTATGTTCGGGGTGGGTCATATCCATATCGCCGGCATTCAACATATAGAAGCCCACCCCCCAGGTTCCGCCAAACTTAGTGGCGGGGTAGGCCAATGCAGCAAAATCGTAGTTTATATCCGCTAAATAACTCACATGGGTAAACATCACCTCCCGGTTAGCTATTTGGGTTAACCCAGCTGGATTATAATATACTGCTGAAGCATCATCAGAGGTAGCCAAAAACGCATCCCCCATCCCGATGGCTCGAGCAGATACCCCCAACTCTAAGAATTGAGCTCCAGCCGTTGCTACTTTAGCCTGGCTCCAAGCGAAGCGGGGAGCCACCAAAAGAAAAACAATTGCCGTTATCAAAACTAGAGATTTTCGCATGGTTTTTCTCCTTTTCTAGGGGCTTTTGCCCTATTTATTTTATGATTACGAATTTTCCCACCTGGGTTTTTCCAGTTTCCTTATCCTTCACAGAAAAAATGTATAACCCCGAAACCACCGCTTGGGTGTTGCGGGAGATCAAATCCCAATAATCATAGGTGGCATCCAAATCCCCCTCCTGTTTGTCATGCTCCCAACTCCTAACCAAATCCCCGTCTAAAGTGTATATCCTAATGGTGCACTGGGGAGGAAGATTAATGAAATTCAGCCTCCGGTCAAAATTCCCCTTCCCCGGCTCATATCCATCGGCATAGTAATTACCATCCGCCCGGTAAGGATTGGGATATACTATCACCCCAGAACCTTGCTGTTTCACTATCTCCGGCTCATCAAAAGGATAAACTAAGGTGGCATTCACCTGCTTGGATGCCTCCAGAGGGGAAAGACCGGTCTGAGGATCACCCACATCAAAAGCCGTCACCGCAAAATATAAAGGCTGTCCCGGAAATACTTCGATTCCATACTCGTAATCATAATAACTGCTATCAATATCCCCTGGGATTAATCCTCGATCCACACTGTCCCGATAAGCCTTGTTGACTACGATGCTGTCAAAACCTACATTCCAATCCTGAGCCTCAAAATATAAAGAATCTCCACCAACCAGCTTGATGGAATCATATACCACCGGAACACCGTCCTTGTCTAAAGAGTCAGAAAGACGAAGGTAAAAGGTCTCCTGCGAAGGATCCACCACAAAGGGAATCGCCTTAGTCCAAACCAGAGGATTATCCCCAATCGATCTTGTCCCCTTTCCACTTAACCAGGACCTCAAAGAGTCCGAGCTGACCGAAGCCGCCTTCCACTCCCAAACCGACGGAACCTTGTTTCGATTTAACTTGTGAATCTTATAATCAATCTTGTCATACGAGCCTAATAGAGCATAATCATCTACCCGCCCGGTCCGGCTCATGTAAATTCTATACCCCTCAAAATCCAGACGCCCGTTGAAGGAATCCCGAGTCCTCTCCGTAACCCTCCCGTTCCACCTTATCTTCACCTTCCCCCTCTCCGTCTGGAAATGTAACACCGGAGAGGGTGGCGGGGGTGGTCCGGTAAAATCCGGAATCCCATCCCCACAAGGATGATCCTGGGTGGGATTGTCATACACCTTAGCCGCCCAGGTAGCGTTGGTCTCAAAATCTGAAAAATTTAAATTGGCATAAAACTTATCCGGATTAGTCATGTTGGGATCTTTAGCCAGATTGAGAGGATCGGTATGAAAATTGTCCCCGGCAATATAGCCGATGGTGACCAGAAGCGACTCCCCAGGACCAATTTCATCAAAGGGACCAAAAGACAAAAGATAACGGGTATCAAATCCATTAGCCAGATCACCACACATCTGTTCATTGACCGGAAGCCAACCCTCTTCAGGATGCTTGGTAGGCCAGACACAGGAATATA
>Ga0315289_10015483_pt1 | contig 10580 bp, 10 predicted proteins | sample YL17G11_40_MG_FD_203452 | JGI IMG/M metagenome (GOLD analysis project Ga0315289, IMG submission 203452) | Sediment microbial communities from Yellowstone Lake, YNP, Wyoming, USA - YL17G11_40 | ecosystem: Environmental > Aquatic > Freshwater > Lake > Sediment | place: USA: Wyoming | collected...
TGGGCTATGCCATCATCCCCACCGGTTACGATGTCAAACTGGCGGCGCAGCAGGTCACTGTCGAGGCCTTGAAACGGTCGGGTATTAGCAAAAGTATCGATGAACTTGATTGCGTCATCTCCACCGGCTATGGCCGACACGCGGTCGACTTTGCTGATAGGGCTGTAACCGAGATCATCTGTCATGCTAAAGGGGCCCACTTCCTGATATCAGGGACGAGGACCATCATCGACATCGGCGGGCAGGACAGCAAGGCCATCGAGCTGGATGACCAGGGCAACGTTCGAGATTTCGTCATGAACGATAAGTGCGCCGCCGGCACCGGCAGGTTCCTGGACGTCATGGCCCAAGTTCTACAGGTGGGCTCCATCGATAACATGGGGCCGCTGTCGCTGGAGAGTCGGGAGCCGTGCAGCATAGGCAGCACCTGCACCATCTTCGCCGAGTCGGAAGTCATCTCGCTGCGAGCCACAGGCCGGAGCAGAGAAGACCTCATCGCCGGCGTGCACAGGGCGATCGCTTCGAGAGTGGCAGTGATGGCCCGGCGCCTCAATATAAGACCGCAGGTGATATTCACTGGAGGCGTGGCAAAAAATGTAGGGGTGAAGAAGGCCCTCGAGGCAGAGTTCGGGATGGCGATGTCGGTTCCAGAGGAGCCGCAGATCATCGGGGCGCTGGGGGCAGCTTTGCTCGCCTCAGAGGCAACACAAAACGGAATGTGAGAATCGAGCGATTTATACGGGGGCTTTTCTGTGAAAAGAATACCCTGCCGCAGATACATCAGGTCGGCAGGGTATGTTGTCGCTAATCGTTGGTGGGCTATTCTGGAATCGAGCCTAGACCTCTAAAACCCCGTAGCATTGTATCCGGACCCGGACTTGCCGGCACTCACCTGCCAGATATCCGCTGCGCACTTCGCCTTGAGCAAATTTTCGTATTCGGATATATCATTCTCTATCTGGGCTATTTTGCGCCGCAGCTTTGTGTCCATGCCCTTGAATTTCTCAAGCGGTATCTCGCCAACCTGGGTCCTTGTACTGAGGGTATCTAGCTCCTTTTTAACCATCCCCAGCTCTTTTTTGGCCACATCCAGATCCCGTTCAATAGTGTTTTTAATAGCTTTAATCTCAGATTCAGCGGGGGGTATCCTCCGGTTGTATTCGTCCTTCATGGTTGCATACTGATCGCTTGGAAGGGAGCCTTCCGCTTTCAGCCTCTCCAAGTTAGCGAGGTAACCCTGATTGGCCTCTAGTGTTGTGAAAGCTGTTTTGAGACCCTTTCCGTATTTTGAAGCCATTGTAGCCTCCCTTAAGTGTAGATTACCAGACCTAATTTCAGGCCGGCATACATAACTATAGTAGTAATTTAATGCTTTGCCGATACCTATGTCAAGCCTTCGACCGTTTTATGAACATCGCTCATGGTCGAATCGATGGGATATTGTGAGGAACAGCCAAGGAGTGAAACCTATTTTACAACGTTTAGTTTATAGTTGCGAATAATAAAATCAAGCGCCATATGAGGCGCTTGATCTAATGACGTTTTGCGAATGGTGGGCCATTCTGGACTCGAACCAGAGACCCCGGTCTTATCAGGACCGTGCTCTAACCAGCTGAGCTAATGGCCCGCTTCAGATATCGTCGCCGCTTGTGCTTAGCCTTTTTTGCCAGAGAGACGTAGCAGTACCAGGGTGCTGGCCAGACCGGTAAAGATGATGAAGAAGATATGGGCAACAAGGTATGTGTTACCCCCGAAAACCTTTTCACTTGCGAGGACCATGATGAAGTCTAAGACTGCCAGTCCGGCAACAACCCAGGCCATGATGAACAACAGGTTCTTGTTTTTCATCCAGTCGGCAAAATAGAGCAGGGCTAAGGTGGCGGTTATCCCCAGGAATGCTACCTCGCAGATTGTGCCGAGTATATAGGTGGCACCTGCGCCTCTTTCTGCAACAGCATACAGGATCAATGACAACACGGCACATGCGGCCACAACCCAGCCTGAGATTAGATAAACCTGCTTCATCTCTTACCTCCTCGCTTCAGCTTTTTACAAGCTGAGCCTGCACTGAAACCCTATTGAAACTTACCTGAACAGCGGAGGAGCAACAGGGTGCAAAATGCGCCGAAGCACACGTGCAAGAAAAATGTTCCTGTGGAAAGTGCGGGGTGCATATTTGCGGACATCATGAGGATCATAGACAGCAAGCATAAACCGGCTACAACCCAGGCCATGATAAACAGGACAAGAGAGTTGGTAAACCATCCTGAGAGGTAGAAAAGGCAGAAGACGGCTGTTATCCCTTGGTATATGATATCGAATGCTTGGCTGGTTGCAAATAGCGGGGCGTACTTTAAAAATGCGCCAAATGCTACAGCCTCGGTGATGAAGGCAATCGTTATCCCTCCGACGATGCACCACGCCGTTATGAAATAGACCTTCTGCATTGTGGTCATGTTACCCATCTTTCCCTCCTCATTTCAGCATAGTATCAAATCAGCACTGTCGGGAAATATAACAATTCGGACGGTGGTTGTCAAGGATAAAAAAGCACCTTAACCGCTGGATAGTGGAAGGAAGAGTTTTGTACTAAATTGCGATGTGGCGGTTTCCTTGCGGACCTGCCTCATCGACCGACCTAGGAGATGGACATTTCTGTCTTACTCTCCCTAGAAAGGAGGTGATCCAGCCGCAGCTTCCGCTACAGCTACCTTGTTACGACTTCGTCCCAGTCACTAGCCCCACCCTAGGCGACTGCCTCCCTTGCGGGTTGGCCCATCGACTTCAGGTGTTGCCAGCTTCCATGACGTGACGGGCGGTGTGTACAAGGCCCGAGAACGTATTCAACGCAGCCTGCTGATCTGCGTTTACTAGCAACTCCGGCTTCATGCAGGCGGGTTTCAGCCTGCAATCCGAATTGAGGATGGCTTTTTGGGATTAGCTCCGGGTCGCCCCTTGGCATCCCTCTGTACCACCCATTGTAGCGTGTGTGTAGCCCAAGACGTAAGAGCCGTGCTGACTTGACGTCATCCCCACCTTCCTCCCCGTTTTGCGGGGCAGTCTCGCCAGAAAATACAACTGGCGACGAGGGTTGCGCTCGTTGCGGGACTTAACCCAACACCTCACGGCACGAGCTGACGACAGCCATGCAGCATCTGTGTACAGACTCCGAAGAGGGGACAAGTTTCCTTGCCTTTCCTGTACATGTCAAGTCTTGGTAAGGTTCTTCGCTTTGCATCGAATTAAACCACACGCTCCGCTGCTTGTGCGGGCCCCCGTCAATTCCTTTGAGTTTTAGCCTTGCGGCCGTAATCCCCAGGCGGGACACTTAAAGCGTTAGCTTCGGCACGGAGGGGGTCGATACCCCCCATACCTAGTGTCCATCGTTTACAGCGTGGACTACCAGGGTATCTAATCCTGTTTGATCCCCACGCTTTCGCGCCTCAGCGTCAGGAACAGCCCAGAGAGCCGCTTTCGCCACAGGTGTTCCTCCCGATATCTACGCATATCACCACTACACCGGGAATTCCACTCCCCTCTGCTGCCCTCAAGCCCGCCAGTTTCTCTGATACCCTCTCAGTTAAGCCGAGAGATTTCACCAGAGACTTAACGAGCCGCCTACACGCCCTTTACGCCCAGTAATTCCGGATAACGCTCGCCTCCTACGTCTTACCGCGGCTGCTGGCACGTAGTTAGCCGAGACTTATTCCTCAGGTACCGTCATTATCTTCCCTGAGAAAAGGGGTTTACGACCCGAAGGCCTTCATCCCCCACGCGGCGTTGCTGCGTCAGGCTTTCACCCATTGCGCAATATCCCCTGCTGCTGCCTCCCGTAGGAGTCTGGGCCGTATCTCAGTCCCAGTGTGGCTGGTCATCCTCTCAGACCAGCTACCGATCTCGGCCTTGGTGGGCCATTACCTCACCAACTAGCTAATCGGACGCAAGCCCATCCTCTAGCGCCGGAGCTTTCCTCCCCGACAGAGTCGGGGAACTTATGCGGTATTAACCCCGATTTCTCGGGGTTATCCCCCACTAGAGGGCAGGTTCTTACGTGTTACTCACCCGTCTGCCACTGTCCGGCAAGCCGGACCGTACGGCTTACATGCATTAGGCACGCCGCCAGCGTTAATCCTGAGCCAGGATCAAACTCTCCACATTAAGAGAATTTGAAACACTCTACTTTAAAGAACCTTCCTTCCACTATCCAATTGTTAAGGTGCTTGTCTTCTTGATGTGCGACTTATAATTCTAGCATATCATTTTGACCGATGTCAATAGCATGTACATAGTGCTTTTGATGTCGTTGTTGCCGTTCACAAAGCAGGCATTTATAATAGGGCGGTGTCATTTAGCTACGCTATTATCGATACGGCGTTGGGCCATGTCGGTCTGTTACATTCCGAGGCCGGTCTGTATCGTGTTGTGATTTGTCCTGCATGGGAAGAGGTGGCAGAGATCGTCACCAGGGATTACCCCGCTGCGGTCGAATCGGCGGACGCCTTCGGTGATTTGCCGCAGCGCATTGTGCGGTACCTCGATGGTGAGCGAGTGACCTTTAATGATAGACTTGATTGGGCAGGCGCATCCGCCTTCAGACGAGACGTGTGGCAGGCGACGTGTGCAATCCCCTATGGTGAGACACGCAGCTACGGCAGGGTCGCTGATAAGATTGGGAGGTCGAAGGCGGCACGCGCGGTGGGGCAGGCGCTGGCGGCAAACCCGATGCCGATCGTGGTGCCTTGCCACCGTGTGATTGGCAGCGACGGTGGCCTCACTGGCTTTGCGGGGGGCATTGAAATGAAAAGGCGCTTGCTGGAGATAGAGGGGGCGTTGGGCAAGGTGAAAACCTGATAGTCTAAGAATCTAAATTTAAGAGCCATGCAGTGAAAGAAGATAGGATAACATTCAACTGTGGTAAGCTACGGTTGGAGGGGATATTAAGCGTACCCGAGGGTGTGGGACCATTCCCGGCGGTTGTGGTGTGTCATCCCCACCCCCTCTACGGCGGCGATATGTATAACAATGTGGTGAGCGTCGTCAGTGTGGCTCTGGTTCAGGCATCCATCGTCGCGCTCAGGTTTAACTTCCGCGGCGTGGGCGGCAGCCAGGGGGAGTATGGAGGGGGGATAGGCGAGCAAGAAGATGTCGAAGCTGCAATCTCGTACGTTGCCACGCGGGATAAAGTGGATGCCGCGCGAATTGGGCTGGCTGGCTATTCGGCCGGCGCTGGATTCAGCATGCTGGTTGGCTGTAAGGACAAGCGGGTCAAGGCGCTGGCGGCGATATCGCCCCCGCTCGCTATGTTCGATTTTGAATGCTTGAAGGGCTGCGCCAAGCCGAAAATTCTGGTCTGTGGGGAGAGGGACGACTTTACTCCAGTCGATCGCTTCACCGAATTCTGCCAGAGCCTGTCCGATCCGAAGGAGTTTGCAACAATCGCGGGGGTGGACCACTTCTGGTGGGGGCGTGAATCCGAGGTCGCCGACAGGGTCGCTGGCTTTTTTGTCGAAGCGCTGTAGCGCTGGAATATTTGCTACCCTATCCTCAAAACGGCGGCTCCCTGAACCTTCCCATGTTTTAGCAAAATGAGGGCCTGGTTTGCTTCCTCCAGCGGGAACTCCTGAACCTCCGGGATAATCGGAATCTCGGCAGCTAGCGGTAAAAACTCTTCGGCATCCCGTCTGGTGATGTTGGCCACGCTCTTTATTTCCTTCTCGTCCCACAGTAACTGGGCGTAGTCCAGAGGCGGTATCGGGTTTCTCTTGCGGATAACTGCAATCACCAGCCTGCCGCCCTTGTCGATTGCTCGTAAGGCTTGGGATACCGTCTCGCCTACGGGAGTGAAGTCGATGGCGCAGTCGAGTTTCACCGGCGGGTCGTCCTCTGTTCTGCCAGTCCAGACCGCACCCAATCGTTTGGCTAAATCGCGGTGCTCCTCGCTGCGGGTGAAAGCGTAAACCTCGCAGCCCCAGTGTCTGGCTACTTGGATGACTAAATGCGCCGAGGCGCCGAACCCAAAAAGCCCCAGGCTCTGCCCTGTCTTGATGCCGGAAAGCCTCAGAGCCCGATATCCTATCGCCCCGGCGCACAGCAGGGGAGCTGCCTGCGCATCGGTGAACCTATCAGGTATGGGGTAGGCGAAATCTTCTGATACCGTGGTGTATTCGGCGTAGCCTCCGTTGGCGTGACAGCCAGTGCCCTGAAACTTATCGCACAGGTTTTCTAATCCCGCCTTGCAGAATTTGCACTTCCCGCAGGCGGAGTGTATCCAGGCGATGCCCACGCGGTCGCCGACTTTGTATCGGCTCGCCTTACTGCCGAGACACTCCACCCTGCCCACGATCTCATGTCCCAGTATGATGGGCAGGTTTGGCTTGAGCCGGCCCTCGATCTCGTCCAGCTCGGTGTGGCACACCCCGCAGGCGGAGACCTTGACCAGAATCTCCTTCGCTTTCGGCTGCGGCGTCGGCATATCGACCAGCTCTAGCGGCCGATTTTCAACGGGCGCAATCGACCTCAGTATCTGGGCTTTCATGCTTGACCTCATTCCCCCAGCGCTTTCAGTATAACCCTTTTTCTCCGCTGCCTATGCGCGCCATCCATCATACTTGTCATTGCCCGACTTGATCGGGCAATCCAGAAATCGTACTTTGTCACCCTGAGCACATTCGCTTCGCTCAGTATAAACTCTGCGAAGGGTCTTGAGATTCTTCGGTCGCTTAGCTTCCTCAGAATGACATCGTGTTTAACACTGACTGGATCATCCGCCTGAGGCGGATGATGACTTCAAGAATAGCAAAATCCCCTTACGTTTAAATAGGTTCGTAAGTCCGCTCTCACTCTCCCAGCACTTTCAGTATAACCCTTTTTTTGCGCTGACCGTCGAACTCGGCATAGTAGATCTGCTGCCACGGCCCGAAGTCGAGCCTGCCGCTGGTGATGGGGACGATGACCTCGTGGTGCACCAGCAGGCTCTTCAGGTGGGCGTCAGCGTTTGATTCGCCGGTGGCGTGGTGCCTGTAATCGCTCCTGGACGGAGCCAGTTTCTCCAGCCACTCCTCGATGTCGGCGATCAGCCCGCTCTCGGCATCGTTTACGTAAACGCCGGCGGTGATGTGCATGGCCGATACAAGGACAAAACCCTCAGCTATGCCGTTTCGCCTTACAAACTCTTCCACCTTGTCGGTGATGTTGATGAACTCCCTGCGTTTCTTCGTATTGAACCAGAGATATTCGGTAGCAGATTTCATGCAAGCCCTCCCCTCGCGTATTGAACTTTGATATCCAGATAATAGCCCCTGGGGGATGGAACGGCAAGTGGCTCTTGAAAATAAAAGCGACTAGCTGAGGGCGGAGCTCGGGGGTTGGGCAGCTAGTCGCAAGTTTATGTGAGGCGGAGACAGATTAAATTGAGCCGACTTCCTCCAAAACGAGGTTTACGGCTCTGGGGACAGCCTCTCTTACCTTCTCTGACATCTCTTCGGTAATCAGGCTGGCATCTTCAGTGTTGATGGCGAAAACCACTACATCTTGAGGGATCTCCCTGGGGAAGAGCCTGTTGCCTATTTCGATAGTGGAGGCCAGGGTGTAATGGTGGGGAGAGATGGCCGAACCCGATGGGCTGCAGATTTGCTCCGGCTTCAGCCGGTATATCTCACCGATCTCTCCGTCCTCGGTCACGATGGCATCGATCACCACAAGCCGGTCATATCCCAGGATGAAATCGAACAGGTTCAAGCCGTCCACATTGACATCCATAACGTCGATGCTGTCGTCCTTGATCTTGCTGGCCACGGCCTGCGCCACGCGGACGCCAACGCCGTCGTCACCCAGGATCGAATTGCCTATGCCTAAAACCAGTGTCCTCATATCAGTTTCGTATGGTCTGCAGTAAGCTGCCGTCCGCATTGTAGATATTGATCTCCAGCGGCATGTGCCCCAGGGCGTGCGAGGCGCAGGAGAGGCACGGGTCATAGCAGCGGATGGCAACCTCTACCCGATTGAGTATCCCCTCAGTGACCTTCCCGTTCTTGATGAATGCCTTAGCCACCTCGTGGGCGGCGCGGTTCATCGCTAAATTGTTGTGTCCAGTGGCTACTATGAGGTTGGCCTTGATGATCTTGCCATTCTCATCCACCCAGTAATGGTGGATCAGCGTGCCTCTGGGGGCCTCGATAACGCCGACGCCCTGTTCGTTAGCCGGCTTGGCGTTGATCCATATGTCGGTTCCGCAGATGGACTCATCATCCACCAGTGCCTTCAGCTCTTCAGCGCAGTTAACCAGCTCGATCAGCCGGGCATAGTGGTAATACAGGGATCCATGCAGGATGCTGTTCTTGCCCATCTTTTTGAATTCCTTTAGCTCCTTGTTGGCGATCGGTGTGGTGCATCCGTCGGCGACATTGACCCTGGCCAGCGGCCCGACGCGGTACATGCCGGCGGGATAGCCGAATTTCTTGTAGTAGGGGAACTTGAGATATGACCAATCTTCGACCATCTCTTCGATGATAGAGAGGTAATCCTTCGGCTCGATGTCGTCTTCCAGAGTGATACCGTTGCTATCTTTTAATCTGAGCTTCCCATCGTAATACTCAACATTCCCTTTGCCATCCACCAGCCCGAGGTAGCCACTGTTGAAGTCGGCGAAGTTTTTGACCAGATCAGCATTCTTAGCGCAGAATCCCTTGCACAGGTCCAGAGCCGCCTTGCAATCAGCCAGGACCCCATCCACTTGGCTCAGGATCGTGTCCCGGTTGGCCGGGGTGAGGGCGTGATTCATCCCGCCGGGTATGGCAGCATTGGGATGTACCCTCTTCTTCCCCAGCATCTCGATGATCTTCTGGCCGAAGGCGCGGAGCATTACCCCTTTTGTGGCAAGTTCGGGGTACTCTGCGATGACGCCGAACACATTCCGTATTGCTGGATCGGCGTCCATGCCCAGTAGCAGGTCGGGGCTGGCCAGGTGGAAGAAGTGCAGCGCATGGGATTGCACATACTGCGCCATATGCAGCAACCGGCGCAGCTTCTCCGCTGTGGGCGTCAGCTGCACCCCCAGGATAGCGTCGCAGGCTTTGGCAGAAGCCAGGTGATGGCTCACCGGGCAGATGCCGCAGATGCGAGGTGTAATCATAGGCATCTCCGAGAAAAGCCGTCCCTCGCTGAACTTCTCGAAACCGCGCAGCTGGGTTACATGCAGCCTGGTCCTATCCACGTTGCCCTTATCGTTGAGGAGGATGGTTACCTTACCGTGACCCTCCAGGCGCGTAACTGGCTCAATAACAATCTTCTTAGTCATCATTTCCCCCTATGTCCGACTCCTTAGTCGAACTTCATGATCTCGCTCGGGAGCACCGGGATCCTGCCTGCCAAGAGCTCGGTTATGGCGTAGTGGATGGCCTTCGCGCTTGGCGGGCACCCCGGGACGTAGCAATCAACCTTGACCACCTCGTTTATCGGCCTGACCCTGGTGAGCGGTGGTATTTCTTCCGACGGGTATCTTTCGCATATGGTGCCCTCGGTGTGATAGTACCTGTCGAAGATCTCTTCATTGGTGAACAGGTTGCGCATGCTGACTATGCCGCCGTAGACAGCACAGTCTCCCAGTACCATTAAGATCTTGCAATGGGCACGCAGGTCCCGAGCTACGTGTTCATCGTGCTCGTTGCTTATTGCCCCTTCGATGATACCCACATCGACCTGGGGGAATTCTTTGATATCGGTTATAGGAGAAGCGGTGAATTCCAGCACCTTTGCCAGGTCGAGTATCGCCTCATCCACATCCAGAACGGACATGTGGCATCCGGCGCAAGCGTCCAACCAGCATGTAGCGACTTTTACCTTTGCCAACTTTAACCTCCTAGCTTTTTGGAAAGCTTTGTTAAAATATCCTTGTCCTGCAGCAGGCCTTCTTTGGGTTTGAGCACTGGTTTTATCTCCAGGGTTTGCCCATCCATGTTCGTGTACTTTCCGTCCCTCTCGGCCCAGATGGGGGAGGGCAGGACTACGTGGGCTATCGCTGTTACCGGTGATTGATAGCTTGCCTGCACCACCAGGAAGCTGAGGCCCTTAAGCCAGTCCAGCAGCTTCTCATCCACCCGGTCATCGCCGAGGAGCAGGTACAGCCCCTTAACGCCGTTGTGCTTTATATCTCGTGATGCCAGGCCTAACTCCCAGCTGCCGCGGCTATTGGCGCCGGACTTAAGGGAGATGATCCTCAATTTCCCCTCCGCCGTCTTCCCCTTGAGGGCGGCTAGGTGGAGGAGGGTAGCCACAGCGCCGGGGTCTTTCCGATTCAGCAGCCCCGCTCCATAGATGATGATGGCGCGCTCGGATTGGGCATAGATCCTGGCTGCGGACTCCAGTGCCTCTTCCTCGATGCCGGTGGCCCGGCAAACTTCACCTATCTCCTTGAGGCTCAGGGCGTCCACTAGCTTCATCCCGCCCTTGCCGGATATGGCCAGGTCTTTATCGATGAGGACCTTGGCCAGGAAGTCGAGGAGCTCTTTCTCACTGCCCGCCCTCGGTTTGAGCCAGATATTGGTCCACAGTGGGACGACGTTCCTCACCGGGTCTATAACTAT
>Ga0315289_10015484_pt1 | contig 10580 bp, 8 predicted proteins | sample YL17G11_40_MG_FD_203452 | JGI IMG/M metagenome (GOLD analysis project Ga0315289, IMG submission 203452) | Sediment microbial communities from Yellowstone Lake, YNP, Wyoming, USA - YL17G11_40 | ecosystem: Environmental > Aquatic > Freshwater > Lake > Sediment | place: USA: Wyoming | collected...
TTCCTACCCCGCCAGAGACACCAAGAAAATCAGTTGATGCGAGCTTCCTCCAGGTATACCCCCCACCAGCTACGGCAGATATATAATAAATAGGAATTCGTGCTCCAATTACAATAGCGTCACCAGATGCTAATCCAGTTACTGACGATACAGTAAACGATGTACTCGTTCCACCTGTTGTTATCGTAGTTGTTCCACGAACAGTCGTCGTATTACCCGTCATAACTGTAACAGCTTGACCGGTAGCCAGTGTTCGAGTTGTTGTAAATACTATCGTTGTTGCATTGGTTCCAGTGGTAGCCAATGCAGTGAATCCAAGAAATTGATTTACTGTTAAATTCCAACCCGTTGCGGGTGAGCTAGTAGTGGAAGTAATTGAAGCATCTGTATGCGATATAGTATTTTGGATGTCTTCATCATAAAATGAACCACCACTTATTTGAGTCTGCACTCTACCAAAATTATTATCAGTATTCGATGAGAAGGCAGTAAGTCCGTTGTATTGGCTAAACAACAATCCAGATTTGTAGATAGCTCCTTGAGCGTGATTCCTTGCGTGGTTGTAAATATCTCGACCAGCGGTGTGCCGTTCTTCACCTACCCAGGTTATGGTGTTTGTTGTTGCATTAAAATAAGCATTCCACAAAAGAACATCTGGGTCATAGATAGTCCATGGAGTTTGTGATAATGACAAATCTGGGGCACTAACATTCGTTGTTGTTTGATTTATATAAAAGTACCACGTTCCTTCTGCCGCCGTTGCTGATTTTGTATATACTGACAGCCCCGAAGAAGTTACGATAAATTTCTTTCCATTGATATAATACGAAAACGATGTATTTGCTCCAACAAAAGAAATGGTAGCTATAATGTTTGGAGCGCTGTATGTAAAGGAAACTTTGAACTTCCCTCTTTCTGCAAAGGGAATACCGGTTGCCATCTTTGTATCAGTTCCAAGAGCACTCACAGTTCTGTGCATGCTTGAAAGAGTTACATCAACAAAAGTGGGAGAATCATTCGGACCAAGTAATTGTGGAAGAGATAAGACTGTTCCACTTCCTATAACCGCCCCGGTTCCTCCAGATACAAGTAAGCCTGTTGATGTAGTCAGGTTTCCAATGGCGTGCGCATCCTGCTTTGACGTATCTGAAGGGTGAACGTGATCTGCTCTTGGCACAGTACTCAATGCGCCGACTGAAACAGTTCCGTCCATTTTGATATTAGCGGTACTTGATTCAAAACTGACAGCCCCGCCAGCCTGCCCCCAGAGAGCAGCGCCCGTAGTATTTTTAAAACAAACATAAAGACCCGTACTAGTATTGGTATTTATCCAAAGATCACCCGGCTCAAAAGTAATACCAATACCAGCCGTGTCTACACCGTCATTATTTGTAGTAGGAATTCCCGTAGACGTATACGTCTTAGTCTGAATCTTTTTCCACTCCGTAGTACCCGTTCCAAATTTTTTCCAAAGCTGCGGCTCCCCTGAAGAAGGAACCTGCAGTATAAGAGATCCTTTAGGTGAGTCTAAAGAACCATTTGTATTAGGGGATATATCAGAATAGAATATCCCTACTTTATTATCAAGGGATATCCCATTCTGTATATCAAATGCTCGCTCTATTAATGCCATTCATCTAACCTTAATATTTCTTAATTAGAAAGATTACCCCTGAGCTATTCTTTGTATGTTGTAATCAATATTCTCACCGCATGCAATGAGAAGTCTCATATTCAATCCGCTAATGTCTACAGATATAGCCAAACCAGTTATAGCTGCACCCACATAGAGAATAGAGAACAACGTGTAATCAACAGCTGAAACGCCATCGTTCAGTGCAACTACTTTGTAGACAGCCCTATTAGCATTTGTTCCTGCTGATTTAACAGTAACCAACCACTCAGCACTGGAATATGTAGCAAATGCAAGAGTATCTGCTGCCAAGCCAGTAGACGTTGGTTGGTTAGTTGCGGCGATAGCAAAAGGATTCTTAGCCTTAATCGCAGCATCCAATGCAGACAAGTTACTATCAATGCTACTAGCTACAGCAATGTAGTTCAGAGAAGTCATCTCTGCATCAGTACCAATTGCATCATCCAACGTTGCTATGTTTGCATTAACATCAGCGGTGTTGCTAATAGGATTGTTTGTTCTGGTATTCGGAGTAGGACCTGCTCCTAAGTACATATCCAATTTGTCAACAGCAGTCATCAGAGCATCATTATCAAGTACGTGATTCTCCTCTGTGTAAAGGGGCATAACAGCGCCAGTTGAAGTTTTACCCATGAACGAGTTCTGATCAGTATCCTCTACACTAGCTCCTTGAGAATCCAAAAACATTTTCCAATCGGTAGCTAATGCACCAGTTTTGTGCCATGTTGACCCATCAGTAGTTCTACCATAAATAGAACTTATTGGAGCAACGACACCACCGCCAGCCGAGGGATCAACCGACCCGTACAGGACATCAGTAATGTTATCAATACTGAGTCCTTTACTAATTCTAAAATAATCTTTAGCCATAATAACACCTCTCCCTTATTGAATAATAAATCGTTTAAACGAAAATTTCATAGTGTTCATCTCATCGTAGGTTACATATAAATATATATTAACTGTATCTGAAATTAGGTCAATGGATACGTTAAAATCATACCCTACACTGGCATATCGATTATAAGCAACCGCCCCGCTCATTTCTACAGCCAGTACTTCCTCTGCTCTATATCTAGAAGAATCAGCATATCCCAATAACCACTTAATGGAATGCCCTCCGGCTAAAAGGGAAACCGTATCTAATAAATAAGTTCCCGTAGATGTGGCAGTAATTTCACCTGCTGAGAAACAAGCGGCGATGGCGGTTAAATTAGGACTAGCAGTTTGTTTTGATGCCATCCCGCCAGACAGAGCAAGCTCAGTCACGGCAAGGCTTTCTGACGTTCCCAGGTAATTATTAGAAAGTTGAACAAAGCCTTTATCATACGGAGTAGCATCTTGAGCAAAATAGCCACTATCGGATAAATACTCCCCACTGCTGGTAGCAAAAGTTGCTATATGACCTACGATGGCCGAACCGGGGCCATCCACAGTTCCATGCCCCGCCGGTCCTGGAATACCTTGAATACCTTGAATACCCTGCTCTCCCTGTGGACCTACTTCACCATCCTGAGCAAGAATATTCCAACTTACACTGTTCCATATGTATGATTTCTTATCTATTGTATTGTAGTAAGCCCAGTCAAGCTGAGGATCTGGTGGAGGGGTATCAAAAGAACCCTTCCACTGCATAGATACGCCTTCCGCTCCAGGTATGCCCGGTAACCCCTGTGCCCCATCCTGGGCAATAAGAGTCCAAACTGCAGAATTCCAAATATATGATCTTCCATCTATATTATTATAATAAGCCCAGTTAAGCAGAGGATCGGGAGGGGGTGTATCAAAAGAACCTTGCCATACTATGGATATACCATCATTTCCCTGTGAACCGGCCTCACCGGTTTGACCATCCTGAGCAATAATATTCCAACTAGTTCCATTCCAAACATAGGATTTCTTGTCAGTTGTGTTGTAATATGCCCAGTTTAATTGAGGAGATACAGGCGCAGAAGAATGAGAGCCTTTCCATAAAAGGGGTATGCCGTCAGCTCCCGCTGGCCCAGTTGCTCCCTTTTCCCCCTGAAAACCCCGTAACCCTGCAGGACCCTGTGCCCCTGGGGGACCGGAATTCCCGGCAGGACCAACTAATCCACGGGGGCCTTGCGGACCCGATGGCCCAATAGGTCCAGTAGCTCCTTTTTCTCCCTGCATTCCTTGAGGACCGGGAGGTCCCCCATAAGGGCCTTTAGGGCCTGTTGGGCCGACAGGACCTGAGGGTCCGGCAGGGCCTTGGGGGCCGGGAACTCCTTGTGGCCCAGCTGGCCCCGTTGAACCTACTATAAATCCACTAGTAGCCATTATATATCCTATTGTATGATAATTGCTTTTTCAAAAGTTCTACCAAAATACACTAAACTAACTGATATGCGCCAGCTTCAATCCTACTAAATTTTTTATTGTTCTTCGTTAATTCTTTTTCAAGGCGAGTCCAGTCAAAACCAACACCGGGGCAGCCCTTTGGCGGTAGACCAGAAAATGTTTTCATATTGTGGTCGTGTGAGACTATTTTAGTTATGGAAGGGTACGTTGGAAGGAGATGTTTAAATATCAAATTAAACACCATAGTGTATTGATTCTCTGTAAATAATTCCCGATTGGTTTTGGATGGATTAACCATCTCAATCCCAATAGTTTCCCTATCATGTATACCCGAACTTGAATGGTATACCCAGTAAGATGGATCAATTATTTCAACAATGTTGGGATCAACACGATCGATAATATAGTGAAACAGAGCTATTCCTTTATAATATTCCTTAGCTCGCTCCCCACTAAGAATCCACAAAAGAAGGCCTTCAGCACTCATCCCTCCAGCAGTCCCATGTAATACAATTTCTGTTATCGGATTAGTTCTTACTTTATTTATCCAACCTGATTGATATTTCGTCCTAATTTGTCTATCTATTATGATATCAACAGTTTTTCTTTCTTCTAAAGGCTGAACAGTTATTGTCTCTGGGGGCTCTATTTTAATAGTATTCTTTGAATAGAGATTCTTAATATTATTTAAAATGCTCATTATTCCCTCCAAGCGTGGCTATCGTATTATAATGAAGTTATATGAAGAGTAATCCATAAAGGGAAAATATAGGTAGGGAGGGGAGTTTTTTAAGTATCTTTTTAAGCAGATTCGTCGTCTTCTGAAATCCTTCGAGCGGCTAGCTGCTGTTGATTCGCTGCAGTAATGGGGGAAAAGCACGTTGTAATGGGATCAAACATAAAATTTTCTAGAACGTCTTTCGGACCCATGCGTTGCTTAAGAATAATAACTTCAGCAACATTCTGATTTGGGTCAGTTTCAATGAGATCATCAATTTCTTCATAGTCATCCTCTTTCTCTATAGTCATACCATACGTTTGATGCTGCTTAAATGTCTTTTCAGCATCATAATAAGGACGATGTATTCCCATAATAATGTCACTAACTTCAGTAAGAGCATGGGAATTTTTGAGATCATTCATTGTAGGACGCCTGTTCTTCTTTCCAACCTCCCTATTTAATTGTGCTACGAGAATCATATGAATCCCGAGCTCTCTAACCATAATTTGAATTTGATTGAGCTTCTGTTCATAGTCTCTCGCAAAATTATCACTCGATTGGAGATCACCAAGCTTGCCAAAAAGATCTATAACGACAACCATGTACTGTTGCTTTATATGATCCTGTAATAAAAGAATTTGTTCACGGATGCTTGCAATACTCTGCGAAGGCCTATCATTTAAGAAAATATATTTGTTTATAGCTAACTGAGTTTTCTCCCATTCATATGATTTTCGTTCATCCTCAGACAAATCTTCCGGTTTCTTTACAATTGTTGATATTGGTAAATTTGTTCTAAAGGCAAGTAACTTTGTAAAAAGAGACATATTATTCATCTCTAAAGCAAACTGTGCCACGGGAGTAGGTTGTTCTAATTGACTGAGATTCTTCATCATAGAGAGACACATACTACTTTTTCCAGCGCTGGCTAAAGCCGCTATCGTAGTTATCTGCCCATCTTTAAATCCTTCAGTCAGGTGCCGATCAAGCTGAATAAATCCGGTTGGCCGCTTGCTAATTCCCGTAACCTTCATTATATCAAAGTCTGCAGCAACCTCCGCCATGTTCTTAAAACCTAATTTAGAAGACGAATATCCCTTCTCAATAATGGTTTTTCCGTAGATGAACCTCTGATCGAGGTCACTCAAGGTTATTGTTGGGTTAGTACAGGCGGGTAGCAAAGTTGTGGTCATGTAATCGATCATCTTTTGCTTAACACTGTCAACTGTGAGCTTCTCAAGATGTTCAATAAAATTTTTAACAGGAACTTCGGCAATTTTTTCTAGGAGATTTTGGATAAAGGGTAGATCAACGGTATACCGTACAGGGCAGGCTTGCGCTTTAATAAGAAGCGCATCATTGTTAAATTCTATTCCAGCTTTATTTACCTCTAGAATTCCCCACGCAAGTGTTTGATATTCTTTTAATCTAAATAAAGTATAATCTGCCTTTCGAACAAAGATTTCTCTGTTAGCAGGATTTTGTATAGCATTAGCAATAATGAGTGATTCATTATCCTTATCAATCGGGTGTGTCAGAATCCCGGTATCCCGCATTTACTAACCCCTCTATTCCGAAATCTTTATCGAAAGCCCCATCAATAAATTTTTCAATCAATGTCACCATAACATCCGATCGAGACATATCATAAAAGGAACACTTATGTTTAAAATGAAAATACACAAGCTCAGGAACACTAAGAGTAATATTTCTAATATTGTCCAAACGTTACATCCTTCTGAACTATTCCAGTACTTGAAATAATACATCCAGAAAAAGCATTCGCATAGAAGAATTGTTGCAATTCTTTTTTTATCTTTCCAATAATTTCATATACCGCGTGGTACGATATTCCAAGATCCCGTGCAATCTCTGAGCACGAATCACTGCCAAGAAAATATCGATAGCACACCTGGCTAACTGTTCCGCTACGAGATTGGCGCTCTGCCCTTTTTTTTATAAATTCCTGATATTCTCGAGTCAAAACGTAAGCATTCAAATAATCCGATACTGCCGCAGCATTTTTAAATGAAGGATCTGCCAGTGAGTATTCATCTACATCAATAAGAGTATTAATATTACTATACACTAACTCTTTCTCAGCCCACCGATTCATGTGCTGAGGAAGCATGATACCAATGTAATACGAAAAAGCAGATACCTCTGGTTTATATTTATTCAACAATGTCAGAAACATGGTGTATGTTTCTTGTAAAATATCAAAGTAATCCTGCGCCCCATGCAAATTTCTAAACAGTTTATTTGAAATCTTTCGAATATAGGGCTCAAATAACTCAGTTAAAAAATAGGTAGCCTTTTCCCGCTCATAGGGAGTCCCCGTTTGAATCAGAACAATAGCTCTCTTAATAATATCGTATAGTTTACGTGTTTCCTTTTCTTCTCGATGCTCAAAATTACGGCTTATACTCATTCCTTCTTTGTAGCACGCTTGCTCTTCCATAGGGATTCCATTTTTTGAAAATCCCTTCATACAAAGGTTTAGAGTACTTTATTCTACAAATCGGCATCATCGACATCGTCGTATTCATTCTTTAGTTTCTCATAAAATTTTATTCGCGTTCGTGCCGTATGCCTCAATAAATAATTGGGATCATCAGCAGAACTGGTGCGTGCCAAATTGTCACAGAAGTCTACAACTATTGGTATGGGTTTGCCTTCAAATACCCTCCGAATTCTACCTATCTGCTGTTTCAACTTGTGCACATTTGTTGATGGGCATGTTAATAACAATGCAGACAACCTGGGTAAATCCAATCCTTCTGAAGCTATTTTTGAATTAGCAACAATACATTGTAGTGTCGTATCATTTCTAATCTCTTCCCAGTTGGTTTTCTTCCGAGTTTTACCAATCATCAAAGTAGTTTTAAATCCCATCGAATTAAGATACTCATGAAGGTATTCATTATGCTTAACCCTGTCACTAAGTATCAGTGGGAAATATCCTGCCTGAATAAGATCGATAGCCTCCTGTACAATCAGCACGTTCCTATCCTTATTTTCGACAAGTCGAGTTAATAATTCCGTCATATCGAGAACATCTTCTCTTTTTTGCCCCGTCCAACGAAAAATTGTTGGTATTTCCATGGAAATATTGGTATTTACTATGCGGTAGTCGAATGTTGTTATCCGATGTTTCAAATCAGCAGCATCGAGTTTCATAAGAACTTTTCCAAAAACATCATAAGTAAGAATTTCTTTTTGATCTTTCCGTTTAATAGTGCCCGATATGCCTATCCGATACTTAGCCGGTATATTGTTTAGCACAGATAAAAACATCTCAGCTGGGGCATGCTGGCAATTATGCACAATTATACCATTTGCTATAAATAGCTTATTTTCATCCTCTAATTCAATATCTATTAGATCACGATTACCCATAGGTTCTACTGATTTTATAGAAAGAGCAGTGAAAGGAGTTCTATTTATTTTTCGAGGATTCATAATTATATTTTTATAACCAAACCATCCTATTTTTTCATTAAAGGTATTTATATAGAAAGAAGGAATAGATACTCTGTACACTAAACTTGCTTGGGAGTTACTGTGTGTGAGCCCTGTAACTGTATTATAGATACCCATCCCCCTTAGCATATCTGCAACTTGATAAATTACATTTTTTAATATAAGAGAGAGTTCTATAGAATTTTGTTTTTGTGTACCAGTATCAGCATGCCGACAGCCATCAGCTTCAAATAAACCACGAATAAAAGAAATATCTGTTGTAGCATAAATAAAGTCAGGAAGCCGCATATCCACAGATTTTCTTCCGTGGTAAATATCAAACCGGTCGTGTAATTGCTCCTCATAAACAGATTTTAGACGATAAACAGAGTCCCCCCGTGAATTACCAAATTTATTAAACATATCATAGCCAGAAAAAGCATTTTCAAAGCATTCTATTTTTTCTTTCTTTCTAAAAGAAAATTTTATATAGCTATTATCACATGTACCATCCCCAATAAACCAACCGTACAAATAGTTAATAAGATCAAATTCAGATATTATTCGCTCTTTGGGAATATCTTTTAAAAACAAGAGACCGCTACAATTTTGTATTTGCTTGTTCTCAGTACCCCTTGCGTACCCAGTATTAAAATCTCTATAAGTATGCACTATGTGTTCTTTAGATGTTATTAAATAATTACCATTAGTCATTTTATATTTAAAAGCTTCTTTTGTTGTAGTCCAAATTCTTTTTACCAAAGCTGCTCCGGTTGGGGTTATAACAGTATCTCCAACTTTAATATCACGAAGCTTCTTTATTCCTGTAGGAACAGTTATAACAGTATCTGGATCAAGACACTCATCCTCTATTATAGTGCCAAACTTATCAAAGAATTGTGGATTTTCTTGATAGAGATTATAAACACTGTTGATAATACCAACAACGATATCCCCATCTTTCTTAACATCTCCATCATACTTTCCAAGTATGTACGTGCCAGAGAGTCTCTTTTTAATCTCGGTCATCCATTGGTCGCTCAGGCGATGTTCATGTACAATAATAAGTGTGGGCTGTTTTAAATTGGATATCAAACCAAGCATGGTTATACTTTTCCCCATTCCAGGTGGTGCTTCAACTAGCCCCCCCTCATGTTGAATAAGTACATTAACTATTCGCTCTTGGTGTTTATCCAATATAGTATCAACAAGATGCACATCTATAGGAAGATGCTCTACTCGTTGATCAATAAGACGAAATGGAATATTATGTTGCTTGTAAAAAGCAATAACACGATCTAGGCCACCACGAGGTATTTGAAGGATTTTCTTTCCATCTGCATCCACCAACTTGTAATGATACAAAAATGGGGGTGTGTTTCGAATTGATAACTTGAGTCGCTTTTTATGAAATATTTCTGGATTCTTATAGGTAAAGAGCTCGCATAAATTGCTAATCTTGTATCCCAGTTCTGCAGTATTTATATATAGTTTGTCTCTTAATATCATCTTTTGTTCTGCCGCCCCTCTCAGAAAGCACATCTCGTAAAGTTTCATACGATCTAATAACAAGGTCAGACTGGGATAAAGCCTCTCCGTATTTTTTATACCAAAGAGACTTTACCTCCAATTGTAATTTTCTAAAATCAGATTCGTTTGGAATATATATGTGTATTTGCTTTGCCATCAAATATCGAAATCATCATCCATTTTTACATCATCAATTGGAGAGAAATCAAGACTCTCCTCTTTATTTTTCTTAACCTCATGTCTGTCAGAATCTCTTCTGAGATTGTTTATCTTTGATTTTAAAACCTTCGGAAGCTTGAGTCCGGCTGCCATCATAGTAACCCGAATTACTTTATCAAGAACCGGATCATTAAACATACCGACCCTGGCCAGAGCACTGCCGTAGGTCCCCTTAGTAATATTAAATATCTTTGAAGCAAATTCAGTATAACCGGCTTTCTTGGGTGTATCAACACTAATCAAATAAAACAACGTATCCTTGTAGGTGTACCCCGAAATCAAAGATGGTTCGAACAGTTTCTTTTTGATGTCCTCATCACTAAGAGAAAGATCTTCAGGAAGATTGAAATACACATCACGGATATCAAGCAATCCTTTGCCGTATTGAAGTATACGGGAAAGCTCCCCCTTATCAATTGACCCTACCCCACTCTGGCTTGACTTGTTTTCTCTGAGAAGATCAAAGGCAGTAGCAATCTTTGTAAGAATGTAATAATTTATTTTTTGCCACCAATCTGTACTCAATCCTACTTTCTCAATGAGATACTCGTTATCGACAAGAATAAACATATTTAAAGGTATGTCCTTAAGAACCTTGAGTCCATGCATGGCATTATCCATATCGAGCATGCCCGTCATTTTTGGAGGAAGGGTTGCGATAACCCCAATCTT
>Ga0315289_10015488_pt1 | contig 10578 bp, 12 predicted proteins | sample YL17G11_40_MG_FD_203452 | JGI IMG/M metagenome (GOLD analysis project Ga0315289, IMG submission 203452) | Sediment microbial communities from Yellowstone Lake, YNP, Wyoming, USA - YL17G11_40 | ecosystem: Environmental > Aquatic > Freshwater > Lake > Sediment | place: USA: Wyoming | collected...
TCCGCCCTCTCGGCCACGTTGGCGGCCAGGTCGCCGATACGCTCCAGCTCGCTGTTGATCTTGACGACGGCGATGATGAAGCGCAGGTCCTTGGCCACGGGCTGGTAGAGCGCCAGGAGCTTCAGGCACTCCTCCTCGACCTCGACCTCGTTCTCGTCGATCTCGAGGTCGGTGGCGATCACCTTCCGCGCCTTGGTCGCGTCGTGGGTCTCGATCGCCTGGACGGCGAGGCGAAGGTTCACCTCGACGAGGGCGCCGAGCGCCAGGATCTTGCGCTTGAGCTTGTCGATCTCACGTTGCAGATGCGTCATCTCGGAGTGCCTCCCGCGCTCAGCTGAAGCGGCCGGTGATGCAGTCCTCGGTCTGCCTCTCCTGCGGGTTCGAGAAGATCTGCGTCGTCGACGCGAACGGCGCCTGGGCTGTCGACTGGAAGGCAGTCGCCGGTGTCGCCGCGGCCCGCCTGCGGGTGCCCGCGACCGCCGGCCTCGTGGCCGCGTAAGGCCCGGCGATTGCGCTGACGGTCACCGAGTGAGCACCCCAGAAGGGGTGCGGCCCAGGCCCGGTAGGGGAGGTCCGGGCCGCCTTCTTGCCTTCAGCGGACCGGGTCAGGATTGGCCGGAAGGCGGGGGGGAAGACCGTCCATCGGGAGGTCAGCACGACTCGTCGCCGGCGCCGAGATCGCGCAGCTGCAGCAGCTCGTCGGCCGTGCCCGACGCCACAGACGCCTGATGATGTCGCTGGATCTCGCCTTCGACCATGTAGAGCACGTCCTCGGCGATGTTGGTGGCGTGGTCCGCCAGTCGCTCCAGGTACCGCGCAACGCTGAACAGCAGCACGAGCGCGTCGAGATGCTCGAGGTCGACGCGGATACCAGCCTTGAGGTCATCGATCAGCGCCGCGTACAGGTCGTCGATCTCGTCGTCGGCGACCATGACCTGACGCGCCGTCACTGCGTCCTGACGGACCAGCGCGTCCAGCGCCCTGGCGAGGATCGTCTCCGTCCGGTCGGCCATCACCGCAACGCCGTGCGGCACCGTCACGGGGTGCTCGTCGAGGAGCTGCAGCGCCCGCTCGGCGATGTTGGCGGCGAGGTCGCCGATGCGCTCCAGCTCGCTGTTGATCTTGATGACGGCGGCGACGAAGCGCAGGTCTCCAGCCACGGGCTGGTAGAGCGCGAGGATCTTGAGGCACTCCTCCTCGATCTCGACCTCGGTCTGGTCGATGAGGGCATCGGTCTTGATCACGCGCCGCGCCTTGGCGGCGTCGCGCTGCTCGATCGCCTGGAAGGCGAAGCGGAGATTGTCCTCCACCAGCGCTCCGAGCGCCAGGATCCTGCGCTTGAGCCTGTCTGTCTCTCGCTGAAGGTGTATCACCACGCCTCCCAGCTCAGCCGAAGCTCTCCTCGGCCGACGAGCTGTCACCGCCGCCGCAGGCCGCGACCGCCAACGCTATCAGCACGAGGGCGGTGGCGGTGACCGGGAGGAAGCGCCGTGATCCCGCGGACTTCTTCATTCGGTGACCTCGCTTCTGCGTCCGGATGGTCGTTTTCGCTCGGACCGGCGTCGCGCGTCTACACCGCCGTGAGTGGAACCTACCTCCCGGGTGTTAGCGGACGGTTAGTGCAGCGTCAGATGGTGACGAACCCCTTGCGGCGAGCGCGCGAGGGAGAAAGGAGTGTATCAGGTGCACGATCGGCGAAGGGTCGCGGGCTCGCTGCTCGATCCCTTCAAAGATGCTGTGGCGGCGCTGCTCGCCGACGACGCTGCGACGCCGGCCACGGTGATCCGCGAGCACCTGCTCGTCATGCCCGGTCATCTCACTTGAGGCGAGCAGAGGCATTGGGACAGACGGCGGTTCGAGGGAACTCCCGACAGGAGCGCGTAGCGGTCCTCGCGGCCCTGACCCGACTCACGGTCCCAGGTCATGCGTCGGCGCCGCTCCCCCCGACCACGCCTGAAAGGACGAGGTCGGTGCTGCCGCAGCAAGGACAAAGGACAACGTTGGAGTGCGCGTCATACACGCCGATCGGTACCAGGAACTCCTCGGTGCACACCGTACACGCAAGATCGACTTGCCCGCTCATCTCTCCTCCTTCTCTGTGTATCTCATGCACCAGCATGTACCGCAGGCGTGCGAGCAGATCGTGAAACGGTCGCGAAGGAACGGTGAGCGGGCGACGGGTCGTGGTGCGCCGGCCGGGTTCACCCGGTGGAGGCGTCACGCTCACGTCTTCCTAACATGTCGCGGGCAGACTGTGGCCATGTTCACCAGGCGCATGAAGATCCGGCGTCGGCTCCGCAGCGTGCGTGCCTCCGTGCTGTCGGAGGAGGAGCGCCGGCAGGAGCTTCGCGAGGCCGAGGCAAGAGGCGCGCAGCATCAGTGTGACGAGCCGGTCGCGTCCGCGGCGTCCCCCCGCGCCACGGGCCGCGACGGCAAACCGCGGCCACCCGAAGCAGGGTCCGGGTTGGCCGGTGTCAGCGAAGCTGACTGACGCCGGCCCGCTTCCGGCCACGCCGGCGCACTCGACACTGACCGTCCAGCTCGCCTGATAGGCGTGCAGCGCGGAGCTGCTCGTCGCCTTCGCCCGGGGAAGGGCGCGCTACGGAGCCACCGACTGTCCCTCGTGCGGGAATAGGTCCCTCTTCCTCCTGGAGCCAGGCGACGGAGGGGAGCCCCAGTCCTGCAGGGGCATCGCACGAGGCGGCGTGGCCCGCCACGACGCCCAAGCCGTGCGTGGCAGACCTATGCTCTCGCGGCCTCTTCCACCCCCGTCCTGGCGCCAGGCTCGGGGGACGACACGCCGGCAGGCCGTCGATGACGGCGTCGCCGAGCAGGGACACGAAGCCCAAGGCGCGGTGGACGGCAACGGCACGGGATCACATTCGTATGGTGGCGGGATCCGCGGCTGCAGCTCTCTCTGGCATGGCGCTTGGCTCGCATGGGTAAGGCGTAGCTCATGGAGCACGAGATACGGCACGCCTTCATCGAGCAGCTTGGGAAGCTCGAGCTGCAGACCCTGGGTGGCTTCGACGAGGTCAGTGAGCAGCTGGTGCGCGCCATGGACGCCGTGAGCCGATGCGACGCAACGCTGGCCGCGGTCGTCGTGGCCGCCGACCGCCCGATCAACCACCGTTACCTCGACATCCACCATGGAGCGATCACGCTGCTGGCGAGCCAGGCCCCCGTAGCAGGCGACCTTCGCCTCGTCGCAGCTCTGCTGCATATCGTCTGGTGCCTGGAGAGGATGGGCGATCAGTGCGTGAACATCGCCAAGCTGGTGCCACTCTCCGGCTATGAGTCGCCGCGTGACGAGCAGATGCTGGCGGCGATCGAAGACATGGGGCGGCTTGTGGGGCGGCAGATCGTCCAGGCCAAGGAGACGTTCGTCTCGCGTGACCTCGAGCTCGCCGAGGATCTCGCCCTCCAGGACACCAAGGTCGACCAGCTCAATCGCCACGTCTTCCGGCGCGCCGTCGACATCGGGGACGACGTCGAGCTCCGGGAGTGGGCGATGTTCATGGTGCTCATGGCGCGCGCACTCGAGCGCATCGGCGACAACACGGTCGATGTGGCCGAGCAGACCGTGTTCCTCGTCACGGGGGAGCTGCGCGAGCTCGTCGATGTCCGGCACTTCCGCGTCTAAGGACGAGGCCCGGACTGATTGCGCCGTCTGGTCAAGCCGCCCCGGCATGGGCCGGAGCGCCTTCTGCCTCGCGAGAGCGGCCGTGCCGGTTCGTGGCTGAGGAGACCTCGGAATCCTCAAGTGGCCCGCGTTGCCCCCGCCTGACGGCAGGATGCTCATGGAGAGATGGCGCGAGCCGGCGCCTCGTTCGAGCGTGAGTGTGTGCATGTGCCTCACGCGAAGCACGCAACGCCTGAACATGTGCGCACCAAGATCATGCTCGGGCACCGCGAATGGCGCTCCAGCCAATGAGTGCGAACGGAGGTGCCTTCGATGAGGGAAAGGCCCAAGCGGCTTCCATGCGACCCGGTGTGCCGCCACGAGCTGACCGAGGAACCGTCGTTGCTGAGCACGCAGGTGAAGGGCGACACCTATCTCTTCTGTTCGGAGCGCTGCCGCGGGCTTCACTCCATCCGTCCCGGCTGGCTCCTGGAGCGAACGGAGTCCAGGCCGGCAAGGAGGCCGTCGTGACCATGCGACTGCGCCACGTGCGAACGTCGGACTGCGACCGCGTGGTCGCCGTCATCGACGAGTGGTGGGGTGGCCCGGCCACGGGCTCGTGCTTGCCGCACGTCTTCTTCTCCCACCTCACGTCGACCAGCTTCGCGCTCGAGGCGAGTGACGGGGTGCTCGTCGGCTTCCTCCTCGGATTCCTCTCCCAAACACACCCTGACGAGGCATGCGTGCACATGATCGGCGTCCATCCGGAGTTCCGACGCCTGGGGTTCGGGCGACGGCTATGTCAACGCTTCTTCGTTGCCGCCCAGATGAACGGGCGGCGCTACGTGCGCGTCATCTCCACCCCCTCCGCCCAATCGGTTGCCTTCTATCTCGCCATGGGCTTCACACCCCTGTACGGCGAGACCGCGATCGACAGCCCGACAGTGAGGCAGGAGCTCACCGGAACCGGTGGCCACCGCATCGTCTTCCGGCGCGGGATCGTCTACGACACGCCGGGCGTCCCTGGACCGTGTGAAACGCTGACGGCGTGAGCCTCGAGAGGCGGTGGGACTGCCGCCTCAGCCGCGTGGGCAAGAAGACCGATCTTGCCTGCACGGCGTGCAGCGAAGGGCGGCGCCGAGGCGTCGACTTGGCCAGCGTGCCGTCTGCGCCTCGAGGCGAAGGCTCGCCTCAGCCGAACCGCCCGGTCACGTAGGCCTCGGTCCGGGAGTCGCCCGGGTTGGTGAACACCGTAGGTGTCAGGTCGTACTCGACGAGGATCCCGATGCGGTGGTCCTTCTCGTCCTGCCCCTCGGCCACCGTGAAGAAGCCGGTGCGATCGCTGACGCGGGCGGCCTGCTGCATGTTGTGCGTCACGATGACGATCGTGTACTCCGACACCAGCTCGTCCATGAGCTCCTCGATCCGGAGCGTGGAGACCGGATCGAGCGCGGAGCAAGGCTCGTCCATGAGGATGACGTCGGGTTCGACGGCGATGCACCGGGCGATGCACAGGCGCTGCTGCTGGCCGCCCGAGAGCGCCATGGCGGAGGCCTTGAGGTCGCGCTTGACTTCGTCCCAGAGAGCGGCCCGGCGCAGCGAACGCTCCACGAGCTCGTCGATGTCGCCCTTGAACCCGCCGACCCTGGGGCCGAAGGCGACGTTGTCGTAGATCGACTTGGGGAACGGGTTCGGCTTCTGGAACACCATGCCGATGCGCCGGCGGACCTCCACCGGTTCCACCTTGGGACCGTAGAGGTCGATACCGTGATAGAGGACCTGCCCGTGGACCTTGGCGCCCGGAATGAGATCGTTGGTGCGGTTGAAGCAGCGTAGGACGGTCGTCTTGCCACATCCCGAGGGGCCGATGAGTGCCGTGATCTCGTTCTTGCGGATGGACATGGTGACGCCCTGCACGGCGCAGGTGCCGCCGTAGGTCACCGACATGTCCTTCAGCTCGAACACGGTCTCCGGTTCCACGTCCTTCTTCGCCTGGCGACGCCGCTCCCGGGTGATCTCGGCCAGTTTGGCGCTCTCCTGGAGCACCGGGTCGGCACCTTCGCCGGCGCGATCCCCGGTCTCGGGCAGCACCCCCGGTGTCGGGTCTGGCTCATCCATCACGACTGCACCTCTATCCTCGCTCGTGGACGTCTCTTTCATGTCCGGAGAGCTCCCTCGCCAATCATCATCGAGTGATCCTTCACCATGTCTGCTGGAAGCGGTTGCGGAGCCAGATGGCCACGGCGTTCATCAACAGGGTGATGCACAGGAGCACGATGATGGCGGCCGCGGCGGCGACGTGGAACTCCACATTGGGTCTTGAGACCCAGTTGAAGATCTGGATGGGGAGCGCCGTGAACGAGCTGTTCAGCCCCGTCGGGTTGAAGGTGATGAACTGCAGCGCGCCAAGCAGCAGCAGCGGCGCCGCCTCGCCGATCGCGCGTGACACGGCGAGGATCGAGCCCGTGGCGATGCCCGGGATGGCCGCCGGTAGCACCTGTCTGCTGACCCCCTGCCAGCGCGTCGCGCCGAGCGCCAGCGCGCCGTCCAGGATAGAGCTCGGCACCGCACGGAGGGCCTCGCGCGACGCGATGATGACCACCGGTAGGACCAGGAACGACAGGGTCAAGCCCGCGGTGAGCACGACCGGACCCAGGTTCAGGAAACCTCGCGCCAGGAACGCCAGCCCCAGGATGCCGTAGACGATGGACGGCACAGCCGCGAGGTTCTGGATGATGACGTCGATGAACCGGTTGAACCACGCCTCGGTGTCCGCGAACTGCTCCATGTAGACGGCCGCCCCCACGCCGATGGGGATGGCGACGACGAGCACGATGCCCACCATCCAGAACGTCCCGAAGATCGCCGACTGGATGCCGGCCTTTTCCGGGAAGCTCGAGGGGAAGCTCGTGATGAGGCTCCAGTCGAGCTTAGGCCAGCCCTCGACGAGGCTCTGCACGATGAGCGCGACGAGAACGGCAAGGCCGACCAGCACGCTCCCCGTGACGGCGCCGCGGAACGCCCCGTCTCTGGTGCGGTGCCACCACCCACGCCGGCTGGTCAGCGAGATCGGCGGGGTCGTGGATGCGTCCTTCTGCGTCGTCAGAGTGCTCAATCGTAGACCTCGCGGTACTTCCTCACCAACCGGATGCTGATGATGTTCATGATCAGGGTCATGACGAACAGGCTGATGCCGACGGCGAAGATGGTCTTGTAGCCGATGCTGCCTGTGGCCTGGTCCCCGAGCCCCGCGGCCCCGATGAACGCCGTCATCGTCTGCATGGCCTCCACAGGGTTGAACGTGAGATTGGGCATGCCGCCGGCGGCGATCAACACGATCATCGTCTCACCGACCGCCCGGCTGATGCCCAAGACGAAGGCGGCGATGATCCCCGAGAGGCCTGCCGGCACGACGACGCGTGTGGAGATCTCATACTTCGTGGCGCCGAGGGCGGCCGCACCGGCTCGCAGTGATTGCGGCACGGCGTACATGGCGTCCTCGGAGATGGATGCGACGGTCGGGAGGATCATGATGCCCATCACCAGGCCGGCCGAGAGGGCGTTGAACACCCCCGGCGGGGTCCCGAACAGCCAGTTGTCCCGAAGCAGCGGCGTGATGAACGTCAGGGCGAAGAACCCGTAGACCACGGTGGGGATACCGGCGAGGATCTCGAGGGTGGGCTTGACGAAGCTCCTCGTCCTCCGCGCCGCGTACTCGCTCAGGTAGATCGCCGCCAGCAGGCCGAGCGGCAGGCAGATCGCCGCGGCGATGAGCGTGACGACGAGCGTGCCGCCGAGCAGCGGCAGGACGCCGAACTTCGAGTTCTTGAAGAGCGGCGCCCATTCCGTCCCGGTGAAGAACTCGACCGGGCTGATCTCCCCGAAGAACTCGAGGCTGGGAATCAGCAGCGCGAGCACGATACCCACCGTGAGGACGATCGAGAGCGCCGCACACAGGAACAGGCTGCCGACGATGATCTTCTCGCGGTAACGGCGGCTGCCCGCCTCCAGGCCCTCGAGGGGCCTGGAGGCGGGCCGTTCTGTGGCTACAACCGCCATTTCCGCCTTACTCGGCGGCCGGCGAAGCCCCGCCGACGACCCCGTCGAGCACGGCCTGCGCGGCCGCGGTCTGCTCAGCGGTGATCGGCACGAAAAGGGCCTGCTCGGCGATGCTCTGCGCGTTGTCCAGGTAGAACTGCATGAACGCCGCCATCTCCGGCCGCTGCAACGCCTCGACCGATGGGTAGATGAAGAGCGGCCTGCTGAGCGGCGTGTACTCGCCGGACTGCACCGTCTCGAGAGACGGGGTCACGGGACCGCTGCCGCTGTCGACCGCCACGACCTTCAACTGGTCAGCGTTCTGCTCGTAGTAGGAGAGACCGAAGTAGGCCATACCGCCCTTGGAGCCGGCCACGCCCTGCACCGCGACGTTGTCGTCCTCGGTGGCCTGGTAGTCGGTCCGGCTGACGCCCTCCTCACCGTTGATGGCATCGGTGAAGTAGTCGAACGTGCCAGAGTCCGTGCCGGGGCCGAAGAGCTCGAGCGGGACGTCGGGGAAGCTCGGGTCGACCTGGTTCCAGTTGTTGATCTTGCTGCCGTCGTTCCAGATCATCTTCAGCTGATCGACCGTGAGGTTGTCCGCCCAGTCGTTCTCCGGGTTGATGACGACCGCGATACCGTCGTTCGCCACCTGCATCTCGACCCATTCGACTCCGTTGTCGGTGCAGATCTGCTCCTCGTCCGACTCGATCTGGCGCGAGGCGTCGTTCGCGTCAGTCTCCCCGGCGCAGAACTTCTCGAAGCCGCCGCCTGTGCCGGAGATACCGACGGTGACGCGCACGTCGGGGTTCTCCTCCTGGAACAACTCCGCCGCGGCCTCGGTGAGCGGACCCACCGTGCTCGAGCCGTCGATGCGGATGTCGCCCGAGAGGGCTACCGTTCCGTCACCGCTGGCACTGTCTGAAGGCTCGTCGTCACCGCAAGCCACCCCTACCAGGGCGATCGCCATCACGGCTGCGACCATCGCGAACCAACGCATACGCCTCATTTCTCCTCCTGTGCCTCTAAGTGGTAGCGGTCCTTGGGCAGCAGCTCGAGACTCGCGCCGAGCGCGGGTGCTGGAGTCGCCCCCCTGGCCGTTGCCCCGCAGGGCTCGGCCTATGTTCCCCAGCCAGTGTTAGCGAACTGTTAGCGGACGATGTGGTTGCCGCGAGGTCAGGGAATGCGGACTCTGGCCCATGGGCAGCCACGACGAGCTGGGCTTCCGGGGGCAAGTCTGGAGACTCATTATTCGCGATTGATGAGTAAGACGTCATCGTCGCGTGAGAAGCGCATCTGAGCCAAGGTGAGCCGTCTTCAGTGCCCGGCGGGCCAAATGGACGGCGCATCGCCGCACTTCGGTGCTCTCGACCGTGTACTTGGCGCGGGATCCCGTATGCGCTCGCCCTGACTCTGCCGTACTCAAGCGAGGATGTGCGCCTTGATGAGGTTGGTCTTGCCCGACTGGTTGGTCTGCAAGCCAGCGGTGATGACCACCGGGTCGCCCGGCAGGCCAAAGCCGCCGGCGAGGACGAGGTCGTTGGCCTCGCGAACAACCTCCTCGAGACTGCGCCGATGCCCACCGAGTAGGGGGCACACGCCCCAGCACAGCGCAAGCTGGTTCACCACCCGCCGGTTTGGGCTGATGGCGACGATCCGCTGGTTGGGCAGATTGCGCGCCACGGCGCGGGCGGTGGCGCCCGAGAAGGTGGCCGTGACGATGGCCGCGGCGCCGATGCGTTCGGCCACCTCACAGGCCCCGTGGCTGATGGCGTCGGAGACGCCGCTAAGTACCGTGGTCCACAGCCTCGGGGCGCGTCCCTCGCGCTCGATGTCGGCTTCGACGACGAGCGCGATCTCCCGCATCGTCTCGACCGCCTGCACTGGATGGTCGCCAATGGCCGTCTCCCCGGAGAGCATGACGGCACTCGTCGCATCGTAGATCGCATTGGCGACGTCGCTCGCCTCGGCTCGCGTGGCGCGGGGCGATGTGATCATCGACTGCAGCATCTGCGTCGCCGTGATCACCGGCCTGCCGGCCGTGACGGCCGCGTGGATGATGCGCTTCTGCCAGACAGGCACGGTGGCCGCGTCGACCTCCACGCCCAGGTCGCCGCGAGCGACCATGACCGCATCGGCCGCGGCGACGATCTCCCGGTACGCGCCGAGCGCCTCCTTCGTCTCGATCTTGGCGACGACGAGCTGGTCGCCGCCGGCCGCGGCGATGCGCGCTTTGAGGTCGATGACGTCGGCGGCCGCACGCACGAAAGAGAGCGCCACGTAGTCGATGTCCTGCCGCAGGCCCCACGCAAGCAGATCGCCGTCGACCTCGGTGAGCGCGGCGATCGGCAGATGCGTGTCGGGCAGGTTCACGCCCTTCCTCGACCCGATGATCCCGTCGTTCAGCGCCTCCAGGGACGCGGCCGTTGGCGAGGCGGCCGTGACCCGAAGGGCCACGGCGCCGTCGTCCACGAGGATGAGCTCACCCTCGGTGACGTGAGGAAGCAGCTCCGGGAAGTTGACCGGCAACTGCGCGGCCGCTGAGGAGCCCAGGGTCACGACCTCCCCCGCCCTGACGATGAGCGGTCGTGGCAGGTCCCCTATCCGCAGCTTCGGGCCGGGGAGGTCGATGAGGATCGCGAGGGGCATGCCCCGCTGGGCCGCGACCCGGCGCACCAGTGCGATGGTCGCGGCGTGCTCGTCCTTGGTCCCGTGCGACAGGTTGATGCGCGCCACGTCCATGCCGCTCTCGATGAGGCGCGCCAGTACGGGCTCATCGCGTGATGCCGGGCCCAGTGTCGCCACGATCTTCGTGCGTCGTTGGGGATCGGTCATGCTTCTCCTTCGTGGCAATCAGACGGGCGGGGGGGCCCGCACCGGCCCCCCCCCCCGCACCCGGATAAAAGGTGGGAGATACC
>Ga0315289_10015492_pt1 | contig 10577 bp, 9 predicted proteins | sample YL17G11_40_MG_FD_203452 | JGI IMG/M metagenome (GOLD analysis project Ga0315289, IMG submission 203452) | Sediment microbial communities from Yellowstone Lake, YNP, Wyoming, USA - YL17G11_40 | ecosystem: Environmental > Aquatic > Freshwater > Lake > Sediment | place: USA: Wyoming | collected...
TCACAAGGAGAAAGCAAAATGCTAAAAAGAGGTTCGACCATCCTCTCAATCTGGAGCGGCATCAATTTCCTCCTCGCCGCCTTGATATTGACCAGTGTCGTCGTTTTCAAAGCAAACTCCCCACTTTTGGTGATGGTGTTTGAAAAATCTGAAATCGTCAGCTTGGATGCCAAGGTCATTGCATCGCTCAATGCTTTGACGATACTGTACAACTCTTGCTCGATGGTTCTTTCGGTGCTGGTGTGGTTGCTCATCCGAAAAAGCCTGATCGCCGGCCAAAAATGGGCCTTCTGGGTGTTGCTGTTCGTGATCGGCTTCGTGGAAGTGATGGCCTTTGTCGCTTCCGCAAGAGTCGGAAATGCCAGATGGCCGGTGAATGTTGTACAGAGCGTTTTATACGTTGTGGGCATTGGTTTGTCTGGCTATTCCATATTCAAGTCCAAGAAAAAGGCCATGTGATCAAACAATCAGGAAGAACCACATGAATGAAATAGCGGAAGCATTTACCGAGCTAGAGCGAGGAGTGCAGGCAGCGCTAGAGACCTATTCCAATGTCCACCGTGGAAGCGGGCATAACTCGCTGGTGTCCACGCATTTATATGAGCAGGCAAGGGACATTGTCCTGGAATACCTGGGGCTGAACAAAGAAAAGTACATGGTCATCTTTGGCACACCCAGACGGGCGGAGTTGATCAGAGCACTCCTCAAGCCAAGAAGTTACCAAATTGTGTCCAGCCAGGATATCGGCCTGCCGCTGGGTGTAAGGGCATTGATAGTCGAACGCAAGGCGCTGCCCAAGAGCGTACCCTTCCAGACCGGTGGAGGGACGGCCAGGCTGGTCTCCCCCGGTTGGGTCATCTGGGCCAAAGGACCGGACAAATTCGAAGCCGGCACGCCCGCGATCGTGAGCGTTATCGCCTTTGCCAGGGCACTGCATTTGATCCAGCTTTTTGGAAAAGACGCATTCCAGGATTCGATCGCCGCAAATCTGGCGGCCAGCGATATTCTGTACCACGACGAACTGGAACAATACTCCGGGCAAGAACTGTCGGCCAAACTAAAGCAGACCCTGATCGGTCGCGGTCTTCATGTCCCCACGATGGAAGGTGTCAGGCCCTTCATCAACCTGGATAACGGCGCCAGCACGCCGACTTTCGCGCCGATCTGGAACGCCGTCTGCCAGACGTGGCGTCAGTCCAGTCAAATCCAGCAAGCGATCATTCATGAGGTCAAGTCTATCTGCGCCGAGGTACTGGGAGCGCCTTTGGCAGTCTATGATGTGATCTTTACGGCAAACACCACGGAGGCCATCAACCTGGTGGCCGAAAGCCTGCGGAATGAGCCCGAAACAGGTATCCAGCCGGTGGTGGTGAACACACTCCTCGAGCACAACTCGAACGAACTGCCATGGCGCATGGTTCCCGGCTGTTCGCTGATCCGATTGCCGGTGGATGCTGAAGGCTTTGTGGACTTGGACGAACTGGAGGCACTCTTATGCGCCTACAACCAGCAGGGCCAGCACGGCAAGGGTGGAACAGGAAGTTCCGAGCGCATCAAGCTGGTAGCCGTGAGCGGAGCTTCGAATGTCCTCGGCATATTCAACGATCTAGCGGAGATCAGTCGCATCGTTCATCGCTATGGGGCACGCTTGCTGGTGGATGCAGCCCAGTTGGTCGCTCACCGCCAGGTCGCGATGGAAGAATGCGGGATCGACTATCTCGCCTTCTCTGCCCATAAGACGTACGCGCCATTCGGCACTGGGGTGTTGTTGGCTAGAAAGGGGCTGCTTCATTTTGATCCCGCCGAACTGGCACTGATTTACTCGTCGGGCGAGGAAAATGTCGGAGGCGTCGTCGCGCTGGGTAAAGCCCTGGTGCTCTTGCAACGGATCGGCTTTGATGTAGTTCAAGATGAAGAACAGGCTTTGACCGCAAAGGCACTGCGTGGTCTAGCGCGCATACCGGGCCTCAGGATTTTCGGGATCAATAACTCCGACTCGCGTAGATTTGCCCAAAAGGGCGGCGTCATTGTCTTTCGCCTGAAAGGCATTATGGCCAATCGGGTGGCTAAAGAACTGGCCGAGCGGGGCGGAATTGGTGTGCGATCCGGTTGCCACTGCGCTCATCTGTTGATCAAGCATCTGCTCAATATTCCTCCGCTGCAGGAGCTATTTCAAGGTCTGATCTTGACCCTGTTCCCTCAGGTCGCGCTGCCTGGCCTCACCCGCGTGAGCCTGGGCATCGAGAACAGCGCAGAGGACGTTGATACATTGATTGAAGTCCTGGGCAAAATCGTCCGGCAGCCTCGGACCGGGGCGAACAGGCACGCTGTCCAACAGCAGATGGATGATTTCGCCAGGGCTGTAGCTCTACGGGTCTATACTTGCTCGCGTGGAGTTGCAGCAACTACTTCAACGAAATAAGAAGCGAATTTCAAATGAAAGCAATCAATCCAACAAGCGCGAGCTCAGGCTCAACTCGCTTTGGCCGCGCCGGACGGTGTTGTGATATAGTATTAGCGCGCTTGCATTGGACTGCAGGCCTCTCGCGGAAGGTGAGCGTAGGCTGCGGGTCGACTCCTTGATCGCTTGGGTAGTAGCCAAACACAAAGAGGTGGCCGTCGTGCTGACGCCACCTCTTGCTGGTTTGGGGTTTCTATCTCCCTCTATAGCCCCTTGGGGAATCGAACCCAGGAGGTCCCATGACTTCATCATCCAGCTCATTTTCAGCCTGGATAGCGGCTACCAGAGTGACTACAGGGCCCTATCATGACCTTCATTCACCAGCAAGATCAGTGAAAAGGGCCTATGAGCAAGCAAGACCTTGCCAATCTTCAGCGGGTCCTATATTCTTACAAATAGGACTGTACAGGGAAGTGCAATTTGGCAGAAATATCAACAACCATAATGTCCTCGAAAGGACAAGTAGTAATGCCGAAAGACATCCGTAGACGACTAGGGCTCAGATCTGGATCCCAGTTTATCGTCGTAGGCGAAAAGGACACTGTAATCCTCAAGATTATCTCACCACCCAAGATGCACTAGTTTGATGAACTCGTTGCTCAGGCACGTAAGCAAGCAAGAGGCTCAGGCTTGAAGCGATCAGACGTGAAATCAGTGATTGTTAAGATACGAACGAGGAAGTGAAGGTCGTATTGGATGGCGCACTCGGCTAAGCTCCTTGAAGTTATCTTGCAGGGTACCTCGGATGCCAACATACCCTTTAGCGGACTATGTGGCCTGCTGAAGAAGCTGGGCTTTGAGGAGCGGATTCGCGGCGATCATCACATTTTCACGAAAGCCGGTGTCCAGGAAATCGTCAACATTCAGCCGAAAGGCTCGAAAGCCAAGGTCTATCAAGTCAAACAGATTCGTAGTACTATTCTGAAGTATAGGCTCGGGGGATAAGACATTGATCCGGTATGAATTGATAATCTATTGGAGCGATGAAGACCAGTCCTTCATCGCCGAAATTCCTGAATTGCCTGGCTGCATGGCAGACGGCGCCACGTACAAAGAGGCAGTCGATAACGTTGAAGTTGTGATCCAAGAGTGGATAGATACCGCAAAGGAACTTGGAAGGCCCATCCCTGAACCAAAGGGCAGATTGATCTTCGCCTAGACCGACTACGTTTTTCGCCCTTCTGCTACTGAAACCATGTTAGTCTTCAATGCCTTCACTATGGATGCACATTGCGAGGAAAGTTGATCCAAAATCCGTGATTAGCTCGACGGCGTCCGACGCTTGATACAGGAGGAAAGCTGTTGCCTTACCTGCCGATCATGAGTTGCGAAGTCGGGCAAAACAAAAAGGTGGTCGCAAGCTTGCGACCGCCCTTGCCTTGTTTCGGGTATTTCTCCCCGGTATTAGCCCCAAAGGAAGAAAAAGTCAAAGTCCCCGAGCTCATTAACCACGTTACCTCCAACCTGGAGGCCTACGGTTTCGCTAACTACCTTTCGATCGCTTTATGCACGACTTGCTTCGCCCCTGACCAAACCATTTGCTTCCAACCGTCATCTTCCGGGTAGAAAGTTCGTCGGAGTGCCGCCTTTATTTTCTTACCCCTCGAGGTCGACGGATTCCCGTGATAGTGAAGCCAGTTCTCATCGCGCATCGCTAAGAAGACCTTGACTGCGGAGGATGTGCCAAAATCCACTGTGACTGCAGTGACTTCCGCTTTCGGAAGCAGATTTACGAATGCGAGCTTGATTGACCCCGAAAGCTCAGCGGAGAATGCATGGTCGTCTGTTTCGCCGGCAGCCCGATCGGAATAACCGTTGAAAGTTGTTCTCACTTTTTCCGATCCCCATATCGCAATGGCACGCCGATAGGTGGGCGATTCTTCCGGCTGCTGAAGTATGATCTCATAGTCGCCGTAAGCACCCAGTCCTGTATGGAGATCTATCACTACAACCCGCAGCGCTCCCGACAGGTATTTCTGGACGATCGACCTCAGCGTCTTGTTCGACCACGTTTCGGATCTGCCCCCGTAGAACAGGCCCTTGGGATGTGAGTACTGACCTCCGCTGATCGCCTGCTGAAGTTCCTTTGTTCCCCCTGTTGCTTTGTACCAAAGCAGGCGGGGCCACACAGCAATCCTGGGCAGAGAAAGCACCGACAGCGGTTCGATGAAGTCTGCCAGAGCGTCATATGCAAGGTTTTGCGGATGCGGCTTCGAATGGTCAAGGAAATTACGGTTTGGGTCAACATTGTTTTCATCAACCCGCCGAAGGTGGGCAAAGCCGACGGGATTGATCGCGTGGATCATGAGGATGCTCGACTCCTCTTTCAGATTCGAAGCGATGCCCTCTCTCATCAGCCCTGTTTGAACGGCTGATCCGGCAAAGCCCTCCACACCATGCGTGCCGGAGATCAGCACCAGCACAGACTTGGAGTCTCGTGGTCCAAGCAGCGCGAGGTCGGTAAAGAGCTCTTCATTTTCCGGTCCTGCGGCAGGATTCTTGAGACTCACGATGTCTCCTCTCGCGGCTGCGCCCGCTGCGAGGAACTTCTGCCGCGCTTCTCCATAGCTCGTTGAGAAGTGATCGGCGGCATTCTCGATCTTCACTTCAGACCTCGGGTTCCGGCATGCGGACCAAATGCCGCCAACAAAGGTGATCGCAACCGCGACCCTCGCAAACCTCAGACATTTTTTCACAATCCACCTCCATCCTCAAGGATCTAGATCAACGATAGGTCGTCTGGAGGCGGCAATGAATCGTCTCTTTTACTCAATTTAAACGATCTTGTGCCGAGCTCAACGCGGCGCTCCTATAGAGAGAATTGCCTAGGCTTGTTGGACTCTATGTTGCGCCGGACGTGGCTGGGGCGTTCACATCAGCGCTGCACGATGCGGACCGCTATGGCTTCACCAATCCGTAACGATGGGCGAACGCAGCGGCCTCCACGCGGTTGCCGCACTTGATTTTCGCCAGGATATTGCTAACGTGATTTGACGCGGTGCGCTCGGCGATGAAGAGCTCCGCTGCGATCTCCTTGTTCGTCTTTCCCTGAGCCACCAAGACGAGGACCTCTAGTTCCCGGGAGGTCAGTCCTCCCGGCGGTGACGGCCTAGCTGCGGAGGACCTCAGTTCGGCTATCTTGGCGCTCAGCGGTAGCATGCCATGCCGATCAGCGAGTTTAGCACCTTCGTCGAGGAGAGCGGCAGCACGGTCCTCGTCACCTGGACGTCGTGCATCGAGGAGAGCACCAGCGTGGTCGTAGCAGATCCACGCCAGCTCCGAACCGTATCTGGCCGCTCTGCAGTCACGCTCGGCAGCTTCGAAATGGGCAAGCGCGCGCTCGAGATCGCCCGCTGTCCGGGCGATGCGGGCGAGCTGCGCCTGGACGAAGGTCAAGCTCCCTCGACAGAAGACAATCGCATTTTCCGGATCGGGATTCAGCATCTCGGTGAGTTGCGCGTAGCACTCGCGAGCTCCGGTCGCGTCCCCCCGAGCTGCGGCGACGAGCCCCAGGCAGGAGGCTGCCCGGAAGCGCCACTCGGCAGAAGCGCGCGGGGAGTCTAGCAGAGCACGAGCGGCGGTTTCTGCCAGATCGAGCCACTCGCTCGCCTCGACAAGCCGAAATATCAGGGGAACGACCGAGGCCACCGACGCGACCTGACGAGCCTCCCGGTCCGCAGGAGCTTCCACCTCCAGTTTCAACCGCTCCAGGTAGCGCCTGAGGTAGGTTTTCCCTACTGCCGGATTGCCGGTCTCGTATTCCAGGCGAGCCCGGTTGGCGAGCAGGAAGGGGTCATTCGGCCCCAACGCGAGACCCCGATCGCTGAAGTCTCGCGCGCCACGCCAGTCCCCGCGGGCGATCCGGTACCTGTGATTCGCGGCGCAGGCGAGCATCAGCCAGTACCGGTCCTGAACCCGCTCAGCCGCGGTAAGCCCGTTGGCGGCGTGGCGAGCGCCGCGACTGAAAGCGCCGCTGGCTATGAGCGCCTCCTGTGCCAGGTGATGAGCCGCAGTGATACGCAGGAGGTCGGGGACTTGGCAGCTGATTTCCAGGGCTTCCAAGCTCCGCTTGAGACACTGCTTGAGGTTCTGCTCCTCCCGTTCGATGAACGCTGCCAGCAACAGGGACCGCGCCTCGAGCTGGGTGTCACCGACTGCCCGCGCCACCGCGAGGGCCCGCTTGCAGGCTCGGCGCGCTTCGCCGTAGTCGCGCTCCTCCTGGGCGAGGGCGAGTCCGTACTGGCACTGGAGTCTGCCGGCTTGCAGCGACTTGGGGTCAACCAGGGCCAGGGCCTTCTGTGACAGCTCTGCAACCCCACTCCTTCGAAAGGAGACGACTAACGGATACTCAGCAGCGGCGACCGCACCGTTCACATCTCCTGCCTGTACGAACAACTCGAACGCCTGGGTCAGCAAGTCGACCGCCTCCTCCCGCTGGTTCAGCGCTACCCTGGCACGACCCAGACCAAATAGAAGCTGCGCACGCGCCCTGGCATCAGCGCCTACGGAAGCAAGCGTTCGCTGAATAAGCTCGACAGCATTCTCGTAAGCGTGTTGGGAGATGGCCTGCTCGCAGGCGAGGAGGGCATAGCGAACATAGCTGTCAATTCCGAGGAGACCGCCAGCGGCACCAAAGTGATGGGCAAGCTGGGCAGCCCTCGTAACCGCCTCACCCCCATAGTGCCGTTCGAGGCCTTCGGCGACCTGCGCGTGGACCTGTGCCAGTCGTGAGGCAGAGAGATTGGCGAGGATCGACTCCCGCACCAGCGAATGGGTAAAACGGAACTGCCCCGCTTTACCGGGGTCTAGGAGGCTCAAGGTGACTCCCTCCTCCATGAGTTCTATGAGCCGGCCGGGAGCCTCTGCACAACAGGCGGCAACGACATCAACGGTGAAATCTATTCCTATCGCGGCGGCGACGGCCACGATGTCGCTGCCGCGAGGCGAGAGCTGCTGAAGCCAGCCTCCGATCAGATCCCTAATGCTTGTGGGGACATCGGTGATCAGACAGGCGTCCTCCTCTCGCCCGGCAAGGCGCCCTTCCCGGTGCAGCGTCTGAGCCAGCTCCCGCACGAAAAGCGGCACGCCCCCAGTGGTGCTGTGAATCAGCTCCGCGGCTCTCGCGGAGACCTTCGCGGGCACGGCGGTCGCGAGGAACTCCCGCACTTCGGACTGGGTGAGTCCCTGTAGCGCCACCTGATCTTGCCGCGGGACCCTGGCCAGTTCAGCGAGTGCCGGTCGAAGCGGGTGGTTCTCGCCCACCTGCCGGTCGCGGTAACTCATCACCAGGAGGATCCGCGCTTTCTCGATTTCCCCCAGTAGGTAGCCGAGCAGGGCGGCCGAAGGTGAATCCACCCAGTGCAGATCATGAAGGACAATGACCAGGGTGCGCTTCTCCGCCGCCCTCCCGAGAGTGGCCGCCACAGACTGGAAGAACCGAAACCTGGCGGAACCCGGATGCTCCAGAGGCACGGGTGACCTGAGCTCGCCCAGGGCTTCGCAAACGGGTGGAACGACCTCGGCAATTACTGAGGAGTGTTCGCCCATCACCCTCCGAAGCAGCGCCGGCTTGGTAGCCCGCACGTATCTAGTGATGATCTGTACCCACGGGAAGTAGGGAGGCGCACCTTCGGCGTACGAGCAACGGCCTTCCAGCACCAAAGCGTGGTCGCTGATTTCCCGGGCGAACTCCTGCAGCAGACGGCTCTTGCCGATGCCTGGATCCCCAAATACGGTGACCACGCAGCCCTGACCACGTGCAGCGGCCTCCGCTGCGGCTTTCAACCGCCGCATTTCCGACGTGCGGCCGACGAAGACAGACCTGAAACGCCTGGGACTGCGGGCTGTCATGATCTTCCCACTCCATCATACCACAACTATCCCTGACGCCGCTCCCTCCTCGGCAGACTGAGCAATCTGCCCTAGGTGTACGATCCGGATCTGCACGGCAGCTGCGGCGTAAAATGAGTAATATCGACGATTTACCGCAAAGCATTCACGGCGCCATGCTTTCCGTAGGTTTAATTCGCGGCACAGAAGCCGCCAGAGGAGGTTACCATGGTTGCTGAAGTCGTCTCCTACCTGATCCCGATCTGCATCGGCATCGCGATCGTCTGGGGCTGGGTCGCCTTCATCGCTGAGGCGATTGCCCGCCGCAGGGGCGTGACAAGCAAGGTGCTCTATCCCGACGAGGGCCTGTGGGCGCTCTTTGGCAAGGATCTCCTGGACCTCGGTCTCTTCGGAGGAGCTCCTGCCCAGAAACAGCGTCACCTGCAGCGCCGGCTCAAGATCGGCTACAACCGGCGGATCTCTTCTTCCATGGCTTCCAATAAACCCAAGGAGGCATAGTCATGATGAAAGCTCTGCGTGTGCCTGTCGGACTCGTGATCGGCGCCGCGTTCCTGCTCGGCGTGGCATCCTGCAAGCCGATCGTCTACTATCTGGAGCAGGTCTACAAGGTGTACGGCAAGGTCACCGTGGCGGGAAGCGACGGTGAGACTCCAATCGGCAGCGTTGAGGTATTCGTAGGCGACTACCAGTATTCGGAGCTCACGAACTGCTACGGTGACTACGAGCTGGAGCTGGCCAAAGGCACCTGGAAAATTGACTTCGTCAAGGAGGGCTACGAGCCGGTGAGCGCCGAGGTGACGGTGGGTCCGGATGCCGCACGGGTCCGGCTGGACATGGTGATGGTGCCCATCCCGGGCGCGGCGGATGGGACGATTTCCGTACTGCTGACCGGCGCGAACGAACATGACGGCAAGCAGTTCATGATCGCGGTGTTCCCCGCAGGAGAGAGATACCCGGCGCTCATTCTCGGGTGGAATGCAAACGAGATCATCGACGGAGCCGCGTCGAATATCGCTCTCGATTCATCATCCACAGAAGACCCCATGCCCCCGATGATCTTCACGGGGGGAGAGAGTTACGACGTCATCGCGCTCCTCTTTGCCGGAGACTACCCCTCTCCCGGCGACCCCTATGCGGAGATCACGGGCGTCGTGGTGGACGGAGACATGGTGTTCACGCTCGCCTACCCGCAAGACTTCACTGATTTCCAGGGTCCGTAGCGTGATCGAGTAAGTGGAGGTTGTTAAAAACAATAGGGTGGTCGCGCTGTTGCGACCACCCCTCTCTGCTTTCGGGTTTTTCTCCCCGTCTTTAGCCCCTAGGGGAATCGAACCCCTCTTTTAAGATTGAGAATCTCATGTCCTAACCGATAGACGAAGGGGCCATTCTTCCCGGGGAGGACTTGAACCCCCAAAGCAAGATCCAGAGTCTTGTGTGTTACCAATTACACCACCGGGAAATCTAATCGAAAAAAATTACCACTTTTGCCGCGCCACGTCAAGAGTATTGGCCCAGGCATCGACCCAGTCAGTCGGGACGTCGCTGCGAACAGTTCAGTCGACCAATGGCAGGCAGACGCGGAAGGTGGTTCCCTTCTTCGGCTCGCTCGTGAAGGAGACGGTGCCCCGATGGGCTTCGATGATGCTTTTCACGATGGCCATGCCCAGGCCGGTCCCTCCCATTTCCGAGGAGGAGAAGAAGGGTTCGAAGATCCTGGCCTGGACCTCTTCGCTCATCCCGACGCCCGTGTCGCTCACCTCCGCCCGCAGGGTGCCGTCGGTCTTCCAGACCCTGATGCGGAACTCCCCCCCCCGCGGCATGGCCTTCCAGGCGTTGTCCGCCAGGTTCAGGAAGACGCGGAACAAGCGGTTCTCGTCCAGGATGGCCGGCCCGCGGAACTCGATCTCCAAACGGATAGCGATGCCGCGGGCCTGGAAGCGTTCCTCGATCGTCTCCCGCAGGCGGGCGAAGAACTCCTCCAGCCGCACGATGGTCGGGTTCAGGCGGATGTCGCCGCGGGAATAGTCCACCAACTCGCTGGCCAGCTGATTCAAGCGCTCCGATTCGGCGATGATCTTGCGGGCGTTGCGCTCCACCCGCTCGTGGTCTTCGAGCCGCAGCAGGATCATCTCCGCCAGGCTGCGCAACACGGAAATCGGGTTGCGGATGTCGTGCAGGATCAGGGAGGAGAACTTGCCCAGGGTGGACAGCCGCTCCTTGCGCAGGAGCTCCTCCTGGGCTTCCCGCAGGGCCCGGTTGGCCTGTT
>Ga0315289_10015493_pt1 | contig 10576 bp, 8 predicted proteins | sample YL17G11_40_MG_FD_203452 | JGI IMG/M metagenome (GOLD analysis project Ga0315289, IMG submission 203452) | Sediment microbial communities from Yellowstone Lake, YNP, Wyoming, USA - YL17G11_40 | ecosystem: Environmental > Aquatic > Freshwater > Lake > Sediment | place: USA: Wyoming | collected...
CAAGGCCGCAGCCAATTCGGAGAGCCTGCATGCACGACGTCAAGAGATCGAGAAGTTACTAGAACAAAAATTGACGAAGATTGAGCCGTCGATCAATAAGTTCGTGCACGAACTAAATACCACCGCCAAGAAAGCTGGCGTCAATCTCGGTGACTTCGAAAAGAACGTTCGCGTCAAGCTAGCTAGCGCTCGCGGCAAACTGGCGAAAGACGCCCGTCGCAAAAAAACGCCGGCCAAACGGGCTCCCGCGAAAAAGGCCGCCGTGAAAAAGGCCGCGACCAAGAGCCCCGCGCAGGTCAAGGCAAAGGCCAAGGCAAAAGTCGCTACGGCCGCTGCTGCGACCGAAGCGAACACTACACTCTAAAACTCGGAGCAGAAGAGCCCCGCGTGGCAAGCCGCTGAACTAGCGGCCCCGCCAGGGTTCTTAGCTCCTGGTTCGTGCCCGACCATCCGCAACTAAAGTAGAATTGCCCTTGCCTGCTGCAACATCGCCAGTTCTTTTGCCACTCAAGCGCCGTGTTGCAGCACGCCAACCAGTCCCAGTTTTGGACCTGGCTTTTGTCGCTCCAGTGGAGCCCATGCGCCAGGCCCTGCTAGCCTGGTACCGTCGCATCGGGCGCCCGCTGCCGTGGCGGACCTTGTGGCTGGAAAAGGGTGATCCGTATACCGTCTGGGTCAGCGAGATCATGCTGCAACAGACGGTCATCAAAGCCGTGATCCCTATATACGCGCGCTTTCTCGAGCAGTTCCCAACGCTTGTCAGCCTCGCTAGCGCCACCGAAGAAGAGGTCAAACTGACGGTGCGTGGCCTCGGCTATTACCGTCGATTCCGCTTCCTGCACGCAGCGGCGCGCCAGCTAATAACAGCCGGCAGTCATTGGCCGAGCACCTTTGCCGGCTGGAAGAGCCTCCCTGGAATTGGGGACTATACCGCTGCCGCGATCAGCAGCATCGCTTTTGGCGCCTTCGCCGCTGTGGTCGATGGCAACGTCGAGCGGGTTTTCTGCCGCCTCCTCGATCGCCGCGAAGCCCCGAATCAGCCCCACCTCAAACGGGCCTTCCAGCAGCTGGCCAACCAACTGCTCGACCCTTCCGCACCCGGCGACTTCAATCAAGCTCTGATGGAGCTGGGGCAAACCGTCTGCACGCCGACGTCACCAAGCTGTACTAAATGTCCAATCAATGTGAATTGCCTAGCCTACCAACGCGGCAGTCAAGCTCAAGCACCCGCGCCTAAGATCAAGGTTGCCAAGCCTCTGGCGGTTGCGCTGGAGCTGACGATTTTCACCCGTGGTGGTGCCGTCGCTCTGATCCCGCGGCCAGCGCAGGCTCGCTTCCTTGGCGGCTCATTTGGTTTCATCACCGCCATTACCCAGTCCACAACCGTAGCGGTGGCGTCCTCTACATCATGCGCAATTCCAGACGGCTGGCAGCATGATCCGCTCCCACCTTCGGCCGCGGCGGCGACGCAACGGGTCGGCTCAATTCGCCACAGCATCACCCATCATCGTATTACAGCTGCAGTCTACACTGCGGAGCTTCATCCAACGCAGCAAAGCGCTTTACCTGAAGGCCACCGCTGGGTGGAGGCCGATGCAGTGGAATCCCAGTTAGTTGCCAACCTCGATCGCAAAGCCTGGCGCTGCTATCAAGCTATGCCCAGTTTGATCTTGCTGTAAAAAACTCCGCGATTTTCCTCGCTGCTCAGACCACATCCAGACATTTTATGGACCATTCGTCCCGATTCCATGCCACAAAGGTACCATTGCTTGCCGAAAAGCCGGCAAAACCGTAAAGGCCAGTCAAAAAATGGCGGCACGTCTCTTGCATTACTCCTGGTGTACTGTTCTAGGAGGAACCGATGCCGTACACCGCCACTATTTTCTGCGACCACTCACCGCCCCCCAAGGTGCCTGAAGGCGCACGCGTCGCCTGTGAGCATGCCGCCAAGCGCTTCCATGAAGCGTTGACGCTGGCGGATTTGGCCAGCGCGGCGCAGCTGCCTGCCTCGACGTTAGGACGCCATTTTCAACGCTCATTTGGCATCAGCCCAATGCGCTGGCTGTGGTCCTTTCGCACCTTGCTCGCCGCTGAATTAATCGCAATACACCCGAGTTGGCCGCTGCAATCGATCAGTAGGGAGTGCGGCTTCACCAGCCAAGCACATTTTTCCAGGCGTTTTCACGCACTGTTTGACGAGACTCCGCGGGATTTTCGCAAGCATTTTCTGTCTCAGCAAAGTCCCACCCCGCCTGCTGCCTTTCAGCCGACCATGTCGCCTCTGCTACAGGATCGCTTGACCCAAGCGACTCTATCCAAGCTGATGGCAAAGCCGTTGCATCGTCTACGCTAGGACCGTTCCAAAGGTGGTGCTTGCGCGTTTTGACGGTTCCTTAGTATCGACATCGACCCAGTCTGTTTTTTAGCCTAAGCTAGCTTGGTGCGCGGGCAACAGCACCTACCGGCATGCAAGGGAGAGATTTTGCAGCAGACTCCAGCCCCTCGTCCCACAGTCAATGACGCCGCGCTAGTACTGCGGGTCCTCCACCTAGACGATGATCCCTTTGAACTCGAACGAGTCCAAAATGCTCTTGAAAAATATTCTCTGGATTGCGCCTATGCCGTGACGTCGGTCAGTTCCGTCACGAAATTCCAAGCCCAGCTCAAGACTAAACCGCAGCCCGACGTCATCATTTTGGACATCCATATCGACGACGCCTCCCCTACTGGCATTGAGTTGGCCAATCTGAGTCGCGACGTTGCGCCCAATGCTGTGATCCTTATGTGCTCCACCGCCGATGATGTCATGACCATCACTGAGTGCTTAAATTCAGCGGCTGACGACTTTATCTCCAAACAATCCGACCGCGGTGAATTAAGCCTGAGGGTATTCAATTCCTACCGCTTGGCCAGACTGCGGCGGGGTGACGGCATCGCTCCACCCACCTCGGCAACCAAGGGTAGGCCAGTCGGGGCGACACTAGAGCGCATCAGCCACCGCGTCCCACTCATCATAGATTCAGCGATTACCGCAGTGTTTATCCGCGGCGCTTCAGGAACTGGCAAAGAAGTGGTGGCCGACATGTTTGGCGCCGCGCTACCTAAAAGCATGCCCTTTGTCAAAGTCAATTGCGGCGCGATCGCACCGACACTGCTGGAAAGCGAGCTTTTTGGGCACGTCAAGGGTGCATTCACGGGCGCCACTAGCGACAAACGCGGACTGCTCGAAGCAGCCTCTGGCGGTTGGATTTTCCTCGATGAAGTGGCCACGCTAAGTTCATCTGCTCAGGTGGCACTGCTGCGAGTTTTAGAGAATCAAGAGGTGCTTCGCGTCGGTTCGACGAAACCGCTAAGCTTGAATCTGCGCGTCCTAGCCGCAACAAATGAACCCATAGAAGTCATGGTTGCAGCCGGACGCTTTCGCGCCGATCTGTGGCAACGGCTAAAAGAGGCAGAAATCGCTCTACCGCCACTCAGTGAACGGCCGGGTGAGCTGCGTGCATTGATCCAACATTTCTGCAAGACCATGTCGGGCGGACCCTATCAGATCAGCAACCCGGCATTAGAGGTGCTAGCGAGCGCTAGCTGGCAACACGGCAACATCCGCGAACTACGCAACTGCTTACGCGCGATGACCGAGCTGCATGTCAATAAGCTGCTCACACCGCTAGCCATCCCTGAGCGCATTTGGGAGGAGCTGGGCGACAAACCCGCTGTCAACACCACCAGCGCGGATATACTAAAGACTCACGAAGTGCCGACCCAAACCGCAGCACCCGCCGGCACCCTAGTCTTGCCATGGGACCAAAGCGAGGAGCAGACCTTCGACTATATGAGTGATCTGCTGCTCCTCGGCATGACCAGGCAGCTAGCTACTAGCAATGGCCGGATGTCCCTGCGCAGTCTCGCCCAGCACATCGGCATCTCGCGTAGTACCCTCTCGACGCGCCTTAAGACGCTGGTTCACCGCAATATCATTCAACTGCCAGAGCTGTCGCGGCTGGTTGGCATCAGCGAGACTTAACTTTGCATACCGACATTGTGCGCCTTAGCAGCTTTCAAATCACCACCATCATCGGGCTCCTACCGACTGAACGCCGCCGTCCGCAACCATTAATACTCGAGCTAGAACTCGAGCTCGACTTGAGCCAAACCGCTCTGACCAGTGATCTCAGCTACAGCGTCGACTACTCGCAGCTCGCCGCCGAAGTCGCCTTTATCGTCCAGGCGGGGCGCTTCAAACTCATTGAATCCGCTGCGTTAGCACTTTGCCATTACCTGATGACGCCGCCTGTTGATAAACCCTTAACCGTAGCCGCTGCACGCGTGACCTTAAGCAAGCCCGAAGCTTTGTCTGGCCGCGCAATACCAACGGTCTCAATAGGTAGGCGCAGCGAGCAGATTCAGATCCGCGAAGAACATCAAGGCGAGGCAACGGTGCTAGGAATCTATGAAACTAACGAGGTCTCGCTACTGCGCCTACAGCGTTGGCCCACCGCAGCTGGGTTGCCAACAACTGGTCGCTACACTGAATCCCAAGAGTTCACTATCAACCCTCAGACTCGCCTCCAGGTACTCCGAAACTCTACCCTCCAAGGCGACGGCCAGGTCTAGGGCTGGTGTCCCCAGGACCTGGGCCAAGCGGCTTAAAGGATGAACCATGCAGCATACTATCGACCGACTGCCAACATACCTCCGCCGCTACTGCGTCGATCAACACGCAGAAAAATATACCGCCCGCGACCAGGCGGCATGGCGCTATATCATGCGCCAATCTGGGATCTACTTTAAGACCCATGCAGTACCCATCTACAATGAGGGTCTAGGCAAGACGGGGATTTCCGTCGAGCGCATCCCAAGCATCGCAGACATGGACGTAAAAATGCGGGAGTTAGGCTGGGGTGCTGTGCCCGTCGAGGGCTTCATCCCACCGGCTGCCTTTCTCGATTTTCAAGCGCGCAAGGTCTTGCCGATCGCCTCGGATATGCGCTCAGTCGAGCATATCCATTACACTCCGGCGCCGGACATCGTCCATGAGGCGGCGGGGCATGCCCCGATCATTGCTGATCCAGCCTACGCCGAATATTTAACCTTGTATGCGGCAATGGCGCAAAAGGCCATCTTTGCCCAGGAGGACCTCGACGTCTACGAGGCCATCCGCACGCTCTCAGACGTCAAGGAAAACCCCGACTGCACCGCGGCAATGACCCAAGCAGCAGAGAGTGCCTTAGAGCGGGCCAATGCCGCAGTGACGTCCGTCTCCGAAGCTGCCAAGGTGGCACGAATGAACTGGTGGACGGTTGAGTACGGACTGCTGGGCTCCCTGGAGCAGCCGCGTATCTACGGCGCCGGCTTGCTGTCTTCGGTGAGCGAGAGTCAAAACTGCCTATCCACTGCGGTTATCAAGCATCGCTTGACCATCCAGTGCATCCACACTCCCTACAATATCACCGAGCCGCAGCCGCAGCTGTTCGTCGCCGCCGACCTGACCCATTTAGTGCAGGTGCTTCAAGAATTCGAGCAGACGCTTTCTTATAAACGCGGCGGAGTTTATGGCCTAACACAAGCAAAACTCGGCCGCACGGTCACGACCACAGTGCTTGATTCCGGACTGCAGATCAGCGGCAAACTCGAACAGATACAATTAGATGCACGAGGCGAGCCGGCTTATCTGCAGTGGAGCGGTCCGGTGCAGGTTGGCAGCAAGGATGCCCAGCTTCCAGGGCAAGGCACCGCCCAACATCCAAGCGGCTTCAGTTCACCGCTGGGTCGCGCCCAAGGCCGCCTTGACTGCCCTATGCGCCTGCTCAGCGACAGTGACCTCGAGCAACTCGGCATCACCCGCGGACAGCACTCGATTTTGGTACTGAGTTCAGGCTTCACCATCACTGGTCTGCTCGTGGCAAGCGTGCGCGAAGGCCCCAACCTGCTCATGCTTAAGTGGCGTGACTGCACCGTCACCAGTGCAGGTCAGACCTATTTCCAACCTGCTTGGGGTGATTTCGATATGGCCGTCGGCGAGCAGATCCCCGCCGTTTTCGGCGGCCCCCTCGACCGTGAAACCTACGGTAGCCTTGACATTGGCACCGCCAGCACCTCTCCAGCCCGCACGTCACCGTTCACTGCCAGCGAAAAAAGTGCCTTTGCTGCCTATGCCATGGTACGCCACTGGCGTGAGTCTCCATGGTCGTCCAGCATTAAAAATCAAGCCTTTGAGTTCAGTCAGCGTGTTGCTGCAGACTTTCCCAATGAATGGCTGCTACGATTGGATGCTGTCGAGTTGGCGACGCACCTGGGTCTGGCCGAGGCTGATGGCCTTGGTCGCCAGCTGCAAGCCGATGCACGCAGCTTCGGTCACGAAATCCAGTGGCTGGTCCGCCAAGGCCTAGCTGCCGTTGGCACCAACTAATTCCAGGCCAGGCCTTTCATCATAGGTAGTACCGTGCTCACGATCACCAGGTCCTTTCAGTTCTGCGCTGGCCATCGCCTCTACCGACCCGATTGGGACGAAGCGAAAAACAGCGCCGTATTCGGCCTCTGCGCAAATCCAGCAGGACATGGTCACAACTATATCCTTGAGGTTAGCGTCACCGGTCCCCTCGACCAGGAGACCGGCATGGTCATGAACTTGCGCCAGCTCAAGGATGCGGTGACGCAGCAAGTCGTGAACGATGTCGACCACAAGAACCTTAACACCGATGTACCCTGGATGAGCGGCATCATCCCTACCACCGAGCAATTTGCCGAACGCATCTGGGAGCGCATCGGCACTTTGCTGCAAAAGATCGCACCGCGGGTCGTACTCGAAGAGATCGTCCTGCATGAAACTGCCAATAACCGCGTGCGAAAACGCAGGAGCTAAGCCGGTGAACTCCTATTTTGGTTTTGCCGGTCGCATTGCTTTAGTCACTGGAGCTGGGTCCGGCATAGGCCAGGCGACCGCCATTCGATTTGCGGCAATGGGTACCGCTGCAGTCCTGCTGGTTGGCCGTGAACTAAGCAGGCTGCAACAGACTGCAGCGATGATCCAAGCTGCGACGCCAACATGCAAGACCAGGATCATGCCCTGCGACCTTGAAGATGCCCAGGATCGCCAGCGTTTGATCGATCTTGTCCTAACCAGTGGTCAGCTCGACATCCTCGTCAACAATGCCGGTATGATATCTGAAAGTCCGCTACGCGCGACCACCGCTGAGGCCTGGACCAAGACCCTGGAACTGAACCTGACGGCGCCTTTCGCGCTAATCCGCGGTCTCGTTGATTTGCTAGCAAAGTCCAAGCATGGAGCGGTGGTCAACGTCAGCTCGACACTAGCAGTCAAGCCCATACCCAACACCACCGCATACAATTCGAGCAAGGCAGCGCTCGGGCAAATGACCAGAACTCTCGCCCTCGAACTTGGATCAGAAGGTATTCGCGTCAATGCCGTCCTGCCAAGTATTGTCGACACTCCATTGTACCGCAGCCGCTATCCGGACGACGCGGCGTTTTTGCGCCACCAAGGTGCGATCGACCATATGCATCCACTTGGACGCATTGGCCAACCAATCGATGTGGCCAATGCGATCGTGTTTTTGGCGGGAGATGCTGCGGGCTGGATTACCGGGGTGGAGCTACCCGTCGATGGCGGGATGCTAGTTACATAATAAAAATTCGGCCCAGCGCGACCGCATCAGGAGGCGCAGGGCCGAAGCAGAACGCTGCCACCCGCCAAAGGCATCAGCTCTTAACTTGGCGCGCCGCCGCTACCAGAGTCCTCAAACCAAACGCCGACCCGCCGGTCGCAGGATAACCCACCGCCTGGCAGCTCCAGGCTGTTCCCGCTACGTCAAGATGAGCCCATTTTGCCTCACCCACGAATTCCTTCAGAAACATGCCGCCGATGATAGTACCGCCTTTGACGCTAGGTTTGGCGATGTTTTTTAAATCGGCAATCTCACTTTTGGTTTCCTTTTCCATTTCGGGCCACAGCGGCAGCTGCCACAATGGTTCGCCGGCAGTGTTGCCGGCATCGAGCACAGACTGGGCGGTCGCCTGATCATTGGACATGACGGCAGCGCCTACACAGCCCAAAGCCATCAAGACCGCACCGGTCAGCGTCGCGATGTCGATGGTTAAGACTGGTTTATATTGACTAATGGCATAGTGTAGGACATCGGCGAGGACCAAGCGCCCTTCGGCATCGGTGTTAAGGACCTCGATGGTCTTACCATTCATAGCCCGGACGATATCACCTGGCTTGGTCGCGCTGCCCGATGGCATGTTTTCGCTTGCGCCAATAACACAGACGACCTTGGTCGGCGGTTGCACCTTTGCAAAGAACCTGGCCGCACCAAGGACGGCCGCACCGCCTGACATATCATATTTCATCTCGTCCATCGCGGCTGAAGGCTTGATGCTAATGCCTCCGGAATCAAATGTCAGGCCTTTACCGACGAGGGCGACGCAGCGGCTATTGTCCTTACCGTCGATCTCGATGACGATCGTCCGCGGCTCGGTGTTGCCACCATCGGCGACGCTAAGGAAAGACCCCATGCCGAGCTTGGTCATCTCGACTTTGTCGAGGATCTTGCACTTAATGCCATGCTCTTGCGCCATGTCCTTAGCGATGTCGGCAAATTTAATCGGGTCGAGGTAGTTAGGTGGAGCGTCTTGGAGAAAACGCACCAGAACCTGGGCCTTGGCTAGCTCGAGGGCTTCACGTAAACCGTCAGGATTAACATCAGCACCCGCCAAGGTAACCTGGCCGGGGAAGCGTCCCGCATCCTTTTTGCGCACCCCTTTGAAGCCTGGCGTATTGTACAGACCGCTAGCATAGCCATCAAAGGTCTCAAGCGCAGGCAACCCGTCGGCAGCCGCGAAGGCCAGGTGCTGTATGCGCAGCTCTCTAACTGCTTTGGCAGCATCCAGACCGAATTGCCGCGCCAAAGCCATGGCATGGACACGAGTGCTGTTTTGGCTGACCAGAGTAAACGTGACACCATCGATGTTCAAATGCAATGAACCGGCGCTAAGGCGCCAACCAAGGGCCATGGCCGCATCGGTAATCTTTCGTTGCAGCTCAGCAGGGAGCCTCGGGGCATTAAGTATAAACGTATCTTTATTATCATCGTTACCTTTAACGGCGACGACATGGTGGGCACCGCTAACCACGGTAGCACCGGCGGCCAAGCGCACGGCAGAGAGCCACTCGTTGACATCGGGAAGTAGTGAGTTCCAAGATTCCTGTTGTAGAGCGTGTCGCATAGCATGTTCCTTCAAGGCTTGCAGTGTCCAGAACCAGGAATCTACCGGAGCTTGACGTTGCGAGCAAGGCGAGCCGCCTTGCATACCCTTCTGCTTGAGACTTCGGCCAGAACCGATTAAAACAGCAGTAGCATTCGCCACCGGCGGATATCGTCCTGAAACTCAAGTGAAAACGAGGCATATATGAGCGCCATTGCGCACCTTACCGCCCGCGAGATCCTAGATTCGCGCGGCAATCCTACGGTCGAAGTTGAGCTGCTGACCGAAAGCGGCTTTACTGGCCGCGCCGCGGTGCCCTCAGGGGCGTCGACCGGCGAACTTGAGGCCTGCGAGCTGCGCGACGGCGATGCACGCCGTTACGGCGGCAAGGGCGTTCTTAACGCCGTGCGCAACGTCAAGGAGCGCATCGCACCGCGCGTCATTGGTATCGACGTCAATGATCAGGCGGCGTTGGATTATCTGATGATCCAGCTTGATGGCACTGAAAACAAGAGCAATTTGGGTGCTAATGCCATACTTGGCGTGTCCATGGCAGCTGCACGCGCCGCCTCCGAGCTAGCCGGATTACCGCTGTATCGCTACATCGGGGGCGTCTATGCCCACCGCCTGCCGGTCCCCCTGATGAACATCATCAATGGCGGCGCCCACGCTGACAATAACGTAGATTTTCAGGAGTTTATGATCGTCCCGCGCGGGGCACCGAGCTTTCGCGAAGGGTTGCGTTGGGGAGCCGAAGTCTTTCACGCCTTGAAAAAGGTGCTCAAGGCCAGAAATCTCAATACCGCGGTCGGTGACGAGGGTGGCTTTGCACCCGACCTCCGTTCTAACGTCGAAGCCCTCGACGTCATCATGCTGGCGATTCAAGAGGCCGGCTTCAAACCCGGGCAGGACATCGCTTTAGCTCTAGACGTTGCCGCCTCCTCGTTTTGCAAGCAGGGAAAGTATGACCTAAGCGGCGAAGGCAAAAGCTTGGACACTTCTGGGATGGTCGACTTCCTTGTGGGCATGTCGAAGAACTACCCGATAGTCTCTATCGAAGATGGCTTAGACGAACATGACTGGGCAGGCTTTATCGAAATCACGAAGCAGATCGGCCAAAAAATTCAGATTGTTGGCGATGACCTATTCGTCACCAATCCGAAGATTCTGCAAAAGGGGATCGAGCAGAAGGCCGCTAACGCAATCTTAATTAAATTAAATCAGATCGGCACCCTCACCGAGACCATGGCCGCCGTCACCATGGCTCATCAGGCTGGATTTAAGGCGATTATTTCACATCGCTCCGGTGAAACCGAAGACACCACGATCGCTGATCTGGCTGTCGCCACCG
>Ga0315289_10015494_pt1 | contig 10576 bp, 11 predicted proteins | sample YL17G11_40_MG_FD_203452 | JGI IMG/M metagenome (GOLD analysis project Ga0315289, IMG submission 203452) | Sediment microbial communities from Yellowstone Lake, YNP, Wyoming, USA - YL17G11_40 | ecosystem: Environmental > Aquatic > Freshwater > Lake > Sediment | place: USA: Wyoming | collected...
CAGATGGGCAGTTTTGGGAATGATTGCGGCACTTGGCTACCTGATTGGATTCTGCTACATGGCAGGCATGTCTATATGGGTGGCTGTCATATTCTTTGTAATCTACTACGCAATATCAACAGCTATTTGCAGAATGAGAGCGGAACTTGGATCACCTGTCCATGATTTGCACTTCATCGGTCCCGATCAGACACTTCCCAAGATACTTGGGACAAGACGTCTTGGACCTGCAAACCTGACGATGTTTGCCTATCTGTATTTCTTCAACAGGGCTTATAGAGGGCATCCTATGCCGCACCAACTGGAAGGCTTTAAATTGGCAGAGAGAACACACATGAGCAATCGGCGTTTGCTTATAGCAATGATAATAGCTGTGCCGTTAGTATCATTGTCAACCTTCTGGGCGCACCTTCATATCTCTTATAAAATAGGCGCAGCAGACTGGTTCGCATGGGAACCTTTCAACCGATTGCAGAGACAGCTTTCAGCACCACAACCGCCTGATTATGGCTCAAGCGTTGCTTCAATCGTTGGATTTGTGACAACGCTCCTGTTGATGCTCATGAGGATGAAGCTCTTCTGGTGGCCTTTCCATCCAGCAGGTTATGCAGTTTCGAGCAGTTGGTCTATGAACGTTTTCTGGTTCTCTATTATGATGAGTTTCTTTATCAAATGGATCATCCTCAAGACTGGAGGCATTAAGCTACATCGTCAGGCTATACCATTCTTTCTTGGATTAATATTGGGTGAGTTTATCGTTGGAAGTATATGGAGTATAATCGGTGTGAGTATAGATAGACCCATGTACCGATTCCTCTACTGAGATGTAGCAAAAAAGCAATGGATAGAGTGTTTTCATCAAAACACAGATGAAAGACTATGATCTCTCAAAACGATGGCGTAACTGATGTTATCGTGCTTTGATACCAGCCCAGGTTGTTGCGAGTTTACCAGAAGAGACAACAGCCGCTAGTCCAAGTGATTCTTTTAGTCCTTTACTCATGATGGTTTGGATGTCTTGCTCATCCAACGTCACATTGAAAAGTGCGACTTCGTCAATGATGCCGTTGAGAAAATCGGTGAATGGTCCACTTGGGCCACCTTGAGTACCTATGGAAGAATACTGAATTCCGTTAATGAATCCTGTCAAATTATGGGTATCAATTAATTGTCCATCCATATATATCTTTACCTCGCCCGCAGCACTATCGTATGTTCCCGCTATATGAACCCACTGATTTTTTTGCAGTTGTGCTGTTGGTATGCCCGGTCTTTCAGCACTAGCAGTTGTTGCGACTTTTACTCGCAATTCATTATTACCCTTATCTTCATACATGTCATATAAATCTTGATTAGAACCATATATCTCGCCATAAGAAGATACCAGTTCATTAGGTAGTAAATTGAGCCATACCCATGCTACCATTGTTATTCCTTCCCAGTTGTCTGATGTTGTAGCAGGCAAATTTACATAATCATCCACGCCGTCAAAACTCAGAGCGTTGTCGAACTCGCCGTCAACCCACTTCGGTCCGTTCACTAGCGTTCCATCATTTTTGTTTCCAGAGGAATCTTTGGCTACATCACCACTACTCTCATCAAACAGCCACACTCCGACGCAGGTTTGAGGGTCTATCTTGGCATAACTTGAAGTAGTTAATACACCAGCAACAAATAGAACAGCCACACCAATCAACAAGCATCTTACTTTCATCTTGTTCCTCCTTGTATAATATGTATTGAATAAATAACCAAGCTCCACTATCATCTTTACGATGACTGGGACTATTCACGTCCTCCTTGCAGCTTAGGCTACTTAGAGATTAAACATTGTCAAATTAGTCAATCACTTGCCCAAGCTGACCAATAGCAACGCCGGGGTGATACTGCTGACCATAGTGGAGATGGCGTTCAGCAACGACAATCTGCGTTGAGAGCATTTCCAGCGTTCCCTGAACATTCTTTGTTGCCTCATCAGGTACTGTCAAGTATCCGAAAGGTGGTATTTGATAGCTTACTTGATTCACGATAATGCCTTCGGTATTACGTGCTATCACGTTTACGAGCGCAATCTGATCAGTGATGTTGAGAACTCTAAAGAAGTCATAGCTGCCGGCGACCAGTTCGGGAAAGAATAGCCTTCTGCCTGCGGTTCTCATCTCAGGGCATGCCCCGGGGAATGGCAAGACCTGTTTTTCAAGATGACAGTGCCGCTCTCCTATTATGTGCTTATCTGCCGATACAGTAAGAGAGAAATCAGTCTGGTCTGCTACCGGGTCAACGGGTATAATCCAGCCCTGATATGGCTCAAGAGCTTTCTCAGTAGACCACGTAGTTTGTCCCTGATCATTGCGGGTAACTGCCGTTACTTTCGCCTGTTCGTCACTGTGGTTGATAACTTGAACCCAATCGTTCCATGTTCCAGCCGCTATCTGTGCAAAGTAAATTTTCATTGGCAAAGGGGTAACATCCATAACCTGTGCTAATTGACCAACAGCTACGCCCTTGATCAATTCACCGTAATGCAAATGCCTTTCAGAAACTACGACTTGTGTTGAAACTATCTCCAGTGTTCCCTGAATATTTCCTGTTTCATTATCCGTGAAGCTCCAGAAGCCCAGTGGCGGGATTGGGTTCCCTCCAAACTGCTTTACAATCTTGCCATTAATATCACGGACTACAACGCTGACTAAAGCAGGCTGATCGCTTATATTAAACACTCTGAAGTAGTCACCACATCCAGCGACTATTTCGGGGTAAAAAAGCCTTCTGCCAACGCTTCTGAATTCTGGTGCGGCTCCGGGGAATGCCAGCACTTCAGTTCCCAGATGGCAGTGCCTTTCGCCAACGATACCTTTATCAGATGAGACAACCAGAGATAGCTCTTGCTTGACAGAGGCAGGCTCAACAGGTACAACCCAGGCTTGAAATTGTTTTAGGATTTTGTCTCCAGACCAGACAGTCTCACCTTTCTCATTGCGAGCAATAGCCATTACATTCGAATCCTCGTTACTAACATTGACTACCTGAACCCAGTCTAACCATTGACCGGATGCTATTTGACCGTAATATATCTTGGTTGGCGCTGGCATTACTAACCTCCTACTAATCTAATATTCAAGAACCTGCCCAAGCTGACCTATTGCTACCCCTGGATGATATTGCTGACCATAATGAAGATGCCTTTCACCTACAACTGTCTGTGTTGATAGCATTTCCATAGTTCCCTGTGTATTTGCGGTATCTTCATCTCTTAAAGTCCAGAATCCAAAAGGAGGAATCTGTCCAGAAATTTGTTTGGTAATAATTCCATTTGTATCTCGAACAATTGCATTCACCAGAGCGGTCTGATCGGTTACATTCTGAACTCTAAAGAAGTCATAACTACCTGCGATCAATTCAGGAAAGAAAAGTCGTCTTCCTGCGGTACCCATCTCTGGTGCGGCTCCGGGGAATGGGAGTACCTCAGTCTGTAAATGACAATGTCTTTCGCCGACTACTTGCTTGTCAGACATGATTGTTAGAGATAAGTCCTGTTTGGCGGCTACCGGGTCTACTGGAACAACCCAATCGGAGAATGAACGCAGGGATTTTTCATTAGTCCAGACCGTCTGTCCGTTTTCATCTCTTGCTACCGCAAGCAGTTTAGATTCTTCGTTGCCTACGTTAATGACTTTCACCCAGTCACCCCATGCACCAGCGGCTATCTGTGCAAAGTGTATCTTAACGGGGATAGGGCTAACGTCAAGCGGTTGTCCCAATTGTCCTACTGCCACACCTTTTATGTCCTCGCCATAATGCAGATGCCTTTCAGACAATATGGTCTGCGTAGAGATCATCTCCATAGTACCGTAAACGTCAACAACTGTTTCATCCGTGAAGCTCGCAAAACACTGCGGATTGATTGGATTGGCACTGAACTGCTTCACAGGAACTCCGTTGGTATCTCTCACGATTATATTAACCAAAGCTGGACTGCTGCCTAAGTTTAAAATCCTGAACCACTCAGCAGTTTTGGGACGTATTTCAGGGAAGAAAAGCCTTCTGCCGACGTCTTTCATTTCTGGAGCGGCACCGGGGAAAGCCAAAACCTGAGTCTCTAAATGGCAGTGCCTTTCGCCCACAATACCTCTATCTGACGAAACAGTCAGCGCAAGTTCCTGTTTCTCAGAAACAGGCTCTATTGGAATTGACCATGCCTGAAATGGTCCCAATTGTTTTTCGCCTGACCAGACAGTTTCACCTTTCTCATTACGTGCAACAGCCAATACTTTTGATTCTTCGTAATCTACGTTAACTACCTGCACCCAGTCTTTCCAGACACTTGATGCTACCTGCGAAAAATATATTTTTGTTGGAGCTGGCATTATAATCCCTCCATTTTATTTCTATATTAGCAACAAATGTAGTGTGGGCAATGCCCACTCTACAATATTTTACACTAAATGGTTCTATCGCTAAATCTATGGATCAATAACCTGTCCAAGTTGCCCAATTGCAACACCATTTGGATGATACGTTCCCTGATAATGTAAGTGCCTTTCGGTTACTATCAATTGATCGGAAATAACTTCTATGGTTCCTGTCACCTTACCAATTTCATTATCGGAAAACACCCATGAACCCATAGGCCCGAGTTTGTTGCTGAATGTTTTTACAGTTGTGCCATTTGAATCACGGACGATAACACTGACATTAGCCTCTGCGTCATTTATATTAAAAGCGATGAATACGTCGAGACATTCGGCTATAATTTCGGGAAAGAAAAGCCTGCGTCCAACGGTTCCCATTTCAATTGAAGCACCCGGAAATGCCAAAACCTCGGTTCCATTATGGCAGTGTCTTTCACCCACTATTGCTTTATCTGACGTAACTACAAGCGATAAATCCTGTTGACGAGAAGCTGGTTCCACTGGTATAACCCAACCCTGATATGGGCTTAATGCTTTATCTGCTGACCAAAGTATTACACCATCTCTATTACGGGCAACAGCCAGGACTTTTGAGATTTCTCCACTTACGTTAATGACCTGCACCCAGTCTGCCCAGATACCCGCCGCAACTTGAGCATAATATAGTGTATTTGTAATCGGCATTTTTCTACCTCCGTATTTTTAACTTAAAATCTGACCAAGTTGTCCTACGGCTACACCGTTACCATAATGAAGATGCCTCTCACCAACAAGCGGTTGAGTCGAGTATATCTCAAGTGTGCCTTGAACGTTACCAATTTCGTTATCGGTGAAAATCCAGAACCCATAAGGTGAAATCTGGTTGCTGAAACGTCTTACAGTAAAACCATTTATATCTCTGGAGATTACTGTAACAAAAGCATAATATTCAGTGACATTTAAGAATCTGAAATTATCATGGCACCCATACACTGTTTCTGGATAGAAAAGCCTTGTGCCTGCGGTTTTCATTTCGGAACATGCGCCCGGGAATGCCAGAACTTCAGTTCCCGCATGACAGTGCCGTTCTCCTACAATGGGTTTGGTTGATATAACTGTCAGGGATACATCCGTAATTGGCGAAGCGGGGTCCACAGGAACAACCCATCCTTGATAAGGTTGAAGTGAAGTGTTAGCGTTCCAGACTATCTGTCCAAGCATATCTCTTGCGATAGCCTGCAAATTTGCTGGTTCATTATTAATATTAACTACCTTAACCCAATCCTCCCAACCTCCTGCGGCTATCTGAGGAAAATAAATCTTGTTTGTTAATGCCATTTGCTACCTCCTTTATTTGGAAGCATTGTAAAGTTAAATTATGCAAATAACTTATTCCTTAATACCCTCTTTATTACGAATCTTTACTACTTTTCGAACACCAGTCAATAATTCTTGATCTTCAATTCGCTGGCATGGCAAGTGCGCACCTGATGGCAATCTACCATAGGCGGCATATATCTCTGAGATGCTCTGACTATATTCTGCTGACGAAGTAGTAAACTCAACCTGTCCTCTAGAATTTATTTCGACACTTACAAAATCTTTATAGCTATCTTGTTTTCTATCTATCCATCCGAAGATTACCACAGTGCTACCGCAGTCAATGAAGCGGTCCCAGTTGACAAAAGGAAGCTCATTACATGCCTCAACAATTACACGTGCCATTTTAGGTGTCATGACTATATTTCCTATTTAACTATGAAGTTCGTTATAAGAATCCAGACAGGCAGATTGGATATATTCTCTGCTTCGTGATCGAAACCCGGAGGAATAACGATTGTGTCATGATTTCTGAGCGTCTCCTGTCCCCAACTACCTTTATATATCACCAGATTCGTATCTGTCGGTGGAAAACACTCAATTGTTACGGCTTCAAGCTTGTCATCATGTGTATTAAGGGTAAGTTTCCCGCCGGGAACTGAAAGCGACAGTATATTCTCGGCAAAATCACGAAACTTTACTTTAATTCCGTGACCCTCTATATCTTTTATATTGAATCGCTCTTCTCCACCACGATAACGAATAACAAAGGGTTTATTCATAGTCAACTCCTGTGGCTTCACTGTAATTTGTTATAAATCAAAAAGCTAAGAGAGAAGATTACTTGTGGAAGTCTAAAGCCTTCCACTACGATGCTTCTACAAATATAGAACGCTTTAGAGTTCTGAAGTGTTACAAAAGAATTAATTTTTACGATTATTCTACTCAATTATTATACAAGTATTGAGCGTATTATTTCAAGCGTTGATTTCGGAAATCCACCAAAAATACGAAAAAGCTTGACACTTCTGTCATTTCAATTGTAAAATCTGAGTGTTGTATATAAATCAAAATACGGAGAGAATTAAGTTATGAGTAATCATTTTATACTATACCCATTACTGATCACTCATCACTGATCACTAAATATAATGGAGTGTTAAAATATGAGTCTTTTAGGATTGGATATCGGAACTACTGGATGTAAGGCTATAGCTTTTAGTGTTGATGGTAAACTTCTTGCACATTCATACCGTGAATATGGAGAGATGTATCCCCGCCCCGGATGGGCTGAAATTGATCCCAATAAAGTCTGGAAATGTGTATCTGAGGTTATAAGCGACGTCGCTTGTCAGGTAAATAAAAGTGATCCTGTTAAAGCTTTGAGCGTTACAACTCTTGGAGAGGCATTCACACCGATCTCTGAGGATGGAATTATACTGTCTAACAGTATGACTTCTGTTGACAACAGAGCCGTTGAGCAAACCGAATCTTGGAAACATACTCTCGGCATGGAAAAGGTTTTCCAGATCACAGGCATGTCTTTGCATCCAAGTTTTTCAATCAATAAGATGATGTGGCTGAAAAAAGAACGCCCTGAAATATTCAATAAAGCGAAAAAATTACTGCTCTATGAGGATTTCACTTATTTCAAACTGGGTCTGGAACCTACAATTGACTATTCTCTCGCCAGTAGAACGATGGCTTTCGACATAAGGAAAAAGAAATGGTCTGATGAGATTCTTTCGATAGCGGGCATTGATCCCGCAATTTTAGCAACGCCCAGACCTTCTGGTGAGATAGTGGGAGAAATATCATCATCCATTGCTGAGGAACTTGGACTAAATAAAGGAACACTTGCTGTCACTGGCGGACACGATCAGCCTGTGAATGCGCTTGGTGGTGGAGTTGTGTCTGAAGGTGTCGCTGTGGATGGGCTTGGCTCTGTTGAATGTGTAATCGTCGGATTTAACGAACCGCCTTTAAACGAGAATATGCTTAATAACAATTATCCTGTCTATCCGCATGTTAAACAGGGGATGTATGTATCGTTAGCTTTCAGCTATACAGGTGGGAATCTTTTGCGATGGTACAGGAATAACTTTGCTCAGGATATGGTTCAAGAATCACAAAGGACAGGCGTTGACGTATACGATCTTATACTTAGAGACATTCCGAAAGGTCCGACTGGTATATATGTTCTTCCGCACTTTGTAGGCAGTGGTACGCCTGCGCTTGATCCGGATTCTAAGGGTGTTATTGCAGGACTAACGCTTGGAACTACACGTGAGCAGTTTGTTAAATCTATGATCGAAGGTATAACTTACGAATTAAGATACTACCTGACAACACTAGAAAATGCCGCAAATGTAAGGATCAGCAGACTGCGCGCAATGGGCGGTGGAGCGAAATCTCCGATGTGGTTACAGCTCAAGGCTGACATAACAGGTAAGGAAGTCATTGCGCTTGCGGTATCGGAATGTGGATGTCTGGGAGCGGCGATACTTGCGGGTGTCGGTATCGGTGAATATAGCTCAGTTGATGAAGCCGTAAAAGTGCTGGTAAAAGAGAAAGAAGCGTATCATCCCGATCCGGATATGCACAGGCAATATACAGAAACTTACGGTATATATAAAGAGCTTTATCCAACAGTTAAGGATTTATGCCATAAAATGTGAGAGGTGGTGTATATGACAGTAACTTATGAATCTCTAAAAGAGCTAAGAAAGAAGATAGATCAAATGGAAAATGAGTTGCTCGAAATGCGCCAGAGTGTTGATCAAATGATAGCTGTTCATGAGCATAAGCCGGATGAAGATTGGCGGTCAAAGATACAATGGGCGGATACTGAAGCTTTAAGAGAGTGGTTTGAGGAATGGCTCAAACAGTTAGGAATTAATAATGTTCCTATAGGTGCAGAGAAACTTCAAGAAATGGCATTAGAAGAGGGTATTCGTCCAGAGGATAATTCTTTTAGCAGAGGTATTATTGAAATGCGCGAGGAGTAAGAAATACATAGAGATTTAAAGACTTTAGGATCATTGATTAATGAATGAAAGGGGTATCATGGAGTATTTTATTGGTTTCATTATTGGTCTTGTTATTGGTGCATTAATTGTCTTTGTTATTAACTCTATTCTTCAAAAGCAAAAAAGACAAGAGCAAGAAAAATTTATGGAAGGCATGAAAGAATCTTTTGGAGCATTGTCTAAGGATGCTTTATCACAAAATTCTACTGAATTTCTTAAACTAGCAGACCAAACCCTTTCAAAGCAAACCCAAGAAGGAAAGAATGAACTTGGTACTAAAAAGCAGTTGATTGATCAAACACTTGAGAATATGAATACAGATATGAAAACTGAACTGAAAAACGTTAATGATCTTGTCAATAAACTCGAAAAAGACAGGGAAAATAAATTTGGCGAACTTAATGAGAAATTGGAGAATACTGCTAAACAGACAGGAGAACTTCAAAAGGCAACCAATCAGTTGAATGCTGTTTTGTCTAATACAAAGGCTCGTGGAAAATGGGGGGAGAGAATGGCTGATGATATATTGAATTTGTTGGGATTAAAAGAAAATTTCAATTATGTGAAGCAAAAAACATCAGAAATAACTGGAAAAAGACCCGACTATACATTTATCTTACCGCAGGATCTTAAAGTTAATATGGATGTAAAGTTTCCTTTGGATAACTACTCACAATATCTCAAAGTTGAGTCAGAGAGTGATAAAGATAAGTACAAAAAACTGTTTATGAAAGATGTTAGAAATAGGATTAAGGAGGTTACAACGTCCAGAGAATATATTAATCCAGAGGAAAATACTGTGGATTATGTCATAGTGTTTATTCCAAATGAGCAAGTTTATGCTTTCATCCATGAGAATGATGGAGATTTATTAGATGAGTCGCTTAAAAACAAGGTGATACTTTGCTCACCTATCACGTTATATGCAGTGTTAGCTGTAATTAGACAAGCAGTGGATAATTTTAGAATGGAAAAAAGATCAACAGAAATATTATCTCTGCTTAAAGAATTCCACAAAAAGTGGGAAACACTTGAGGACACACGTAAGGAAATGGGAACAAAAATAAAAGAAGCACAAGAGGAATTTGATAAATTAACTGGTAAATGTCAAAACCAACTTGGGCTTTGTCTCAAAAAGATTTATGATTTAAGAGAGCAAGACAATACAATAACCCAGAATTCTAATCCAGATAGAGAATTAAATGACAAAGATGATCTATTGAACTTACAATAAATAAGGAGTTATATATGCTAACGGAGTACATTAATGCTGCTATGAAGCAGGCAACTTATGAGATTTTTTCAGATGGAACATTTTATGGTGCAATTCCCGGATTTCAAGGTGTTTATGCTAATGAGAAAACACTAGAAACTTGCAAAGAGCAACTTCAAGAGGTTCTCGAAGAATGGATAATTCTTGGATTATGCTTAGGTCATTCGATACCTGTTATTGCTAACTTGAAATAAATATGAAATTCAAAAAAGCCTTATTCTTTATAATTCTTGTTTTTATATACACATCAGTAGCTTTTGCCGATGACTACTTCAACAGGATAACTATGGCTTCGGATGGGCGGATCGTTAGATTTAATCATTCACCCATAACTGTTTACGTACCTAATCCTGACGTTCCAGAGAACATAAGGCAGGCTTACATTGATGATGTGGATTATGCTCTGGATCAGTGGTCAGGGATCGCAGAAGGACAATTGAAATTTAATCGAGTTGACTCAGAAGATGCTGATATTAGAATATACTGGACAGACAACCTTCCAAGCGGTGAAGCTGACCCTCTGGGTGAGGCAAGTCTGGTGCAGTTCGATTCCGGTGGATTCT
>Ga0315289_10015495_pt1 | contig 10575 bp, 14 predicted proteins | sample YL17G11_40_MG_FD_203452 | JGI IMG/M metagenome (GOLD analysis project Ga0315289, IMG submission 203452) | Sediment microbial communities from Yellowstone Lake, YNP, Wyoming, USA - YL17G11_40 | ecosystem: Environmental > Aquatic > Freshwater > Lake > Sediment | place: USA: Wyoming | collected...
GTTTGGATTTAGCGTAAGCTCTGTCAAAATTTCTGCTCAAAGAGCAGAAATGTATTGTAGGGCTATCGCCCATAATATTATTTGTTATTTTTTAAGACTTTTTAAACGCACCCTCCTGTATAAAAAAGTTTAAATATTAGAGAGTTCTAGAATATGCTATGAAGAAGGTTGGCACATGTCTCAATTGCGGAAGGGAAGTGTACACAAATGACATAGACCTCTGCAAGAAATGTTATAATGAAGTTGGCGTTGATTTTCTGAAGCAGATAAATGAGTGATTAAATGATTTTGCAGAATTTATAAAAATCAATAGTCACATCCCTGGCAGTTTGCCCTGGAATTGTTTCATCATCTTTTCCATTCCTTTATTGCCTTTGAGCATCTTGACTAGTTTTTTAGACTGCTTGTACTGCTTGATTAATTCCCTGATGTCTTTTGAGCTAATTCCAGAGCCTTTTGCAATCCTGTCAATCCTTGTTGAAGTGATTGTCTCAGGGTCTTCTAATTCCTCTTTTGTCATTGAATTCATTGCAATCTTCCATTTTTCAAGCTTTTCTTCCTGTACATCAAGCATCTCTTTTGGAAGCTTCAACTGACCCATCCCTGGAACCATCTCCATCAGCTTTGATAAAGAACCCATTTTCTTCATAGCAGACATCTGCTCGTATAAATCTAGAAGGTTGAATTCACCTTTCAGGAATTTCTTTGACATGTCAACTGCTTCTTCTTCTGTGATTGCTTCTTTTGCTTTCTCTAATAAAGCTTCTATGTCTCCCATTCCCAATAATCTTCCTACAAAACCTTTTGGATTGAAAGATTCCAAGTCATCTATCTTTTCTCCTACTCCTATGAACTTTATTGGAGCTCCTGTTGCTGCGCAGGCTGTCAAAGCTCCTCCGCCTTTTGCTGTTCCATCCATCTTTGATGCAATTACTCCTGTCACATTGCATGACTCATGGAATGCGCTTGCTTGCTTTTGAGCAGCCTGGCCAATATCTGCAGAAATAACTAATATATTTTCATCTGGCTGGATTAATTTGTTTAATGTGTTTATTTCCTTGATTAAGTCAGTTGATAATGCATCTCTTCCTGCTGTGTCAATTATTATGATATCAAATTTGCTTATTTCTTTTTCAAACTCCTTGTAAATCTTTACAGGGTCTTTTTCTCCTTGTTTTACGAAAGCAGGAGCGTTTATCTGCTTCATCACTTGAACTAACTGTTCTGGAGCGGCTGGCCTGTGGACGTCTAAGCCTAAAGCTGCAATCTTGTATCCTCTTTTCTGGAAATATTTTGCTAATTTGCCAATCGTAGTTGTTTTACCTGAGCCGAATAATCCAACCATCATTATCTTGAATGGCTTTTTTGAGATTTTAATTTCAGCTGGCTTGTCTCCTACGAATTTGACTAGTTCTTCATATACAATATTGATCAAATGCTCTTTTTTTGTCAGGCCAGGAGGAGTCTCTTCTTTCAATGCCCTGTTCTTTATTTCAGATGTTAATTTGAACACCAGCTGTACATTTACATCTGCCTGGAGCAAGGCTTTCTGCATGTCTTTCACTAATTCATTTATCAGCTTGTCATCTACAAAAACAGAAGATGCTATTTTCCTCAATGTTTCCTTAAGGCTTGAGCCTAGTTTTTCCAGCACCATTATATGTGATTTATTAGAAGTTGGTATTTAAATGTTAGTGTTTTTATTACTTGCCTTATTCTGCTGCAGGCATTAGAAATCGTTAATATATATTCAACAAGCAAAATATTTAAAAATATATATGCGTCTGATATGTTATGGTTAACGATACAAATGCACTTCCTCATGGTTGGGAATTGATGGGCTTCGATCTTTCTGATCTTTCTGCTGCTAAATATAGGATAATTACACAACTTCCACAATATAGACTAACTAAACCAGTAGAAGTGGCATTAATTGAAAAAAGAAATGGAAACCCAAAAGAGAGGTATACTGCGGTTCATTTTATGCCTGCTCTTGGGAAACATCCCTAATTTATTGCTAGAGCCTCAACTGAAAGAGAGGCACTGGAGACTCTTGCTGGATCTCTAGTAAGCCGCTTTACTGGCTTACAGAGTTATCTTGGAAATTTAAAACTGCAAGGAAAGCAGATACAAGAAGATGACAAAATTGAATTGCAATATCTCGAAAGCTTAATAACAACTTATCGAACTGGATAAGTTTTTAGAATCCTCCCAAATTCTATTCACATTTATTATTCTAAAGTAAGCGCATTGTGCTTGCACGCAGTTACGCATGCTCCGCACTCTATGCATTTCTTCTTGTCAAGAACCAATTTCTTTTTCCTTGAGAGCGCCTTGACAGGACATGCTTCTACACAGCCAATGCATGCTCCTCCGCAGCAGCAACTTATGCATTTGCCGTCTTTCCAGCAGCATTTTTCATAATCTATTTTTATGGGCATAATCTTTTTTGAAAGAAAGTCATTTATAAATTTTTGTTTTTATTGGATATGGATTGTTCAAAATAGTATTGAGGCAGATAGGATTTCTTGTAATGGTTGTAAAACTCCATGATATTGAATGTCTCTATGATGTCTTTGAAGTTCTCTCTCATATCAAGTGTTATCTGCCTTATCTTTGTCTTATCCAAAGATTCAATGTCTATTTCCAAATCCCAATCTCCGACTGTCTTGTGGACCTGGACAACTTCATTTATCTTTAGAAGATAATTCATCAATTCTTCTTCTCTTTCCCTGCTTAAGTTATGAAGATTAAGGAATAACCTAAATTTATGTACTCCTAATTTACCTGCATTTGTGACAAACTTGAAACCTTTTATTATGTTTCTCTTGCGGAGATTCTGCATAGCTGCTTTTGCTGTCTTTACATTTATACCAGACTGTTTTGCCAGTGAAGTCATCCTTAATTTTGGATTATCAAGGAGCTTTTTCATTATTACTATCTCGTTGCTGTCAAAGCTCTCTACATCCCTGTCTCCTCCTATTATTACCTGCAGAGGAACAGATGCATAAAGCGCATCATTATCTGTAAGGTACAATGGAGGATATAGATGAGTAACAATATTAAGGATTATCTTGTAATGCCTGAGTGTAGGGATCAGTGCAGATATCTTTTTCAGGACCTTGTTGAATCTTGAAGGATTAGGAGCCTGTATTTCAACAACAAGCTCAAATTCTCCGCTAAGCTCATACACTGAAGTTACAAAATCATTTTCAGTCAGTTTCTTTATTATCTCTGCCTTGTCTTTTTCACTGATAAATGCGCCTTTGAAATAAACCCTGAACAAAAGCATGCCAAAGTAAGAATAGTCAAATATGCAATAGGGATTATACACTATGCCTTCTTTTTCCAATGCCTTTAATGAGTATTTGATACGCTGCGAGCTTTTGTTAAGCAACGATGCAAGCTCTTTGATTTTTACCCTTGCATTCTCAGAATACATAAAAATTATGTCTTTTCCTATTTTTACCATATTTTAGGTATATATTTTTATTTATATATAAATTTTTCTATATTTTTACCATTAAATAAAAATAATAATACAGATAGATATAAATATACATAAGTGTATACTGGTATACTATGAAAAATGCAGATTTATTTTGGTGGTTAGTTAGTTATCATTGCAAAAACCTTGAATCACGCCTTCCTTGTAAGAAGGACGAGAAGCTAACTGTAGAAGGAACTGAGAATGAAAGCTATAGGGGGCTTTTGCTAGTTTCAAATGGAGATACATTATTAGAAACACTTATCAGAAGCAGATTAGTAGAGCCATATGATATAAGCAAGCCAAAAAGTATCTCAAGCAGAGGACAATTCTACAATCATCTAGATGAACAGATTCAAAAGGATGGTGCATTCATATTTGATGGAAAAAACAGAATGATTTTCAGAGCTTACGAATTAAACAACAACCCTAAAAGCTTGGAAAGCCATGAAGATTCACTGGTTTCAGCTGTTCCGCAGGATTTTGTATATAGCTCAGGAGAAAATCCTGTTAAAAGAGAAGACATTGGAATGAAGACAAGGCTTGCAATCAAGCTGCCTCAGGCATATCATAATATCGAGACATTCCAGATCAAAAGGACTGCTTATGGAAACCTAGGAATGGGAAAAGTAACTCATTTTGACAAAGACGGCCTTGTGCAGGAATTCTATTTCCAGAGAGGAGAAGATGGAAAGATAGAAGGAGTGCACAAGAGATATGAGCATGTTGATGGAAAATTAAAAGTAGTGAGCGAGTCCTCTGTCAATGTATCAGATTATCTGGACAGCATGATACTCCTAGGAATATACGGTTCTTTGCAGCAGAAGAGCGCATAAATTTTTAACGGTGCTTCATTTGAAAAATGATTTCATTGACATAAGTGATATAGTAAAGCAGATAAAAGAAAGGGATTTCAAGAGCTGGATAGACCGGCTGAAGTTCAAGCACATATTCTTTGCCTGGGTTTCTATTGTTATTGTCTTTGGCTTCCTTTATTACATTGTAGCTAACGGAAATTCTGCTTATCTTTTCAACAATGTCAAAAGAGTGCCTGTAGATAATATCATTGATTCTATTTATTTCAGCTTTGTTGTCGCAACAACAACCGGCTTTGGAGACATTGTTCCAATCGGCATTTTAAGGGCGATATCAATCAGCGAAGTGCTCTGCTGCCTTATACTGCTTGCATGCATCACATCAAAAATCGTTTCAATAAAACAAGACGTGATTCTTAATGAGTTATATGAAATGTCTTTTACTGAAAAACTTAACAGGCTGAGGTCTTCACTTTTGCTTTTCAGGCAGAACTTGAGCAGGGTAATAGCAAGAGTTGAAGAAGGCGCAATGAAAAGCAGGGAGATCAAAGATGTTTACATGTACATTGCTTCTTTGGAAGATACAATGAATGAGATAAGGACTATACTGGCAAGGCAGACTACTTCCAGATTCACGAAGAAATTGGATCCAGTTGATTCTGAATTGATATTCAACAGCGTGATAAGCTCATTGGACAAGCTTGGAGAATTCCTGACTGTTGCAAATGAGCACAAGCTTGACTGGAGAAGGGATGTAACCCTTGACTTGATAAGCAGATGCCTTGTATTGGATGAAAAATTGTTTGAGCATCTTAATTCTTCAAAAGGCCTGCTTGAGAAGACTGTTGCTCACCTGAATTCAAGGAATAGCGAGGTTGTAAAGGTAGTAAGGAATGAAATGAAAGCTCCTGTCATAGAAAAACCTTTAGAGCCTGTTATTACAGTTTAGAAAAGATGAATGGGCAAAGTTTATAAAGGTATAATTTCTACTTTAGTGATATTCATGGGAAAGAAAAAAAACAAAAACAAGAAAAAGAAAATAAATCCGAAAAAGGAAAAATATGCCCAGTTCAGAAAAGAGAAAGCTACAACTATGACATTTACAACAGCAGAGATTTCTCCTGAGCAACAGAAGCAGAGGATAGAAGACGAGGAAACCATCGGAAGATTTTTGAGATATAATAAGAATCGCCCTACCAAAGAGCTAATTGAAAGAAAGAGAAAGGGCAGAAACTGATTTCTTGAGACTATTCTTGGTTTTATTGATGAGTTTGAATTGTAGATGCTAAAAGAATAAAAAGCCCTCAACTTTATAAATATCTTATGATGATTAAAAGACATGTCTAATGAATCTCCGATAGAAACAAAGCCTTTTACTGAGATTTGCAGAATCCAGCCAGTAAAATTATCTGATTATTCTAATCTAGCAAATTATGTAAGAAACCAGATTGCTGCTTCTCCTTCAATAGAAGATGCTGTTGCCTTGTTTTTGGTCAATATGTATCTGAATATCACTGATAATTTTTATATGCCTAATAAATATTATTCTAGGATAGAAAGAAATTTCACAAGGGATCAATTAGATGTATTCAAACGTTCTATATCTGGATTAGAGGTCCTTTTCTATGTAAATAGGGATGATAGTTCTAAAGGCAGCATTGGGAATTTTACAGGCAAAAAAAGAGTCCAGGCTACTAATTTTTCAGATCTTCTTGAAAGTGATGCATGGAAAGGCAACTGCCCTTGCCATCTGATGTATGTTGATGACCCTAAGTATATTGCTTCTGATACATTTGAAAAAGAAAGAGCAGTAGGAGCTGCTTTTGAAGAGAGATATTATAAACAGATGGAAGATGCCACATCACAAATAGAGAAGTATATGCAACATGAAGAAATTAAAGCTATTGAAGCAAAATTAGATGCCAATCTTGAAAAAGCTGTTAAAAGATTATTTTCAGGAGAACCTGAAGAAGAAGAGGAAGCAGTTGAGCAATTTAAAAAATGTTTTGGTGATGCTGGCTTGACGCCTATGCAAAATGAGTTTATTGACAAACTGTTTGAAACATTGAAATTTGTAAACAGGGTGCACAAAGAGGTGGATGACGAGATAGCAAAATTGCCAGATGACGCAGGGATATTAAGAGTTCTTTCTCAGAACGTAATGCCTTATGGTGTTGTTATAATAGGCTCGCCGTATGCGTCTGGATTAAACAAAGTATTTGAAGTTCCTGGATTAAGGCTTATCGAAGAATCTCGAGGAATATTGTTATATCAAAAAGAAAAATAAAAAAAATAAATTCTTAATTTATCTTTGGCACACGCATTTAGGCATTACTAGCTTTAGAAGGCCTGCTAATCCAACAATACCTCCTACAAATAATCCCCAGCTTACCCAAGAGTACATTGTGTTCAGAACAATCAGAACCCCTAGCACAAGCAATTTAAGCCCCATGCATCTTGGTGAGCATGCGCAGCATTCTTCTGTTTTCTTTGGCATTTTAATACACCTCTTATTTAATTACGAATAGACATAACTAGCTTGAATAATCCTGCTAAAACAAGGGCAGCTCCTATAAACACAGGCCAGCTAACCCAATAATAAGCTGCATTCAAGATTGTCAGAACTCCTATCACAACCATTAAAGTTCCTTTAACTCTCATGTGTCCTGCAAATGAGTGGTCTTCTTTTTTTGCCATAAAAAATCACCTCTAATACATCGAAAGAAAACAAACTATTTAAGCGTTTCTAAATCTTAAACTCTATCTCTTTCTTCTCAACATTATTAGAAATCTTCTTGATCAAAGCTTCAACAGCAACTCCAAACTTCAGCTTGCCGTCTGCATTTGTCCTTACTGCAACTGTCTTTGCTTTTTCCTCTTTCTCTCCTACATTCAGGACAATCGGGATTCTTTCTAATTGGGAGTCCCTTACTTTCTTTCCGATTGATTCTGCCCTGTTGTCAAACTCAACCCTTATTCCAGCTTCTTTCAATTCTTTTACAACCTTTTCAGCATATTTGTTAAAGCTATCATTGACTGCAATCACTCTTGCCTGGACAGGAGATATCCATAATGGGAACCATCCTGCAAAATGCTCTATCAATATGCCCATAAATCTTTCCATTGAGCCGTAGATTGCCCTGTGAAGCATCACTGGCCTATGCTTTCTTCCATCCTGGCCTTCATATGTCAAGTCAAATTTCTCAGGCATTGAGAAATCAAGCTGTATTGTTCCGCACTGCCAGCTTCTTCCAATCGCATCCTTGATATGGTAGTCAATCTTTGGACCGTAAAATGCTCCTTCTCCTGGATTTAATTTGTATTTTATTTTCTTTGCATGCAAAGCATCTGCCAATGCTTTTTCAGCAATCTCCCATTTTTTTGGGTCTCCCATTGCTTTTGGTGGCTTTGTTGAAAGCTCAACATGATAATGGAATCTGAATGTGGAATAGATTTTATCTACCAGATCAAGCAGCTCAATTGTCTGCTCTTTTATCTGCTCTTCTGCGCAGAATACATGCGCATCATCCTGTGTAAATGCTCTTACTCTGAATAATCCTGATAAAACCCCTGAAAGCTCATGCCTGTGGACTAATCCAAACTCTCCTGCCTTTATCGGAAGCTCTTTGTAAGAATGCAATCTATTTTTGAAAACCAGGATGTTTCCAGGGCAGTTCATTGGCTTTACTGCAAAATCCTGCTGGTCTATCTTTGTAAAATACATGCTCTCCTTGTAATGATCCCAATGGCCTGATTGAAGCCATAGTTGCTTGTTAAGAATGATAGGTGTTTTGTTCAGCTCATAGCCTAGGTTCCTCATCTCCTGAGTCATAAATTCCTTTAATGTCTCCCAGATGAAAGTCCCTTTGTTGTGGAAGAAAGGCATTCCAGGAGCTTCTTCATGGACTGAAAACAGCTCCATCTGTTTTCCAATCTTCCTGTGGTCTCTTCTCTCTGCCTCTTCAAGCAAAGTAAGATGCCTTTTCAATTCTTTTTCTTCTGCAAAAGAAATCCCGTAGATTCTCTGCAGCTGAGGATTTTTTGCATCTCCTTTCCAATATGCTCCTGCAATTTTAGTCAATTTGAATGCTTTTATATTTCCTGAAGAAGGGACATGCGGGCCCCTGCACAAGTCAACAAACTTGCCTAATTTATAGACAGTCGGCTTGTCAACCTCTTCTAGCAACTCTAATTTGTAAGGCTGGTCCTTGAATAATTTCTTTCCTTCTGCTTTTGTTATCTCTTTTCTTTCAAAAGCAAGGTCAGCTGCAACTAGTTTATGCATCTCTTTCTCTATCTTCTGCAGGTCTTCTGGAGTAAATGGCTCTTTTTTGTCAAAGTCATAATAGAATCCTTCTTCAACAGCAGGGCCTATTCCAAATTTAACTTTTGGAAACAGATTCTGCACAGCTGCTGCAAGCAAGTGGCTTGAGCTGTGCCTAAACACTTCTTTCCCCTCATCGTCCTTGAATGTGATTATCTTTATTTCAGCATCTACTTTGATAGGATAAGAAATATCAACTAGTTCATGGTTCACTTTTGCTGCCAATGCTGCATCTGCAAGCCCTGCGCCTATATTTTTGGCTATCTCTGCAGGAGTTATCTCTTTCTTCTTGTACTGCACTTTTGAACCGTCTGGAAATGTGATTACAATCATAGAGAGCATACTTTTTTAGAATATATTTAAATGTTGTGGTTGTATAGGGCGTAGGAAAAATTTAAATAGAATGGGAATTCTGAAAATGAAATTGTGAAGTTCATGGACTCAGTTCCTGCTTCAACAAAAGTTTATCTTATAGGAAGGAAAGCTCCAAAAAAATTGATTGAAAAGGCAGATTTTGTCAATGTGATAAATGAAGTGAAGCATCCAAAGAAGTGGAATGCTGTTAGGGGAATTGAGTTCTGATTACAGCATCATATAAGAAAATGCAAGCTTTAATTTTCGCAGCGCGGTTTTCTCATGGTCATCAACTGCCTGCTTGCTTATTCCCAGCTTTGCAATAATTTCATGCAATCCCAAAACTTTTTTTCCTATGCCATACCTGAGCTTGAGGATTTCTATCTGTTTTTCTGTCAGTACTGAATGCATTTTATCCAAAATCTTTTTTTCCAGTTCTGTATCTTCTTTTGAAAGAAGAGCTGCCAAAGGCGAGTTATTGGATGGCACAGAATCTGCACTTTCTATAACATCAACTAATTTTCTGTATGCCTGGTCGAGCAGGGCAACCTCTTCAACAGCCAGCCCGCTTAATTCAGCAACTTCGTCAGGATGTGCAACCCCTTTTTTATTCAGCAGGAACCTCTCGCTTGCGCGCTTCCTGCTCATCCGTTTGCGCACAGATTCAGGCAGCCTTATCTCGCCTGTTCCATAAATCTTCCTTTTTATGTCCCTGCTAATCCAGAAATGCGCATAGCATTCAAACGGCCCTTTGCTGCCAACATATTTTATTGCAGCCCTTATCAAAGCAATGTTTCCTTCCTGAATCATGTCCATCAGCTGCATTTTCTCCCTATTCTCCCCCGTATCATATTTTTTTGCAATCGGAACAACAATGCCGAGATGCCCGCTGACAATCTGCTCTATCTTTGCATAATATTTTTCATAGGATCCAGCTATTTCGTGATTTCCCTCATTGCTGCGTATCATGTGCCTTGCAGTTTCAAGCACTTTCTCTTTTTTGAAAGGCATGTTTTGGAGGAGCCCAAGAACTTTAAATGCAACCTTCCCGTGAAGCTTTCCGCCCAGCTTTCTTTTAAACTTGCTAAGCGAGTAAAGATTTTTTGCCAAAGCAATATTAGCCTGCTCAAGTTTGCTGTCCTCAACACAACAGTCAAAATTATGCCTCTTTTCTATTCTTGAGCCAATTGATTTTTTGATTGTCCTTGAAAAATGAACAGCTCCATGATAATCAGAATAAACAGCATCCTTTAGCTTTGCATATGCACTGTCCCTTTCTGCAGCAATCCTTACTGTTTCAGAATAAGTTAATTTTGGATATGCAGAAATGCTTTGGATATATGACTTGTAGTCAGTCATGTCCAAATACTTGGTTTGAGAACTGGCAGACTGTACAACTTTCTCCAAAACTGCCTGCTCCCCCATGCATATATTATGGCTTTAGAATATATTTAAATGTTGTGGTTGTATAGGCTCAGTAGAAAATCTCAAATGAAATAACTCCTAAATTATATGCGATAAGCCGCATATACAACTCAGCTCGCTGAGTTTTAGCGCTCAAGCTAGACAGGCTATTTCCAAATAGCCTCTTCAAA
>Ga0315289_10015496_pt1 | contig 10575 bp, 3 predicted proteins | sample YL17G11_40_MG_FD_203452 | JGI IMG/M metagenome (GOLD analysis project Ga0315289, IMG submission 203452) | Sediment microbial communities from Yellowstone Lake, YNP, Wyoming, USA - YL17G11_40 | ecosystem: Environmental > Aquatic > Freshwater > Lake > Sediment | place: USA: Wyoming | collected...
GGATCGCCATCATCGGTGACCCGGGTGCTGGAAAGACGACTCTTTTATGCCATATCGCTTATGAACTAACAAAAGGCAAAAAGATGACCCAAATCCCTATACTTATAATACTTTCATCCTACGTTAAGAGTCAAACTGGTTCGCTAATGTCGTATATAGAGAAAGTCTTTGACGACAATGGTTTCCCTAAAGCAAAAGATTATATTGACGAACAAATAAGAACTGGAAACTTGCTTATACTGATGGATGGCTTTGATGAAGTCGAATTTGAAAAGCGAAGCGATCTCAGAGAGCAGATTCAGAACCTTGCACTAAATCCTGAATTTACCAAAAACAAGTTTTTGGTGACGTCAAGACCCATAAGAGACGCAGTTTTCAATGGTTTTAAGCATCTTGAGGTGATGCCTCTCGAACCTGAACAGCGCAAGGTGTTTCTGGAAAGCAAGATTGATAACAGCCCTGATTCACCTTTTAACGCAAAAAAGTGCTCTGACCTTATAGACTCAATTGAAGAACACGATCGCATCCGCAAACTTGCCGAGAACCCTTTGTTACTCACCTTTCTGTATCATGTTTATAAGTATAATCTTGAACTGCCAAAACGCCGGGTTGAGCTATACAGACAGTCAATTAACCTCATGCTGGATTGGGATATTAAGACGAACCGTCCAACTAATGTCAAAGTGAAGGATCGGGATGCAAAAAAAGAAGTCCTGAAAAAAGTTGCCTATCATTATCATACGAACAAAGTGCGTGAGATCAAAAGAGATGAATTAGTCCAGAAAGTAAAAGAATATTTGCCCGATTCCCTAAAGGGCGAATTTACAGCAGAGGAGCTAATTCAGGATATTGAAAACAGCAGTGGAATCCTACGGCACAAAAGTGCAGAGAGTTATGAGTTCATACATCTTACCTTTCAGGAATATCTGGCCGCTGAATATATCAATGATAATAGAGATAAAGAAACGCCTGAACTTATTAAAAAGCTAGGCGATTCATGGTGGAAAGAGGTAAGCCTTCTTCTGGCGGGGCTTATGGGCAACGCTACATCTTTTATCTCACAAATTGTTGGATACTGCCAGAACGCAACAGACAAAACAGAAAGCCTTCCCTGCATTTTGATTGCATTTGCCTGCATATATGAGGCAGAAGTAGATAAAGAGGTGCAAAATCAGGTATTTGACGCATTTGTGGAACTTCCCTATAAACAAACTGTAGGGATTATTGAAAGGATGTTTGGGCAGATCACAGAGGATAACAAAGATATCGAGACGTTTTTAAGCAATATTCTCGAACATTCAAATAGCTCAGTACGAAAATGGGGATTAAACTTTTTATTAAACAATATGCAAATATACAAGGAATCATGGGATTTAGCGAATCGCTTGTTAAAGGCTGGTATGAAAGATGAATTAAAGAAAATCCTGCTTGATATACGCTACATTAAGGCAAAATTAAATTTAACGGATGTATATAGATTGATGCTCGACTATAACTTGCTTCCAGATGATATTGATCTGAAAATGGTAAAGGACGCTATTCGACTTTCAACAAATATACTGAATAATGATAAGTCACAAATTGAGGCACAGATGATCGGAAGATTGATGCCATTCAAATCCAACGCCATTCAGATGTTGCTGAAACAGGCTATAGAGAATAAGCTTGGACCGTGGCTTCACCCTATGAAAGCTAACCTTCTTCCGCCCGGTGGACCTCTGATTGGCACACTTAAAGGGCATAGTAGTATTGTTAATTCAGTAGCGATAACACCTGATGGAAGTAAGGTAGTATCTGCATCTTATGACACTACACTGAAGGTATGGGACATAGAGACAGGAGATGAGATACGCACACTAAAATGGCATAGTGATATTGTTAATTCAGTAGCGATAACCCCCGATGGACGTAAGGTAGTATCTGCATCTTCTGACACTACACTGAAGGTATGGGACATAGAGACAGGAGATGAGATACGCACACTTAAAGGGCATAGTAGTATTGTTAATTCAGTAGCGATAACCCCCGATGGACATAAGGCAATATCTGCATCCTGGGACAATACACTGAAGGTATGGGACATAGAAACTGGTGATATTATCACAAGTTTCTGTGCAGACGCTTGCATGTCAGCCTGTGCAGTTGCAGTTGATGGTGTTACTATAGTTGGTGATAGATCAGGGGTGGTTCACATCATGCGTCTGGAAGGGGTAAAATAAGCTGATTCTTCCGACTTGAGTGTGGAAATATAAGATTTTTAAATCCTCATAACTCTATAAGTGTTAAGCTAAGGAAATTTGACAATTCCCCCTTTAGCTAAAGGGGGATAAAGGGGGATTTGATTAAGGCTATCGGATCAAGGGATACTCTAAAATATCAATAGTGCAATTAATGATATACGAAAATACCTTTGAATAGATTCATTTAGATATATGGTTTATTTAATCAAATTCCCCCTTCCCCCTTTTAGCTAAAAGGGGGCTATAAATCCTTTATCCACAATGGTTTACAGACTTGCGGTAAAGATTCGCTTGTTAGGACGTCATTTCAAAATTCCTTAGCTTAATACGTATAGACTTATATGGGATTTGATTCTCTGCTAACTGGAAAACTCGTATTTTTAGCGAGAAGACAAATTAGTTGTCAATGCGTAGGCGATTATATTTACGCCCATCTTCAAAAAAGCATCATCTTTGCTGTTTGCCCATGCGGAGGCGTATCCTGTGTCTTCGTATATCACGATGACCCTGTCGTTGAAGGTTATGCCGAGAATTTCAGGAAGCTTTGATTTCTGTAGATCGAAGAAGCAGTTATAAAGTGGATGCCCTTTTTCTACGGCGGATAGATTATGCGCAGGCTCACCGAGTATCTTCCATAGCTCAAATCCGATGGAGTTAGCTACTTCCATAGATTTAGTTTCAGAATCAGCGGTATTTGAGAAGATCATAAACCCTCCGCTGGAGAAATATCTCCGCAGGTTCGCTCTTTCAAGTTCGGAGAAGGCGAACGGTCGCCGTGAGGTAATGTAGATCAACGGTACTCTGGAAATTGCTGGGTCACCCAATCTCATAGATTTTTGTATAACTTTCGTCCTTACCCTCGTCCATTTGTTCATGGCGCCTGCCAGTTGCGTCAATGCTTCAGGGCTGACGTTGTCTGAGGTATCCTCATACTTCACCAGTGATATATTATAATAGCCAGATGCTTCTTGCCCTGAGCCTGTAACGCTCACGTTTGACTCATCAGGCTTGATCTCACCGGACTGACCTGAGCGATTTTTACCAGAACCCATAGCACTGCGTGACCCGGAACCGACAGCACGGGAAGGCTCGGAAGATGTGGAATCTGATCGAGAGCCTAAGCTAAGACTGGTCGAATTTGGGCGATCAATATCTAATTCACTGAGTCTGCTGGCAAACGCCGGATCACGGTTTGATGATGCTAATTCCCTCAGAATAGTCTTATACGTCCTTGTCGTCATATACTTAGCATCAGCCTTAAAACTACCTGTATCGGATGTGCTTGTTTGACCGGGCTGGATGCTGAGAGAACGCTGTTCTGGTACTTTTGCACCGGGAAGTGAAAAAAAGTCAACAGCGATATTTTCCTTAGTTTCTAAATTTGCATATTCCCTGTATCGAGAAGATATTGAGGGGATCAATAATAAAGCAATATTAATGACAACAGAGATCAGAAACGATTTTACCAAAATATTGTGTTTCATAAGTCATAATGAAAATAAAAGAAAACTAAGCAAGTTTAACAAGTGATTTTTCGCTTTTTTAGGAGTAGAACACGGATTTCTATTTATTTCTTCTAAATCCGCGAAAATCCGCCCGATTTGCTCTTCCGTTACTCGGCGGAACGAGATCCGCGTTTATCCGCGTTCTATTTCCTAAAGTTTAAAGAGATTTCTTAAAGTTGCTTAAATCACTGGCTTACATAGGAAGCCGTTTTGTAATCAGCCGAACGATAGGTTGTCCACAGATCAGATGCTTTGTCGTACCTGCATACTCCGCCTGAGAACGTGCCAAACCAGATACGCTCTCCATCAACGAGGATAGTCCTCACATTGTTGTCGGCAAGCCCGTCCTCGTCCTTAAATATTTGCCATTTTAATGTCGCTTTGTCATAACAGCTTATGCCCCGGTCGGAACTACCAACCCATACGTTCTTATCGTCAACTACGAGCGAACTCACTCTATCACTGGCAAGACCGTTCTCTGTGGTCATCTTATCCCACGTTTTGGTATTGAAATCATAGTGATAAAGCCCTTCTCGTGTCCCTATCCAGCTTGATCCTTTGTCGAAAGCTATGGCTGTGATAATCTTCTGGGACAGGTCGTCAGGAATGTTAATCGAAGTGACAAGCTTCTGTTTTTTTGTGTCATATATACTAAGGCCTTTTGTCCGCCCGAACCACACCAAATCGCCAGATATGCCTGCGGCTGTCAGATTTATCAATCCAATACCTTTGTCGAAGTCAATCCTTTTTTCACTAATCTTTATCATCCTCTGGTTTGTGGTCGTGTCTATCTCTGCTGACAGCCAGATACTTTTTTCGACAATTCTATTATCGGATATGAACGTCCACGAATTGGAGTTGGACGTTCTCTCAAATAGTGCAATCAAGTCATCACACATTATCCAGACTTTGCCTTTATCAACAACGATGTTCCTGATATTTTTCAGGATTATGTCTTCCTCTATTCTGGATATAAACCCGCTTAGGCTTTTCTTTGAGCTATCGTATATAAATAGTCCATCGTCAGAACCCATCCACAGATACTTGCCAGTAACAGCCATAGTCCTGATGAATGGTGATGTTGTACGGGGAAGGTCAGGCATTAGCCCAGCCAATGGTGAATCCAGAGAGGCTTCATTTCCTGATGAACCAGAAACAGATAACGGGAACTTATCCCATAAATTGCTGAGTTTGTCATATCTGGATAATCCTATCCGTGTGCCGACCCAAACGTAGTTATCATCACCTGCCAGTGACTTGATATTCGGGCTTATCAGATCGGCTGATCCACTTGACTGGCTCACCATAGAGGTTTTGCGATACGTTACCCACTGATCACTCACAGAATCATATCTCGATACGCCAGAATCAGTCGCAAACCAGACGTCTTTGCCATCCACCTTTATTGATTGGGTGTTATTACCCGCAAGACCATCGTTTTCATTGAAGCTTTTTGTTCTATCGGTCACGAAATCATATAGCGTTACGCCGTTTTCCGTGCCGATCCAGACTTTCTCATGCTCTGAATCAGCGCATTTGACAGATGCACCAACAAGACCTTCTGGTCGGGAGAACGGTGTGAACGTATCAAGCTCACTATCATATATTGTAGCACCTTTTGGCGTATTCAGAAAGACGTATTTGCCTGTGAACCCGATTGACAGGATAACGTTGTCGGTTAGACCATCTTCCACAGTATAGACTATGTACGTGTCCTTGACGTAGTTGTACCTGACTGCGCCTTTGTTCGTGCCAAACCAGACCTCATCTTTCGAGTTACTGTCTGTATCCACTGACCAAACATTATTATCGGGCAAGCCGTTGGCAACTGTAATCCTTTTCCATTTATCATCCTCAAAGTACGCAACGCCGCCTCTTGTACCTGCCCAGATTATCTTCTTTGGAGATTTACTTATTGCTAGTGAATAAATCATGTCAGAAGCTAAACCATCTTTTTTAGTGTACCCTGTCCATAGATCAGATACTGTATCGTATCGGTTTATGCCCTTCTGTGTACCAACCCATAAATCCGCTCTATCTAGCATAAGTGCGTAAACATCATTGTCTATCAATCCGTCGGTTGTTGTATAATTAAGCCAGTTGCCAGTCATCTTGTCATATCTGCTGATGCCTCCCGCTGTGCCGAAATAGACAAAATCCTCGTCAGCGACTACGGAACGTACGTTGCCATCAGCGAGAGTATCCATGCTACCCCGTTGTCTGCTTGGTGAATATGTCCACCACGTACCATCTGATTTGCTATACCTGAAAATGCCGCCATCGGTTGCGAACCAGACGTATTTTGTCGTATTCTGAATCCCATACACGTTGACTCTGGATATGCCATCCGCGTCAGCATCAGTAAACGTATGGATTTCACCAGTTACGGGTTTATACCAGGAGATATTTCTACGCCCGCCAAGCCATATTATCTGTGAATCGCTCTGGACGGACACAGCGGTTATCGGCTTGTCAATATAATCCTTCCATTCTCCAGTCTTGCGGTCAATTGCACTCAATCCCTTGTTTGTACCGACCAATACGTTATCCCCGTCCAGTGCAAGCGATGTAATCGCATATTTTTCAAAGCTGATCCAGTCATCGGATTTTTTGTTGTACCTGTTAAGCCCTGATTTAGTTCCAACCCAGACGAATTCAGGATCAGCAATGATGGAAGTGATTTGATTGTCCAACAAACCTGTTTTAGTTGTATAATCCTTCCATTCTTCAGTAGTGTCATCATATCTGCTCAGACCGTCCTTTGTGCCGATCCAGACGAATTTACCATCTACTAATACTGATGTAACGTTGTTTGATACCAAACCTGTTGATTTTGTCCTGAAATTATCCCATTGAGATGTGGATTTGTTTAGCCTTGATATGCCTTCATCAGTGCCAAACCAAACGAAATTACCAACCACTGCTATGCTTTTGATATTATTACCTGCAAGCCCTTCATTTCGGGTGAACGTTTTCCATCGCTCATTTTTGTAACTGCTGACTGCGCCTTGTGTGGCGAACCACATCCCGTCTTTGTCCTCGGCAAGAGCAGTCACGTAAGCGGATGGAAGTGCCTGTTCCATACGGTAATTCGTCCATGAGCGTCTGTAGGTATTGTATCTTGAAAGACCATGCGGCGTTCCAGCCCATACCTCACCGCCTGTTGTAGCGACTGTCGTTATTTCATCGTCAATAAGCCCTTGCTCTTTCCTGAATATCTGGCGCTCAGTGGTCAGGAAGTCCAGACGGATAAGCCCCCGGTTGGTAGCGATCCACGTTTGCCCGGAACGATATGCTACGTCAAAAAATGCAGAACTTACCTCATGGCTTTTATCTGCGGATAAGCTTACAATGTTTAAGTGAGTCCAGCCAAGGTCCTTCCATAATTTTTCTCTATCTGCTGACATACTCAGACTATCTCCAGATCGCTGAGTTCTATAACGGGTGCTATTCTGAACCCTTTTTCCTCTTCCTAATCCTGAATATCCTCGCTGTTCGCTTGTCATATCATGTGCAGTCATGCTGTCAAATACAACGAGACTGCTGTTCGTAGCTATGTATACATACCGTCCCTCGCCATCAATCGTGTTAATATGGTTGTCAAGCAGAGGGAAATCTTCTGCTGTTCTAACTCCGCTTTGATTGTTATACCACAGACTGCCTGTGGTTCTGAAGTATTCCCACTTTTTCAGTTTGTAATTATATCTTACCAGTCCTTCTTCTGTACCAATCCACGCATAGTCATGCTGATGGTATATAGCAGTGACTTTGGTTGTCGGTATGCCCGGAAAATTTGAGTACGACATCCACAAGCGTTTTTTCTTGTCGTACATGCTTGCGCCTTTGTCAGTGCCTATCCATACGTCATTTCCACGAGCAGAAATAACATTTACTCTGTTGTGAATAAGCCCATCTTTAGTCGTAAAACTTTTCCATTCCCCTGTCTTTTTGTAATACACCGACACGCCTGAATCTGTTCCGAACCATACTTCATCACCGCTTTTCCGACCAAGTAAGCCTTCCACCAATTCAGGGGCAACGCAGTTGACCTGATTGCTGATCAGCCCATCAGATATGGTGAAGAACTTCCATTCATCAGACTTGCGGTCATATCGGTTGACACCTTTCTCCGTAGCCACCCACACGTAATCCTCGTCCATAGCGATGTCACGGAGTTCGTTGCCGATGAGAACCTCGTCAGGCGGTTTCTCATCTCCGTAAGCTGTTAAAAATGTAATGAGTAATATAAAGGGTATAAGGAAAATTGCTTTCATTTCGGGTAACTCCTTGTATACACTGACACTGTGAAAAATCTAAACACTAAGGCACGAAGGACACCAAGAACACAAAGATTTGAGATTTCATATCTTTTCATTTCTTCGTGTTCTTTGTGCGCTTTCTGTTCTTCCGTCACTCGGCGGAACGAGAAGTGTCTTTGTGTTTTTAATTCCTTTATTTAACGACTTGTGCTAGTTTGGTTTGTAGTAGTTCGATTTATCGAACTTTTATAAAAACACTCAATGAATTGAGCTACTACAAACTGGCTTTATTCCTTAATTTACGAGAATTAGCACAAGTCGTTTATTTAAGTATACTCTATTTTATTCATCGTCTCATCTACTTTCCAACTGGACGGAATATCTTGATGCGATAGCTGTCAAGCACATAGACATTTCCTTGATCATCCACATCTATATCGGACGGACCTATAAACCCATCATCAGGTTCTGGCTTTTGTTTGCCTATCCAGTGTGAATCATAACCTGCAATCCTTTTTCCCCATTTTGTAAGGAGTACCCCATTTGTGTCAAATTTCTGGACACAATGATTGAGATTATCAGCTACGAAAACATTTCCAAACTTATCCACTGCTATACCGCTGAAATACTTAAACTCTCCTGCATCGGCGCCAAGGGTTCCCCATTTACATTGAAAGACGCCATCAGAACTGAATTTTTGTATACGGTGGTTCTCTTGATCAGCGACGTATATATTACCTGAACTATCAATTGCTATGCTAATAGGAGTTCTGAACAGACCGTCACGACTTCCCTTTTCTCCCCATTTGTGCTGATAGATGCCATCTGAATTAAATTTGACAATGCAATTACTTTCAGAGTCAGCGACAAATATATTTCCAGAATCATCAATCGCTATATCAATCGGTCTTTTGAGAGCATATCCATCATAGAAGCTTTTATCAACATATCCTTTAGTTCCCCATTTTTTTATAAACTTGCCGTTTGAATCAAACTTCTGGATGCGATAGTTGCCTGAATCAGCCACGTATACGTTTCCTGAACTATCTACTGCTATACCATAGGGCCATTTGAATTGACCCTCACCGTTACCCTTGCTTCCCCAGGTAGTCAAAAGCTCGCCTTCCAATGTAAGTTTGTAAATACGGCTATTTATCATATCGGTTACGTAAATGTGTCCAGAATTATCTAATGCCATTTTACTAGGAGAACCCATTTTATCTTTTTCAGGCTTTTCTGGCCATATACGCACAAGCACGTATTCATTAGCACCTTCGGATATTACAGTACTGGGTTTCTGTGTGCTATCAGAGGATATACTAGATAATCCACTGGAAGCAGAGAATTTCTGTCCATAGACTATTGATTTTGTAACATTTCTTACCCGAATTTGACTTGACGGTTGAATACTAAAACGTAAATTGTTAGTATTTATGTACAGCAAGGGTGTTGAATACTGAGTGTTAATTATGTACGCCGATTGATAATCTGGAATAATGCTTTTTGTGTTGGATACTGGACTCAGTGCTTCTGCTTTTAATTTTCCAGAATGATAAGGAACGTATTGTGATATATTCCTTTTCTCTAATGCTTTTATAATTTGCGGTCGTTTAGTGAAAGCCTTCATTCCAGAAAACCTGGACCCTGAACCTGTGATAGCTTGAGAATTGGGAAGAATATGATCGAGTTTTGTCTGATCCAGTATATAAGCCTGAATTGCTGAACTTTTGTAGGAAACACCATTTTTATTATGACCTGTACCATCCCCTGACAATTGTGCAAAGATTATCAGATGGATCGCCATCGAAACGACAAGGCATTTGACTATTGAGACCGTGCTTACGTTGGATATAATCCCCGTAGACTTAGAAACCAGTTTTGCGAGATGATACACACCATCATTCAGCCAGAACGTAACCGCATTGATAAACTGCCGTGAGCTTTTCCGTAATTCTAATCTTGCTTTGTATAACCATCGCCCAAGCGTTCCCTTAGTAATCCCAAGCTCATTCTGGATTTCGGAATAGCTTCTGCCTTCGAGGTAGAACATCTCGACAGCCCTTCGGCTGCGCTCCGGTAGCTTCAAGATGGCTTTCATGATATGCTCGTAAGTCTCCCGCTCAATCAGGATTTCATCGGGTGCAGGCGGGAGATATAAGCGCTCATTGGAAAGCTCGTTTTCAATAGCCAGCAGGTTGCTTTGACGCTTACGAATCCAGTCAACACATCGGTTCTTTGCGATTTGGAAAAGCCATATAGAGAACTTATCCCTATCTTTGAGTTGATCAAGATTCTGATATGCGCTTACAAATGTCTCTTGAACAATGTCAGAAGCATCGGCTGAGTTGTTAATAATCCTGTAAACAAACCGATAGACTTTCTTTTGATAAAGCAAAACCAGAGTTCCAAAAGCGGATTTGTCACCTGACAAAGTTGTGTTAATAAGGTTGACGTCACGATCCATACTTACAGCCCCCCTTTTGAATGATGAAGGATAAGGGATGAAGGATGAATAAAGAATAGAAGATTGAAGATTAAGAGATTTGGTAGCACCCCATTAAAGTGTGGAGT
>Ga0315289_10015497_pt1 | contig 10575 bp, 9 predicted proteins | sample YL17G11_40_MG_FD_203452 | JGI IMG/M metagenome (GOLD analysis project Ga0315289, IMG submission 203452) | Sediment microbial communities from Yellowstone Lake, YNP, Wyoming, USA - YL17G11_40 | ecosystem: Environmental > Aquatic > Freshwater > Lake > Sediment | place: USA: Wyoming | collected...
AAGCCGGGCCTTGGCGTCGAATATTTCTCGCGGACGTTGGCTTGGGACAACGACCTCTATACTTCGAAGCTTCGGACGACCCTCGCTTATGTCCGGGGCGAGATCGGCGTCAGCAACGAAATTTCTCTGGGCCTGCTCGCGGGATACGGTCTCTCGGACTTCAACGGCCTGGTCTTTCGCGGCCTGCCGTTCTCGGTCGATTACGAGGCCGGGTCGATCGGAAGTTTCCTCGTCGGCGCGGACCTCGACGCGGCGTTCATTCCCGTCGGAGACTTCCGGATCGGGGCAACGGGGCAATTCCTCTATGTGTTCAACCATGCCAAGGATTTCGACCTCCCCTCCCTGAACCAGACGGGAACGGTGAATGCCAAAGCCTCCTGGCATCGGATCATAGCCGGACCGCTGGTTCGCTATCTAGGCTACGAGTCGTTCACTCCGTTTCTCGCGGTCACGTTCAACCGTCTGACGGGAACGTTCACGATGGCGGAGACTGTGCAGGACCTCAGCGGGACGGAGGACAAACAGGTCCAGGGAAAAGGATCGGTCGGGATCTCGATCGGGACGACGTTCGAGCCCTCGGCGTTATTTCACCTGAAAGCCGAGCTCACGGCCCTTCCTTACAGTAAGACCGGCGGCGGCTTGGACGTCGATTACGGGGCTTTGGTCCGGGCCGTCATTTTATTTTAGGACGAGGAGGCCGGACGCCATGCACGCACCGCGATGGATTCTCGCAAGCGCGGCGATCGCCGTGGCCGCCGTCCTTGGGATTTCGGCCGTGAGGACGTCTCTCACGCAGCCATCGAATTATGTGCCCGGCCAGGTCCTCGTAAAGTTCAAGCCGTCGACATCGACTTGGGCCAAAGCAGCCCTGCTCTCTCTTTTTAAAACGAAAGTCCTTCAGCGGGTCTCGGCCCTTGACTTATATCTCGTCCAAACGCCCGAAGATCTCGATATCAGGGACATCAGCGGAGTGTTTGAACGAAGCCCCGACGTTCTCTACGCCCAGCCGAATCACATTTATGAGGCCCAGGTCACACCCAACGACATGTATTTCGGTTATCAGTACGCCTTGTTCAATAAAGGCCAAGAGATCAGCTACATCCCCGGCAGTCCGCAGGGCCGGCCGAGCTCCGATATCAAGGCGCCGACGGCTTGGGAAGAAACGACGGGCGATGAGAACGTCCTTATCGGCATCATCGACACGGGGGTCGACCTCACCCATCCCGACCTTAAAAATAAGGTCGTCGGCCCGGGCTGGGACTTCGTCAACGACGACGCCTCCGCCGATGACGACCAGGGGCACGGGACGATGGTCGCCGGCATCGCGGCCGCGGAAACGAACAACCTCGAAGGCATTGCCGGCGTCGCGTGGGCGGCCCGGATTTTGCCCGTCAAGGTCCTGGACGCTTCGGGGTTCGGAACCGACGTCATGGTCATCCAGGGCATTCAATACGCGATGGACCACGGGGCGAAGATCCTCCTGATCAGCTGGGGTCAGTCCGAACCGAGCCCGGCGCTCGAAGCCATGTTGAAGTCGGCCTCTGACAACGGGGTCGTCATCATCGCCGCCGCGGGCAACGGCAACACAAAAGTCGCTTATCCGGCGGCCTACGAGAAATACGTCTGCGCCGTCGCCGCGACCGACTTCAATGACCAGCGCTGCGTATTTTCCAACTACGGCTTCGAAATTGATGTCGCGGCGCCGGGCCTCCAGATTTTCACGACGTATCCCGTGTCGCTCTCCAACGGGTTTCCGCCGTATAAATCTCAGGACGGCACGTCGATGGCCGCCGCCCACGTCGCCGGCCTCAGCGCCTTGATCCGGAGTCTCAAGCCCTCGCTCACTCCGGCCCAGGTTTTGTCCATCCTCCGTTATTCCTCCGACGACGTAAACGCGTCGGTCTATCCCGGCCGGGATGAATTTCTCGGTTTCGGCCGGATCAATATGGAGAAAGCTCTCGTTCCCCTCAAAATCGTGAAATAAATCCCGCCCGTCCGATGCTTAGATTCCTCCGGATCCGCAACCTGGCGACGATCGAGGACCTCCAAATCGAATTCGAGGACGGGTTTTCGATCCTGACCGGCGAGACCGGCGCCGGAAAATCCATCATCATCGACAGCATCCGGCTCGCTTGCGGTGAAAAAGCGGACGCGGAGATGGTCCGGACGGGACGTCCCGAAGCCTCGGTCGAGGCGGTCTTCTCCGCCGCGGCGACGGCCGCCGGGCCCGACGGACTTTTCGAGGCCGGCGATCCGGAGGAGGTCATGATCCAGCGAACGGTCGCCGACGACGGCTCGGGCAAAGCCTATTGCGGGGGCGTCCTTGTTCCCGTGCGGAGGCTCAAGGATCTGACCGCGGCGCTGGTGGATATCTACGGCCAGAACGACCACGTCTTCCTGCTCAGGCTCGACAGCCATAGGGACTACGTCGACCAGTTCGCCCGAACGCTGACCCTGCGCGAGGACGTCGCCCGGACGGCGCAGGACATTCGCCGGATGCTCCGGCAACGCGACGAATGGCGAAACCGGGAACGCGAGCGCGGCCAGCGCTTGGATTTCCTCTCCTACCAAATCCGCGAAATCGAAAAAGCCGACCTCAAGCCCGACGAGGAACAGGATCTGCGGGCCCAACGCCACGTTTTCAAGAATGCGGCCAAGATCTCGGAGCTCGTCGACCAGGCCCTCGACATCTCCTACGCGGGCGAGGCTTCGATCACGGGCGCCCTGGCCAAGCTCGAGCATGCCTTGGCCGAGCTCGGGACCTTCGACCCCGCCTTCGCCGAGATGGGCGCCGCCCTGTCGCCCCTCGGGATCGTGGTCAAGGAGGTCGCGAACGGATTATCTCGATACCGCAACCGCGTCGACCTCGCGCCCGAGAAGCTCGAAGCGATCGAGGAACGCCTCAGCCTCATCGAGAGCCTCAAGCGCAAATACGGCGCCGACCTGCGCGACATCCGATTCTATCTCGAGACGATCCGCCGGGAGCGTGAGGACCTCGTCCGGGTCCAGGGGAAGCTGGCCGACGTGGCCACGGCCCTCGCCGCCGCGTTCGCGGCATACGTCCAGAAGGCGAACGCTCTCACCGAAGCTCGAACGAAGGCCGCGCGTGCCCTCGAAACGCAGATCGAAGACGAGATCGGCCTCCTGGGCATGAAGAAAGCGCGGTTCGCGATCAAGGTCGAATCCGCCCCGGCGACGTCGCCCGAGGCCGAACGGATCAAAGACACGGGATTCGACGACATCGAATTCCTCATCAGCCCCAACCCGGGCGAACAGCTTCGGCCGCTGCGTAAGGTCGCCTCGGGCGGCGAGTTGTCACGGATCATGCTGGCTCTCAAAGCCGTCGGGAAGGACCGGGCGGAAGGCAAGACCCTGATTTTCGACGAGATCGACGCCGGCATCGGCGGGAAAACCGCGGAGTTCATCGCCCGGAAATTAAGGGCGCTGGCCGCGTCGCACCAAATCCTATGCATCACGCATCTGCCGCAGATCGCGTCGTTTGCCCGCCATCATTACAGAATCGAAAAAACCGTCGCTCGCGACCGGACCTTCACGGCGGTGAAAAAACTCGAGTTCGAGGAACGCGTCGAGGAGGTCGCGCGGCTGATGGCGGGAAGCCGGGTGAGTGAAGCATCGCTCGCCAGCGCTCGCGATATGCTCCATCACAATCAGGGCGGCCGCGGCGCGTGACCGCGGGAGAGACCGAAGAGAGGAGAAACAGACATGACGCCAAAAGTTCAAAAAGCAGTTTCGCTGTTCCAGGAAGGATTCAGCTGTTCCCAAGCCGTCTTCACGGCGTTCAGCGAAGATTTCGGAATGGACCGGATGACCTCCCTCAAGATCTCGCAAGCGCTGGGCGGAGGCATGGCCCACCTGGGGGAAGCGTGCGGCGCCGTAACCGGGGCGTTCCTCTTGGTCGGCCTCAAATACGGCCGGACAAAAGCCGACGACCTCGAGGCCCGCGATAAGACCTATTCCGTAATGCGGCAGTTCGCCGAAAAATTCAAAGCCCTCCACGGCGCGCTTCCGTGCCGCTGTTTGCTCGGCCTCGACCTGGGAACGGAAGAGGGCCTCCGGCTGGCCCGAGAAAAAAACCTCTTTCAGACGCTTTGCGCTAAATACGTCGAGCATGCCGCCGAAATCGTGGAGGACCTCCTATAGATACCTGCCTCGGGGGCGGCCCCCTGGAGGACCCCGGACAACGACGATGAGCGGATTGGCAGGCCTGCCCTTCTTCGTCCGGACGTTCGGCTGTCAGATGAACGAAAATGACTCCGAACGGATCGCCGGCCTCCTCGTCGCCGCGGGCGCGCGCCCGGTCGAAAAGCTTGAGGAGAGCCGTCTTGTCGTCGTCAACACGTGTGCCGTGCGGGGGAAATCCGAGGAGAAGCTGTTCTCCTACCTTGGCCGGCTTAAATCCTGGAAGAATAAAAGCGGAGCGGTCCTCGCCGTCGCCGGCTGCGTCGCTCAGCTCCAAAAAGACAAGGTCCTGGAGCGGAATCCGGCCGTGGACCTCGTCGTCGGTCCCGACAACTATGACCTTCTGCCGGAGATGATCACCCGGCTGGATCCCGGGCGGCGCGTCCGGACGACGCTCACGCGTCGCTGGTCGGAGGACCGCCGCGGGCCTGTCCTGCGACAAAGTCCGGTCAGCGCCTTCGTCACCATCATGGAAGGATGTGACAATTTTTGCGCCTATTGCGTCGTTCCGTACACGCGCGGCCGGGAAAAATCCAGGCCTCTGGCGGCGATCCTCGGCGAAGTGCGCGACCTCGCCGAAGCCGGATACAAAGAGGTTCAATTCCTGGGACAGAACGTCAATTCCTATGAAGACCCGGACTCCGGGGCGCCGTTTCCGGCCCTCCTCGAGGCCGCGGATGCCGTCGACGAGATCGCCTGGATCCGGTTCATCACATCCCATCCCAAGGACCTTTCCCCCGCGATCGCCGAAACGATGGCTCGTTCTAAGCATGTCTGCCGCGCCCTGCACCTTCCTTTGCAATCTGGCTCGACGGCCGTCCTCGAACGCATGAATCGCGGTTATTCGCGGGAGGACTATTTTGAAAAAATCCGGTTTTTGCGCGAGGCCATGCCCGGGATCGACCTGAGCACCGATATCATCGTCGGTTTTCCGGGCGAAACGGACGCCGATTTCGAAGACACCTTGACGGCGCTCGCGGCGGTCCGGTTTACGAATATTTTTTCGTTCCGCTACTCGCCGCGCCCGCGGACGGCGGCCGCCCGCTTTGACGACGACATCCCGATGGACATCAAGCGCCGCCGTCTCGTCGAGGTCCAGGAGCTCCAGAGGCACATCCAGACCGAAATCCACGGGAGCCTGGTCGGCCGGACGATCGACGTCCTCTGTCAGGGACGGAGCAAGAAGGACGAGAGTGTTTTCTCGGGGCGCGGCGAAGGCCATCAGGTCGTGAATTTCCGGTCTCCGACGGACGTCCTCGGCCGATTCGTCCGCGTCCGCGTCACGGGGTTCGGCCCTTACAGTCTCCGCGGCGAAGCCGTCTAATTGAACTTCTCCCGTCTTTCCGATATAATCCCCCTCCTCTCTGTGAGACGCAACCAGAGGCCGGAGCATGAAGATCAACGTCTGGAATACTATTTTGCAGCTGAGCAAGGAACGAGGCGTCGACCCCTCGGTCATCATCAGCGCCATCGAGGAATCCTTGAAGGTTGCGGCCTCGAAACACTACGTTCATAACGAAGACGTCCGCGTTTATTTCAAACCCGAAAAGGGCGAACTTCGGGTCTATTCCGTCAAGACCGTGGTCGAACGCCCGGCCCACCCCTCGCGCGAAATTTCACTCGACGAGGCGCGCCTCCTCGACTCCGGCGCCGCCCTCGGCTCCCCGGTCGAAATCGACCTTCCCTCCGACACCTTGGGCCGGATCGCGGCCCAAGCCGCCAAGCAGGTGATCGTTCAGAAGGTCCGCGACGCCGAGCAAGAAAAGATCTACGGAGAGTTCGCCCCCCGCATTGGCGAAATCGTGACCGGGGTCTATCGCCGCGCCGAGGGCGACGCGATCGTCCTCGAGGTCAACACGACCGACGTCCTTTTGCCTTTGCGCGAAAAACTCATGCAGGACGACTTCCGCCGGGGCGACCCGGTCCGGGCGGTCATCGTCCAGGTCAGGCGGGGCCAAAAAGGCCAGGAACCGCAGGTCATTGTCTCCCGGACGAGCCCGAAGTTCCTGGAAAAACTGCTCGAGCTCGAGATTCCGGAGATCGCCAACGGAACGATCGAGATCAAGGACATCGTCCGGCAGCCGGGAGATCGGGCCAAGGTCGCCGTCGCGACGACCGAACGCGACGTCGATCCCGTGGGGGCCTGCATCGGCGTTAAGGGCAGCCGCATCCTCGCGATCAGCAAGGAGCTGGCGGGCGAGAAGGTCGACATCATCGTCTGGTCGTCCAATCCTCTGAGCTACGCGAAGGCCGCCCTCAGCCCGGCCCGCGTTGAAAACATCCAGGTCGTCAGCAATGCCGAAAAGACGATCCAGGCCTTCGTCCCGAAGGACCAGCTTTCTTTGGCGATCGGCAAGAAGGGCATCAATGTCAAGCTGGCTTCAAAGCTGGTCGGCTGGAAAATCGCCATCCAATAAAGACGGAGAAATCCCCATGCCAGATAAACCACGACCCGTGACCGAGGCCAAGACGGTCAAACCCGCGAAACCGGCCAAGGACGCCCCCAAACCGCGTCTGCATATCGTCCTCCGGGAAGCTTCGACGCTCAAGGACCTCGCCGATAAAATGAAACTCCGGCCGAAGGACCTGCTCGAAAAGCTCAAAGCCAAAGGACACGTCCTGAACGCGGGCGACATCATCGACGAGTCGCTGGCCGCCCGGATCGCCAAGGACCTCGTCTTCCAGCTCGACATCATTCCCGTCGAGACCGGGATGCGCCAGGCCGCCGAAAGCCGCAAGGCCGACCTCGCGGTGCGGCCGGCCGTCGTGACGATCATGGGCCACGTCGACCACGGCAAGACGACGCTCCTCGACGCCATCCGCTCCTCGCACCTCGTCGACAAGGAGTCGGGGGGGATCACTCAGCACATCGGCGCCTACCGCGTCCTCCACAACAAACGGGCGATCACATTCATCGACACGCCCGGCCACGAAGCCTTCACCCAGCTTCGGGCGCGCGGGGCAAAGGTCACGGACATCGTTGTCCTGGTCGTCGCCGCAGACGAAGGCGTCAAGCCCCAGACCTTGGAGGCGATCAACCATGCCCGCGCCGCGGGCGTTCCGATCATCGTCGCCATCAACAAGATCGACAAGCCTGACGTGAAGCCCGACAAAGTCAAGCGCGAACTCCAAAAAGAGAACATCCTGGTCGAAGAATGGGGCGGCGACGTGATCGCGGTCGCCGTCTCGGCCAAAGAGAAGAAGAACATCAAGGAACTTCTCGAAATGATCCTTCTGCTCGCGGACGTCATCGAGGTCAAGGCCAATCCGAAAGCCCCGGCCCAAGGCGTCGTCCTGGAAGCCCGTCTCGACGCCAAGAAAGGCCCCCTGGCGACGGTCATCGTTCAGACCGGCACGCTCACGGTCGGGGAGGCGTTCCTGGCCGGGACGACGTTCGGCAAGGTCCGGGCGCTCAGCGATGAAAACGGTCAAATCCTGAAATCCGCAAGCCCGTCCACGCCGGTGGAAGTCCTCGGCTTCGCGGAGGTCCCTCGGGCCGGCGACCTCTTTCAGGCCCTGCCGAGCCTCGAAGAGGCGAAGGCCATCGCCGCGTTCCGCCGGTCGCGGACGGCGGTCAAAGACGAAGCGAAAAAAGCCGAACCCTTAACTCTCGACGAGCTGTTTAAAAAGATCGAAGGCGGCGAGATGAAGGAACTCCCGCTCATCCTCAAGGCCGATGTCCAAGGCTCGGTTGAGGTTCTGTCCGGCCTTCTTCCCGCCCTGAGCACGGACAAGGTCAAGGTCAAAATCGTCCATGCCGCCACGGGCTCGATCACGGAGTCCGACATCCTCCTAGCCTCGACGATGAAGGCGATCATCATCGGCTATAACATCAAACCCCAGCCGAAGATCCAAGACGAGGCGGACAAGAACGGCGTCGAAATCCGGACCTATAAAATCATCTATCAGCTCACGGACGACATCAAAAAAGCGATGACCGGCATGCTCGAACCGGTCATCAGGGAGACCTATGTCGGCCGCGCCCAGATCCGCCGGATCTTCAAGATCCCCAAGGTCGGCGTGATCGCGGGATGCTACGTCCTCGACGGAAAGATCACGCGCAACTCCGAGATCCGGGTCGTCCGCAATAAAGAAATCATCGCCAAGGGGCGGATCGCCTCTCTCAAACATGTCAAAGAGAATGTCACGGAAGTCAAGAAAGACTATGAATGCGGCATCGGCCTGGACCGATTCAAGGATTTTCAGGAAGGCGACCTGATCGAAGCCTTCGTGACCGAAAAGGTCATGGCCGGCTGAGCGGGACGGGGAGGCGGCCATGGTCATTGGATTCCTGAGCCTCGATATCCATTTTCCCCATGCTCGGTCCCTCAAAGACAAGCGGAAGGAGCTCGCCGGTCTCAAGGACCGCATCCGGAAAAAATACAACGTTGCCCTCGCCGAGCTCGACCACCAGGACGTCTGGCAAAGGACTCTTCTGGGAATCGTGACCCTCAACAGCCAACCCGGAATCGTCGAACGCATCCTGTCCGACATCCGGACCGACGTTCTCGAGCATGTCAACGGCGACATCCTAGACGCTGAGATCAAATTTTATTAACGCCCATGAAAACAGTCAGTCTGCGCCAGAAACGGATCGCCCGCCTCCTCCAGGAAGCGCTTGGCCCACTTCTCCTCCGGGAGCTCGGCGGCGTGACAAAAAGCCTGGTCACGGTGACTGCGGTCGAGGTCCCGGCCGATTTACGGTCGGCCCGCGTTTTCCTCAGCGTCTACGGGCCTGACGACCCCGGGACGGTCCTCGATCATCTCGGGCATCGGCTGGGTCCGCTGCGCCGGGACCTTGCCTCCACCCTCAAATTGAAGTATAATCCGCAACTTATTTTTGCCTTGGATCCGAGCGCGGACATGGCCGAGCGAATCGAGCGGCGGCTTCAATCGGTCCGGACACATGAACACGACCCCTCTTGACCGCATCGTCGAAAAAATCGCGGACAGCCAGAGTCTGGCCCTCACCTCCCATCTCCGCCCCGACGGCGATTCGATCTGCACGAGCCTCGCCATCGCGTTCGCCGCGGAAGCCTTGGGAAAGACCGTGGATATCATCAACAAAGACCGGACGCCCGTCCCCTTCCGCGCTTTTCCCGACTGCGCCCGCATCCGGATCGGCCAGATTCCGCCCGCCTCTTATGACGCCGTCATCCTCCTGGAATGCGCCGACGTCTCCCGGTCCGGGCAGGAGCATCTCGACGGTTACTTCAAGATCAACATCGACCATCATTATTCGAACGACCAGTACGCCGACATCAACTGGGTCGATCCGACGGCGTCGGCGGTCGGCGAGATGGGGTTCGCTTTGTGCGAGCGTCTTCCCATCACTCTGACGCCACGGGTCGCGAACCATCTGTACTGCGCGATCGTCTCCGACACCGGGTCGTTCCAGTTCTCGAACACGACCGCCGCGGCCTTCGCTACGTGCCATAAACTCGTCCAGGCCGGGGCCGACCCCCTCCAGGTCAGCGAAGCGATTTATCACAATTATTGTCCGGAGAAAATCAAGCTCCAGGGGCGCGTCCTGTCCACGCTGACCATGAACGCGGCCGGAGACATCGCGGTCATCAGCATGTTCAAGAGCGACTTGGACGTCCTTCACTTGAGCGAGATCGACACCGAGGACATCACCACTCTCGCCCGCTCGATCCGCGGCGTCCGCGTCGTCCTCTTCTTCAAGGAGATGGAACCGGGGATGTTCCGGGTCAGCATCCGGTCCAAAGGCAGCGCTCACGCGGCCGCGATAGCCGAACATTTTGGCGGAGGCGGCCATGCCCATGCCGCCGGCTTCACGGTCTATGGTTCCTTCGAAGACTTGAGCCGGACCGTGCCCGCGACGGTCGAGAACCTGTTGCGCAAAATGGCTCCGGCCCCCCCCTCCGTCCCCGGCTGAATCATGGACGGCCTGATCCTCGTCCGGAAACCCGAATCCTGGACGTCCCATGACGTCGTCGCGGCGCTGCGCAATATCCTCGGGCAAAAAAAAATCGGACACTTCGGCACGCTCGACCCGTTGGCGTCAGGACTTCTTCTAACGGCCGTCGGAAAGGCGACCCGCCTCTTTCCCTTGTTCGGAAAGCTGGACAAGGCCTATGAGGCCCGGATCAGGCTAGGATTTTCCACGGATACATACGATGCCGAAGGCCGTCCCACGAGCCCCGAGACGCGGACCTGGCCCGAACTCGAATCCGTCCGAGAAGCTCTCGGCGGCTACCAGGGAAAGATCATGCAGGACGCTCCTCCGTTTTCAGCCAAGAAGGTCAAGGGAAAACCCCTCTACGCGTACGCCCGGGCCAACAAATCCGTAGAAATCCGGGCGTTCCCGGTCACGATCCATGCCGTCCGGTTTCGATCCTATATTCCCCCCGA
>Ga0315289_10015498_pt1 | contig 10575 bp, 17 predicted proteins | sample YL17G11_40_MG_FD_203452 | JGI IMG/M metagenome (GOLD analysis project Ga0315289, IMG submission 203452) | Sediment microbial communities from Yellowstone Lake, YNP, Wyoming, USA - YL17G11_40 | ecosystem: Environmental > Aquatic > Freshwater > Lake > Sediment | place: USA: Wyoming | collected...
CAAACTTCTTCTGTATATACCCTATTGCTTCCTCTTTGGTAATTATATGCCTTTTGCCTATCTTTCCCTGCAGATGCTTTTTTCTTTTTACTCTAAACCCTCGTCTTTCTAACGTTACACACACTTCTAGCCCTAAGATCCCTATTTCAGGATTGTATTTGACTTCGGGTATATCTATATATTCTGGAATTCCAAAGGATAAATTTCCTCCATCATCAAATTGCCTTGGCTTTAGCGTCCTATCCTTAGCCTCAAATAATCTCACAAGCATCTTTTCAGCAACATTCTTTCTCAAAGTAACTTTGCAGCCAATAGGCAGCCCGGGTCTTAAGCCCCATGCAGGAATTCTTTTTTTTGTACAGGTTTTAACAGGCTCTCTTCCTGAAATACTCTTCAACAGTTTTAATCCTTTCTCAAGTAGGGCTTGATCTTTGCCTGCACCTATATTCAAAGTTATTTTCTCTATCCTTATATCTTTCATCGGGTTCATTTTCCTATCCAAGACTTATTAATGGCTTATCTCTGCCTATTGCAAACGCATATTTCTTCAATGTCTTGTAAGTCTGGCCATCCTTTTTGTAAATAATTTTATTTCCTTCAATCTCTTCGATTAAACCAGCGTCGCCTATATGTTTTCCTCCGTTGAGGATAATAAAAGCTCCCTTCTCTAAGTTTATTGTCTTAATTATTTTATTAGACGATAACTCAATTAGAACAACATCCCCTACTTTATAGCTGTCTTTGTCTGCAATTATATTTCTTCCGTCGGAAAGATTCAGCTGTATTTTGTTGCCCTTTATTTTTGATTTGTTAATTATTTTTGAAAGTTTTGATTTTGCGTCTTCGTCCTTTATCTTTACAGGCACTAATTTTCCTTTATTGTTAAGAAGAATTCTGAAACTAGTTTTCATATTAGGTATAGATATTATATCCATCAAGCCAACGATAAATTTTGGTTCTTTTCTTACTTTCCCGTCCACAAATATTTCTCCTTTATTTAATATGAATTTGGCTTCTTTTGAGTTTTTTGCATAGCTTAGGATATCTCTTAATAATATTGTGAGGGGCATTCCTAATTTCAAGGGGTGTGCTCCTGGCAAAGGCCTCATTACCCATTTATTGTCTTTTCTTCGTATATTCCATGAATTTGGCGAAGCCAATCTAGACAAGTGTTTAGTGCCCATTTTATTTCCTCTCCAAAGATTTTGCCCTTTTTTTATCTGTCAAATTAAGCTCTTCTATTAGAAGATTTGAAGGATGGATAGGATACAATATCTTTGTTCCGTCTTTCTTTATAACTTCGATTCCTGTAATATATACCTTTGATTTTTTAATGTCAACCCTCTCGATTTTCCCCGATTTACCCTTAAATTGCCCCCTCATTATTTTTACCTTGTCTTCTTTCCTTACTTCAACGCTTCTTTTGCCATATTTCTTTTTTAACTCTTTAGATAAATGAGCAGACGAAAATTTGCTTTTTATGTGTAAAGGAGCGTTATACCTATACTTCCTTTGTTTTCTTGGTTGTTTGCTTCTAATCCACGATTTTGCGAATTCTTTTTTCATTTTTGAAGTTTATACTATTATTTTTGCTAATTTTGCTATCCCCGGCCATCTGTCACAGGCTTCTTTAGCAATCGGCCCTTTTAATAAAGTGCCTTTTGGGTTTCCTTTATCGTCTTTTAATACAACTGCTGCATTATCTTCAAACTTTATTCTAATGCCATCAGGCCTTCTATACTCCCTTTTCTGCCTTACTATAACTGCAAAAACTACTGTTTTTCTCATATCCGGCTTTCCAGATTTTACTGCAGCCACTACTAAATCCCCTACTCCTGCAGCTTGTATTTTTCCTTTCCTTGTTTTATGCCCCTTAACACTGAATATCTTTATGGTCTTAGCTCCTGAATTATCACAAGTAGGAACAACACATTCTACTGGCAATGCCTTTGTTATCTTTGCTTTTACTGCTTGCATTTTATTCTTGTTCCTCTTCTTTTGTCTCAGCTTCTTCCTTCTTTTCCTTCTCTTTGAATTTAGCTTCTCCTTTTGCTGCCATTCTTTCAGCAAAACCTTTTTCTTTGCCTAAGTTCTCTATTACAACGAAATTTTTTGTTTTTGAAATTGGCTTTGTCTGCATTATTCTTACAATATCTCCTACCTCTGCATTTATGCATTTAGGATTATGAACATGCAGCCTAGTCCTTCTAGTCTCCTTCCTCTCATATTTAGGTATCAAATGCTTGTATGTCCATTCTATAGTTGCTGTTCCGTGCAAATCCTTCTTGATTATTGTTCCTACAAAACCTCTTCCTCTAACTGCCAGGTTTCCATGGAAAGGGCATTTCTTATCATTGCATTCTATTCCAGGTTGCTTTACTTTTATTCCGATGTTTTTTATCATTTTTTTATCCTGTCTTTTGGGTTTCCTATCAAAATTTTTCCATTAATCTTATACATCTTTTTGTTAATCCTTATTTTGAAAGTTATGTTGCTTTTGAATAGCCTTTTCTTTCCCTTGTCGGTGTTTACCAGGAAGGTATTTCTTGTTTCATCAATTATCCTTCCCATTATGCCAAGGTCAGACTCATTTTTTGAATCTGTGACTTCTAGCTCTAAACCAATAAACTCGTGTTTGATTATATCTTTTGTTTTCATTTAATCTAATGAACTTCAATCATTTCTTCTGAAAAGTTCATTTCTATCAAAAAATCTTTGACGTGTTGCTTGTGGTCTCCTTGAAGCTCTATTTTTCCGTCTTTAAACGTTCCTCCGCAGGCAAATTTTGCCTTGAGCTTCTTAGCCAAATCCTTTAGGTTTATGTTTTTCTGGTCAAGACCTAAAATAACCGTATTTATTTTGCCAAATTTTTTCTTCTCTGTTGTCACTATTATCTTTTGGCTTTCCTTGGCTATTGTTTCACAAACACAAAGTTCTTTTGGAAGTCCGCAACTTGGACAAATCTCAGTCATTCACCACCTCATACTAATTTTTGTTGAATTTTATTTTTGATTTTCAAATTACTGCTATTAACCCCTTCTTTTGTCATCACTTTCTTTTTCTGCGATATTAGCATTAGTATCCTAGCAATATTTTTCTTTGTCTGTCTTACCTTACCTGGGCTTTTAGGAACAGTTCCTATTGCAATCTGCGCATTTTGTTTCATAAGTTCTTTTTTTAAATCGATAAATCTCGCCCTAAGTTCTTCCTTAGTTAATGCATTTAGTTCTTTGATTTTTTCCATTTTACGCTGATTCTGTTTTTATCTCCTCTTCCCCTTCCTTATTTTTTACATTTCCTTCTTCTTCAGGGGTTTTCTTTTCTTCTTTTATTTCTTCCTTTGCCTTTTCCTGCTTAATTTTTATATCATCAGGAAGTTTTGTTGAAGGGGGCATTATTCTTACTTGAACCCCTATAATTCCTATCTTAAGCTTAGCAGTTTCGTATGCTGTATCTATTCCTGTCGAAGCCACCTCTCCGCATTTTTTAAGATAGCCTTTATAAAATCTCCATGTCTTCGCTCTTGCTCCAGGTATTTTTCCGGAAATGAGTATTTCTATGCCTCTTGCCCCCGAATTAATTGCGTCAGCCATTGCTTTATGCCCTATTCCCTTAAACTTTTTAATTCCAAATCTTTCCAGTGATGAAGCTATGTTTTCTGCAACTATTTTTGCATCAATAGGTGGGTTTTCAACTTCACTTATCTCGATTTGAGGATTCTCGAATTTGAATTTTCTCTTCAAATCTATTGTAAGATTCTTTATAGTACGGCCTTCCCTTCCTACAACTAATCCGGGTTTAGATGCAAAAACTATTATTTTTTCCCCAAGAGGAGTTCTTTGCATCTTTATATGAGATATGCCTACATTTTTTAGGTTATTAGCAACATACTCCTGCACTTGGAATTCCTTTTTGTTTTGTTTGACGAACTCTCTTTCAATCATTTTTACCCTCAGGAACTCTTAACCTCTTTGCCTTTTTTTCTTTCTTTTTCTTGTGCAGATTCTTTAACAACAACTTCTATAGTTGTTCTCTTCATTTTTCTTCCTCTGTGTCTGCCATAATGCCAATGAGATGATGCCTTATGCGCGCAAATGTGGTTTATAACCAAGGATTGTGTATTTAATCCAGTAAATTGTGCATTTGCTTCAACTGATTTCAGCAGTTTAAGTACTTCTTTTGAAGTTTTTATAGGATACCTTCCAGGTCCATTCGAAGTTTTTTTATGCCCTAAATTCCAATTATATCTTTTAAAAGGAACTGCCTTATTCAATTTTATTACTTCCTCTAACATCTTCCTTGCTTCTTCTAATCTTCTATTCCTTATCCATCTGCAAATCTCAACAGAAAATTTTGTGGAAACGGGCAAAGATACCCCTACTGCCTTTGCCATATGATCCTTGTTGAAATCTTTAAATGAATAGTTGTGTGTTGTCATTTTTATTTTACCGACATTGCTGCGCTTGATCTTGTAGCTCCTATACCTGGAGCAGAGTGTGTAACCCTCTTCCTATTATAAGTAAATTCTCCAAAATAATGGCCAATCATCTCTGGCTGGATAGTGACTTTTATAAATTCCTTGCCATTATGAATTTGAATTACCTTACTTACCATTTCTGGAAGCACAATCATATCTCTGCAGTGTGTTCTAAGTTTTTGCTCACCCTCTCTCATTTTTTTAAGGAAAATCTTTTCTTGTTCAGTGAGCCCCCTCTTAATTTTTCTTCTCTGTCTTGCAGGCAAGTACTCTGCTAATTCATTCAAACTCAGCTTTTGCAATTCGCTTAATGTTTTTCCCTTGTAGGTAAATTCTTTTTTTGCCATTTTTAACCCTTTTATGCTTTACCTCTTATGACCTGACCTTCTAGGAGCTATATTTCCTACCTTTCTTCCAGGAGGAGCATTTCTAGAAGCCTGGTGTGGCTTTCCTTTCGTATGTGATCCCTTCTTACCAAACGGATGGTCCACTGCATTCATAGACTGCCCGCATACAATAGGCCAATATTTATTTTTTGCTTTGTATTTATAATAAGCTACTCCTGCTTTAAGCAAAGGTTTTTCTAATCTTCCTCCTCCTGCAGCAACCCCTATGCATGCCCTGCAGTTAGGAGCAAATTTTCTTAGTTTTCCTGAAGATAATCTTACAGAAATAAAATCTTTCATTTTTGCAACTATCTTGGCTGATCCTCCTGATGTTCTCACGAACTTTCCCCCATCTCCAAGATTACCTTCTATGTTAAATATAGATGTTCCTTCCGGAATATTTTTCAGAGGGATTATATTGCCTGTCCTAACCACTGCATTATCCCCTGCTTCGACAACGTCCCCGACCTTTATTCCTTCAGGAGCAATGGTTATGATGTTATCTCCATTTTCATAATTTATTTTGATAAGAGGTGAGCTGAACATTGCGCAGTGAATTATATCAATTATATTTCCTTTGATGTTTTGATTGTTCAATTTAGGGTAAACAGATCTAATATCATACTTAAAGCTGGCAGATCTGAAAACAGATGAACCTTTTCCTCTTCTTTGTTGAATTAAGTTTTTTCCCATCTTTACATCAATCCTAATTGAGTTGCAATATCAATAGCAGGAGTTTCGGCTGAAAATCTGACATACGCTTTCTTTTTTCCCCCTAATATTAAAGTACTGACCTTCTCCACTTTTACTTTAAAAGTGCTTTCAATAGCCTTTTTTATATCATTTTTAGTTGCTTTTTTGTCTACAACAAATATTAACTTGTTTTCGGATTCCATTAACCTTATTGATTTTTCAGTAGATAATGGGTATTTTATAACAGTATATGGGTCCATGATAATCACATAAACAATCTTTTATCTTCCAATTCTTTAATAGCTGATTTTGTAAATAACGTCAGTCTTCCAGGAACAGTTCCTGGAGCTAGTAATTCTGCATTTATATTCTTAATGCAGACAACGTCCATCCCGCTGATATTGCCTGCAGCTTTATTCAAATTGCAGTCTTTTGAAGTTACTAAAAGTAAAGATCTTGTCTTCTTGTATTTTCTTCCTCTGAGTTTTCCTTTTCCAGCCCTCGTTTTTCTTTTTTCAGTTCTCCATAGTTCTTCTTCAAACCCTAAAGTAGATAATGTATCTTTTAACTCTCTTGTTTTGGATATAGATTCGAATTCGTCATCTAATACAAAAGGGTAATTAGCCGGAGGCATATGGCCTCTTGATTTAACCAAATTAATCTTTAAAGACGCAGAAAGTGCTGATCTTATGGCCTTCCTATTTTCTCTTTTGTTTATTTTCTGTTCCCATATCTTGCTCGATTTTGGAGGATGAGCTCTTCTTCCTCCGACAGTATTAGGTGCAAATGCGCCAACCCAATGCATCTGAGCTCCTCTTTTTGTCAATACCTTTCTAGGAGTTCTTGAGATTCCCTTCCCATAGCATGTCCTATAATCCCTTCTCCTCTTTGAAACCCATGCAGAAGCTCTTTTTCCTGCTACAGGCGAAACTCCATAATGAACTCTGTTATGTGATTGTATAGCTAAAACAGCCCTCTTTATCAAATCTGGTCTTACGTCTTCTTCAAATTGTATCGGAAGTTTTATACTTCCTTTTTCCTGCAAATTTTTAGATAATATTTTTAGGTTCATTTTCGTATATAGCTTATAGTTGGGGCTTCCTTGGGTATTTTCTTATTTGGTCTTATTGATTCAGTAAAAAGTATTGTTCTTTTTGGTGAACCTGCAACAGATCCTTTCAATAGTATATAATTATTTTTTACAATGCCGTAATGTTTGAATCCAGAAGTTGAATTTATTTCAGAAGGAACAGAGCTTATTTTTAGTATTTGTTTGTTGTGCTCAAACCTCTGATGATATCCTGTTTGCCCTGCATGCGCTACTCTGTACATTATATGTCCTTGTCCGCGCCAAGGTCCTAAGCTTCCAACTCCCCTTTTTGTCTTCTCAGATTTATGCCTTCTTATAGAAACCCCAAATCTTTTTACGGGACCTTGAACTCCTTTTCCTTTTGTAATTGAATGGATGTCAACAGTCTGGCCTTCTTTTATAAAATCAGTAATATTTATTTCTTTGTCCAAATGCTCTTTTGCATAACTCAATTTTTCATCGAGGTTTCCGCCAATAGCAATCTGAAACAATTCTGGTTTCTTTTTTCCTATTGTGGTCAATTTAGGTTGTGTATAAACTAACAACCTTAAATCGTCATAATCCTTTATCTCTTCAAGTTTCTTGCTTTCTTTTTTAGGTATAGAAATCTTTCTTGCTAATTCTTTATCCATTTTTGGTGAGGTTATAGAAGAAAGAATTTTCGAGTTTTTGTAAAAAATAATAGAAGCAACCTTGAGTGAAGGGCACTCGATGATTGTCACGGGGAAAAAAATTTCCTGCCCTTTTGTCAATGTGCTGGATCTATTATCCACTGCTATCAATGAAGTCATTCCGACTTTATAGCCAGCAAAACCAAGGAGCTTAACTTCTTTAGAATTAACCCAAGACCTAATTCTAGCTATTGGTTTCTCAGCCCTTTTCCTGGGCCAAAATTGCATTGTTCCTATTCTTGGTGCTCTTATATTTCCCATTTTGTTTTTGATTGTTTTATCTATTGTTTATAAACCTTGAAAGCATTTTCGAGAAATACAGTTAAAAGTAATAATAATTTATCCACTTTAACTGTGTACTGAAAAACCCTTTTTCAGGCTCGTTAAGTGTCAGTATCTAACCCTCATTAGATACTATATCTAGTATGCAAGAGAATTGGAAGTTATGGTTGATTTATAAAGGTTGCTATTTTAATCCTTTTAAAAGGTCAAGATTAAAGGATATGGCTTTGCGCTGATTTATTTATACTTAATCCTGTTGATTATATATCCTAATATGATGTAGAGGGATATAGCAAAAAAAGCTCCAATTAAGAACCAAACAGATATAGGCATATTAGATAATAAAGAGGTTTTTATTGTTTCTCCTGCAGCTAAAGGTGCTGCTTCTGCCATGCTCTTTGCTAACGCCCTTGCAGGTTCTACTGCAGCCATTTCTGACCCCAAGGATACTGCTTTCTGAGAAAATAAGTATTGAGAATATGATATAATGTGTATTGCTCCTGCAACAAAAATGGAAATAAAAGCTACAGGAAGTATTCCCTTAAGTTTCTCCTTTAACCCATATGTTGATTTAGGAGCTATTATAACATATTTATTTGCTAATTTGTAGTGGTTTACTTCTCTTCCTTTCGCGCTATAGTGAAATTGCTCTGAAACAACTAACCCTGCTTTTTGCAGTTGTTGTAGATTATAATGTACAGTGGACAACGGAATAAAAAGTCTCTCTGTGAGCTCTGTTTCAGTTGCGTCTTTTGTAGCCAAATAATTTAAGATTTTTTTACAAGACTCATTAGAGATTGTCGTAGCTAACTGTCTTGTCTGTGGATCATCCAAAGACACCAATATAAAATTTTCTTTTGGCATAAAGCCCTAATAGTTTATTATTTTAAATATATTGCTATAATTTCAAATTCAGTTGAATTTATCGAACAAAAGGGATAATCAAAGAAAAATATAAATAGGGGTTTATATTAAAAATAAGATAATATGTTGTGTGAAATGTGCGGTTCTGAAGGAGTTCTCTTTAAAGCAAAGATAGAGGGAGCTGAAATGATTGTTTGTTCGAAGTGTAGTAAATTTGGTGAGATTATAGGACAAATAAGAATAGGAGAAAAAATGGTGAAAAAGAGTGATGCAAAAATTATAGGTGTAGAAAAAGAGCCTGAATTTTTAGAGCTGGTGGTTTCAGATTTTGCAGAAAAAATGAAGAGAAAAAGGGAGCAGCTGGGGTTAGACCAAGAAAATTTCGCAAAAAAGATAAATCAAAAAAAATCATTGGTTCATAAAATGGAAACAGGGGAGTTTATTCCTGATGTTGAATCTATAAAAAGATTAGAGAAAATCTTGGGGCTTCGTCTTGTTGAGCAATATGCAGAAGAGCAAAAAGACAACTTTAGTAAAAAAAGCCCAAAGGAAGGGATGACTATAGGCGATTTAATAACTATTAAGAAGAGAAAAACCCAATAAATCATTCATTCTTTTTCCATCTGTTATACTGGTTTTTCCTGAAATATTCTGGAACGCAAAGCAGGTATATAACCATGATTACCAGCCAGAAAGGAGCCATAAAGACTATAGGGATAATGTGCCAAATATCTATCTTCTTATCAAATTTGTATATTGCTGCAAGATACAGCGGATAAGTCAATAATGTAGATATTATTCCTACCCCTGCAAGCAAGGTTAGTGGTGTCTGCCCATTAGCAATGCTTATCATCCATTTTACAAATCCAACCATAGAAAACCATTCAAAAAAGAATTTTACAACCCACCAATTCAAATACATCCCTTTTGAATAAAAATAGGTTATATAGCCTGAAATGACATTATAAATAGTCAAAGAGCCCATTATAACAGATTGTATATACCCAAAAAGGAATATTGGTAATGTATACAAATCTATTGCCGTTGTATTGAGCTGCATATGTTTTTTTAATAGTTTTATTAATCCCCTTGCAAATCTTGTCCTTTGCCTCAAAAACCCTTTGATGTCATAAGGCATGTTTGTTTCAGCAATTGCAGTTTCAGCAAAGCCTATTTTATACCCTTTTCTTATAAGCCTAATAGCAACATCGGCGTCTTCTGAAAAAACGTCTGTGCTAAATCCCCCAATATCCATCAGCTCCTTCTTCCTGTAAATACTAAGTGGCCCAGGCGTTGTTATATTCGCATTTATCTTTGAGAACAGCCCCCTCATTAAAGAATAGTAAATCTCAGCTATATGCAGCCACATGCAGATAAATTTTTTTCTGTTTCTGACCCTTACAGGGCAGCACGCTGCAACAATATTATCTCTTTCAACTTCTTTCGCAACCTCTTTTAGCGAGTTTTTATGTATATAACTATCTCCGTCTACAACTGCTATTAACTCTCCTTTAGCAATAGCCAAAGCCTTATTTACAGAAGCAGATTTTCCAGAATGTTCTGTTCTAATTAATTTAACTTTTTCAAAGGATGATGCTATCTCTGCAGTTTTATCCTTGCTGCCATCGTCTACAACAATAATCTCCTTTTTTCCTTCCCAATCGGAGTCTATAACTGAATTTATGGCCTCCCCTATATAGCGCTCTTCATTGTGTGCAGGAATAATTACAGTAATGCTGGAGAATTTATGTGTTGATTTTGGTTTTTTATGTTTAATAAAAATTAAAATATAATATGATAATACTACCAACAAAAAAATGATAGTGATAACAGTAGAAACAATATCCATCAAACTCATGTGATTACCTTTTGATTGTCTGATTTAGGAGTGCAAAACCAATGCAACTTGCTGTTTATTAACGCTTTAAAAAAAGCATAGCTATTCCACATAGACAATATAAGGCCTATTGTAAAAGATGCATAAACCAAATGCAAAATTTCTTTCACCTGTTTTCTTTTATATAATGTAACTGTCCCCATAATCAAGAATCCTGCAGTATATGCAAATCTGACTGCAAAGCTTATTAAATCATTCCAATTAAATAATCCTGG